>Ga0080064_1003390_pt1 | contig 23177 bp, 21 predicted proteins | sample Subgrocontami54m_FD_69260 | JGI IMG/M metagenome (GOLD analysis project Ga0080064, IMG submission 69260) | Subsurface groundwater microbial communities from S. Glens Falls, New York, USA - GMW46 contaminated, 5.4 m (SPADES assembly) (version 2) ...
GTCAAGAAAACCCTTGCGGCAAGGGGCGGAGATGAGTTAAAAATGATGTTGTTCTGAGTGCGTTCCGTTGGCCAGTTTTGAGGCGTCCCTCATTGGCCAGTTTTGGGGTGTCCCCCGAGGGCGTAGGGCTTGCGGGAAAATCCGTCAAGCGGTGACGGCAAAATCACCGGCCAAGAGCCGGTGAGAAGTGCAAAACAGAACACTTCTATTTAGGGTGAGGGATGATGTCGAGGATCACGTAGGTGTCTTCTTCAATGACAAAATAAAATCGCCAGTCCTTGTTGACGCGGGCTTGCCACTGGTTGGTGGTTTCATCATATTTTTTGGCTCTCAGGGATGGATGCCTGAGGTTCTTGACCAAAAAACCCACCTGTTTCAGAAAGGCTTTCTTGATCGGAGCCGGAGAGTTGGCAAAGGCGTGACTGGCGATGGGGTTAAATCGGATCTTCATCGACGGGCGGATTATTTAGTTTTACCCGTCAACTTCTTGGCATCGGCTTTCAAGGCGGCTGCAAATTCGGCTGCCGTTTCAAAAGCAGGCGAGACGTGGCCTTTGCGAACCTCTTTCATCGCACGGTCGAGCCGGGCATCGATGATTTTGCGCTGCGCGGGCGTGTACTCATCGTCCGCATTGGGGAACTGGGAGCGGTCAATCACCAGCTTGGGCGTGATGACAATCTTGCCGCGCTGAAGGGAAAACTCCACCAAATCACCTTTGGACAGGCCGGCTTGGTTGCGGAGGCGGGTCGGGATGGTTACCTGGCCCTTATGTTGAATTCTGGCAGTGGAGTTCATAACCTGATGTTAATTCCGGAAGTCAGAATTACTGACCTCCTGAGAGAAGCATAGCAGAAGGGCTGATGCCGTCAAGGTCTTGTGCTGGAAGGCATGTTTTCCGCATCGCCCAGCCGGTGCAAACTCCCATCCGGCAGAGCCCAAATGGGGTCAAACAGCCGCTCCGGTTGATCGAGATAGTATGGCTGCCCAGTTCCCTCTGGCTGGTCGGTGAATAGGGGAGGAGATGGTAAACCAAAACAGCGCGGAGCGTTGGCCTGCGCCGATGACTGCCGGGTGCTGGGCAATTTCCATCAGCTTGCGGGGCCCCGCGGCTCGTCGGTGGTTTCGATGAGCACGGCACGAATTGGATGTACGCCGAACGCCTGCTTGTGCTTCTGCTGACGCTTGATGAAGTGATAGTACGCCCTGAACTTTTTGGGCATGTCGGCCATGGGCATGGAGCCGCGGTCGGCCTCGTAGCAGAAGTGAAAAATCCGGTTGTTTGGAAATTGCAGGCTGAACATTGCGTCCGGCTCTACTGGCAGTCGGAACGTCCCGCGGTCGTGCTCCTCCCAAGCGTATTCGTTGGTGCCTGCAATTCTTCGCGAAACGATCCCCGGGGCTTGAACTTTGTGGCCCCGTAGCTCAGCCCCTTGCCGCCAGTTGTGAAGGGTAATGTTGCAATCCGCAATGCGGGCGGACATGTCCAGCATGAAGTGCATCCGCGAAATCATCAGACCGTGCCGGGAGGAAGCCAAGCTTCATGTGCTGGCCCTGGACTGCACCCCCCGCGTAGTCGGCGTCGCGGTTCATGCGGAGTTCATCTTCCAACTGCTGGTGGATCTCTGGCAAGCGCTGGCGTTCGACAAGCAACTCCAGCGTTTGGCGGCGATCCAAGTAGTACATGAATTCGCTATGGGTGCGAATGCCGGGGAAAGCGAAGCGGTTGATGAGGCCCTGTTCCCACAACCGCCGCAAGCGCCGCTGGGTTACGTCTTCGTTGCCGCCAACCAGGCGCACCAATTCCGAAGTAGGAGAGAGGCGGTAACGTAAAACCGCCCCGATGAGGTCGAGGTCTCGGTCGGTGATGACGCTACTTGCTGGCGGTTTCCGGGCGTGCAAATTTTGAAAAGCTGGCCATGGTAGTCTTTAGTTTTGTGGGAGGTCGAATCGTGGGTATGAGACTGTGCCCGAAATTGTGCCCGTGCATGGGCACAGTGGGGCTACTCTGGGTCACTCAACTTGTTGAAACGCTTACCCCGAGGCGCGGCCTTTTGCCCCTTATTTGAACTCATAATCCGTTGGTCGTAGGTTCGAATCCTACAGGGCCCACCAATTCTGCTGGGCTCAAGAGTCCTACACGCCCCGATCGAAACGAGGCACCGCCATCTGCTCGCCGCCCTTCAGCGCGGACCGGTGCGCCACGATCCCGGGTACTGTCATCGCGAGCGCCGCATAGACGTCCACCACGGGCTCGCGATTCCCCAGCAAAGCCTCTATGAATTCCGCGGCTAGAAACGTGTGGCTCCCGCCATGGCCGCTGTTGTGACGCATCTTCTCCGGAAGCCGCGTGGACCAGTAGTTGGGCACGCTCACCGGCTCCGGCTTCCCATGCCTCGGATGCCAGAGGTCGCCGTGAAATCCGGATTTAGCCATGTAGAACGAACCCTTCTCACCGAACCATTGCGCGCGCTCTCCATCCGCCGCTATCTGCCAGAAGACGTTGCAACGCACCATGTTCCCTTGATCCGTCTTCATCAAAGCGAACTCATTCACGAACGGATTCTTGTATCGATTCTCCGGAATCCTGGCGGCCAAGTTCGGATCCGCCCAGCCGAGGCAGGCCACCTCAGTTATGCGTTCCCTGGTCACGCCCACCGCAAATCCGAGGGAATGAGTCGGATAAAGCATCGGCGGAAGCATCTGCCGCCAACTGTTGGTTCCGTCCGGATTGTAGTAGAGCGATCTCTTATCCGCAATCGCCTGCCCGGTGGCGAAGTCGTGATAGTATTCCACCTCGCTGTAGTGAATCGGGCCGAAGCCGCCTTTTTCAAACAGCTCGCGCGCATAGATGGCCGGCTGGCGGAAATAGCTGGTCTCGGCCATCATGTACTTCATCCCGGTCTTCTCTTTGGTCTCCTTCAGCAGCGCGGCGTCTTCGAGCGTCATGCAGGCCGGGACGGCGCTGATCACGTGCAAGCCGCGCCGCATGCAGTCCACGGCGTGACGCACGTGATCGGGGGCTCCGCTGAATATGGCCACCGCGTCCAGATCCTTGCGCTTGGCCAGCATGTCCTCCATCGAATCGTAGACACTGTCGCATTGATAGGTATCGCGCAGGGCCTGCCGCCGCACACTGTGCAGATCCGTGACTGCCGTCACCTGGCAACCCGGATGTTCATGCCAGTAAAACTGGGTCCCAAATCCGCCGCCCACAACCGCCAGCCGGATCTTCTTATCCGCCGCCATCAGCGCGCCCGCGGCTGCGCCGGCGAAACTACGTCTGGTCATAAACAGTCTCCTCGCCCGGACTCAGCATATCCGAACTACGGCGCGTCCTGCGGTTTCGGCCAGTGCTCCCACACCGCACTGGGATTGACAAGCGCTTTCCACCGGGTGTTGAACCGGTTCGCCACTTCCGGGCAGACTCCCAACACCGGGCCGAGCCCGAGTTGTATGTGAGGCTGGGAAACCACCTGCTCGAAACTCAGCTTGGCCTCCACCTCTTCCCACCGGTCCGTTACGCCGCCTGTATCCAGCAGTACGATCCGGTCTCCGGACACGCCGAAGTTTTTCAAGTGCGCATCGGTGGAGAAAACTCCCCGCTGCCAGCCCTGCGAACGCAAATCGAGAAACCGGTTCAACCAGTGCTCCAGCAATTCAAATTCACCGGTCGAGGCCAGCGCCACCAGCCGCTGGTACAAGGTCGACTCCACCCTCTCCTCGGCCTCGGTTACGGTCAGGTGTCCGGGCCAACCCACGATCCTCACCCGCGTCGGTGGAAAACTGATCCGCCTCGGTACCAGCGATGTCCCGGCCAGATATTCCTGCGTCAGCCGTTCCCCCCGCAAATCGCGCGAACGGTATTGCTTACGAACCTCGCGGACGTGAGAGGTGAACCAGACCTTCATAGGGATTACCAACAGGCCCGCTTGCGTGAACATCCGCATCAGCCGGAGGCGCTTGGTCGGCTGTTCCAGAAGTTTTCCGGTCAGTCCGGCTGGCAGTTTCCGCAGCAACTTCCAGATCAGGATCAGCGAGACGACTTCGGCCGGGGAGCGTTCGCGCTTCACCACCCAATGCTCGGAACCATAGACCACCTTCCCAATTCCCTCGCCGATGCGTATCAGGCGGCCGGAGGTGAGCTCCGCGGGCGCGCTACTGGCTCCAGGCTCCATCACAGGACACCTACTGTCTACGATACCGGAAATTGCAGCCAGGGAAAACCCCCGATAGTCCTACGTCTTCACATCGTCGCGCGCGAAATCCCATTCCACCATACGGCGCTGGGCCGCGGACCGGTTCACCATGTGCGCGCAGGCGGCGGCGCGATGCCCGGCCGCGGCGTCCTCCCAGTGAGGTTTGCGCGTCCGGATGGAGTCCAGCCACGCCGCCATGTGAGTCACCGTGGCATCCTGCCCCGTCCCGTGAATTTTCTGCGCGCCTTCCACGAGTTGGGGCTTGTGCGTGCCAATCAGTTCCGCCGCGCGGACCTTCGGATCGTTCCAATAGGCATCCTCCAGCCGCTTGGGCCAACTCTCCACGATCCAGCGATTGTCCTCGTAGGCCTCTTCCGGATAGAACGTAAGATCGCCGCCGAGCGTGATGCTGCCTTCCGTACCTAAAATTTGGAAGCCGCTTTCCGCCGACGTCTGATTGTTGAAGGTGGAACTCAGATTCACCGCGAATCCTTCCGGATACTCCAGCACCGCGTTGAGCGTGTCGGGCACATCGCGAGACTCCTTCCAGCGGTACAGTTGTCCCATCGCCATCACCTTGGAGGGCGCCTTGGCATCCATCAGGAAATGAATGGTGGTGCAAAGGTGCACGAACAGATCCGTCGCAATGCCGCCGGAATAGTCCGAATAGCAGCGCCACCGGAAAAAACGCTCCAGGCTGAAGGGGCGCTTGGGAGCCGGTCCAAGAAACGCATCCCAGTTCACGGTCTGGGGCGAAGCATCGGGCGGGATCGGGTAGATCCATGCGCCGGAGGCGGTGTTGCGGTTATACGCCGCGCGAATCAGCGTGATCTTGCCCAGTTTGCCCGCGCGGATCATTTCCTTGGCCTTTTGCTGGGTTACCGAACTGACACCCTGGCTGCCCACCTGCACCATCCGGCCGGCGGCTTTAGCGGCGGCCACAATCTCCACGCCTTCCGCGGACCTGTAGGTGAGCGGCTTCTCGCAGTAGATGTCCTTGCCTGCCGCGATGGCTTCCAGAACCATCTGCTTGTGCCAGTGGTCGGGCGAGGCGATCACAACCGCGTCGATGGATTTGTCGGCGATCAGTTCTTTGTAATTGGGAACCTTGCGCGCCTGCTTGCCCACGCGATCCACGGCGCGTTCCATGCGGCCCGTGTAGGCATCGGAAACCGCCGTAATCGTGGCGCCGCCGGTGGTCATGAGATGCTGCATCAGTTCATGCGACCGGGCGCCGCATCCGATCACACCGGCCTGAATCCTGTCGTTGGCGGATGCGGGGCGGGGCTGTGCGGCGGCCAGCGCGGAGGCGGCTTGCAGAAAACTGCGGCGTGAGTGTGGCATGCCGTGATTATAGACAAATATGGGGCGTTCGGCCCGCTTGCTTCGCCTAAGAGAGAACGGGCGGACGCAAATTGTGATGCGAGGTGGCATCCTCCAACGCCGCGCCTAGCCGGAACAGCGTCACCTCATCAAACGGCTGCCCGATCAGTTGCACGCTCGACGGCATCCCATCCCTGGTGAGCCCGCAGGGCAGCGACAGCGCGGGCAAACCCAGCACATTGATCCCTCGCACCAGCCGCGTGGAGGCCAGCCGAACATCTTCCATCGCATCGCCCAGCTCCACCGTCGTTTGCCCGATTCGCGGAGCCGGGTTCGGCGTGGTGGGCGTCAGCAGGCAGTCGGCATGCCCCCACAACTTCGCGAACTCCTGCTGGAACAGACGCCGCAGCCGCTGCGCATTGATGTAGTCGGCAGCGCTCATCAGCCGTCCCTGATCGAGCAGCGTGAGTACATCCGCCCCGATGTCCTCGCGCCGGTCGAGAAAATTGGACATCGTGGCGGTGGCTTCCGACAGCAGGATGACACGGCCAACGGCGTTGAGAGCGGCGATATCGGGCACCCGCACCGGCACCAGCACCGCGCCAAGTTCGGCCGCCGTGGCGATCATCGCTCTTACGTTGCGTTCCACGTCCGGATGAATGTGGTCGTAGTAGAAATTCTCCGGAACGCCAATCCGCAAGCCTTTCACCGATGGGCTCGCATCCGGAACAAAGTTCGGGACCTCCTGCCGGCTGGAGGACTCATCACGCCCGTCGTGGCCGGCAATCGCCTGGAGGCACACCGCCGCATCCCGCACCGTGCGCGTGAGCGGACCCATATGATCCAGCGTGAAGTCGAGCGGCATGACCCCATAACGGCTGACGCGCCCCGTGGTCGGCTTTATGCCGACGGTCCCGCAGTAGGCCGCCGGAATGCGGATCGATCCGCCGGTGTCGCTCCCCATCGCCATGAACACTGATTCCGCCGCGACCGCCGCTCCGGACCCGCCGGATGATCCGCCAGGGATGCAGTCTGTGTTCCACGGATTGCGCACCGCCCCGAAATGCGGATTGTTGGACGTGATCCCGTAGGCGAACTCGTGCATGCCCGTCTTGCCGATCAGGACCGCTCCGGCTGCGTGCAGCTTCTCCACAACAGCGGCATCATGGTCCGGCACGTGATCGGCGAGTATTTTCGATCCACACGTAGTGCGCACACCCTTGGTGCAGAAAACGTCTTTCACCGCAATCGGAATCCCGTGCAGCGGGCCGCGCAAGTGCCCTGTGGCGCGCTCCTGGTCCATCTGGCGCGCACGTGCCAGAGCGGATTCCTCGAGGATCACCAGAAATGCGTTCAGCGCCGGGTTCAGCCGCTTGGCCGACTGTAGCGCGGCCTGGGTCAACTCCAGCGAGGAATGCCCTGCCGCCTCCCGGATATTCATACCCCATCCTTATCGGGAACCAGTGCCTGAACCAGCAACACATAGGCTGGTTCGGTCTCCAGCGGAAGGCGCGCCACCTGCGGCCGGAACTGCGCCTCCAGCCCCTCCAGCGGCACAATGACGCGGTCCAGATCACCGGCCGGAATATCCGGCGTTAGGGCGGCGGCAATAACTTTCCAATTCTTGGTCATGGAAGATTATTGTACACGGAGGTAGACTGTGGAGGACTGCATGCAGCCTCTCACACACCTGAATGACGAAGAGCAGATGTTTCAATCCTCTGTGCGCCGGTTTGCGCGCGAGCAGATTGGACCGCACGTGCGCGAGATGGACGAAACGTCCCACTTCCGTCCGGAAATCCTGAAGCAGATGTTCGACCTCGGCCTCATGGGCATCGAGATTCCTGAGGAATACGGCGGCCAGGGCGGCTCATTCTTTCAGGCTGTGCTCGCCGTGGAAGAACTAGCCGTGGTGGACCCTGCCGCCGCCGTCATCGCCGACGTCCAGAATACGCTCGTCAACAACGCCATGCTCCGCTGGGGCAGCGCTGCCCAAAAGAAAAACTACCTGCCTCGCCTTGCCTCGAACACGCTTGCCTGCTATGCCCTCTCGGAGGCCGGCTCCGGCTCCGACGCCTTCGCCATGCAGACCCGCGCGACGCTCGACGGAGATCACTACGTCCTGAACGGCCGCAAAATGTGGATCACCAACGCCCAACAGGCGGGACTGTTTCTGCTCTTTGCCAACCTCAATCCGGAGGCCGGCTACAAAGGCGTCACCTGCTTCCTGGTGGAAAAGGACTTCCCCGGCTTTGCCGTCGGCCGGAAGGAGGACAAGTTGGGGATTCGCGCCTCCTCCACCTGCGAGTTGATCCTGGACAACTGCCGTGTCCCGGCCGCCAACGTTTTGGGCGAACCGGGCAAAGGCTACAAAATCGCCATCGAAACACTGAATGAAGGCCGCATCGCCATTGGCGGACAAATGGTGGGACTGGCTCGCGGCGCGCTCGACCACGCGCTGGCCTACGCCAAACAGCGCAAGCAGTTCGGCAAGGCAATCGCCGAGTTCCAGGCGGTTCAGTTGGATCTGGCGGACATGGCGACCGAGGTGGAAGCGGCCCGTCTCTTGGTTTACAACGCCGCACGCCTCCGCGAGGCCGGCTTGCCCTTTGTGAAAGAGGCGGCCATGGCCAAGTATTTCGCGTCTCAAATCGCCGAAACCGTAGCCAGCCGCGCCATCGAAATTCACGGTGGCGTCGGATTCACCAAGGACTATCCGGTGGAGAAGTTGTATCGCGATGCCAAGATCGGCCGCATCTACGAGGGCACATCCAACATGTTGCGCCTCACCATCGCCAGGCAGATGCTGGATTGAGAAATGGGTTGGTAACCATATGGACGCCGCAAGCATCCACGTAAAAGGAGTCACCGCAATGCGCAATTCGTTCATGATCGTCTGCCTCGGCACGCTCGCCGCGGCCGCGGCCTTCGGCGCCGGCAAAGAGGACCTTACCCCGGAGCAGGCGCAGGAGATTATCGCCAAGTTCGCGGCCAAGGAATCCGAATTCGCCCAGGCCCGTGAAAAGTACACCTACCGGCAAACCGCCAAGGTCCACGAGATGGACGAACTCGGCAACGTCCGCGGCCGCTATGAGATTGTCTCCGACATCATCTTCACCACCGCCGGACGCCGCACTGAACGCGTAGTGCGCGCTCCTGTGACCACGCTCAAGAACATCATCCTGACCCCGGAAGACGAGCAGGATCTGCGCAGCGTTCAGCCATTTGTCCTCACCTCCAAGGACGTGGACAAGTACTTCGTCCGCTATCTCGGCAAAGAGGTGCTCGACCAGATCCCCTGCTATACCTTTGCTGTGAAACCGAAAAAGATGGAGCAGGGCCTCCGCTATTTTCAAGGCATCGTGTGGGTCGATGATCGTGACCTCCAGATTGTCAAAAGCTATGGCCGCGGCGTCGGCCTGCTCAAGAAGGGGTCCGACAACCAGTTCCCCAAGTTCGAAACCTACCGTGAGCAGATCGATGGTAAGTACTGGTTTCCGACCTATACAATCGCCAACGACACGCTCCATTTCGAGAGCGGGGATCAAGGCATCCGCATGACCGTGAAGTATGAGGACTACAAGCAGTTCGGCAGCGACGTCAAGATCACCTTCGGCGAGCAGGTGGGCGGCGAAGCAGGGGCCAAGGAGTCCAAGGAACCCGGGGCGCCCAAGGAGCCCAAAAAGCCCTAGATTTCCCCATTGAACCCGCCAAAGCGACAGATGGGCTGAAAATGGCGGTTTGCCCGTTAAGTTTATGCTGTAATAGTGACTTAAACCTGCTATGGCGACCATGAACTTAAAGGTTCGCCGCCGATTCGCCGCCTCCACGCGGCGGCTGCGCGAATTCCGGATGATTGCCAAGGGGCTCCTCAACAAGGATCACCCTATCCTGGCGCATATCATTCCCATCCGGCGCTGCAACTTGGCCTGCACCTACTGCAACGAATTCGACGATTTTTCCAAACCCCTCGCGCTGGAAACGATGCTGCAACGCGTGGACGCGCTGGGGCGCTTGGGCACCACCATCGTCACCATCAGCGGCGGGGAGCCGCTCCTGCACCCCGAACTCGACGCTATCATTGGCCGCATCCGGCACATCGGCGCGCTGGCCGGCATGATCACCAACGGCTATCTGCTGACCGCCGACCGCATTGAGAAGCTCAATGCCGCCGGTCTGGACCATCTGCAGATCAGCATCGATAACGTCAACCCGGACGATGTTTCGAAGAAGAGCCTGAAGGTGCTCGACAAGAAACTGCAACTGCTCGCCCAGCATGCCATGTTTCACGTCAACATCAACTCCGTAGTTGGCGGTGGAACTCATTTTCCGGAAGACGCACTCACCATCAGCCATCGCGCCCTCGAGTTGGGATTTACCTCCACGGTCGGCATCATTCACGATGGCGGCGGGCAATCCCGCCCGCTCGCCGATAAGGAACGTTCCGTCTACAACGCCATCAAGGCCCTGGAAAAGAGCAGCTACGCCCAGCTCAATCAATTCCAGGAGGCCATTGCGGAGGGCCGTCCCAACAACTGGCGCTGCCGCGCCGGAGCCCGCTATCTCTACATTTGTGAAGACGGCCTGGTCCATTACTGCTCCCAACAACGGGGCTATCCTGGCGTGCCGCTCGAAAACTACACCGTCGGCGATATCCGCCGGGAATTCCGTACCGTCAAAGCTTGCGCGCCCCATTGCACCGTCTCCTGTGTCCACCAGATCTCGATGATGGATTTCTGGCGCACCCCGCAGACCTTGCAGCCCGCCGGCCTTGGACAGCCCGGATCCAGCGACAAGCTTGTCCGCATTGAGCACTTGCGGAGCTAAGTCCGCTATCCCGTGCTAACGTAATCGAATGCTACTTTGCGCGCTTACTATCTTCCTGAGCGCCTTTCTTCTTTTCCAGATCCAGCCCCTGATCGCTAAGGCGATCCTGCCTTGGTTCGGCGGCTCCGCCGCGGTCTGGACAACCTGCATGCTTTTTTTTCAAGTCGAGCTCCTGCTCGGCTACCTCTACGCCGACTTTTCTATCCATAGGCTGCGCCCGCGCGTCCAGGCCACCGTGCATGCCGCGCTCCTGCTCATTGCCCTCGCGCTTCTGCCAGTGCTTCCCAGCGCGAGCTGGAAGCCCGCCGCGGACGACAATCCTACCCTTCATATCCTGGCGCTGCTGGCGGCAACCCTCGGACTGCCCTACTTACTGCTCTCCACCACCGGACCCCTGGTGCAGGCCTGGTATGCGCGCAGCGAAAAAGGAGCTTCCCCCTATCGGCTCTTCGCGCTGTCGAATCTCGGATCCATGCTCGCGCTCATTAGTTATCCGCCGCTAGTGGAGCCATTCCTGTCCACGCGCGGCCAAGCCTATACATGGTCGGTTTCCTTTGCCGTTTTCGCTATCCTCTGTGTCATCACCGCATTTCGAAGCGCGCGCTTTCCCCCCATTCAGGAACAGCCCCTGGAAATCGACTCCGCGCCTCCCCCTTCCCCGTGGGACAAGCTGATGTGGGTTGCCTTGGCCTCTTGCCCCTCCATCCTCATGCTGGCCGTCACCAACCACCTGACTCAGGACGTCTCCTCCATTCCTTTCCTGTGGATTCTTCCTCTCTCCATCTATCTGCTCAGCTTCATTCTCTGCTTTGATACACGGCCCTGGTATGTCCGGAACCTTTTTCTGGTCTTGCTTGCTCCCGCCCTGGGCGGCATGGGCTACATGCAGTGGAGCGAATCCAAAACGCTCGACATCAAGTTGACCATTGGCCTGTTTGCGGCCGCCTCCTTTGTCGCGAGCATGGTCTGCCATGGCGAGCTATCCCTGCGCAAACCCGCTCCCCGCTATCTCACCGGCTTCTATCTCATGCTCTCCATCGGCGGCGCGCTGGGCGGAGTATTCGTTGGCGTGATGGCGCCCTACCTGTTCATCTCCAATTTCGAACTGCCGCTCGGGCTCGCCCTCTGCGCCCTCCTCGGCTTTCTGGTGGCTGTGGAGGAGCCTGGCATCCCGCTCCGCCATTCTCTCGTATCGGTCAGCTCCCTCATGCTGTTCCTGGGAGTCTTTGGACTATGCCTCTTTTTGGGTAGAACGATGAAGGATGCCGTATCCGGCTACCGCGTGGCCCAACGGAATTTCTACGGAGCGCTGCGCGTTCGCGAGTATGGCCGCCCAGGCGATTTTGACACCTACCGGACTTTGCTCCACGGTTCCATCAACCACGGCGAGCAGTGGACTCATCCGGATCGCCGCCGCGAACCCCTCACCTACTATTGCTATGAAAGCGGCATTGGCCGGTCCATTCGCCTTCGTAAGCCGGGCCAACCACAGAAGGTCGGTGTCCTGGGCCTGGGCGCCGGAACCGTTGCCTCCTTTGGCCGATCCATCGACCAATACCGCTTCTACGAAATCAATCCCCTCGTTCCCCACCTGGCCCGCACCGAGTTCACCTTTCTGCCCGACTGCCGCGCCCAACTTCAGGTGGTGATGGGAGACGGGCGCCTAAGCCTGGAGCGGGAACCGGCTCAGGAGTTTGACGTCTTGCTGATTGACGCTTTTTCCGGTGACTCCATTCCCGCACACCTGGTCACCCGCCAAGCCTTCGATCTCTACTTCCGGCACATTAAGCCAACTGGTGTGATCGTCATGCATATTTCCAACAAGTACCTCGACCTGGAACCGGTCATCGCCCGGGTGGCTCAGGAGATGGGCAAGGCCGCCCGGCTGTTCGAGACCGATGAGGATGAGGCAGGCGCCTGTTTCGGAACCACCTATGTGGTTGTGGCTTCGGACCCTACCGTGTTGGAACAACCATCCTTTCGCGGCGCTGGCCGCCAACCAAGGGTCAATAGCAAGGTTTCTACCTGGACCGACAATTATTCCAACCTCTTTCGCATCCTTAAGTAGCACTAAATATTCTTTTTTCTTAATCTCTCTATTGGGCATAACCTAATCCCTCCGATAAGCGTTAAAGATAATATGGGCTTGGTTTTTCGGAGACTCGGAGCGACCCTCGTGTGCCTGCTGTGCTGGCTGGCCACCGCCCAGGCTTCCATTCGATTTGATTTCGATGAAGAAACTACGCGTTGGCGGCTGGCCAATGGTGTAATTGAGGCTGTTTTCCAACTCAACCCGCGGGGCGCATTTCAATTGGTGGAGATGAAGCACCTTGCTTCCGGTGATGTTTGGGCGGGCGGCTCCAACGCGATTATGCGGTTCCGCGTGAATGATACCTGGCTGAATGCCCAAACCGGATTTACCCTCCGCTCGCAAACCTCGCAATCGATTGCTCGCGGCGGCCGCCGCCAGACTATCATCCTGATGGACGCCTCACGCACTGCCCACCTGGCCATCGATCTGGAGATGTACGAAGGCGAGGCGGTGCTCCGGTTCGGCACGAGGTTCCAAAACCGGACCGGTGAGCGGGTTCACGTTACCGGCGTCGACATGCTCCCTTGGGATTTCACTACTCGCGCCGATAGCTACGATGCTTTTCGCGTGGAACAATGGCACCCCTCTGAGGATCCCGGCGATTTCGAGACCCACGTTTCCCGGCTTGCTCCCACTGGTGAACCCGTTTCCTTGGATAGCGGCGCGCATGGGCGATACTGCGGCTGGCTGGCATTGGCTGCCAGGTCCGGCGCTGGCCTCGTAGCTGGATGGGAGTTCAACGGCCGCGCTACCGCGACCGCCAGCCATTGGGCTGCCAGGAATCAACTGAGTCTATCGGCCACCATCAGCGGCATCCACCACCCCGTGGAGCCGGACGAGGAGTTTGCTCTCCCCAAAGCCTTCCTGGGGCTGTTTCACGGCGACTGGGACGAGGCCGGGTATGTAACCCAGCGCTTTGTCGAAACGGCGCTGGCCAAACAGCCGGAGGAGGATGCCAGGCGCATCAAGGAATTCCCCTACGTGGTTTGGGACTCCTGGGGTTATGGCCAGGATCTCAATGAGACCACCCTGCGCCGCAATGCGGACGTTGCCGCGCGTCTCGGCGTCGAACTCTTTATCGTCGATCTGGGATGGGCGCGCGCCATCGGTGACTGGCATGCGGATCCGAGGAAATTTCCTTCCGGCCTGCGAGCTTTTTCTGACTACGTTCATTCGCTCGGCATGAAGTTCGGGTTGCATTTCGCCTTCGCCGAAAGCAGCGCTTCGGCCCCGGTCTTGCGCCAGAATCCCGATTGGACCAGTTCCAGCACCTATGGCTATTACGGAGCAGAATCTTTGTGCCTGTCCCACCAGCCTGTCAAGGAGTGGATCATTGGCGAAACCGTGCGGATGATTGATGAATACAACCTTGACTGGATCTTGCAGGATGGCGAAAACATGGTGAAGGAGTGCCGCAAGTCCACACACACGCATCATCCGCTCGACAGCAACTATTCCAATGCCGTGGATGGCCTCGGGGCGATTCTCAAGGAAGTGCAGCGGCGGCGGCCGGGCGTGCTCTGGGAGAACTGTGAAAACGGCGGTAATCTCATGACGTTCCAGATGGTGCAGAACTACGTCACCTCCATCGTCAATGACGCCTCCGGTGCGCGCGGATCACGTCAGGCCGTCTACGGCGCTACGTTTCCGTTTCCTGCGCGGTACACTGATCGTTATATGCCCGAGGAACAACTCAGCAGCTACCAGACACGCAGCTACATGTTTGGCGGACCATGGATCTTCATGAACCGCCTCACCGAGATGAGCGCTGAGTCTACCGGTTTTGCCGCATTGGAAATTGCCCGCTATAAGCAGATGCGGCCTTTGTATGAGTCCTCACGCATCATGCATCTGCTGCCGCCGATGCCTGGGGACTCTGATGCCATTGCCGCCTATGACGACAAGACCGGCCGCGGTGTCGCCATCGTCACCCGCGATGGCGCCTCCGAAGGACTGGCCCGCGTTGTCTTCACGGGTCTGGACAAGCCCACCACCTACAGGGTCAGCTTCGCCGATGACCCCAGCATCCTCACCCTCACTGGCGAGCAGTTAATGACCGATGGTTTGCCGGTTTGGCTCCACGGTGCCCAGAGCGCCGAGATTGTGTATCTGGACGCAATGCGGTAAAACCGCATTGTGAACCGGCGCACGGCCGCGGCTGCCGCTCTATTTCTGGCCGCACTCTTATTTCTCAGCTACAGGGAAGGCAGCCAGCGCATCGGGGCGGGTTTTCTCGATCCGGTGGGCGCCATTACGGCTCAAGACGAAGCGGTCTATTCGCACGCCGCCATCGAAATGGCCGCCACCGGCAACTGGCTCACCCCGGTCTTTCTCGGCCGTTACTTTCTCTACAAGCCGCCTCTGGTCTACTGGCTTCCAGCGCTTTCCACACGCCTGTTCGGCGTCTCCGCCATCACTTTGCGCCTGCCTTCTCTCGCCGCCGGAGCGCTCATCGGACTGTTCCTGTTTCTCTGGATTCGCCGCGAGGCAGGCAGCGCCTGCGCGCTGCTGGGAGTTGCGCTGGCACTTTCCAACCCAACCCTCCATACACTGGTACAGCGGAACCTGACCGACGCCTTGCTCACCGCGGCCATGGTTGCGGCGGTGTACGTGCTTTACCGCAAACCATCCCAGTCGATGTTGCTGGGGTCAGCCTGCGGGGCCGCCATTCTGGCCAAGAGCATTGCGGGGCTTTTGCCGGCCATGGTGATCTGCCTCTGCTTCCTGACGGCTCCCAAACAATGGCGTCCGCGGTTTTCCCGATTGGCGCTGGCCGGGCTGACCACGGTTTGTGTCGCTCTGCCTTGGTTCCTCTATCAATACCTGGTTCACCAGCGTTGGTTCTGGTCCGAATTCGTGGAAGTGGAGTTGCTGGCCTGGGGCACTGCCGCGCCACCCCAGACTTCCGAGGAAAGCCATGTCTGGTTCTACGCAAGCCGCCTCTGGGCTGCCGATCCGTTGCTCTGCGCCGCGGCCGCGCTCTCCATCCCCGTCTTGCTGTGGCGGCTCAGAAAAAGAGAACCGGCTCCGGTAATCCTGGCTTGCTGGATCCTCGTCACTGTCGCCGCTCCGCTGCTGTTTCAATACCGTAATGCCACCTATCTGCTGCCGCTCATTCCCGCGATGGCGGTGCTGGCGGCCACCTCTTTCCGCCTTCCCGAAAAAGCTACGTGGCTGGCGGCGCCGCTGGTACTGGCGCTTCTTGTTTTTCGGGCTGGTTCACTGTGGGAAAATCCGCAACACTCACCCGTGATGGACTTGGCCGCCGCCTACTGTGAGATGGATCGCGGCAATGAACTGATTGTGGTTTCCACCGCCGACGAATTCCACTCCACCGTGTTGCCACTGGAAAAGGTGCGCTACGCCTTCGAAGGGACAGGTCAGCCTCCCGCCGGATTTGCACTCGACTTCCGGCAAATGGGCATCGTTGCCTCAGTGGATGAGTTTCTCGATTGGGATCGGTACCGCCCCGGATTTCAACGGCAACTCCGGCTGTTGGGCCTGGACCGCGATGATGCGCTCGCCTCCGTCATTGCACTGCCGGCGCGGGAAGATTTGGCGAGGCTGGTGGGCGCCTCCCCCGAACGTGACTTCCTCGTCCCCAAGCGTTTGGCGGGTTCTACTGGCGACTCAAAACATCAGCGCCGCGCCGGCCCGGGCGGCAACCTTCTGCTATTGGGCACGCCGCTCCCTCCAACCAAAACCCGGACTCGCGGCTGCCGTATCTAAACTCCGTGTTATCATCGCCAACAATGCTCACCAACAGGCGACGGTTTCTACAAGCGGCCGGAGCCGCGCTTGCCGCCAACCGCATGCCGGCCGCCACAACCACTCCCAACGTGGTCATCATCCTTTGCGATGATCTCGGCTACGGCGACCTCGGTTGCTATGGATCCAAGATCCGGACCCCCAACATTGACCGGCTTGCTTCGGAAGGCACCCGCTTCACTCACTTCTATTCCGGCAACCCGGTCTGCTCGCCCTCGCGCGCGGCGCTGCTTACCGGCCGTTATCCGGTGCGCGCCGGCGTACCCAACGTCCTGTTCCCGCGCGACACCACCGGACTGCCGGACACGGAAGTCACCATCGCCCGGATGCTAAAGAAGAAAGACTACCGCACCAAGTGCGTCGGCAAATGGCACCTGGGCCACCTGCCGCAGTTCCTGCCCACCTCCCGTGGATTTGATTCCTACTTTGGCATCCCCTACAGCAACGACATGAATCCGCGCTGGCTGATGGAGAACACCAAGGTGATTGAGGAGCAGGCCACGCTCGAAACGCTCACGCCCCGCTACACGGAGCAGGCTGTGCGATTCATCGAGGAGTCCAAGGGGTCTCCGTTTTTCCTTTACATGCCGCACACCTACCCGCACATTCCCCTCGCCGCATCACAAAGGTTCCGCGGAAAATCCCCGCTCGGCATGTACGGCGATGTCGTGGAGGAGATTGACTGGAGCGTCGGGCAGGTGCTCGAGACGCTGCAGCGCACCGGCGCGCAGTCGAACACGCTGGTTATGTTCACATCCGACAACGGGCCCTGGTATCAGGGCAGCGCCGGAAGCCTCCGCGGACGCAAAGGAAGCACTTGGGAGGGCGGGCAGCGGGTGCCCTGCATCGCGCGCTATCCGGGCAGGATTCCCAAGGGCAAGACCACCGCCGCCATCAGCTCGGTCATGGACGTCATGCCCACCCTCAACAAGCTCTGTGATGCCGGACCGCTCTCTAATCCGGTGGATGGCATTGATCTGTGGCCCGTACTGAGCGGCTCCAGGCCGCAGCTGGACCGCGACCCGATCCTGATGTTTGACGGCATGAATCTCCAATGCGCCCGCTGGGGAAAGTGGAAGCTGCACGTGGCGCGGAACAACATACTCGCCTACTCCCCCGCGCCCGCCGCCGGCAGGTTGAACCTGCCGCTGACCCAGCCGGAGTTGTACAATCTCGAATCGGATCCCGATGAGAGCTATGATGTCGCCGAGGCCAATTCAGACCTGGTAAAGCAGATGCGGGCACGCATGGAAAAGATCATGGCCGGGATGCCGCCCAATGTTCGGGATGTTTATCAGGCCGATCTGGCTCGCAAGGCCGCACCAACGGCAACCGGCGCGGTAACCCGGCCGGTACAATAGATTACGCGTGTGGAGGTCCCCATGAAGCACTTACTTCTGATCCTGGCCGCCTCAATGGCATGGTCCGCCGAGCCCGGCTTTACCGATCTGTTTGACGGCAAGACGCTCAACGGATGGTCGCTGGTGGGCAAGCGCGACTCCGGCCGCGGCTATGTGGTGGAGGATGGACTGCTGGTCTGTCCCGCCGATGGCGGCGGCAACCTCCTTTCGGACCGCGAGTTTGCCAACTTCGTTCTGCGCCTCGCGTTCCGCTTTGAGCCCGGTGGCAACAACGGCGTCGGCATTCGCGCTCCGCTGACCGGGGACGTCGCCTATACCGGAATGGAGATCCAGATCCTGGATCACGACCATGAGAAGTACAAGGGCCGGCTCAAGCCCACGCAGTATCACGGATCCATCTACGACGTTTTTGGGGCCAAGACCGGCGCGTTGAAACCCGCTGGGGAGTGGAACGAGGAAGAGATCACCGCCAATGGCCGCCGGATTTCCGTCAAGGTGAATGGCATCGTGGTCGTGGATGCGGATCTCGATACTGTCAAGGATCCGGCTGTCCTGGCAAAACACCCCGGCCTGGCGCGCACTTCGGGACGCGTGGGATTCCTGGGCCATGGATCGCGCGTCGAGTTCCGCAACATCCGGATCAAAGAGCTGCCGTAGGAAAGACGCGGCGCAGCCACGGCTGCACAATCGCAGGGGCCTTGGAGGGGAACCGGTGCGGCCCCTCCATCAAGTGAAACTCCACGTCGCCGGCCCGATGCCGCAGACGCCCGGCAAATGTATTCACCGTCTCCACCGGATAATACTCGTCCTGGTCACGCGCAATATGCAGGAGCGCTGCCGAGACCGGCTTGTATCCTTCGTCCTCCCAATCCTTGGGCACCCCGCCGCAGATGCCGATCACTCCCCCCACCTCGTCCGGATAGGTGGCCGCAAACCGGTAGTTCAATCCCACTGGCTGGGAGAAGCCGAGCAGAACCGTATTTTCGGCTCTCGCCGGGTACTCCTGGCGGCATCGTTCCATCACTGATCGCAGCATCCGGTGGTGTGTGTCTACCGCCCCACGCCAGCGTGCCCGCGTTCCCCAATTGAACCCGATCTGATCTGAGCCTGGTTTTTCAGAAAGGTAGTGCTGATTGGGGGCCTCCAGAGAGGCGATGACCGCTTGCGGGGGAACCACCTTTCTGGCCAGCCCGAGCATGAGGGCCGGATGCATGCCGTAGCCGTGTGTGACCACCACAAGCAAGGGGTTCTCCGGCAATGGGTCAGGTACCTGGAGCAGGTAGTGGAGCTCGATCGATACTGGGACCGAGAGTTCGAGGGGCTGCGTTGGATGCATACTACGAGTTGTAGCACTTCTGGTACTATAGGAATCTGAGCACCACCCGATAAGATAGAGGTGGAAACCGCTGTACAGATGGCCAGTTTCAATCGCCAAATTGCGATCGAGCGTGTCGGCGGAGATGAAGATCTGCTGAAGGAGATCGCTGGGCTGTTTCTGGGCGAGTATCCTGGGCTGATGGCCGAGATCGAGCTGGCCGTGGCGAGCAACGATCCGGACCGGCTGCAACGGGCGGCCCATACGCTGAAGGGCTCCCTTGGAACGCTGGGAGCCGACGAGTCTTTCCCCCTTGCGCTGGAACTCGAACTAAAGGGGCGCCGCCGACAAATGGAAGGGGCGGATCAGTTTCTGGGGGACTTGCGCGGTTCCCTGGTGAAACTCCACGCCGAACTCACCTCCCTTTAGGGAACCACCCCATCCCTGACTTCGTACTTGGCTCTACATGGCCTTGTCGCGCCTCCTCCTTCCGAGTAACACGCGCAAAACGGAGCTGCCGTCCGCAGTGCTAACCCGCGTGTTTCTGGCCCGTTTGGGGGCGCGGACGGCGCCCTTTGCGCTTTGGTCTTGGATTGGCCTCACCTGCACAGCGCAGGAAACCGCCCGTATTCAGGTGGAAGTGAACCTCGTCAATGTAGCGGCCAGCGTTCGGGATGCGCAGGGGCGCCTGGTCAACGATCTCACCAAAGACGATTTCGAAATCCTGGAGGAAGGCACGGCACAGCGCATACAGCTCTTTGCGCGGAACCTGGATCTTCCGTTAACGCTGGGAATTGTTCTGGATTTCAGCGGCAGTCAGGGGGAATACATGAAGAAGCATCGCCGGGATCTGGAAGTGTTTCTGGAGAACGTGCTGGGGCCCCGGGACCAGGCGTTTGTGGTCTGCTTCGGGAACCGCCTGTTCCTGGTTTCCGACCTGTCGAATTCGCCAGCGCAGATCCAGGAGAGCCTGAAACGGTTTGAGAAGGGCGACCGCGGGTTTGCGAGGATAGATCCCGACATGATCCGGACCGGAGGAACCGCCTTCTATGACGCCATCTATCACGGCAGCCAAAAGCTGGCCGATGTGGCCGGGCGCAAAGCGCTGGTGGTCTTCAGCGATGGCGAGGATAATGCGAGCGCGCATCACATGATCGACGCGATTGAGGCGGCGCAGTCGGCCGGGACACTGGTCTACGGGCTGCGCTACACGCACATGGAGGGCAACCGCCAAACGGCACGCAACATCTACGGGACTCGCGTGATGGAGCGCCTCTCGCGTGACACGGGCGGAACGGACTTTGACGCGGATCGCACGAACCTCAAGACCGCATTTCGCCAGATCAATGAGGAGCTGCGTACTTTGTACGAGCTCGCATTCGTATCCACAAATCCCGTTCGGGACGGGAGTTTCCGCAAGATGCAAGTCCGGGTAAATCAGCCGGGCCTCGTGGTCCGGACCAAGTCCGGCTACTACGCAAAATAAGCGCTAGGCAAAAACGCGATCGATGACCTTGCCGCCGAAGTCAGTGAGCTTCTCGTGGCGGCCATTGTGCAGGTACCAGAGCTTGTTCTGATCCCGTCCCAGAGCGTGCAGGATGGTGGCATGGAAATCGCGCATGTGCAGCCCATCGATGGCGCGCAGGCCGAACTCGTCGGTGTCGCCCAGCACCTGCCCCGGCTTCACTCCTCCACCGGCGAACCACATCGTGAAGCCGTGCGGATTGTGGTCGCGCCCATTGCCGGATTGCGACATGGGGAGGCGGCCGAATTCGCTGCCCCAAATGACCAGCGTGGAGTCCAGCAGCCCGCGCTGCTTCAAGTCCTTGAGCAGGGCGGCAACGGGCTGGTCCGTGAGGCCGGCCATCTTTTCGTGGTTATCCACCAGGTTGTCATGGGCGTCCCATTGCACGCTGACGGGGCCGCCGCCCGAATACAATTGCACGAATCGCACGCCGCGCTCCACCAGGCGCCGCGCGAGCAGGCAGCGGGTTCCAAACTCGTTGGTCCGCTTGTTATTGAGGCCATAAGCATCGCGCGTGGCTTCGGATTCGCTCTTCAAATCCACGGCTTCCGGAGCATAAGTTTGCATGCGGAACGCCAGTTCATACGAGCTGATGCGCGCGGCCATATCCGAGTTGTGCACCGGCGTATCGAGGTCGTTCATCTGTTGCAGCAGGCCGAGCGTGGCCTTTTGCCGTTCCGCGGTGAAACCCGGCGGCGGTTTGAGGTGAATCACCGGATTCGGGCCGGGACGGAAAAGCGTGCCTTGGTAAACGGCGGGAAGATAGGCCGACCCCCACATGGGGGTGCCGCCCTCAGGGGTCCCTTCCGGCTGCGGCATTACTACATAGGCGGGCAGGTTGTCGGACTCGCTGCCCAGCCCGTAGGTGACCCACGATCCGATGGAGGGATGGCCCATGAGAATTCGGCCCGACATCACCTGATACATGGCCGGAGCGTGCACGACGCTTTCGGTGTAGAAGTTGCGGACAATGCAGAGATCATCCACGCATTCGGCCAGGCGGGGCATCAGGCTCGAAACATGAATGCCGCTTTTGCCGTAACGTTTGAACTCCCACGGGCTGGAGAGAATGGGCGTGGAACCGTCGGTGAACTGGCTGGTGATCTTTCCAAAACTGTCCGGCAGCGGCTTGCCTTCATGCTTCTTCAGCAGCGGCTTTGGGTCAAAGGTATCGATCTGGCTGGGCCCTCCCACCATGAACAGGAAGATCACAGACTTGGCCTTGGCGGCGAAATGCGGCGGCTTGGCGGCAAGCGGATTGATGCGTGTGGCGGCGTAGCCGTCCCTCGCGAGCAGGTACTGCAGCGCCAGGGCGCCAAAACCGTTGCCGGCCGAGCGCAGGATGTCGCGGCGGTTAGGGGACATAAACAAACTCATTTCGGTTGAGCATCGCGAGGCAGAAGTCCGGCAGTTGGCCATCGGTGAGGAACTTCCGGGCCATGGTGAGCTCCGACGGGGTTGGCGCGCGGGAAAGGGCAAGGGAATAGGCGCGCCGGATCTGACAATCGGCTCCTTCCTTGCCGCAGCCTCCGCTGATCCGCTGTGCCATCATTTCCGACTGCTGCTGCATGAACGAGCTGTTCATCAGCGAGAGGGCCTGCAGCGAATGCGTGGAGGTGGGGCGCGTGGGACAGGAGGTCATGTCATCGGGCTGGTCAAAGTTGGCCAGGTACGGCAGGCGCACGGTGCGCTTGTTCAGCAAGTACAGGCTGCGGCGGAAATGCTCGCGCGGGTCCCGGTCCACCGGCCAGAGATTATCCGGCTCGCCTTCCGTAAAGATCAGGTCGTAAACTTCAGGCTCCAGGGGAACCTTTACCGGTGGCCCGCCCAGGCGCGGGTTGAGCGCGCCAGACACTGCCAGCACGGAGTCCCGCAACATCTCGGCTTCCAGCCGACGCCGGTTGGCGCGCCAATACAGCTTATTGTCGGGGTCAATTTTTGCGGCGGCATCGACGTAGGCTGTGTCCTGGCGATAGGCGGCGGAGAGAAGAATCTGACGGTCCAGCTTCTTGATGCTCCAACCGGACTGAACGAGTTCTGTCGCCAGCCAGTCGAGCAGCTTCTGGTTGGTGGGCTTGGATCCGAGCAGTCCGAAATCGTTCGGAGTGGCGACGATTCCCGTCCCCATACGGAGCTGCCAGATGCGGTTCACCATCACGCGCGCGGTGAGCGGATGGTTGGGCGAGGCGAGCCAGTTGGCCAATGCCGAGCGGCGGCCGGAGGCTGTGGCGGGCGCCTCGGGCGGATTCAGCACACGCAGCATCCCCGGGCTCACCTCGTCGAGTTTCATCTTGTGGCTGCCCACTTTGAGGATGTGAGTCGCCGGTGGCTTCTCCATGTTGGTCACCGCGTAGGCCGTCGCCGGTCCGGCGGGACGGTCGTATTCCAGTTGATGCAACAGCTGGCGTAGCGCGGTGCGCTTTTCCCGATCCTCCGGCGTGAGCACTGCCAGTACGTCGTCCCAGGAGATCTTGATCTGGGCCTCGGCCTCCTTGGCCAGTTTCTTTTCCTCTTCGGTGCGCTTATCCTTGGGCACCTCGAGCACCGCCAGGTAGCGCGGCTCGAGCCTCGCCATGCGTTCGGCGCGCATGCGCTCGCGATAGGGTTTCTCGATCTCCTTGATCTGATCCTCAATCGGCTTCTTCCGCGCGGCAAAAGCCTTCAGCGCGTGTTCCTGGTTGATCTTTTCCGAATCCGTGGCGATGACGATGTCTTTGCCTTCGGTGGCGGCGAGGATGGCTTGAAAACGGTAGTAGGCGGCTGGCGGAGT
>Ga0080064_1003393_pt1 | contig 23160 bp, 20 predicted proteins | sample Subgrocontami54m_FD_69260 | JGI IMG/M metagenome (GOLD analysis project Ga0080064, IMG submission 69260) | Subsurface groundwater microbial communities from S. Glens Falls, New York, USA - GMW46 contaminated, 5.4 m (SPADES assembly) (version 2) ...
TCTAAGATCCGCTTGAGCGTGTGCGACATGAATGATGGGGCGGCCGTCGCGCGCGCGCTGAAGGAAATTCGCCCCGATCGGATCTTTCATCTGGCGGGGCAGTCTTTCGTGCCGGATTCATGGCAAGAACCTCAAACGACGCTGGCGACCAATATCATCGGAGCGCTGAATTTATTGGAGGCGGTGCGGCAAGCGGGCATCCAGCCCCTCATTCATATCGCCGGCTCCAGCGAAGAATACGGAAGCGTCACCGGAGAGATGCCGATCAAAGAAACGGCCGCGTTGAATCCTTTGAACCCTTACGGGATTTCGAAGGTTGCCCAGGATCTTCTGGGCCTTCAGTATTACAAACAGTATCAATTGAAGATCGTGAGGACCCGCGCGTTTCCGCACCTCGGGCCCCGTCAGCGCGAGACGTTTGTCGCAAGCGATTTTGCCAAGCAGATCGCGGAAATGGAAAAAGGGAAAAGACCCCCGGTGTTATCGGTGGGCAATCTTGAGGCCGTCAGGGATTTTACGGATGTGCGCGATATCGCCCGCGCTTATTGGCTTTGTCTCGACAAAGGGGAGGCGGGAGACGTTTATAATATCTGTAGCGGCACGGGGCATAAGATCAACGAAATTCCGCAAGCGTACCTTCGGCATAGCCGCGTCAAATTTGAGATCAAAAAGGACCCGCAGCGCGGCCGGCCAAGCGAAGCGGTTGCCGTGACCGGGGATGGGGAAAAATTCAGACGAAGGACCGGCTGGGCGCCTGAGATCCCTTTTGAGAAGACGCTGACGGATCTGTTGGGTTATTGGAGGGAAAAAATTGAGTAAGAGGGTGTTGATCGCCGGGGGAGCGGGGTTCATCGGTTCGCATCTTTGCGATTATTTTATCAAGCGCGGCGACCGCGTGATCTGCCTGGATAATTTTATCACGGGTTCCCGGCAGAACATCCGGCATTTGTTTCCCCACAAGCGTTTTTCGCTCGTGACCCATGATATTTCGAAACCGATCCAAATCCCCGGTCCCGTGGACATCGTGCTGCATTTCGCCTCGCCGGCGAGCCCTCCGGATTATCTGCGGAATCCGATCCAAACATTGAAGGTGGGGGCGCTCGGCACGCATAACGCGCTTGGGATCGCGAAAAAGAAAAGATCGGTATTTCTGCTCGCTTCCACGAGCGAGGTTTACGGAGATCCTTTGATCAGCCCCCAAAGAGAGGATTATTGGGGCAACGTGAATCCTGTCGGCCCGAGAGGCGTTTATGACGAGGCCAAACGGTTCGCCGAGGCGTTGACACTGGCGTATCATCGCGAGCATGGCATTGACGCGAAGATCATCCGCATCTTCAACACCTACGGCGAGCGGATGGGGCTTGAGGACGGGCGCGTGATCCCGAATTTTATTAGCCAGGCCCTTCGCGGAAAACCCCTGACCGTCTATGGGAAGGGTCGGCAGACCCGGAGTTATTGTTACGTCGATGATCTGGTCCGGGGAATTGACAAAATGATCTCTTCCCGCTTGAACCAACCCGTCAATCTGGGAAATCCCAACGAAATGTCGGTGCTGGATTTGGCCCAAAAAATCATCCGGCTCACGGGTTCGAAAAGCAGGATTGTTTATAAACCGCTGCCGGTAGACGACCCGAAAGTCCGGTGTCCGGACATTCGTTTGGCAAAGAAGCGTTTAAAATGGTCGCCGCGAGTTTCTTTAACGGAAGGACTCGTCCGCACGATCGCTTATTTTCGTCAAGAGATCCAAAAAAGAAGCCTCTAATCGATGCCTTTTTCCGAAGCATCCATTTATCTCTCGGTCGTGATCCCCGCCTACAACGAAGAGAGGAACATCCGAGAGTCTTTAAGGCGTATCGAGAGTTTCATGGTGTTGCAGAAATATGACTGGGAATGCATCGTCTCGAGCGACGGCTCGAAAGACCGGACCGTTGAATGGGTCAATGATTTTGTCAAAACGCACCCCAGCGGACGCTTCAAGCTCGTCTCGACCGAGAAAAATGAGGGCAAAGGTTTTACGGTCCGCCGCGGCGTCCTTGCGTCCCGGGGGAAGTTCATCCTGGTGACGGATGCGGATCTGTCGGCCCCGATCAAAGAAGCGGATAAGTTGATCGGCGTCCTGGAGAGCGGCTATGATATCGCGATCGGTTCAAGGGCCGTCCGGACGGAAGGCGCGGACGTTCAGCAGAGTTTTAAACGGCGGCTGGCCGGCAGGATTTTCAACTTTTTCGTGCGGACCCTCGTCTTGAAGGATTTTCTGGACACCCAGTGCGGGTTTAAAGGCTTTAAGCAAGGGGCCGCGCAAAAACTTTTTGGGATGCAGAAGTTGAATGGTTTCAGTTTCGACGTCGAGATCCTGTATCTGGCCAAAAAATACGGGTTTAAGATGAAAGAAGTGGCCGTGATGTGGCGGCAGGCGCCGGAGACTCATGTGCGTTTGGTCAGAGATTCTTTCGCGATGATCAAAGACCTTCTTAAGATACGTAAATTGCACTCGCCGGAGAGCGCGACCCATGTCTCATGACCTTCTTTCGGTGATCAGCGTCTCTTTGCCCTTACTATTATTTTCCGCCGCGGTGAGGGCAGAGGAGCCGGCGCGTTTCACGAACCGGCTGGCTTCCGAAAAAAGCCCGTATCTTTTGCAGCATGCGCACAATCCGGTGAACTGGTATGCCTGGGGCCCCGAGGCGTTCGAAAAGGCAAAGAAAGAGGACAAGCCTATTCTCTTGTCGATCGGTTATTCGACCTGTCACTGGTGTCATGTCATGGAAGAGGAGTCTTTCGAGAACACGCGGACGGCTGAGATCATGAACGAACATTTCATCTCCATTAAAGTGGATCGCGAAGAGAGGCCGGATCTGGATCACGTTTACATGGGCTATGTGATGGCAACGACGGGTAGCGGCGGATGGCCGATGACGGTCTTCCTGACCCCGGACAAGAAACCGTTTTATGGCGGGACCTATTTTCCTCCGGAGGACCGGTTTGGAATGCCCGGATTTCCGAATCTTCTCAAGTTTATCGCCGACGCCTGGAAGAACCGGCGGGAAGAAATCGTTAAGTCCGCCGATTCGGCCGTTTCCTATTTGCAGGCGGAGCGGCAGGCGTCCGGGACCGGTCCGGGATCTTTGACGGCAGACCGCCTCTTAAGCGACGGCTCTGAACAATTGGCCGAACGATTTGATCCGCATTGGGGAGGGTTCGGCCGGGCCCCGAAGTTTCCGATGGGACACGCCTTGTCGTATTTATTGAGGGTCTGGAACCGCGGGAAAAACCCAAAGGCGCTGGAGATGGTCGAGATCACCTTGCAGAAAATGTCCGAAGGCGGCTTAATGGATCAATTGGGAGGCGGGTTTCATCGTTACTCGACGGACGAACGGTGGTTCTTGCCGCATTTCGAGAAAATGCTTTATGACCAGGCGCTTCTGACCCGGGCGTATCTTGAGGCGTATCAAGCCACCGGCGACGCGCGCTACGCGAAGGTTGCGAAAGGAACGCTGGATTATGTGCTGCGCGAGATGACAAGCCCCGACGGCGCTTTCTTCTCGGCCCAGGATGCCGACAGCCCTGATCCCGAAGACCCCTCCAAGAAGCGAGAGGGCGCCTATTATGTCTGGAAGGAAGAAGAAATAAGAAAAATTTTGCCCGAAAAAGAGGCCGGGATCATTCTCTACCGGTACGGAGCGTCAAAAGAAGGAAATGTGACGCAGGACCCTCAGGAGGAGTTTAAATCGCAGAACGTGCTTTTTATAGCGCACTCTCTCCCCGAAACGGCCTCGCATTTTAAAATGGGAGAGAAGGAGACGGAAATAATTCTAGATAAATCGAAGGGAATTCTTTTAAAATACCGTTTGAAGAGGCCCGCGCCGCATTTGGACGACAAGATCCTTGCGGATTGGAATGGCCTGATGATCTCGGCTTTCGCGATGGCCTCGACGATTTTGGACGAGCCCCGCTACCAAGAAGCGGCGGCGAAGGCCGCCGATTTTATTTCGAGCCGATTGACGGACAAACAGGGGACGCTGCTGCATCGTTATCGCGACCATGAGGCGCGCATCGCCGCCACGCTCGATGATTACGCTTTTATGGGCGAGGCTTATTTAGAGCTTTATGAGGCCTCGTTTGACGAGCGGTGGCTGAAAAAAGCGCTCGAAACCGCTCAAGCCATGATCCAATTTTTTTGGGATGAAAAAGAGGGAGGTTTCTTTTTGACTTCGCATGGGGCCGAGCGGTTGATCACGAGGCCGAAAGTCGCTTACGACGGAGCGGTGCCTTCCGGCAATTCGGTCGCGACGCTGAATCTGTTGCGGCTCAACCGCCTCACAGGCAACCGGCGGTTTCAGGAATACGCCGAAAAGAACTTGAAGGTATTTTCGGAAGAAATGTCAGCGCAGCCCACCGGTTTTTGCCAGATGCTGATCGCAATGGATTTTGCGAAAGGGCCGTCCTATGAGATAATCTTAGCGGCGGAGAAGAGCGATGGGATCTTTCAGGCGATGCGGCGGGAGCTTTATTCCCGGTTTATTCCCAACAAGACCGTGTTGTGGAATCGAACGGGCAAGGAATACCCGCCGGTGGGCGGGAAAACGACCGCTTATATCTGCCGTAATTACGCGTGTGAGCTGCCTGTGACGGACCTGGATCAGATGAAGAAAATTTTAGGAGAGATAAAACGATGACTGACAACGCCGCCGTGAAATCAAAAAATTCTTTGCGGCAGATCCTCGATCACGGCCAAAGCATTTGGTACGACGGCCTTGTCTCCAAAGAAGAATTCAAAAAAATGATCGAGCGCGACGGCATCCGCGGCGCCACGACCAATCCCACGATCTTCGAGAAGGCGGTCGCGAGCGGCGTTTACGATGCTCAAATCAGTGAGCTCGAGAAATCCCATTCCACCGAAAAAATTTATCAACTTTTGTCCGTGAAGGCGGTCCAGGAGGTCGCCGATCTTTTTCTGCCGGTATTTCAGGAAACGGCCGGCCAGGACGGTTTTGTCTCGATCGAGGTCAGCCCCTTGCTCGCTTATGACACCGAACGCACGATCCAGGAAGCGCGGGAGCTGCATCGCCTGGTGAACAGGAAAAATGTCATGATCAAGATCCCGGCCACGAAACAGGGGATTCCGGCGATCGAGGTCGCGGTGATGGAAGGGATGAACATCAACGTGACGCTGATTTTTTCGTTGCAGAGATACCGCGAAGTCATGGAGGCCTATCTCTCGGGCCTTGAAAAGAGGCTCTCGCAATCGAAGCCGGTCAATGAGATCGCCTCGGTGGCCAGTTTTTTTGTCAGCCGCGTGGATACGGCCGCTGACCGGGTGATCGAAGAAAAACTTCAGTCTTCAAAGATATCGTCGCGCACCGGCACTTTAAAAAATTTGCTCGGAAAAGTCGCGATCGCCAACTCCAAGCTGGCCTACAAAGAATTCGAAAATGTTTTCTCGTCGTTCCGTTTTCGCCGCTTGAAGGGGAAAGGCGCTCAGATCCAAAGGCCGCTCTGGGCCAGCACCGGCACGAAAAACCCGCTCTATAGCGATGTGCTGTATGTCGAATCGCTGATCGGCCCCAGCACCGTGGATACGATGCCGCCCGCGACGCTCGAGGCGTTCAGGCATCACGGGGTGGCCGCGTCGCGGTTGACCAAGGGGCTTCAGGAAGCCTCTCAGGTTTTCAAGGACCTGAATCTCGTCGGCATTGACTTGGCCGCCGTCACGGACAAATTAGAAGAAGAAGGCGTCAAACTTTTTTCCGATTCTTATTCGAAACTCATCCAGGGTATTCAAGCCAAGAAACAATGAAAAGCCACTGGGGGTCTTACGCGCCTGTGATCGCCGAATGGATAGAGCGCAGCCGCAAAACCTCTTTGGTCCAACGGTTGTGGGAAAAGGACGCCTCGCTTTGGACCGCGGACGCCGCTACTCAGCGGGAAATCCGCGATCGCTTGGGATGGCTGGATGTCGTGAGGCCCATGAAAGAATTGGCCGGCGATCTCGCTTTGTTCTCGAAAGAAATAAAGGAAGCGGGTTTTTCCCAAATCCTCCTTTTGGGGATGGGGGGCAGCAGTCTGGCGCCCGAGGTTTTTCAGCACGTGTTTGGTTCTAAGGCGGGATATCCCAAGCTCCTTGTCTTGGACAGCACCGACCCGGGAAGGGTCCGGGATGTCGAGAACGCGATCGACCTCCAAAAAACGCTGTTCATCGTTTCCAGTAAATCCGGCGGGACCGTCGAACTTATTTCTTTCTTCAGGTATTTTTTTGATAAAGTCCGCTCGGCCCGCGGCGAAAAGGCGGGGGAGCATTTTATCGCGATCACCGATCCCGGAACGCCTCTGGAAGCGTTGGCAAAAACAAATCATTTTCGAAGAGTTTTTTTGGCACCCGAGGATGTGGGCGGGCGTTTTTCGGCGTTGACCTATTTTGGGCTTGTGCCGGCCGCGCTCATCGGAGTGGATGTGAGCCGGCTATTAGACGGGGCGCAGCGGATGATGGAAAACACTTCTCCCAATTCCGGCGTTTCCGAAAATATCGCGTTGACGCTGGGAATCGGCATGGCGGTACTGGCGGAGGAAAAAAGAGACAAGCTCACGATCCTCACTTCTCCGGCCCTTCGGCCGTTCGGAGACTGGCTGGAACAGCTCATCGCCGAAAGTACCGGTAAAGAAGAGATGGGAATTATCCCCGTCGTGGGAGAGCCGCCGATTTCGCCCGAAACTTACGGAGAAGACCGTTTTTTTGTGGCCTTGACCTTTAAGTCGGATCCTAAGGAGGAATTTGAAACACGCTTGTCCGCGCTTCAAAAGGCGGGCCATCCTTGTTTGACGTTTTGTTTGGAGGACGCCTATGAGCTTGGCGCCGAATTTTTTAAATGGGAAATGGCCGTCGCGGTCGCCTGCGCCTTGCTCAAAATCAACGCTTTTGATCAGCCGGATGTCCAGGCGGCCAAAGACAAGACCAAGGCCTTGCTTCAAATGACGGCCTCGGGAAAACCCCTGTCGGTGAAAACATCGGGCAGTTCTTTCAACTCTTTTTGGAAAGCCGTGGAATCCGGGGATTACATCGGGATCCTGGCGTTTCTTCCGGACCGGGAACCGCTCCGGGAAAAATTGGCGAAGCTTCAATCTCTTTTACGCGATCGAACGCGCGCCGCGGTGACCTTAGGGATCGGTCCCCGCTATCTTCACTCCACCGGGCAATTGCACAAAGGCGGGCCGAACACGGGCCTGTTTCTCATGATCACTTCTCAAATCGCCGAAGACCTTCCGATCCCCGGAGAAAAATTCAGTTTTGCCGATTTGGAATTGGCTCAAGCCATGGGTGATCTGGAGGCGCTTGAAACAGAAGGACGGCGGGTATTTCATGTTCGGCTGGATTCTCCTGCGCCCGAGGCGTTGGAGGCCCTGGCCGCTCAGATAGGGGAAAACTGATCTTATGAAATTTATTCAGACAAGTCTTCCGGGTGTGGTTCTCGTCCAACCGGCGGCGTTCGAGGATCCAAGAGGTTTTTTCTTTGAAAGTTACCGCAAAGATCTTTTTGAACGAAACGGCATTCCCACGGAATTTGTACAGGACAACCACAGCCGCTCAGGCTACGGCGTCTTGAGAGGCCTCCATTACCAGACCGGGCCTAAAGCTCAGGCCAAGCTGATACGTGTGGTCAAAGGAGAGGCGTTTGATGTGGTGGTGGATATCCGGAAATCTTCCAAAACCTTCGGGAAATATGTCTGCACGACGCTGAACGCCGAGAATAAGACCTTGGTTTATATCCCGGCCGGATTTGCGCATGGTTTTTGTGCGCTCCAAGACGGCACGGAGTTCATTTATAAGACCTCGAATTATTATTCCCCCGAAAGTGAGCATGGGATCCTTTGGAATGACCCGTCGATCGGGATCCCGTGGCCGAAATTGGATATTCCTTACCTTCTTTCCGAAAAGGACCAGAGAAATTCCCCGCTACAAAGCGCGGTTCTCTTTTAATCCTCTTGAAATACGTTGATACGCCTCAACTTTTGAACGAGGCCTGCCGGTTGATCGCGGACAGCCCCTGGGTGGCGGTTGACACCGAAGCGGACAGTCTTCATCACTACATTGAAAAGCTGTGCTTAGTGCAGGTGAGCGTGCCGGAAGAGGACATGATCATTGACCCGCTCGTTTCACTCGATCTCAAGCCCCTGGTCGAACTGTTGAGCCGGAAATCGTTGATCCTTCACGGTGCCGATTTTGACATCCGGATCTTGAAACGGTTTTACGCGTTCGCGCCGAGCGAGATTTTCGACACGATGATCGCCGCACAGCTTCTGGGTTATGAAAAACAGGGGCTGGCCGACTTGGCCGAAAAACATTGCGGCGTCGTTCTCTCCAAATCCGCCCAAAAGGCGGATTGGTCGGTCCGCCCTTTGAACGAGAAACTGCTTTTATACGCGGCCAATGACACGCATTATCTTAAGCCGATCCATGACGCGCTTCAAAGCGGACTCGAATCATTGAACCGGCGGGCATGGCACGAGCAGGCCTGTGATAAACAGCTGAAGAGCATTTTGAACGCTAAGGAGGAGGATCGGTCCGACAGAAGACCGCCGTGGCAGGTCAAAGGGTCCAAAGAGTTAAAAGGCAGCGCACTGACGATCTTAAAATCGTTGTGGGAGTGGCGGGAGGAAGAAGCGCGCCGCCGCGACAGGCCGAGTTTTAAGATCATCACGTCCGAGACCCTCGTGGAGATCGCCCGATGGTCACAGGGCCTCCCGTCGGCGGATGTCGGCTCCTGGCCGGCGGCTCCAAGGAATGTCAAAGGGGAATACCGGGAGGCGCTGAATCGTTTGTTAAAAGAGGCTCAAGCGCTTCCGCCGCTTCCGTTTGTCCCGAGAAAAGCCGGCGTAAGAACCGAAAAACCCAGCGCCGAGTCGCAGGAAAAAATGCTTCTTTTAAAAAAGGAAAGAGAGAAGCTCGCCGCCGAGCTTAAGATCCAACCGAGTCTTCTCGCAACCAACGCGGTGCTCGAAATCCTCGCGCTCAAATCTCCCCGCACAAGACAGGACTTCGAAAAACTTGGGCTTCTTTTGCCCTGGCAGACGGAACTCTTGACGGAAAGTTTTCTCAAAATCTTGGGCAGTTCGTTGGATTTACACCCCTAATTTGGTATAATCGATCCCCATGAGCGGCATTGACTTAAGGCCTATAGCGCATCTGGCGCGGCTTCGCTTTAAGGACGAGGAATTGAAGGTTTTTGAGGCGCAGGTCAACGATATCCTGAAATTGGTCAACCAGCTTGCCGAGGTGCCGGTCGAGGGCGTTGAGCCCACCAGCCACCCCTTGGCCCTGAAAAATGTATTCCGCGAGGACCAGCCGAGCCCCTCTCTTCCCATCGAGGAATTTCTTAAAGCGTCGCCCCGGACGCGCGGAAGATTCTTTGAAGTCCCAAAAATCATAGAAAATACGAAATGAGTTTGTCAGAGAAAACAGCTTTCGAATTATCCGAGCTGTACCGAAAAAAGGAATGCACGCAAGAAGACGTGCTTAAAGACCTGGGCATCGCCGTCAAGGCCAAAGACCGGGACGCGCGGCGCATTCATGCCTACATTCAGCCGGAGTCCATCCGGCCGAGAGAGCTCAAAAAATCCGCCGCTTCCCGGTTAAGCGGCATCCCGATCGCGGTCAAAGACAATATTTGTGTCGAGGGAGAGGAGATCACCTGCGCCTCTAAAATTTTGAAAGGGTTTATCTCGCCTTATAACGCGACGGTGGTTCAAAAGTTATTGAACGTGGGCGCGGTTATTTTCGGCCGGACCAACATGGATGAATTCGCTTTTGGTTCGAGCTGCGAGACCTCCGTCTACGGGCCGACTAGAAATCCGCGCGACCCTGAGCGCGTGCCCGGAGGATCCAGCGGCGGTTCGGCGGCGAGTGTGGCGGATCACACCGCGATCGCGGCCTTGGGATCCGATACCGGGGGATCCATTCGCCAACCGGCCTCGTTTTGCGGCGTCGTCGGCATGAAGCCTACCTATGGGAGAGTGTCGCGCTATGGCCTCGTCGCATTCGCCTCGAGTCTCGATCAAATAGGGCCGATCACCAAAGACGTCCGGGACTCCGCGCTGCTCCTGGGCGTGATCGCCGGCCATGATCCCAAAGACTCGACCTCCGCCGATCTTCCGGTCCCCGATTATTTGGCCTGTTTGGGGCAAAGTATCAAAGGAATGAAAGTGGGGATTCTGGCCGATGACAATAAAGAAGGGTTAAACCCTTTAGTGCGCGCTTCCGTGAAAGAAGAAGCGCAAAACACGCTGCGCAAATTAGGCGTTGAGATCAAGGAAATTTCTTTGCCTCACATGAAGTACGCCGTCAGCGTTTATTATATCGTGGCGCCGTCGGAAGCGAGTTCGAATCTGGCGCGTTTTGACGGCGTGCGCTACGGTTTCCGGGACCCCAAGGCGGCCAGTGTTTTGGACCTGTATGAAAACACGCGCGGCGAGGGTTTTGGCGCCGAGGCCAAGCGCCGGATCATCTTGGGGACCTACAGTCTTTCAAGCGGCTATTACGACGCGTATTATTTAAAGGCCATGAAGGTGCGCACAAAAATAAAACAGGATTTTGACAAGGCGTTCAAAGAAGTCGACGCAATCATGATGCCAACCTCTCCGAGCGTGGCGTTTAAACTCGGGGAAAAAACCCAGAATCCTTTGGAGATGTATTTGTCGGACATTTATACGATTTCGGCCAATCTAGCCGGGATCCCGGCGATCTCGATTCCCTGCGGGATCGATGGGACGCACGGAAAATCACTGCCCATCGGGCTTCAATTTTTGGGCAAGCCCTTCGACGAAGGAACGCTTTACAAGCTCGCGCACGCGTTCGAGCAGAATACGGATTTTCATCGAAAACTAGGGAACGTGAAATGAACTATCTCGTCACGATCGGCCTTGAAACGCACGTTCAATTAAAAACGCGGACCAAGATTTTCTGCGGCTGCAAACTTGAGTTTGGCGGCCAGCCGAACAGCCACGTTTGTCCGGTTTGCCTCGGGCTTCCGGGCGCGCTTCCGGTGCTGAACCGCGAAGTATTTCTCTTGGGACTTCGCGCGGTGTTGGCCTTGCAAGGCACCCCTTCGACGGTCATCAAGTTTGACCGTAAAAATTATTTTTATCCGGACTTGCCGAAAGGCTACCAGATCTCCCAGTACGACAGTCCGTTGGGCGTGGGAGGATCCATCGAGATCCGTTCCGGCGACAAAACAAAAAAAAATACGCTTAACCCGCCTGCATCTGGAAGAGGACGCCGGAAAGCTCATCCATGACCACTCGCCGGACGCAAGTCATGTGGATTTAAATCGCGCGGGCACGCCGTTGGCGGAGATCGTCACGGAGCCGGATCTGGAAAGCCCGGAAGAGGCGTATGAATATCTCGTGAATCTTAAGGCGATTTTGAAATCTATAGGCGTTTCGGACTGCGACATGGAAAAAGGCCATTTGCGTTGCGACGCCAACGTGTCGTTAAGAAAAAACCAGAAAGACCCGCTCGGAAAAAGAGTGGAGATCAAGAACCTTAATTCTTTCAAGGCCGTGAAGGCGGCTCTGCACTATGAGATCGTGCGCCAGCGCGAGGCCTTAGGCCTTGGCGAGACGATCGTTCAGGAAACGAGACTGTGGGATGACGATCGTCAAAAGACATTTTCGATGCGCTCCAAAGAACAGGCGCATGATTACCGTTATTTTCCGGAGCCGGATCTGGTCCCTTTTTCCGTGGCGAAAGAGGAGATCGAAAGAGAAAGAAAAAATATTCCGGAGCTTCCCAAAGAAAAGAAAGACCGTTTCATGAAGCAGTACGAGCTGTCGGATTATGACGCGGGACTTATAAGCCAAGAAGCGGAGGTTGCTGAATTCTTTGAAAAAGCCGCCAAAATTTCTAATGATCCAAAAGGAATTGCTAATTGGATGATCGGACCCATATTTGCTTATCTGAGTTCGAAATCAACCAATTTGCTTCTTACTAAGATAACGCCAGGGTTATTGGCTGAACTTCATCGCTTAGTTAAAGAAGGTTTTGTGAGTTTGCAGGTAGCAAAAGAAAAAGTTCTTTTCTTTGTGATTGATAGCGGTCGTGACCCAAGAAAAGTCATTGAGGAACAAGGCGTGTCACAGGTTTCAGACGATTCGGCGCTTACAGAGTGGATCAATGAAGTGATAATCGCAAATTCCAAAGTTGTTGAAGATTTCAAATCCGGCAAAGAAACCGCCGCGATGTTTTTGATAGGGCAGGTCATGAAAAAAAGCCAGGGCAAGGCAAATCCCGGGAAGGTGCGGGAGCTCATGATCCGGCGGTTAAAGGCGCTGTGAAAAAAACCGTTTGGATTTTGTTTTTCGCGTTGCTCTTTATCGGCGTGTCGTTCCTCCAGTTTATTTCCAAGGAAGTCCCTTTGCAATGGGAAAATCCCGCTCTCATCCCTAAGGCTGAGAGGATGCGTTTCCTCAAAGCCGTTTCCCTGATCGAATCCAATTATGTGGATGAAATCAAAACCTCCAAGCTCGTCACGGGCGCTCTGACGGGGATGCTGAAATCCCTCGATCCCTATAGCTATTTTTTGGACGCCGATGCTTATCAAGAGTTGAAAATGGACGCGAACGGGCAGTTCGGCGGCCTTGGGCTTGAGGTCAGCGTGAAAGGGGGTTTTTTGCACGTGATCGCGCCTCTGGACGATTCACCGGCCGAGCAGGCCGGCGTTAAAGCGGGAGACATGATCATAAAAATTGATGAGGTCCCGACCCGGGACATGACGCTGAACGACGCGGTGAAGAAAATGAGAGGGGCGCCGGGCAGCGCGGTCAAGCTGTCCCTCATGAGGGAAGGGGCGAACCCGTTGATCGAGCTTTCGGTCCCGAGGCGCATCGTGACGATCAAAAGCATTAAAGAAACGAAGCTGTTGGAAGATCAAATCGGCTATATCCGGCTTTCCGCTTTTCAGGATAAAAGTGCCGAAGACCTCCGGGCCGCGATCCTTAAACTTCAGTCCGAGGGCATGTCGGGCCTGATCCTGGATCTGCGAAATAACGCCGGCGGGCTTTTAAGCTCGGCGGTTTCCGTCGCGGAGGAATTTATGCCGCCGGGCAAGGTCATCGTGAGCACGAAAGGAAGAAACCCAAAGAAGAGCCAGACATTCGTGTCGCAGGCGCAATCCCCGTTCCGTATTTTCCCGTGGGTGGTGCTTGTGAATAAAGGCAGCGCCAGCAGTTCCGAGATCGTGGCCGGCGTCGTGCAGGACCACCGGCTCGGGTTTTTGTTGGGGACTAAAACTTTCGGGAAGGGATCCATCCAGACGCTGGTGCCGTTGCCGGACGGGACGGCGATCCGATTAACGACCAGCAAATACTACACGCCGAATGGCCGCCTGATCCATGACGTCGGTATTTTACCGGACATCGTGGTGGAGGAAGGAAAAGACCCCTCTCAGGATGTTCAGCTGAATCGGGCCGTCGAGTTGATCCGCGAGCTTAAGTCGAAAGCCCCGGAAACAAAGGCGGCTTGATGCGTTATTTAAAAATTATTTTACCCGTTCTGTTTGTTTTGATCGTCGGATTTTTTGCGGTCAGAGGTTGTGTCCATAAAAAAGCGGCGGCGCCTTCCGTGACGCTGGGCGCTCCTGCGGCAAAGAAAAAAGTGGTGTTAGCCCCCCGCGCCGGGGAAAAACAGCCGGCCGTTGTGCCGGCACAGAAAGTTTCTCAGCCAAAGATCGCGATTATTTTGGACGATTGGGGAAATAATTATTCGGTGTTGAAGTACGCGGTAGGCATCGGCCGCCCGGTCACCTTGTCCATTTTACCGAATCTCTCGCAAAGCCGCCGGATCGCCGAAGAGGCCTTTGCGAGTCATCTCGGAGTCATGCTCCATATGCCGATGCAGCCCAAAAGCGATAAAGAGCGATTGGAGCCCCATACGATTTTAACGACCACTCCCGATCAGGATATACAGCTTTATTTGGATCAGGCCATTGCGAGCGTCCCTCATGCCGACGGAGTCAACAATCACATGGGCTCCGCCGCCACCGGGGATCGCCGGGTCATGAAAGTCGTGCTGAATCATTTAAAAAGCAAGGGTTTATTCTTCGTGGACAGCTATGTGATTCCGGAAACCGTTACCGCGGAAATCGCGAACGACATTCACATCCCTTTCGCGAAACGCGATGTGTTTATCGACAATCAGATGAATTTGATTTCGATCAAAGAAAAATTGGAAAAGGCCAAAAAAATAGCGCTCACGCGGGGCACCGCGGTCGTGATCGGGCATGACCGGAAAATGACGCTTCAAGCCATCAAGGAAGTCGCGCCGGCATTCGAGAAAGAAGGCATCCGGTTTGTGTTGGCAAAAGAAGTGGTGAGAACGACGTGACCCCACCACTTCTTTCTTACAATCGCAAGACGATTGGTCCGCATTTGCGGACGAAAGGAGTGGTGGGGTGATCACTTTAGGCATAGAGACTTCCTGCGACGAGACCTCGGTGTCGGTATTGAAAGGCAGAACGGCGATCCTTTCCAATGTCGTGGTATCGAGTCTCGGCGAACACCGGCCGTTCGGCGGCGTCGTGCCCGAGATCGCTTCCCGGTCCCAGGTGGAGGCGATTCTTGATTGTCTGGAGACCGCTCTCAAAAAATCAAAAATTTCTTTGGACCGCGTGGATTTGATCGCCGTGACCCAAGGGCCCGGGCTCATGGGTTCGCTTTTGGTCGGACTCTCGGCCGCCAAGGCGTTGTCGCTGGCGCTTCGAAAACCGGTCGTGGGAGTGGACCATGTGATCGCGCACGCTTACGCGGGGTTCTTAGAAGACAAGTCCTTGAAATTTCCGTGTCTGGGCCTCGTGGCCTCCGGAGGGCATACGCTTCTCCTGAGAATGGACAGCCCCAGCCGGATCCGCGTTCTCGGCAGGACCCTGGACGACGCGGCCGGCGAGGCCTTTGATAAAGTTGCAAAAATTCTCGATTTGGGGTATCCTGGGGGTCCAGAGATAGATCGTTTAAGCCAAGGCCAAGATCCGGACCGATTCTTTTTCACGCGACCCTTTCTTAAGAGTTCTTTTGATTTTAGTTTCAGCGGCATCAAGACAGCCGTGTTTTACGCGGTTCAAAAGATAAAGAATAAAAAATCGTTAACCCTAAAGACAAAACGAGAGATTTGCGCCGGTTTTCAGGAAGCGGTGTGTGACGCGCTGGTCGCGAAAAGCGTCCGGGCGGCCAAAGCCGAGAACCTGCGGTGTATCGTGGTGGGGGGAGGGGTCAGCGCCAATACGAGACTGCGGCGGATGTTTCGGTCGTTGTCCCGTAAAGAGTCGCTAAAAGTCGTTTTCCCTTCACCGTCTCTTTGTCAGGACAACGCCGCGATGATCGCCGGTTTGGGAGCGGCTCTTTATTTAGAGGGTGCTCGCGGAGGTCTCGGGATCGCGAGCTACGCGGATTTTAATCTCGGACAGAACCGAAAAAACGGAGGGACAAACGATGCTCGGCAAAAAAAATGACGCTCATCCGCAGAAAGTCCTCGATGTGGACGCCAGCCTGCAAGGGAACCTCGTTTTTAAGGACGCGGTCAACTTACAGATCAATGGGAGTTTTGAGGGAAAACTTGAAACCAAGGGCGATCTTTTGATCGGAGAACACGCGGTGGTCCGGGCGGATATCATCGGCGAGAGAATCACGATCGCCGGCAATGTCACGGGAGACGTCTCTGCGCTTTCGGAGATACGCCTGACATCGACCGCGCGGCTTCTTGGCAACATCAAAGCCCCGACCTTCGTGATAGAAAAAGGCGGCGTGTTTCAGGGCAGTTCTCACATGCTGGGCTCGGAGGCCAGAGAGACGGGCTCCCGGAGGCTTTTTTTGACGCTGGACGAGGTCGCGCATTACTTGTCGGTCGAATCCAATCTTGTTTCGGAGTGGGCGGAGAATGGGAAGCTCCCGGGCGCCCGCGAAGGAAAGAACTGGCGGTTTGAGAAACAGAAAGTGGATGAATGGATAGCCAACGGCAGGATCGTTTAGAAGACCGTTATTTCGACATCCACGAAGCGGCCGAGATCTTAGAGGTCAACGAAGAAAAATTATGGGACCTCGTCCACCAGCATAAGGTCCCGACGCATACGATCGCGGGCGCGTTTCTTCGTTTCAGGAAAGAAGACATTGAAGAGTTAAAAAATAAATGGCGGATCGAACGGGAGCTTTTCCCGGCCCGGGCCCATTTCTCTATTCCGGAAAATAAAGTCGCGATCTCCTCGAGCATGGGAAGCTTGAGGGATTTTTGGTATTTCAACGATTTTTATGTGTTGTGCGGTGTTCTGGTATTGGCGCTTGTGTATTTTATCGTGTCCTCCCAATAAGGAAAATCTCAAAAAGACTTTAATCCCGCAAACGCTTAAAAACTAAAAACTCGAACAATTCAAAAACTCGAACTCATGAAATTCGTACTGCTTGACGGCAATTCTTTTTGTTACCGGGCGTTCTATGCCATCCAGAGCTTGAGGAATTCCAAAGGCCAGCCGACCAACGCCGTCTATGGTTTTATCACGATGTTTGAGAAGCTCCTGAAAGAAGTCGATCCGGACGGCGTGGCGGTCACATTTGATCTGAAAGGCCCCACCTTCCGCCATAAGGCCTTTGAGGACTACAAGATTCATCGCGCCCCTATGCCGGACGATCTGGTTTCTCAGATGCCGATCATTAAGGAGGTCGTGCGGGCGCTGAATATCCCGATTTATGAAAAAGAGGGTTACGAGGCGGATGATGTGATGGCGACCTTGGCGAAGAAGCTGAAATCGCTGGGGCATGAGGTTTATATCGTGACGGCGGACAAAGACGCGCTGCAGCTGGTGGATAAAAAAATAAAAGTGCTCAATCCTCAAAAAGAGAATTTCATTTATGACGAGGCCGAGGTCAAGAAACGTTTCGGCGTGGAGCCGAAACGCGTCGTGGAGATCATGGCGCTGATGGGAGACGCCTCCGACAACATCCCGGGTGTCCCGGGCATCGGGGACAAAACGGCGAGCAAGCTGATCGTCGAGTTTGGGACCTTGGAAGAGGTCTTGAAAAATATTTCAAAAATAAAGGGCGATAAGATCAAGGAAAATCTGAGCCGCCACAAAGAACAGGCCCGGCTTTCGCGGCGGCTGGCCGAGATCGACCAAAACGTCCCGCTCGATTTTAACCTAGAAAAAATGAAACGCGCCGAACCCGACGCCGAAAAGCTCGCGGAGCTCTACCAGGCGCTTGAGTTCAAAAGTTTATTGAAAAATTTGACGGTCCCCGAGGAAAAAAACGCGGACGATCCCGGCCTCCATTATTCTTTGGTGCAGGATTGGCCGGATCTCGAGAAGCTCAAGAAACGGCTTTCCGGCGAAAAGGAATGGGCGTTTGATTTTGAGACGACCGGCACGGATCCGCTCTTGGCCGAGCCGATCGGCGTTTCCTTCTGTTTTCACGAGAAGGAGGCGTCGTATGTCAGTTTTTCCGGGACGGGAAAGGTTTTGGCGCTTCAGGCCAAAAAATCGGACCGGCGTTCGTCAGGCCGTCCGATGGATTCCAAATCTTGCCTTCTTTTCTTAAAAGACCTTTTTGAGGATCCCAAGATCAAGAAGATAGGCCAAAACATCAAATATGAAATGCTGATCCTGAAAAACTTCGGCATCGAGCTCCAGGGGATCCATTTTGATACGATGATCGCCTCGTATTGCCTGAACCCCGCCAAGCCGAATCACAATCTGGACGACATCGCGTTCGAACACCTGGAGCTACGGATCACCTCGATCAAGGAGCTCATCGGCAGCGGGGCGAAAGCGATCTCGATGGAGGAAGTGGACCTCGAACGCGTGTATCGCTACGGCTGCCAGGACAGCGATGTCACGTATCGCCTTTCAAAGATCCTGAAAAAGAAACTGGTCGAGAAAAGTTTGTTGCATTTGTTCGAGGAAATCGAGATGCCGCTTGTCCGCGTCCTCGGGGACATGGAGGCCGCCGGTATCGCGATCGACCTGCCGCTCTTAAAGGACCTTTCCAAAGAAATGGAAAAAGCGCTTTCGGACCTGACGCGCGCGATCCACAAAGAAGCCGGGACGCCGTTCAACATCAACTCCCCCAAACAGATGGCTGAGATTTTATTTGAAAAACTGGGGCTTCCTGTGGTAAAAAAGACCAAGACCGGGGCATCTACGGATGTCGAGGTTTTGAGCGAGCTTTCCGAAATCCATTCTCTCCCGAAGGAAATTTTAAAGTTCAGAGAACTTTCGAAGCTTAAATCCACCTATGTGGACGCCCTGCCGCTTCTAGTCAATCCTAAGACTCACCGGGTGCACACGTCTTTTAACCAAACGGTGACGGCGACCGGCCGGCTTTCGTCGAGCGATCCCAACCTGCAGAATATTCCTATCAGGAAAGAGGAGGGCCGCAAGATCCGGAAGGCCTTCATCGCGGATGGGAAAGACAAGAGCCTGGTCTCCGCGGATTATTCTCAGATCGAGCTGCGGGTTTTGGCGCATCTTTCGGAAGATAAGACGCTGATCCAGGCCTTTCAGGAAGGCGCGGACATTCACCGTTACACGGCCAGTTTGATCTTTAACGTGGCCATGGACGAGGTGACCGAGGCGATGAGGAGCTCGGCCAAAACCGTCAATTTCGGCGTGTTGTACGGCATGGGCGCGTTCAGTTTGGCCAAGAGCCTTGGGATCACGAACGACGCGGCGCGCGATTTTATCAAAGCTTATTTTGAGCGCTACCCCGGCGTCAAAAAGTATTTGGACGACGTCGTCGAAAAAGCAAGAAAAGACGGTTTTGTCTCGACTTATTTTAAGAGGCGAAGGTACATTCCCGAGATCCTATCCCGGAACCCGCGAGTGAGGAGTTTCGCGGAGCGTACGGCCATCAACGCCCCGATCCAGGGGACCGCCAGCGATATCATCAAGATCGCGATGCGGCACATCGCGGATCATGTGGCGAAGAAGAAGTTGAAATCAAAAATGATGCTCCAGGTGCACGACGAACTTTTGTTCGAGGCCCCGAAAGAAGAATTAAAGGCGCTTGTTTCGATGGCCGTCAAGGAAATGCAGGGCGCCGTCTCGTTCAAGGTGTCGATGAAAGTGTCGGTGAAGGTCGGCCCGAACTGGCTCGACATGAAAGAATTTGAAGCCTAGATGAAGGTTCTTTTCTGCGCGAGTGAGGTGGCGCCGTTTGCTTCGACCGGGGGCCTCGGAGATGTGTCCGGCTCTTTGCCGTCGGCCCTCGGAAAACTGGGCATTGAGGTGATGATCACGATGCCGCGCTACCGCGGGCTTCCGGCGGACAAGCAGCGATTGACTGAAAACGTCAGCGTTTATTTTGTCGATCACGAGGCCTATTTTAACCGCGCCGCTCTTTACGGAAACGAACGAGGGGATTACCCGGACAATTTAAAACGGTTTTCGTTTTTTTGCCACGAGGCCCTTTCTCTCGCTAAAGAAATAGGATTCAAACCGGATCTTGTTCACGCCAACGACTGGCAGACCGCGCTTTTGCCGGTGATCTTAAAAACCAAACTGTCCGGCGATCCGTTCTTTAGAAAAGCCAAGACGCTTTTGACGGTCCATAATCTCGCTTATCAGGGCCATTTTTCGCGGGAGTTGTATCCGGAGTTGGAGCTGGATCCGGCGCTTTTTTCGACGGAAGGGTTTGAATTTTTCGGGAAGATCAATCTTTTGAAAGGCGGGCTCGTGTTCTCGGACGCGATCAGCACGGTCAGCCCGACTTACGCTCGTGAAATTCAGACCAAGGATTATGGCTTTTGGCTCGAGGAGGTTGTGAAGAAGAAGGCGAAGGTGCTTCGCGGGATCTTGAACGGCATTGACACCGCGCTCTGGGATCCGGCCAAGGACCGGTTCCTCAAAAACGGTTACTCGAAGGAGAACCCCGGGGGGAAAAAAGGCGACAAGCTTGAGCTGCAGCGTCTCTGCGGCTTTGAAATCAATCCCCGTGCGCCTCTTTTCGGCATGGTGACGCGGCTGGCGGAACAGAAGGGGGTGGATCTTTTTTCCGAGATCGCCGATTCGCTCTTATCTCAAGAAGTCCAGTTCGTGCTCTTGGGCGACGGCGACGCTGTTTACAAGACCGTGTTCAGGAACATCGCGGCCAGACACGCAAAAAAAGCCGCCGTCTCTTTTGATTTTGATTTGGCGAAGGCGCACCGGATTTATGCGGGAGCCGACTTTTTTCTGATGCCTTCTCTTTACGAGCCCTGCGGATTGGGGCAGCTTATCAGTTTGAAGTACGGCACGATCCCGGTGGCGCGGCGCACCGGAGGCCTGGCGGACACGATCGTTGACGCGGACAAGGACCCCAAAAACGGGAACGGGTTTCTTTTTGAGGAAAGAAATGCGGACAAGCTGCTGAAAGCGATCGAACGGGCGATCGCGGCGTATCGGGACGAACGGCGTTTCGCCACGCTGCGGGAACACGCGATGGGTTTGGATTTTTCCTGGGATAAAAGCGCGAAAGCGTATCAGCAATTTTATAAGGAGATATTGAGCCAATGATTATTGTGGGCGTGACGGGAAATTTTTCTTCGGGGAAGAGCCAGACGGCCTTGATCTTCAAACGATACGGCGCGAAGATCTTTGACGCGGACAAGGCGGCTAAACAGGTCGTCCGGAAAGGGACGCCGGTCACCCGGGCCATCATCAAACTTTTCGGCAGGGATTTTCTGAAGAAGAACAAGGAGCTCGACCGCAAAAAACTGGCCGATCACGTTTTTAGCCATCCGAAGGATCTGAGGAAGTTGAATATTTTGATCCACCCGGAGGTCATCGTCGAATGTTTCAAGAGGATCGAGCGCTTCCGCGACCGCAAAGGGCTGCTTGTCTTGGACGTGCCGCTTCTTTTCGAGTCCCACATGGGGCGCCTGGCGGATTACACGGTGGTCGTGTCGGCGACAAAAGCGACGATCCTGAAACGCGCCAAACGAAAAGGGGTGTCGGCGGCCCTGGCAAGAAAAATTCTTTCCACCCAGTGGCCTTTAAAGCGGAAAGAGCGTCTGGCCGATTTTGTGATCCATAACGACGGTTCGATCCGGGACTTGGAGAGGCAGGCCAGGGAGGTTTACCAGGGAATTTTAGCCAACCGTAAAGGAGGAAATACCGAAGATGGACATTGATTTAGCGAAACTTAAAAAAATGAAGATGGCCGAGCTCAACGGGCTTGCGCACCAGATGAAGGTGAACGGGGTGAGCGGCATGAAAAAGCAGGACCTCATCTTTAAGATCCTGCAGGCCCAGCCGGAGAAGGACGGTGGCGTCATGACCGGGGAAGGCGTGCTCGAGATCCTACAGGACGGCTTCGGTTTCCTGCGGTCCCCTAACTACAATTATCTGCCCTGTCCCGACGATATTTATGTCTCGCCGTCCCAGATCCGCAAGTTTAATCTGAGGACAGGAGACACCGTGGCCGGCCAGATACGCCCTCCCAAAGAGGGGGAGCGTTATTTCGCGATGCTGATGGTGGAGAAGGTCAATTATGAATCGCCCGAGGAAGGCAAAGAAAAGATTCTTTTCGACAATCTCACACCGCTCTATCCGCAGGAAAAGTGGCAGCTTGAGTCTTCGCCCGGTGAGGTCTCGACGCGGATCATCGATCTCTTGGCCCCGATCGGAAAAGGGCAACGAGGACTGATCGTGGCACCCCCCTACAGCGGGAAAACGGTGCTGCTTCAGAAAGTCGCCAACAGCATTACAACCAATCACCCGGAGGCGATTTTGATCGTGCTGTTGATTGATGAACGCCCCGAAGAAGTTACGGACATGCAGCGTTCCGTTAAGGGAGAGGTCATCAGCTCGACCTTTGACGAGCCCGCCGAGCGCCACGTTCAAGTGTCGGAAATGGTTTTGGAAAAGGCCAAGCGTCTCGTCGAATCCAAGAAGGACGTCGTGATCCTCTTGGACAGCATCACACGTTTGGCGCGGGCCTACAATACCACGGTTCCCCATTCCGGGAAGATCCTCTCGGGCGGCGTCGATTCCAACGCGCTGCACAAGCCGAAGCGCTTTTTTGGGGCCGCGCGTTGTCTGGAGGAAGGCGGGAGTCTCACGATCATCGCGACCGCGCTTGTTGATACCGGCAGCCGCATGGATGAGGTGATCTTTGAAGAATTTAAAGGCACCGGCAACATGGAACTGCAGCTGGACCGGAATCTCTTCCAACGCAGGATCTATCCCGCGATCGATATCAAACGGTCCAATACCCGGAAGGAAGAGCTTCTGGTGGATAACGAGGACCTTGCGAAGATCTGGATCTTGAGGAAGGTCTTGAACGAGCTGAATTCCTCGGAGGCGATGGAGCTGCTGATCGAGAAGATCTCCAAGACCAAAACGAACAAGGATTTTCTAAAAAGCATGAACAAAGGATAAAAGGAGAACGCAATGAAGGAAAAGATACACCCTAAGCTTCACGAAACGACGATCACCTGCATTTGCGGGAATGTGATCCATACGCGGTCCACGAAGCAGAACATTCGCGTAGAAATATGCTCCAACTGCCACCCGTTCTTCACGGGCAAGCAGAAATTCATGGACAGCGCGGGCCGCGTTGAGAAGTTCCAGAAGCGGTACGCCAAGAAAAAATAATGCGGTTTTTGAAAAAAGCCGAGGAAAAGCTCAGGCGTTTTAAAGAAGTGGATAAGCTTCTGCAAGACCCCGAGGTGACCAAGGATCCCACACGCGTCAAAGAGCTGGGCAAAGAGTTCCGGGGGCTTCAGCGGGTCAACGCATTGTATCAAGAGTACTTGAAGATCCAAAGCGAACTTGAGGAAACCCAGAAAATTTTGACCCAAAGCGGCCAATCCGACGATCTGATCTCGATGGCGAACCACGAGGTCCAGACGCTGGAGGGGAAGAAAAAGAAGACGATCCATGAGCTGGAGGGTCTTTTGCTGCAGGACGACCCGATGCTCGTGAAAAACGGGATCCTTGAAATCCGCGCGGGGACCGGAGGGCTAGAAGCCGGATTATTCGCGGCGGACCTTTTCCGGATGTATACCAAATTCGCGGCCGCCTGCGGGTTTAAGCTGGAAATCCTTTCAAGCTCGCCGAACGAGGCGGGCGGTTTCAAGGAAATCATCGCCTCGATCAGCGGCCCGGGGGCCTACGGCAAGTTTAAATTTGAAAGCGGCACGCATCGGGTCCA
>Ga0080064_1003394_pt1 | contig 23156 bp, 21 predicted proteins | sample Subgrocontami54m_FD_69260 | JGI IMG/M metagenome (GOLD analysis project Ga0080064, IMG submission 69260) | Subsurface groundwater microbial communities from S. Glens Falls, New York, USA - GMW46 contaminated, 5.4 m (SPADES assembly) (version 2) ...
GCCGGGGATATTATTTGGTCGGGTGTGTTTTTTTTATTTGCGAAATTATAGTACTCGTTTCCCCCCCCCCGGCAGGGCGGGCCGCCGGCGCGGCCCTCCCTGCCGGTAGGCAGGAATGACAGAGAAAGAGTGGCTTAAACAAAAAATCCGGCGGCGAATTTAATCGCTAACCGGATTTTTGGGAAGAGCACTCATGCCCCACGCTTGGGGGGTTAGCCACCTATAAAGGCAACTAAGTGAGGATATTATAAAATAATATTTCCCCCCAGGCGCGGGACACAAGTGTCTCCTGATAGCACTAATATAGTATATCATACTTTTGACATATATGTCAATAGATGGGGTATTGACGGGCGGGCGGGCGTCTGCTATAATACGAATATTCTTGTGGTGGCTAGTTTTTCCGGAAGACAGATCTTTGGGAGGAAAAAGCAATGTTTCACGCTTGTAGAGCGCCAAAATCGAGGGGTGAACAAGCCCGTTGCCCGAAGATGGCGCGGACTTCGGAGGGCTTTTGCCAGCTTCACGATGGCGTGAGTTGGCGCGGAGAGCTGCCGGAGCCGGAGAACATCATTCTCCGATTCCAGCTTACGCCAGAGTTGGCGAATGAGGCCCAGAAGGCCGGAATCCGAGTCGCTGAGCGCTCGACGGAACGCCAAGCTCAGCTCTCGACCGTGCGCGAGGAAAACGCCAAGGCGCGGTGGGGGCGGACTGTCACAAAGACGGGTGTGCTCGTCTTCGGAACCGAGGAGCTCGTCGCGACGAGCATGCAAAGTCTCGTCAGCGAGCTCCGCGGAGCCGGATTCGAAATCGCCGATGCCCATATCGTTTGGTGGGCCGCAACTGGACTAGACCATCTAGTCCTCTCGTTCTCGAAGAAAAATGCTGAGCTGAAAGTTGACCCGATCTACTTCTACCGAGAAAACATGGAAAACAAAGTGTTCAAACTTCGCATCTATCACAACCCACCCGACCTCGGGCAAGGCGGGCACAACGCGAATTACTCGATGGATGCGAAGCTCGTAGGACCGGATACCCATCCGATTTACGAGCTTCACTATCGGGATGGGGACTGGGTCAACGAATTGATCCAAAGTCCGATTCAGATTCCGTAACACGACAGCCCAAACCTCTGTTTAGCAGAGGTTTGGGCTGTTTTTTTACTTAAGGATAGATTTATAAGATTCTTCGGCAGCACTCAGAATGACATACTGTAATGGATTCCCTGCCTACCGGCAGGCAGGCCGCCTGCGCGGGAATGACAGAGAGGAAGCGGGGATGACAGAGGGTGAGAAGTGAGAATGATACATTACCTAGGGGTATTGACATTTGGGCGGTGGTTTGCTATAATGTATGCACAGGCTCGGATTGAGCTTGATTCGATAGATCTTTTCAAATCGTGAAATGGGGTTCTTTTAGGGGATGCGTTCGCATCTCCGGAACCGGGGACAAAGGGGATCTCAAGAAGGAGACAGTCATGAAGAAGCACACCGCGGGGTATTGCATGGACGCGCTCAACTTGGTCTCGTCGGCCGCTCGCGGTCGGCAGAGCAGGGGCAGGCTAAAGGGTCCGATTCGCTCCGGGCGCTTCGTCGCGAGCGCCACTGAGCCCGTAAGCGCCAACAGCCGGATCGCAGATCTGGCTCAGGCGATGGCTGACGCGCCGGAAGCGGTGCGTCAGGCCTACGCAACCGTCCAAGACCTCCTGAAAAAGGGGGTCGTGGGCCAGGAACTCACGGACGCCCAGAAAAAGCTCATCGCGGCCCGCAAGGCTGCGCAGGGTGGTGGGGCCATGGCGGCCCTCTTCGCGGCCATCGTGGCCGTGGTAGAAATGACCTCCTCCAACGAAAACACCCGCAAGTTCCGTCAGCGCGAGGTCATCAAGTTCCTCGCGAACCGGATCAAGCCCACGCTGGGCAACCCGGAACCGACCTTCACGGTCCAGGCCCTCTACGCCATCGGCGAGACTCTCAAGGAGCTCGCCAAGGTGGAGAAGGGTCAGGACGATGTCTGGACTGCTCTCCGGTATGAGAGCGGGAAGACGGCGAGATTGATGTCGGCGGCGATCATGATCGCCAACATCTCTGGGTTCGAGTTCAGCGACTCGAATTCGGACTACTTGTGGGAAGTCGCCGAGCTCACGCTCGGATATCTCCCACACTGGCTCGCCGTGGCCGAAGAAAAGAGGGACGACAAGTCCCTCCCCGCTTCGGCTCGCGAGAGCCTCGTCCGCGCGGCGCGGACGATCCAGGACCGAATCGCGGTCCTCCGGGGCCAGTTGCTCCCGTTCGTAGTGGAGAACTGGAAGGCCCGCCGGGCCGCCGAGGAGAAGGCCGAGGCTGCTGCGAAGCAGTCGAAGTCGACGACTCCGAAGCCCGAGGTCGAAGGTGTGCAGGTGACGCCGAAGGAGGAAACTCTCGAGGCAACGCTGATGACGCTCCAAGATCTCGAGGCGGCGGACGATTCGCCGCTCGGCGCCTTCACGGCGCTGAAGGCGAAGCTCGGACTCACCGACGAGACGGAGGTTTACCTCCGGCCCGTCGAGGGGGCCCTGCGAGACGGCGACCCCGTCTCGGCCGCAATGTCGCTCACCGATGTTCTCGCGAACTTCGGTGAGATGATGCCCGCGGCCGCTCGTGAGGCTCTCGACGATTTCCGCAAGGCGATCGCCGAGACCGCCTCCGCGTAAGCGAGGCAACGCTATCCGCAAGGGCGTTGTAAAATAAGTCTTGCCAGACAGATAACCGACAGGCCACAAACGCGAAAGCGAATGTGGCCTGTTTTCTTTTTGGGGAATACCACCGTTAGAGATTGCTTCGTCAAAGATTCCTCGCAATGACGGGGGATGAGATTGCTTCGTCAAAGATTCCTCGCAATGACGGGGGGATGAGATTGCTTCGTCAAAGATTCCTCGCAATGACGGGGGGATGAGATTGCTTCGTCAAAGATTCCTCGCAATGACGAAAGGTGAAATTGCCTAGCAATGACGGAGGGCGAGATTGCTTCGCGGGGCCTCGCAATGACGGAAGAGAAGACGAGGTTGCTTAGCAATGACGGGAGATCTGTTTACTTGGTTTTCGTCCGTCATTGCGAGGAGTGAATCTTTGAGCGACGAAGCAATCTCTAAATCTCATCTGATAAATCTTTATAATTTGGATTAAAATTCTCAATCAAATTTATTTTATCTATTCTTGAGCCACCTTTAATTTGTTTTTCTCTGACAATAGCTGATTCTATAGAATCAGCTATTTCATAATAAACTAATTTATTCGTATTATATCTTTTAGTAAAACTTTCAACGCTATGGCTTTTGTGTTCAAAAATCCGCTTGTATAAATTGCTAGTGACGCCGGTGTAAAAAACGGTGTTTACTGGGTTGGTCATTATGTATATGAAACCTTGTTTTTGAGTCATGAATTTATTTTTTTAGAGATTGCTTCGTCAAAGATTCCTCGCAATGACGGGGGATGAGATTGCTTCGTCAAAGATTCCTCGCAATGACGGGGGATGAGATTGCTTCGTCAAAGATTCCTCGCAATGACGGGGGATGAGATTGCTTCGTCAAAGATTCCTCGCAATGACGGGGTTGTTTGCTCTTTTGTTTTCGTGCTTTCTGTGCTTTTGTGTCTAATCGTACTCAATAAAATCCTCGTCTTCATACGAAGAGAGTTTATTTTTGCGGGCCGAAGAATGGTCTTTATAAAAAGTCAGCTCGATAGGGATTTCGTAAAGAAAGCGCGAGGGTGTGCCGAAGAAACTAAGATGGAGCTCCCGCTTGGCGCGAGTCATCGCCACATACATCAGGCGCCTCTCTTCTTCGAGCTCGAAGTCAGACGAGATGGATCGCTCATGAGGCAAAAGGCCCTCATTGCAACCGGCAACAAAAACTTGATTAAATTCTAGTCCTTTCGAGGCATGCACGGTCATAAGCGCGACCGGAGTGCCGATAATACGCTTCGTGTCCAGTTTACCGTTGGGAGTTTCCATTGAAGAGACGAGACTCACTTGCTCCAAAAATTGCGCCAACCCCAAGTGATCAAAAGTGCCGGCGAAAGCGATAAATTCGTTGACATTTTCTACGCGCTCACGACCGTTCTTATAACTTTTTTCGAGGTATTCGATGTAGTTAGTGGTATTTATTATAAAGTTGATGAGGTCGATTAGAGAAGAGCTATTTTTAGAACTTAAGGTAAGATTGCCACGCCACTCATCGGAATTCGGGACTCGCAATGACGAGGGATCGGAATCAATATTCGGAAGTCCGATGTCCGAAATGCCCCGATCAATATTTGGGACATCGGACTTCAAGGAGGGGGCGGGGGAATCAGAGATTGCTTCGGCTGCCCCGCCAGAGGCGGGCAAGCTCGTAATGACGGAAGAGGCCATACGAGGAAGTTGCAAAAGTAAAACCTCGGCTTCTTTTTTATTAAAATTTTTATGGATGCGGTCAGCGGCAACGGCATTTGAGGGATTCGCGGCGTAGTGAAGGCAGGCGAGCAAGTCCTTTATTTCCATTCGGTCGTAAAATTTGAGGCCACCGTAAACGCGATAGGGAATGCCGTTTTGGATAAGCGCCTGCTCAATGGCCCGCGACTGGGCGTTGGTGCGATAGAGGATCGCGACCTCGGGGTGGCTATTCGGATTACGAAATAAATCCACAATCTTGCCGATGACAAAATAAGCCTCGTCATCCTCATCGCTAAAACCGTGAATCTGAATGAGTTCGCCATTCTCTTTTTGAGTCCAAAGGGATTTGGGTTTCTGAAGCGAATTATTTTTTATAAGCTCGGAAGCGCCGACAACAATATTGCCGCTAGAGCGATAATTTTCTTCGAGCTTTATCACCGTCGCGTCGGGCCAGTCCTTGTCAAAATTTAAAAAGTTGCGAAAATCAGAGCCACGAAAGGCGTAAATAGACTGCGCATCATCTCCAATAACGAAGATATTGCCATGCGGCGCCGAGAGAAGACGCACGAGAGTGTATTGCAAAGTGTTCACATCCTGATACTCGTCCACGAGAATATGGCTATAGCGAGACTGATATTTTTGCAAAATTTCCGGTTTTTTCTTGAATAAATAAACGACTTTTTCTATGAGGTCGTCAAAATCAAAAGCATTATTCTTACGAAGTCCGACTTCGTAAAGATTGAAGATGTCGTAGGCTAGGATATCGAGCGGGTTATTGCTGGCTTTTAATTCTTCCGGATCAAGCCCTTCGTTTTTAATTTTTCCAATCTTCGCCTCAAAAGCTTGCGGTGGATATTTTTCTTTATCAAGATTTTTTAGCTTTATGATTTCCTTCAAAATCTTGCGGGAATCATCATTATCGAAAATAGAAAAATTCGCGGTGCGGCCGAGGTGAAGGGCCTCGGATTTGAGAACACGCGCGCCCCAGGAGTGGAAGGTGCCGAGGAATGGATAGCTACTAGCCACTAGCGACTGGCCACTAGCAGAGAGGAGTTTTTCGACGCGGTTTTTCATCTCCTCGGCGGCTTTGTTGGTAAAAGTGATGGCGAGGATAGAGCCCGGCCGGGTGCCGTCTTTGATGAGCTGAGCTATGCGACTAGTCAAAGTCTTGGTCTTCCCCGAACCGGCTCCGGCAATAATCAGAAGAGGGCCTTTTTTGTGTAAAATAGCCCTTTTTTGCTGGTCATTTAATTCGGTGGTCGCTTGTTTTTGGTCAACCAAAGGATTGAGATTTTCCATAAAGCGTGGTAGAATATTATCATCAACAAATTACGAATAATCGTCCTCCAAATGCCGGGCGGATACGAATTTACGAAAACTTATGGTATTCCTTCGATTCCGATCCGCTTCACTCAGTAAATATAGATAATTTATTGGCTGAGTTTATCGAAGCCATACCTTATGTGAATTCGATTTTTCGTAACAAATTCGTTATTCGTTGATACGATATGAATAGTATACGCAAAAAAATTGAGTTAATAAAGCGCGCGCTCGAAGCCTGTCGCGAAACGACGCTCGTAATACCCGTGGGCTTGATCTTGTTGGCTCTTATCGGCAATAGCGTGGTGGCGCAAAAATTAAAGCGCGCCCTCGCGGCGGATGAAAATCCGGCTTATTTAGCGCTGGCAAATACCGAGATACCGGTAAATGAAGCGCTGGCCGCCTTTGGCACACTAGCCGCCATCGAAAACAAATCGGCTCCGGACGAATCCGGCCCGATGACTGAAGAGGATTTTTTGGCCGGATCGCTTATTATTGATGATTCCGCGCTTTTAAATACCGGCAACCCCTTGAGTGCGAATATTATCAATCGCGACGGCTTGATTATTTATAAAATCCAAAAAGGGGATACTTTATCGAGCGTCGCGGCTAATTTTGGAATCTCCCTAGATACCATATATTGGGCGAATAAAGGCGTGAAAAGCTCGGTGCTAAGCATCGGACAGGAAATACTGATACTGCCGGTCTCGGGTGTCATCCACCAAATCCAGGAAGGGGAGACGCTGGACGAAATTGCTTCCCGTTATGAGATTTCTGAAGCAAGAATTATGAAATATAATGCCAAAATCCTTGCGAGAGGCGCGTTTTCCGGTCTAAACCTTATCATCCCCGGCGCCAAACCGCTTAAGGGCGGGGTCATTTCATCAGCTTCAAATCTGCCAAATTTTGCCGGTTACTACACCTTGCCGACAACCGGCTGGAACTGGGGCAAAATCCACCACAACAATGCCGTTGATATTGCAAATGCCTGCGGCACACCGGTTTATGCCGCCGCCGAAGGGCTCGTCACCGAAGTCAAATCGTCCGGATGGAATGAAGGATACGGCAACTTTGTAATAATCGAACACCCCAACAATACCAAGACCCGATATGCGCATAATCAAAAGAATGTGGTGTCAATAGGTGATTATATCCTGCAGGGCGACATCATCGCCTATATCGGCAATACCGGCCTCACGCACGGGCCAACAGGCTGTCATGTGCATTTTGAAATAATGGGGGCCCGCAATCCTTTCGTTAAATAAACAAAAAACTAGAAAAATATAGAACTTGAGGAGTGGGAAGGGTCCCTTTCTGCGTTTATAAAGTTTTTTATTTCTTTAGCTCTATATTTTTTATACATGCAACGCCTTGGACAACACTTTTTAAAGAATGAATCGGCAATCGGCAATATCATTGCCGCTTTAAGTTTACAAACTGGGGATAAGGTTGTGGAGATCGGCCCGGGAAAGGGCGCCCTCACCTTGCCGTTGCTTCAAAAAATCAAGGATTTGAGCGGAAGATTGATAGCTATCGAAAAAGATCGGGCGTTGATTCCGGCGCTGTATAAGGCTGTGGATAAGTTGGGGAAATCATCAACGAATAACGAATTTGTTACGAATAAGCGAATATTTCGAATAATGGAGGGGGATGCGCTGGAAGTTCTACCGTCATTGCGAGCCTGCCTGTCCGGTAGGCAGGGGCAGGCTCCTCGCAATGACGAGAAGGACTGGAAGCTTGTCGGCAATATTCCCTACTACATAACCGGGCATTTATTAAGAATTATCGGGGAATTGCCCCACAAACCCTCGATTACGGTGCTGATGATCCAAAAAGAGGTAGCGGAGCGCGTGACCGCCAAACCGCCTAAAATGAACTTACTCGCGGCCGCGACGCAGATTTGGGCTGATATTTCTATCGTCCAGACACTCAAACCGAGCGATTTTGAGCCGGCGCCGGAGGTGGAGTCGGCGATAGTTAAAGTAGTCCCTCGACAGGCTCAGGAACTAAAGCCTTTATCTGCTGAGCTTAGTCGAAGCAATACATTAAATAATTATTACAAATTCATTAAAATTGCGTTTAAACAACCAAGGAAGACGCTTTTGAATAATTTAGCCACTAGTGAAGAAAAAAAGAAATCCGAGATTGCTTCGGAAGACCTCGCAATGACGAAAAAAGAAGATACTTTATCCGTTTTGCGACAGAATGGATACGATGAAAAGACGAGGGCGCAGGATTTAAGCGTGGAGGAGCTTTTGAAATTGTCTCAAGTTTTCTGTCATTCCCGCGCAGGCGGGAATCCATTTCCTTAATCTAAAAATAGTTTTGGATATAAATCCTCCCAATTAGAATTATTTTTTTCTATCAAGTTAATTTTCCAATTTCTTTCCCATTTTTTAAGCTGCTTCTCTCTCTGAATAGCGCTTCGAATATCACCAGTTTCCTCGAAATAAACCAGGGAGTGAATTTGATATTTCTTCGTAAAACCCTCCGTAATATCATTTTTATGTTCGCATACTCTTTTTCTTAAATCACTAGTGACGCCGACATAGATAGTGCCGTGTTTTTTATTGGCTAGGATATAAACGAAATAGGAATTCATATTATAGACTATTGTAATGGATTCCCTGCCTACCGGCAGGCAGGCCGCCTGCGCGGGAATGACAGAGGTGGCCTATCTTATCAACAGTTCATTCACAATTTAAACTGATATAATAATGTATAGATGCTCGAATTTATAAAATATTTGAGCGGGAAGTTTTTTATATTTGGATCCATAGCGATTCTCGGTGGTTTTGTTATTATTTTTTTGCTGGGGTCGTATGATTTAAATGAAAAAAATGGCGGTGGCCCTTCGACTTCATCGGAATTACGCTCAGGTAATAATGCAGCGATTGCTAATAATTTATTTGCTGAGCCGAGTCGAAGCAATACCGTAACTAAGGAGTCCGCCAAAGCGGCGGCGGAAGCATTGCTCAAAAATAGCCTGCCGGCTGAATTATTTTTAAAAAATACCACCGAAGAGCTGGCTGAAAATATTTCGAAAAAAATAATTGAAAAAAATCCCGACGGACCGGGTAGCGTAGGCGCGCAGAAATTATCCGTGCCGAACCCGGAAAGTATCGTCAATGATTATGTTCAAAAAGGCATTGACGGATTTAACTATAATGCCTTGAAGCCAAAAATTACCGACAGCGATATAAGAATTATTGCCGACGAAAGTTCCGAAGCCTTCTCGACTTATGTTAAATCATTTTTTGGAATTTTAAATAATGGGGGCGAGGTGCCGAGCGGTGATCCTCAAACCGCGCTCGCCACCATGATCCGCGTCTACGGCGATTATCTCACTGGTCTTTATGCTTTACCTGTGCCAAAAATTTTTGCCGAGCTTCATAAACAACAAATCGCGCTTATTGCGGCCGAAAAAAATATTTATGAGCTGGTGCAAAATTATGAAGAGGATCCTTTGAAGGCTATCCTCGCGATGAAAGCGCTCGAGGTTTCAAAATCAGAAATAACAAATGTATATACGGAAATAGTGAAGTTGGGGGCGGAGAGGGGGGCAAAGTTATAAAACTGTCATTGCGAGTGCATCCGAAGCCCTGCCTGCCGGACACCTGCCCCTGCCTACCGGCAGGCAGGTGCCGGTAGGCAGGCCTGCCTGCCGGTAGGCAGGGGCAGGCTCCTCGCAATGACGCTATTTATAAAATGAAATTTTTCCAAAAAATAATTTTACTAGCTGGCGCGCTGGCGATGATATCGCAACAGATTTTTGGGGCCGTAGCGATGGCGCAGGGGACTAGTTTAGTTTCCCGAGCTGTCACGCGCGCTGAAAGAATTGCGGCGGCCACAATCAATGTGCAGGCTGCGGTCGCGAGAGTCATTGCTTCAGATGCGTCTCTCGCGACTCCATTCGGAGTCATTGCTCCTGGTGGACCCTTATGGACAAGAGATTGGGCCTCCTTAACACAAGAAGCGGCGGCAGCACAGGAGGCATTGATCAGGGCCAATACCGAACTTACCGATGCGCAACGCACTATCGCTGATGATGTCTTGGATGTCCTAGAAAAAGTCCTCTTTGAAAGCCTCAAGAAAAAAATTCTCGATATGGTCGTAGACCAAATCATCGGCTACATCCAGGGCGAAGGCTCGCCTCGGTTCATCACCGACTGGCAAGGATTTTTCGGGGACATCGCGCAGGGGGCAGTGGGCGACTTGGTGCAGGGACTGGGCTTGGGTTTTCTGTGTTCGCCATTTAGCTTGCCGATCAGACTCCAGATCGCGGCTTCGATCGCGCCGGTTGACCGCTTCAAAGCCAGATTTTCTTGCACACTCGACCAGGTCGTCGGTAACATTGAGTCTTTTTATGCTGATTTCAGAAACGGGGGCTGGAAAGCTTATGATGTCGCTTGGGAACCGCAAAATAATTATTATGGTTCAATATATTTAGCTTGGGATTCACAGCAAAACCTGATCGCCGACCGGCTCGTCACGGCGGCCAATGAAGCAATCGCAAACGCAGGCTACTTGGGAGTCAGAAAATGCTACAGTAGTGCGTCAGGGTTGGAAGTAGATACCCCCCCCGGCGGAGTCGGACCCGGAGTTACTTGCTCCATCGTTACGCCGGGTAAAGCGCTGGGCGATCTCGTTGGCAAAGCCATCGGCTCGGATATAGATTTCCTAGTTAACTCCGAGGACTTAAGCACCTACATCGCCTCTATCGCGAACGCGCTCATCAACCGCGTCATCAAGGAGGGCGTGGGTCTCATCGGGGTCTCGACACCGGCCGCTCCGCAGAGAATCAGAACAAGAAATGAAATAGATGGCGTTATTTATGATTCCGCCAATATCCCCGGATCAGTAAAAAAAGTCACTAGTGAATATTCTGCATCGCTCAATGACCAATTGGGGCTTGGCGACGAATCCAAAAACTTTACGGCCACCGCAACGCGTTCCGGATTTATAGAACAATTGAAAATTGTGCGCAGTATCAGGAGCCAAGCTCAAACTTCTCTGGAGCAAAGATTGCCTCTCGAACAACAGCTGTTGTCTCAACTTAAAGATGCTAATGACTGCTTACAAACCAGAGCCTCGTTCGCCCCACACGGTAAATATAGCCCGGCTTCGCTTCCCGGCACTACAAAATCTCAGTTCTTCTGGACAGAGAGGGCTAAAATCTATGCTAGTAAAATAGCGGACCAACAAGAAACCGTTGATAGTTTACAGACGCTAATTGTTGCCGGACGCAAAACTATCGATCAGATGAGCGCGGCCATAACTGAAATTCAGACCATCAGCGACGAGGAGTTTTCCGCGAGAGCTGTGACTTTTGATGCATCGGCCATCAATAGAGCTATAACTTTTAAAAATGGCGCCGATAATGCCCTGAAAAGCGCGCAAAAAGATCTGCCCCCGCAAACTGATTCAGCAAAAAGCGAACTTGATAGCTGTGTGCGCGGGATTTAACGCTTAAAAATATTGTATGTTTAATTCCTTTAAACAACTCAAAAAAATAATTCTGGCTGTTTCGTTCGGGCTTTTGATGCTCGTGAATTTTTCGCCGGTGTCTCTAGCTCAGAATCAAGTGGTTTCCGGAGGGGTCGCGGCCACTACACAATCAAGCTCACCAGCATCCGGAGTATCTGTGGGCGCGCAAGCAACCAAAGTTGTTCCAGATTTTTGGAGTGATCCAATAGGAGCCCTAGGCAATATGTTTACCGCCTCCGCCAAAGCTGTTTTTGCCGCGATGTGGGGAACGCTTGTTTACTCTATCGCCACTATAATCGCCGTAGTCGCGAGTAAGGTTTTAGTATTTTTGGGTTTTTTGATAGGCTTTATTTTCGATATGAATAACCAGATTGCGACCAGCCCATTTGTCCTCGAAGGCTGGACATTTCTTCGCAATCTTTCAAATCTCGGCTTTGTCTTGGCTATCATATTTATCGCTTTCGCGACCATGCTCCGCATAGAATCCTACGGCATTAAAAAGCTTTTTGTGAGATTGATAGTAGTCGCCGTCCTCATCAATTTTAGCTTGGCTATATCCGGAGTGGTTCTAACATTTACGAATAGCCTCACCGGGTTTTTCGCGGAGATATCGGCGAGCGGTTTAGTGGATAAAAAGGCCAAGCCAGCCGAACATTTTAAAGCGATGGCACTCGAGCTCGCAAATGCCACTAAAGTCCAATCACTCCTTAGAACAACCGAAACCTCATACGATACTTATGCGTTTAACTTTGATTTAAGCAAAGATTTTATAAGCACTTTTATCAGCTTGGTTTTTGCCGCTGGCTTTACTGTGCTCGTGGCCGGTAGTTTCGCCGCCATAACCATCGTCAGCTTCCTCCGATATTTCATAATTTCCGGCCTACTCATACTCGCGCCGCTCGCCTGGTTATCTTTTGTGGTGCCGCCGGTAGATTATTTCAAACAGTGGTGGCAAAAACTACTCCAATGGTCATTTTTTATGCCGACGATGATGTTTTTCCTATATCTGGCGATTATATTTGCCGATGCCGGTGGCGGACTAAATACCGGTGCCAACGCGCCGAATTCCCCCCATCTTCTCGCTCAGAAAGCCAGCACTGATTTCCTAAGCACTGTGCTAGGCCCCGAGTTTGGCAATTATGCCCGAATGTTGATGACTCTTTCAATTATCATAATGGGCTTGATTGTGGGAGAAAAAATGGGCGTCGGAATGTCTAAAACCGGCCTAGTAGCAGCAAGTTGGGCTAAAAAAGTGGCTATTGGAACGGTGGGTGTCGGCGCAGGCTGGTCAGCGCGTCGCCTACTGGCGATGGGCGTAGATGAAAAAGGCAAAACTTTCGGAGAAAGGTTCGCGGCCGGAATCAGCCGGGCACCCGTCATTGGAACAGTCTTTGGGGGCGTAGCGCGGGGGATTGACAAATATTCCCGCCCGATAAAAACTGCTCCGGATGAAATCAAAAAAGAATTGGGGTCTCTAAATGACGGGCTCCTTGTTGCCGAGGCTAATAATAAATTTATGCGGGGCGCGGAAGCGGCAGCTTATATAAAAGAGCTAGCCGGACGAAAAGGCAAGCTTTTGAAACAAGTTGATACTGAGCGGTTGAAGTTTCTTATGAAAGAAGCCGCGCTCTTTGGCGTCAAAGAGGATATATACAAACAACGGCTTGATCTGGTGCCGGACGAAGATGTGGAAAAAATGGTTAAAAAATTGGATCCGAAGAAGTTCCTTGAAGAAGTCGACGATGATATGCTAAAGGAAGTCAGATTTGTAAAGGCAATGTCCACGAAACAAAAGGATAAGCTTATCAACGATGGCTCCGATACTTTCAAGTCGGCCTATGTTGAGGGCCTAAACAATCTGGCCCAAAAAATGAGGGATGGAAATAAGCAGATTTCAGAAATTTCAAAAGATGAGCACATTAATTATGCGTTACAAAATACCGGAATGAGGAACGCAATCGAAAAAAGTCTCGAGAAGAACGCCGGAAAATTACCCCTTATGCAAGAGTTAATTAATAACAGTATTCGTCCAACAGCCCAACCCACAGTCGGTGGCGCTCCTCAACCGCTATTTAGCCAAGAAGAAATCGACTCCAGACAGGAAACCAAAGAAACAATTGAGAGAATAAGAAAAATCGGCCAATCATAGTTGATAAATTATGACCAAGGAGCATATAGGAATAGATTTTGATAATCTACCAAAAACCATAAAAGACTGGCTTTCTTCGAGCCGCTTAACTCTGTTGATAATAGATTTGAATAAACGGTTAAATATTACCGGGCCGAAACAATTCATAATTTCGATATTGGTTGAAAAACTAATCACCGGCGCCATCGAGCCACAGGATTTTGTAAGTGCGCTAGCCGACGAACTGGATCTAAGTCAATCGGCAGCCAAAGCCCTTACTAAGGAAATAGAAAGAATTGCCCTGCACCCCATAGAACAAAATCTAAAGGATGAACTAGGGGTGGATACCGCACTACTTCATCTCGAACAAGAAACAGATCTTCCGTCGCTCTCAAATATTGGGCCGATTTCAGAGCGAGTAGCGGTGAGGCCGTCTTTTGCTTCTCCAAAATATCTACCCGAAGAAACAGAACGACACATAGAGACTCCACGACCAAGCTCGATTATTGAACCGCCCAAAGGTCCGGCCGCGCCTTTTATACTCCATGAGGAGCGCGAAACGGTAAAGCCCATCGCGAGCGCGCCGAGGCAGACTTTTTCCATACGGATTCCGTTACGAGAGAAAAAATATGCGCCGATAGTGCCGCCGGTAGCGGCGAGGATTGAGACGGGAGAAATGGAGAACTTGAAAACTAGAGAACTCGAGAACAAGAAAGAAATTAATAATTATAATAATGTTAGATTCCTGCCTGCCGGCAGGCAGGGCCACGCCAAGGGGCTCGCAATGACAGAAACAGAAGGTAAAAAGGAGGAGATGGAGATGAGGTTACCGAGGCCGCCGATGGGGGCTTTGAGCGCAAGGCCGAGATCAATAGAGATGCAAGAAAATAAGAAAGAATCCCCCACCTTAATCCTCCCCCTTAGAAAGGGGGAGGAGATGGGGAGGGAGGAGGGTGGAGATTTTAGGATTAGGTTGAAACCAATTTCCGGAGAGCCGAAGAGGCCAGAGCCAAATCCATTGGTTGCAAAAGTGGTAAACTATACACAGAGGTTTACGCCATTGGAATAAATATAGACTCCACAAATATACAAATGTAGCGCGCCTGCCTGCCGGCAGGCAGGTATATACAAATCAACTCAATGAATGATTTATTCGTATATTGGTGGAGTCTACAACTATGCAGTATCAAGTTCCACAATTTATAGAGACCGAGGACACTATCATCGGATCCATCACGCTCCGCCAATTTATCTATCTCTCGGTTGGCGGCGGGATAATAATGGTAGCTTATTTATTTTTGAACTTTTTCCTATGGCTGATATTTAGCGCGGTCATAGCCGCCGTAACTCTGGCCTTCGCGTTTTTCAAATATAATGGAAGGCCTCTGGAAAAAGTTATTTTATCGATGTTTTCCTATGTTTGGAGACCAAAGATATATGTCTGGAAGCGCAAAGAGGAGCTAGAGGCTATACGCGCCGAGGCGGCGGTGAAGAGGGGGGCCTCTTTGCAAAATCTTTGGCTCCGGATAACAGCTGGGAAAGAAATCATTGCCAAAAGAGAGAAATTCTTTCCGAAATCTCCGGAGGACGAATATGATGTCCTCCGAAAGACTACGGGGGAGGCGGAAGAAGTGAGGCGCGTAGATTATAGATAAATTTCCAATTTCTAATATCCAATACCCAATTATGGTAATCCTTCGACTCCGGCTCCGATAATAATCGGGCCTTCGCTCAGGATATAAGAATTTTATTGGCTGATTTTATTGAAGCCATACCTTAATTGTAAATTAGTGGTTAGGTATTGGAAATTTAATGATATACTGATTGTATGCCCGAACCAGTGAACCCAACTCAAGAGTTTGTCGAGATTGATTCCGTCCAAAACGGGGCGGTGGTTTTGAAAAATGGCTCGCTCCGCCAGATACTCCTCGTCTCCGGCATCAACTTCGACCTAAAATCGGAGGAAGAAAAAGGCCTGATTCTTGGCGCTTACCAGAGCCTCTTAAATTCACTTAAATTTTCGCTTCAGATTTTTATTCACTCTAGAAAAGTAAACATAGAATCCTATTTGCAAAAAATAGAGGCCCGAACCGGAGAAGAAAATAATGAACTCCTCAAAAATCAGATCACGGAATACGTAGCTTTTGTGCGTTCTTTTGTGGGGCAAAATCCGATAATGACAAAGGCTTTTTTTATTGTCATACCTTTTGACCCCATCATTCTCCCCGCCGCCGCGACCGGAGTCAAAAAAAGGCTTTTTGGACTTTTTGGGAAAACTACTCCGGCTCCGCAGGAAGAGGCGCAGAGAGAACATATCAGATCCCAAAATATGGATCAGCTCTCGCAAAGAACGGCGCAAGTCGTCGCCTCGCTCGCCCAAGTAGGCTTGCGCGCCATCCCGCTCGAAAACGAAGAAGCTATAGAATTATTTTATAATTTATATAATCCGGAAGCAGTCGAGAGAAAAGGAGTAGCTAATTTCCAATGACGCAAAATCCCCCTCCTCAATCCTCCCCCTTGAGTACAAGGGGGAGGAAGGTGGGGGATGTTTAGTCATTGAGATTTGATTAGAATAATTAGGTTAGTTAGAAATTTCTTAAATTTTATTATGGCCGATCAAAAGGATATCGAAAACCTAATAGCTCCGCCGGCGATAGAGGTCAGCCCGAACTATCTCCGCATTGGCAACAAATTCGCCAAGACGATTTTTCTTTTCAGCTACCCGCGCTATCTCTCCGCCGGCTGGTTCTCTCCGATTATAAATCTGCCAAATCTCCTCGATATTTCCATCTTCGTGCATCCTGTCGACACAGCCTCGGCTCTCAAACGACTTAGGAAGAAAACCGCCCAAATAGAGTCTCAAATACAAGAGGGGACTGAAAAAGGTTATGTGAGAAACCCGATGCTCGAAACGGCTTTTCAAGATGTAGAAAAACTCCGCGATGAACTCCAGCAATCTCGGGAAATGCTTTTCAATGTGTCGGTTTATATGACTCTATATGCCGAGAGCGTCGAGGCTTTAAACAAACTCGAGTCTGAAATCTCTTCGTTCCTCGAAGGAAGGCTGATCTACACAAAACCGGCAGGCTTCCAACAGCTCGAGGGCTGGACATCGTCCCTTCCTCTTGGGCTCGATAAACTTGAAATATCAACCCCGCTAAACACTTCGCCAATCTCTTCATTTTTTCCATTCGTTTCAGCCAATCTCACCTCCGAAGACGGCATTCTTTATGGCGTAAATACCATCAACAATACCTTGATAATCTTTGACAGATTTAGTCTGGAGAACAGCAATATGGTAATTTTTGCCAAATCCGGCGCTGGCAAATCTTATACCACCAAACTCGAGGCGCTCCGCCATCTGATGCTCGGCACCGATGTCCTCATCATCGATCCTGAAAATGAATACGAGGCTTTAGCGAGCTCGGTTGGAGGCAGTTTCTTCAAAATCTCTTTGGCCGGAGACCACCACATCAACCCGTTTGACATACCAATCATACCGGCTGACGAAGATCCGGCCGAAGTCCTGAAATCGCATATCGCAAATCTTGCCGGACTCATAAAAGTAATGGTCGGATCGGTCACTCCGGCGGAAGACGCGCTTTTAGATCGCGCTATTTCCGAAACCTATGCCTCACGGGACATCGTGCCCGGACGGGATTTTTCGGAAATTCAGGCGCCTTTGCTCGAAGACTTGGAAACCGTGCTCAAAAATATTTCCGGCGGAGAAAATCTCGCTGAAAGGCTTTATAAATTCACCAAGGGCAGTTATGCAGGTTTCACCAATCAGCGGACAAATATCGACCTCGGCAATCGCCTAATCGTTTTTTCCATTCGCGATCTCGAGGAGGAGCTTCGACCGGCCGCTAACTATATTATTTTGAATTATATCTGGAACCTTATCCGGGCGCAGAAAAAGCGGCGAGTGATAATGATAGACGAGGCTTGGTGGATGATGAAAAATCCGGACAGCGCCATCTTCCTCTTCGGACTAGTAAAGCGCGCTCGAAAATATTATCTCGGCGTTACGACTATCACCCAAGATGTCGAGGACTTCCTGCTTTCTCCATACGGCCGTCCGATCATAACCAACTCATCCCTGCAGTTGCTCCTGAAACAGGCTCCGGCGATGATGGATTTGGTGGCTAAAACTTTTAACTTATCCGACGCGGAGAAAAACTTTTTACTTGAGGTGCCGGTGGGACAGGGGATATTTATTGCCGGCCTGAACCACACCACCATCCAAGTCGTGGCTTCGTATCTCGAGGATCAGATAGTCACCACTAAACCGCAATAGACTCCACTAATATATGAATATAGCGCCAATATACAAATTATTTATGGAAAGTTCTCCATAAAACCCCGCCTACCGGACAGGCATGTCCTTGAGTCGAGAATCTACCTTGCGTTTATTGGTATATCGGCGGAGTCTATAAATTATAATGAAGCCAAAAATTTCTACCGTTGAAGCCCTATTACTTCTAATGTATATCGGCGCCACTGATTTGGTGGGATTTTTGCTTATTTTCGTCGGCTTGGACGATTTCTTCTTGCTAGATTTACTAACATTTCCGGTAACCCAAATTTACTTTAAGATGAAAGGAGTGAAGGCCAATTATGCTTTTGTAACAAATATCTTAGAGCTTGTCCCCTACTTAGGAGCCTTACCGCTCCGAACTATCGGGGTCGCGGCGGTTATTTGGATGGATAGACATACTATAGAAGAGGCTCAAACCACTATGAACTCGGTGCTGAAGTTTGTTCCAGCGTTGTCTAAATATATTCCGGGGGAGGCAGGGGAGAAACGAGAAGTAGCTTAACTTCGTCATTACGAAGAGTCTTCGGCGAAGCAATCTTTAGAGATTGCTTCGCCGGGCCTCGCAATGACAGTATCTAATGTTCCGATATCTAACAATCTTTCTAGTGGTCGTCGCTCTCTTTTTGCCTATATTTTTATTGGCTCAAGCTCAGGGAACGCACATCATCCTAACTTGGCGGGCTGATTCGTTTGTGGAGCCGTCGTATACAGGCAAAGCACTACCCGCGCCCGGATCGAGGGTGCGCGTGGCTCTACAGCTACTGGACGGCGACCGCTCCGTATCCGTGGCCAAAAATCAAATAAGCTGGTTTTTGGACGGAAGGCTGATAGCCAAAGAAATCGGCCTTGACTCAACCTCGTTTACAACCGGCCCGGCCCGAGCTGGCAGTAACTATCGAATCAAAGTTTTTATTTCTGATTTTAAGGGGACTGACATCCAGAGGACAATAGATATCCCCGTCGCCCGACCGGAGGTTTCGATCGGCCTGCCATACCGGGCAGGCGAACTGTCGCCCGGGAAATACAAAATTTTTTCTCGTTTTTATTATTGGAATATATCCGGTCCCGGCGATTTGATAATAAATTGGAGTGTTTATGGTGAGAAAAATCAGAGTGCCGACCCGGCTATCGAGCTGGAGGTGCCGGAAAATTATCGAGACCGAGCCATCAATCTCTCAATTTCCGCGACCAATCCCGAAAACGAATACGAGACCGCAAACGCGGTGGTGAATATTTTGGTAAGATAAAGTGGTGAATAAAATGAGAACTAGAAAAATAAAAAGCTGGAGGAAAAATCTTTTCCCGTATTGCTGAAGTTATTTATTTTTTAGGTTTTTAGGTTTTTAATTTATTTTTATGAATTTTATATACATAGCTTTGGCGGCAGAAGGGGAGACGATAAGCAAGCTCACGGCTGGTCTGAATTCTATATATAGATACAGCATAAGTATCGGGGGCATCCTGGCTTTTGGGATCATCATCTTCGCCGGTATCGAATATATCATCTCGGCTGGCAATGTGTCGCGCCAGCAAAACGCGAAAAGCCGGATTTTTAACGCAATTTTGGGATTAGTAATCCTCTTGGGCGCGGTTCTTATCATAGAGGGCGTTCCGGGGCTCTTGAGTTTTAGCAAAATCGAACGGCCGACACCGCCAATCTCGGGAAGTGGCGGCGTCCTCAAACCAGTTATAAACTCGGAGGAGGAGGCTAAATTGGCGGACACAATAAAACAACGGGTTGCCGCCGTCGGCACCAGCATTCCCCAACTCAAAGCCCTGCTTGAAGAAATAAAAAACACTTACACCAATTCTTACATAAGGAACAAAGCGTTGGCGGCTTATTTTTCTGAACTTCAAAATCAGGGGCAAGATGCCGCCGTATTTAACTCTCTCGGCAATATCGCTGAAAAAATAGCATATCTAGAGATGCATCGAAGGGCTGATGTCAACATGGTTGATATCGCTTATTCATTAAATAAAGATGATGCTTATCAAATCTATAAAGGCTTGTCGGTCAGTGGTAATCCTGTGGACTTGCTTCGTCAGTTAAAGGGGGTGCAGTTGGCTGATTTATTTATTAATATTTACGAGGATAAAGATGCAAAAGATGCCGATCTCGAAACCTTTTTAAAATCATTGAACCCAAATAAAATGATGCAGTTATACTCAAGCCTCGGAAATGACAAGGCACACTTGGAGCCCCTGTTAATATTTCTGCGACGCATTAATGACCCGCTTATTGATCTCTTAAAATTAAGATGAAATTTTTACTGAAGTTTTTGGGGGTGTCAGCGATTGTTTTAGGGGCGGCTGGTGCCGGCTATTTAGCTTATTCTTACTTTGTTTCGCCGGAACCGGCTCCGGTCTCATCCGCGCCAGCCTCAAGCGGACCCAGCCCAACTACAGACGCGTCCGTCAAACTCGAAAGCCAAAAATCAACACTGGGGTTTTGGGTGAATACCAAAGACAAATCTATTTATTATATAAGCGATGAGGGCAAAATTAATAAATCCTTTGGCGGACGAAACGAAGAATTAAGCGGACAAACCATAGCCGGTTTTAACCGCATAATACCGAGTCCGGATGGAACAAAAGGCATTATAGTATTAAGTTACACACAAGATAGTATTTTTTCCTTATACGATACCGCTAATAATACCTGGGAAAGACTGCCAAAAGGAACTATCGCCGCTGATTTTGATCCTAGCTCTACCAAAATAGCTTATCTTAAAAACAGTGGGCTGGGAGCTTTATTCGTCCTCGATCTTATAACCAAAAAAACCGCCGAAATGATGAAGTTTAATGTTTTGGACGGCGACCTCTCTTGGGTCAGTAAAAATGCTTTGTATTTTACTCCAAAACCCGGCCCCTTGTCTAATAATCAGCAGGTTTTTTATATAGATATAGCCGATAAGTCGGTTTTACCCGCTTCGGGCGAAACGGGTCTGAGCTATCTATTCTCAAGGGATAATCAACTCGCCTTGAGGCTATCCGGAGGCATTGCCGGCCAATATAGCCTAGCCCTGATTCACCAATTCGGAGGGTTTATAAATAATATTCCGTTTTTGAGCTGGCCGGATAAATGCGCTTTTAAAAAAGAGTTTGTTTACTGCGCTGTTCCAAAGTCATTACCGCCCAGAATCACTATTCCGGACGATTATCTAAAAGAAAAGATTTTTACCGAGGATGTTTTTGTGAAATACAACACCGATGCGGCCGCGGGGGACTATGAGATCGTATACGAGCCTCAGAGTCCGATAGATGCCCATAATCTTGTTGTTTCAGAAAATAAAATACTGTTTAGAAACAGATATGATGGGAAAATTTATTCTTTAAAGGTAAAGGGCTAGCCTCTAAGCCACAGAGTGGGAGTCGCATTAGCATCGAGTGTAACTAAATCGGCCTTACAATCACATACCTCGCGAGACCTTCACCGATACTTTCGGTTTTTACATCGGGCCGTGAGGACAGCTCCGTGTGCACCAATCTCCTTTCATAGGCATTCATCGTCGGCAAAGAGACTGGAATCTTCGTTAAAGCAGCTTTTTTAGCGGCGGCTTTGGCGATTTCCACGATGAGCCGCTCTCTTTCTTTTCTATAATTATTAACATCCACAAAAACGGACTCGCTGCCGGCTTTGACCGCCATAAGACGAAGTAGTAATTCAAAATCGCCGATCAGTTTTGGGACCCAGGGCTTTATCCATTCGCCTTCGTTGATAAATATCCTGATGCGACGGCCCTCCGGCTCGGCCTCCGCGCTAAAATCAGAAAAACCCATTGTTTCTAATATTTTTTTAGTTGTTTCGAGTAGTTTATCCATCCCGTTAGAAATTTAATTGCTTTATCTTTTAAGCTGAAAAATTTGCTAGCTTTTACAATATCCCGGCAGAAATTAATTTGATTAAATTTCTAATGGGATCCATATCAATTACTTATTTTTCTATTAATAATCCACTGCTGGCCGACCGAGAAGACCGAGGATGCTAGCCAATACAAACCAACAGCTGAGGGCAAGGTGCCTAGAATGATCACTGTTAAAACCGGTCCGATATAAACCATTTTCTGGCCTATGCTCGCGGCTTGATTGGTTTGGCCATCGGTAGCGGTTTTTGGCAAAGATATTCGGCCTTGATAATACTGAACAGCCGCAGCTAAAGCCACAATAATCATACTCTTTTGGCTCAAATCAAGCAAGCCCAGAAATATAGTATTGAGTTGGCCGGGGTTCAGGATGGAAGAGTAAAGAATTGGGGACAAATCACTAGTTAAGCCGTTTAGAAAAACTTTATACAAAGCTATCAGCACCGGCAGTTGAACCAAAAGAAGCAAAAAACTGGAAAATGGGTTTATTTTATTATCTCTATAAAGATTCATTAAAGCTTTGGCTTGACCCTCTTTGTCTTCCTTCATCTCCCGCTGAATTCTTTCTATATCCGGCTGTATCTTCTGCATTAAAGTCTGATTTTTAAAGCTTTTATAAAAAAGCGGGTAAAGTAAAAATCTTATTATTAAAGTAAGTAGGATGATAGCAATACCTAAATCACCAAAGGAGGCATTGTTGTATAAAAAAATAAGCCCGTTTAAAAGGGGAATATAAAGATATGTATTGAAGAGGTGGGACATTTTAATGAGTGACTAAAATTTATAAAATAATATTGTAAGATTGCCGCGCAAGGCCCTGCCTACCGGCAGGCAGGCCTGCCTGCCGGTAGGCAGGGGCAGGCTCGCAATGACGATTGCTGAGTTAATTAGAAATTAGAAATTTATTTAATAACTTTATTATCTCATCATTTGTCATTGAAGTCATATTTTTTGATGGGGAAATAATATAGTCGGCTACCGGGAACTTATCTATATTGAGTCTGAAAAAAATAAAGATGGCTCTTTTGACGCGGATCCGTTCACTGGCTCGCTTGTCGAGGGCGATGCCAACCGCCACGCCGAAGCGAGAATGCTTAGATAAAGTCTTAAATATTCTCAAGGAAAAAGAAGGGTTTTTGATAACTTTTTCCGGTCTGGGCGCGCCCGGGCCGTAGAATTCACCGATTTTTAAACGCTTTTTCGCGGGGATCATAATAATGAAACCCTTCGACTACGCCGAGTCCGACTCGGCTCCGCTCAGGGAATATCTCCTGAACTTGTCGGGGGATTAACTTACTCAAAAAGGCCTTTGGGGCCTTTTTGATTATAAAAACTAGACTTTTGTGATCTTGTGACGGCCTTTTCTGCGACGATTTTTCAAAACGCGCCTCCCTCCGAATGTCCGGGACCGCTTGAGAAATCCATGAGTCCTGGCTCTTTTCTTTTTTCTTGGTTGGTATGTTCGTGACATAATAACTATAATAACAAGCTTTTCTACTAAACGCAATAGCCCGCAATTACTCGTCTAAAATGACACCATAGCCCTCTCGGATGAATGATATAAAAAGACACCGAAATTGATAGGTATATAATAGAGCGAAAAGTCGTTTATACAACTCTAAATATATCTATC
>Ga0080064_1003397_pt1 | contig 23139 bp, 24 predicted proteins | sample Subgrocontami54m_FD_69260 | JGI IMG/M metagenome (GOLD analysis project Ga0080064, IMG submission 69260) | Subsurface groundwater microbial communities from S. Glens Falls, New York, USA - GMW46 contaminated, 5.4 m (SPADES assembly) (version 2) ...
GCCTACGTGGCCATGATGGCGGGGCCGGCGGGGGCGGGGGCGGGGCCGGGCCGGCCGGCGCGGTGCGAGCCGGCGCGCGGTCTCAGCCGCCGAGACGCTCCGCTCGCGCAGTCGCCGCTGCAGCAGCCGACGGAATCCCGGGTGGTGCTCGACGAGCCGATCGATCAAATCGTCGTCCTTCTTCAGCGGCACGAGTTGGAACGCGGGTCTTCCGTTGACAGTCACCACGACCGGTTCGTCATGGCAGCGATGAGCGTACTCACTCAGGTGCGCTTTAGCTTCACTCAGCGGGATCACTTTCATGATGCTCCGTGAACCTCCTGCCCTGCACGATGAGGGCGTTTCCGCGCTTCTCGCCCACGAGGACGATGGTCACGCGCCGCTGCGGCCGATTGACGTTGAAGAGCACTCGGTACCTGCCGAAGAGCCGCAGCTCGCGCTGGGCCACCGGATTAGGGCGGAGCGTCTTTATGTGCCGCGTCTGGACCAGCGGATCCGCTTCGAGTCGGCGTGTCGCCTCCTTCAGCACCGCTCGACCCGGCTTCGTGCCAAGGGCCCGGAGGTCGTCGACCGCAGACTCCTTGAGCAGTACCCGCCCGCCCGCCACGTGCCAAGATTATATCGGACCAGAATTCTGGTCAAGCTATCCGTCTGGTAGGTGTTCCCTTACGCCCTGCTGCTCTCCGCGTACTCGACGAGCCGGCAGAGGGCGTTGATGAGCTGCATCTCCTCGATCGAGTGGCAGCGCGTCTCGAGGAGCCGAGGCGAGCAGACGAGCAATGCCAGGGACTGCGCCCGCGAGACGGCCACGTTGAGACGGTTGCGGGAGAAGGCGTAGGCGACGCGCTAGTTGGCGGACAAGATGTCGAGGGATTGTAACGCCGCGAGCCGGCGGTAGATTCCGCCCTCGCGCGCCATCAGCTCCTCGTGAGTGCCGATCTCGGCGAGCCTGCCGTCGTGGACGACCACCACGCGGTCGGCGTGCTTCACCGTCGCCAGGCGGTGGGCGATGACCAGCACCGTGCGGTTCTTCATGAGCTCTCCCAACGCCTGCTGGACCAGGAACTCGCTTTCGGCGTCGAGGTCGGAGGTCGCCTCGTCCAGGATGAGGATGGGCGGGTCCTTGAGGAAGGCGCGGGCGATGGCGAGGCGCTGGCGCTGGCCGCCGGAGAGTTTGACGCCGCGCTCGCCCACGGGCGTCGCGTACCCCTCCGGCAGGGCCGCGATGAAGTCGTGGGCCTGGGCCATCCGCGCGGCGCGCTCGATATCGGCCTGCGTGGCGCCGGGTCTGCCGTAGCCGATGTTGTACCCGATCGTGTCGGCGAAGAGGAAGGTCTCCTGCGTGACGATGCCCATGAGCGCCCGCAGCGAGGCGACCGACAGATCGCGGATGTCGCGGCCGTCCAGCGCGATGCGCCCCGCCTGGACGTCGTGGAAGCGCGGCACGAGGTCCATCAGCGTCGTCTTGCCGGCTCCGGACATCCCGACGAAAGCGACCGTCTCGCCCTTGCGGACGGTCAGCGAGATGTCGCTGAGCGCGTCCTCCTCGGCCTCTGGGTAGCGGAAGGAGACCCCCTCGAAGACGAGGCGGTCGTGGAAGTCCCGGAGCGACTCAGCCCCCGACCGGTCGGTGATGGTCGGGGGCGTGTCGAGGATTTCGAAGACGCGCTCGACGGACGAGAGCGACTGCTGGACGGTGTTCATCATGCGCCCCAGCTGACGCACCGGGCCGTAGAGCAGGATGACGGCGGCCGTGAAGGAAAAGAACTCGCCGGGGGTCAGGGCCCCGCTGATGACGCGGTGGCCGCCGTACCAGATGGCGCCCATAATGCCGAGCGCGCCCAGGATCTCCATCAGCGGCTCGGCCAGGTTGTCCACGCGTTGGTCCTTGAGCGCCAGCCGGAGCAGCCGGTCGTTCACCGCGTCGAACCGTTCCTGCTGGAGACGCTCGCGGCCGAAGGCCTTGACGATCTTGTTGCCGGTGAAGGCCTCCTGCAGGACGATGTTGAGCTCGCTCATCTTCTCCTGCGACCGCTTGGCGATCTTGTAGAGCTTGCGCCCGAGCGTCCGGTAGAGCACGCCGACCGCGGGGAAGATGACGACGGCGATGAGTGCCAGCACCCACTCGCGGATGAACATGACGGTCAGGAGCGCCACGATGGTGCCCATCTGACGCACGGCCATGACCAGCACCGTGGAGGACAGCCTTGCCAGGCGATTGACGTCGTTGACGACGCGGGTCATCAGCTCGGCCGAGTGGATCTGCGAGTAGAAGGACAGGGACATGCCCTGGATGTGGCTGTAGAGCTCCCGCCGGATGCCGGCGATCACGCGCTCGCCCACGGCTGCCATGAGATAGGACTGCCAGTAGCGGCCGAAACCCTTGACGACGTAGGTGCCCAGGAGCACCAGCGGGATGACCTTCAGCATGAAGAGGTCGCGCTTGACGAAGATGTCGTCGAGCGCGGGCTTGACGAGCCAGGCGATGAAGCCCTCGCAGGAGGAAACGACGAGAGCCAGGCAGCCGCCGAGGAGGAGCCACGGCAGGTGCGGGCGGAGATAGGGCCAGAGTCTCAGCAGCAGGCGGTACGTGGGTTTTGCGGCCATCAGGCGGTGCGCTTGGATCCTAGCAGGCGACGGTAGAGCGCCTCGGTGCGGTCGAGCTTCGCGGTGACGGAGAACTCCGCCTCGACGCGCTTGCGTCCCGTGCGCGCCATCGCGATGGCCCGGCTCGGGTCCTCGATCGTCCGTAGGATAGCGCGCGCCAACGCGTCGATGTCCCGGGCAGGGAAGAGGTACCCGGTCTCGCCGTCGGTGATGAGCTCGGGGTTGCCCTCGAGCTCGGTGCCGATGACGGCGGTCTCGACGGCCAGGGCCTCCCGCAGCGTGCCGGTGATGCCGAGCCCGGCGTAGGAAGCGTCCACGCAGACGTCGCTCGCGGCGAGGATCTCCGGGATGTCCTCGCGGTGAAGGAAGACCAGCACGCGATCGGCCAGACCCCGGGCCGCAGCCTTCTCGCGGAGGATCGTGGCCTTGGCCTCGTTGGCGCCCACGAAGAGGAGCCGCGCCTGGGGCGCCTGCGCCGCCACGGTCTTCATGGCGTCCATCGTGTCGTCGTTGCCCTTCCGGCTCCGGATGCCGATCTGGGTGATGAGGTAGTGCTCGTGTCCGAGGCCGAGCTCGCGGCGGATGCGCGTCCGGTCCACGCCGGGGTGGAAGCGGGCCGTGTCCGTGCCTGAATAGATGACGTGGATCTTGTCCGCCGGAACGCCCTGCGAGACGAGCCCGCGCTTGATGGACTCCGAGACGGCGACGATGGCCGTCACGCGCTTCGTCGTGTAGCCGAGCCTGCTGAACGCGTCGATCGGGAAGCTGACGCCGCGGTTGAGGATGAGCACCGGGATCTTCGTGAAGAGGCCCGCCATCATCGCCAGCGTCCGCGCCTTGCCCTTCTGCGCGTGGACGACCTGGATGCGGTGGTGGCGGAGGATGCGCACGAGCGGCGGCACGGACTTGACGTCGGCCTCGGAGCGCATGGGCACGGCGTGGTATGGCAGCCCGGCCTCGGCGCACTTCTCGACCCAGCCTGGGCCGGGCCGCGTCGCCACGACCACGTGGTGGCCACGGTCCTTCAAGCCCCGCGCCAGCTCGAGCAGCTGAACGGCGGCGCCCGTGAAGTAGTCGCTCTTCGGATAGATCTGGAGGATCCTGAGCGGCTCGCTCACTTCGTGAAAAAGGCCCGTACCGCGGCCGCGACCTCGTCGATCTCTGACTCCTTGTGACCCGCGGAGATGGGCAGGGTCAGGATCTCCTTGACGAGACGCTCCGTGTGCTCGAGCGGTCCCGGCTCGAGGTACTCGACGGCGGGCTGCCTGTGGCAGGGCACGGGGTAGTGGATGCCCGTGGCGATGCCCTTGTCCTTGAGGAAGGCCGCCAGCTGGTCCCGCTGGGGCGTGCGCACGACGTAGAGGTGGTAGACGTGGCGCGCGCCCGGGGTCTCGGTCGGGAGCACGAGCGGCAGGCCCGTGAGCGCCGCATTGTAGCGAGCGGCGAGCGTGCGCCGGTGATCGTTCATCGCGTCGAGCCGGCGGAGGCCGACGCGCCCCACGGCGGCCTGGATGTCGTTGAAGCGCAGGTTGAAGCCGATTTCCGCGTGGATGTCCTTGTTCTGCCTGCCGTGGTCACGGAGCCGCCGGCAGCGCGCCGCGACTTCGTCGTCCTCCGTGACGAGCAGGCCCCCGTCACCCATCACGGTCAGGTTCTTCGACGGGTAGAAGGAAAACGCGCCGGCGCGGCCGAAGGAGCCGACCTTCTTGCCCTGCCACGCGGCGCCGTGGGCCTGGGCGCAGTCCTCCAGCAGCCAGAGCTGGTGCGTGGCGCAGAGACCCTGGATCTCGGGCAGGTTGGCGGGGTGGCCGTAGAGGTGCACGGGGATGAACCCGACCGTGCGCGGCGTCACCTTGGCGGCCGCATCCTTGACGTCCACAGTATAGGTGTCGTCGACGTCGACGAAGACCGGCGTCACGCCGGCGAAGCAGATGGCCTCGATGGTCGGAAACGCCGTGTGCGCCGGGACCAGGATCTCGTCGCCCGCCTTGGCGTTGAAGGCCTTGATGAGCATCCAGAGCGCGGCCGTGGCGCTGGTCGTGAGCACGGCGTGTTTGGCGTTGTTGTAGGCGGCGAATTCCTTCTCGAACTCCTTGCACTGCGGGCCCAGGATGTACTGGCCCGACTCGACGGCCGCGATGACCGCCTTCTTGATCTCGTCGTCCACCGGCGGACGTGACAGCGGAATCGGCATCGCGGACTCCTCCTCAGGTCTGGATGCGGCGGTACGTGCCGCGGTAGTAGAGCAGCGGATCGAGGCCGGCGTCGCCGCGAGAGTCCGCGGCCTCGACGCGGCCCACGAAGATCGTGTGGTCGCCGGCGGGATAGGCATGGACGGTCTCGCACTCGAGCTCGGCCAGTGAATCCTCGAGCACGGGCAGCCCGAGGGCGCTCTGACGGAAGTCGCAACCGTCGAACTTCTCCGAGGGGTGCGCGGCGGGTTTGGTGGCGAAGCGCGTGGACACGGCCTCGTGGTGGCCGGCGAGGATGTTGACGGCGAAGTGCCTGGCGGCCGCGAAGGCCGGGTAGCTGTGGGCGTCGAGGGCCACGCAGACCAGGATTAGCGGTGGGGCGAGGGAAACCGACGTGAAGGCGCTGGCGGTGAGGCCGGCTGGGCGGCCTTGGGGATCCATCGTGGTGATGACGGTCACGCCCGAGCAGAAGTGACCAAGGACGCGGCGGAAGTCATCCGGTGAAATCACCAGTCTTTTGTAGCAGTTTTGCGCCGATTTTTCAACCTCTTTGCGGGGTTGGAGCACACTCGGGCGTGCTCTTCCTTGACGCTTGGCTGCGGCGGACCCTATACTCCAGCGAGACACATCGATCGCAGTCTCAGGAGACGACAACCCCCATGGCAGAGACACCCAGGCCCGGCCCCCAGGCGGCCGCTCTCATCCCCGACGTCAAGCACACAGTCGCCGTGTCGTCCGGAAAGGGCGGGGTGGGCAAGTCCACCGTCGCCGTCAACCTGGCGCTGGCGCTCAAGCGGCAAGGGCAAACGGTCGGCCTCGTGGACGTCGACGTCTACGGCCCCGACGTGCCGCTCATGATGGGCACCAAGGGCAAGCCCGGGATGTTCGAGAACAAGATCATCCCCGTCGAGGCCCACGGCATCAAGATCATGTCCATCGGTCTCCTCGTCGACGAGCGCGAGGCGCTGGTCTGGCGCGGGCCCATGATCCACTCGGCCGTCCAGCAGTTCCTGCGCGACGTCATGTGGGGCCCGCTCGACTTCCTCGTCTTCGACATGCCGCCGGGCACGGGCGACGCCCAGCTCTCACTCTCCCAGGTCGTCCCGCTGGGCGGCGTCGTGATGGTGACGACACCCCAGGACGTGGCGCTGCTCGACGTCCGCAAGGCGCTCGCCATGTTCCGCAAGCTCAACGTGCCCATTCTCGGGCTCGTCGAGAACATGAGCTACTTCATCGCGCCCGACACCGGCGCCAAGTACGCCATCTTCGGCGAGGGCGGCGGCGACAAGGTCGCCGAGGAGTTCGGCGTGCCGCTCCTTGCCAGCATCCCGCTCGAGATCGACACGCGCAAGGGCGGCGACGCCGGCATCCCCATCGTGGTGGGCCAGCCCGCTTCGGCCCAGGCTGCGGCCTTCCTGGCGCTGGCCGACGCGGTCGCCGCGCGCCTCGAGGCGGTCTCGGCGCTCAAGATGCCGACCATCGGCTGAGCCGGCGTCCGCGGTGGCCCAGGTCTACGTCCCGATCTTTCCGCTGCCGGACCTGGCCTTCTTCCCTCACACGCTGCTGCCGCTGCACGTCTTCGAGGCGCGCTACCGCGCCATGGTCACGGACTGCCTCGCGCGGGACCTCCGGATGGCCGTGGTCGCGCTCAAGCCGGGATACGAGTCGGCCTACGACGGCAAGCCCGCCGTGTACCAGATCGCGGGAGTCGGCCGCATCGTCCAGTGCGAGCGTTTCGCGTCCGGGCGCTTCAACATCCTGCTCGAGGGCGAGACTCGCATCCGCATCGACCGCGAGCTGCCGGCCGATACGCTCTACCGGATGGTCGCGGGAACGAAGCTCGGCGAAACGGGCGCCGCGGGCGACGGCGTGGGCGCTCTCGCGGCCCGCGTCACCGCCAGGTCCCTGGGCATCTTGCGCGCGGTCAAACGGCCCACGGCCGAGATGGAGGAATCGCTTGCCGGCGCAGCGCCGGGAGCGGTGTGCGACCGGATCGCCTCGGCCGTCATCCCCGAGGCGGACGTGAGACAGGCGCTGCTCGAAGAGCTGGACGTGGAGCGGCGGCTTTCGCGGCTGGCGGAGGCCCTCGACGACCTCTTCACCCAATTGACCGGTGACCGGTGATGAAGGGCGTCGTGATGCTGGCGCTGCTGCTCCTCGCGCCGATGGCGCCGGCCGATCCGGCATTGGCTGCCTGGGGATGGCTCGGCGTGCGCATCCGGGACCTGTCGGAGCAGGAGATGGAGGAGATCTCGCAGAAGTTCGGGCTGCGAGAGGGGTTCGGCGTGGTCATCGTCGAGGTGATGAAGGAGACGCCCGCCGAGGCCTCGGGGCTCAAGAGCGGCGATCTCGTGGTGGCCTACCGCGACAGGCCGGTGGTCGACACGCGGACGCTCCAGCGGCTCATCGCGTCGACCTCGGTAGGGGAGCCGGTGCCGCTGACGGTGCTGCGGCGCGACGCCGGGCGGCGCGGTGTCACGGTGCGGGTCGGCCGAATGCCCGACACGGTCGCCGCGGATCGCATCGCCGCGGAGTTCGGCTTCCTCGTTCGCGATCCCGACGCGCAAGGCGAGGGGGCCGTCGCGCGCCTGTCGGGCGGCCCGCCAGCCGTGGGCGCCGTCGTAGCACGGAGTTCCGCGGAGGCGGCGGGGCTCCAGGTGGGCGACGTGCTGGTCGAGGTCAACGGCCGCCCGGTGCTGAGCCTGGCCGCCGCGCGTGAGGCGCTTCTGGCCTCGTCCCTCGAGCGGCCGCTGCCACTCATCGTCCGCCGGGATTCCGAGCGCGTGCCGCTGCTGCTCAAGACGCCGTCCCGGTAACTCACAATCAACGGAGGTGACCATGACGCTCAAAGGCAAGCGTGTCGCGATCCTGGCAGAGAACATGTACCAGGAGATGGAGCTGTGGGTGCCGTACTACCGGCTCAAGGAGGAAGGGGCCGAGGTCAAGGTGGTGGGCGCGGGCGGCGCCAAGTCTTACGCCTCCAAGGCCGGCTACCCGGTCAACGTGGACGTGCAGGCCGACCAGGTCAGCGCGGTCGAGTTCGACGCGGTGGTGATCCCGGGCGGCTACGCCCCCGACATGATGCGCCGCCACGAGAGCATGGTGAAGCTGGTGCGGGAGGCTTCCCAGCAGGGCAAGGTCGTGGCCGCCATCTGCCACGCCGGCTGGATGCTCGCGAGCGCCGGCGTGCTGAAGGGCAAGAAGGCGACCTCGTTCTTTGCCATCAAAGACGACGTGACCAATGCCGGCGCGACCTGGGTCGACCAGGAGGTGGTCGTCGACGGCAACCTCATCACGTCGCGCAAGCCTGACGACCTCCCGGCCTTCTGCCGCGAGATCGTCAAGGCGCTCGGGAAAAGCGCCTAGGCCCGATATAATGCCGGGGAGATGATCGTCCTCGGCATCAACGAAACCCACTGCGCCACCGCGGCCGTCCTTCGGGACGGCCGCATCGTGGGCTGCGCCTCCGAAGAGCGCTACACCCGCCTCAAGAACGACGCCGGCTACCCGCGCCTTGCTATCGATGCGCTCCTCAAGGAGTGCGGCATCGCGCCTGCCGAGGTCGACATGGTTGCCCTCTCGGGCGCCCGCGCCGCCTCGCGGGAGTGGCTCAACCGGGTGCTCCACGACGAGGCCTACAGCAAGGAGTACTACGGCGTCACGTGGCCGTCTCCACGCCGGGCGCTCGAGAAGAAGATGCGGAAGTGGGGCGCGAAGTTTGGTCTCATCGACGCCTCGCGCGGCAAGTTCGGGATTACGCAAAGCGAGCGGTTCGCCTTGGTCACCGAGCACCTCGGCATCCCCAGGGACCGGATCGTCTGTCTCGACCACCACGCCTGCCACGCCGCCGCGGCCTACTACGGCTCGGGTTTCGAGGACAGGGACGCGCTGGTCCTGACCAACGACAACTCCGGCGACGGCCTCTGCGCCACGGCCTCGACGGGCAAGTCCCTCGATCTCACCCGCCATGAAGCGACGCCCTCGTCGCCGGGCTCGCTCGGTGCCTTCTACTCCTTCGTGACGCTGGCGCTCGGGATGAAATTCGGCGAGCACGAGTACAAGGTCATGGGCATGGCGCCCTACGCCGGGGAGAAGTACGCCAAGCGCGCCGAAGCCGCCCTGCGCGAAGTCTTCGACCTGCACGAGGGGAAGCCCGCGCGCTTCCGGTGGCTCAAGCCCGGGGAGCGCTATGCGCTCCTGCTCAAGGCCACGCTGGGAATGCGCTTCGACGCGGTCGCCGGGGGCGCCCAGCGACTCCTCGAGGACACGCTCCTCCGCTGGACGCGCCTTATGCACCAGCGCTACGGCGGCACGCGCCTCGCGCTGGGAGGCGGCGTGTTCATGAACGTGAAGGCGAACATGCTCATCGGCCAGGAGGACTGGGTCGAGGAGCTGTTCGCTTTCCCGTCCTGCGGCGACGAGTCGAACGCGGTCGGCGCGGCGTATCTCGGGTACCTCGAGGAGTGCGCCCGGCGCGGTGTGGCTGGATGTGTGCAGCCCTTCGGCCCCGCGTACCTCGGCAACAGCGTGACGGACGAGGACGCCCTAGCGGTGATCCGCGAGCGCGACATCGAGGGGCGGTACAAGGTCGCCTTCCACGACCGGATCGAGGAGAAGATTGCCGACCTGCTGGTGTCGGACGGCGTGGTGGCGCGCTGCGCCGGACGCATGGAGTTCGGCGCGCGGGCCCTCGGCAACCGCTCGATCCTCGCCAATCCGTCCGACCGCCGGGTGGTGCCGCTCATCAACCGGATGATCAAGAACCGCGACTTCTGGATGCCTTTCGCGCCGACCATTCTCGCGGAGCGCGCGCCCGACTACCTCTTCAATCCAAAGCAGCACGCCTCACCCTACATGATGCTGGCCATGCCGACGCGCGCCGAGGCCCGAGAGGCGCTCGTGGCCGCGATCCATCCTCAGGACGCCACGGCGCGGCCCCAGATCCTCGAGCGGTCGTGGAACCCCGAGTACCACGCGGTGATCAGCGGGTTCGAGCGCCGCACGGGCGTGGGCGCCGTGCTGAACACATCGTTCAACCTCCACGGCGAGCCGGTGGTGTGCAGCGCCGCCGACGCGGTGGACACCTTCGAACGCTCCGGCCTGCCGCACGTGGCCGTGGGGCATTGGCTGATCTCCAAGAAGTAGCCGGGATTCGCCCGGGACTCACGACCGTCGACGCCCCGTGCTTCCTCTGCGGTGAGGCCGCCGCGGATCCGCTCTGGACCACCGCCGACCGCGCGTTCGCCGTTCCCGGGATCTACACCGTCGCGCGCTGCCGGCGCTGCGGCTTCCTCTACCAGAAGCCGCGCGTCGCCGACGCCCATCTTGCCGACTGCTACCCCGATCACTACCCGCGGCACCAAGAGCCGTCGCCCCGGATTCCCTTCACCGGCTCGCCCGGCCGCGTCAAGGCGGCGCGCTGGGCGTTGGCAAGCGCGCTCGGCTATGCGCAGCTCCGCGACGCTTCCGCTGGACTGCTGACGCGACTCCGCGCCCGGCGCCTCGCGCGGAAGATCCGCTGGGACTGCCCGCCGTGGACGGGGCAGGGGCGCTACCTCGACGTCGGCTGCGGGTCGGGCGGCGCGCTCGGTGTCGCGCACGCGCTCGGCTGGAAGGTGGCGGGCATCGAGGTTGACGAGGCCGCGGCGGCCAAGGCGAAGCGCTTCAGCGACGAGATCCACGTGGGCGACGCGCTGACCGCGCCCTTCGCGCCGGGCCGCTTCGACGTGGTGACGGCCTTTCACGTCCTCGAGCACGTGCCTGATCCCGTTGCCATGATCCGCCGCGCGCTCGCCTGGCTGGCGCACGGCGGGCTCTTGATCATCGAGGTGCCGAATGCCGGCGGGCTGGGGGCACGGCTGTTCGGCAAGGCATGGTCGGGGCTCGAGCTACCGCGCCACCTCTCCCATTTCTCACCCGAGACGCTCGATCGCGCGGTCGAGCAGGCCGGCGGCCGCGTGGCGTGGTGCTGGCACGGCGCCAAGCCTCGGTACTACCTCTGGAGCCTCGGCTTCTGGCTCCGCGACCGCGGCTGGCCCACCCTCGCCGGTCTTACCGAGTGGCGCCCGGTCTACGGCGTGCTCAAGCTCTTCCTCGAGGTGACGTTGCCCCTCGCGCGCCTTGCCAAGCGGGGCGAGGTCATCCGCGTCGGGATCAGCCCCAAGAAGTAGCCCCGTGCGGATGCGCCCCTAGTAGCCGCGTGGTCGGTTGACCCCGTAGCGGAGTGCCCGGCCGGCCAGGTAGCGGCGGAGGTTGTCGTTGAAGATGGGGGCGACCTCGCCCGGGGTGCTCGGCCCTGAGATGTGCGGCGTGATCACTACGTTGCCGAGCTCCCACAGCGGATGCCCCTGCGGCAGCGGCTCCTCGTCGAAGACGTCGAGCACCGCTCCGCCCAGCCGATGGGCCCGGAGGGCATCGAGGAGCGCCGCTTCGTCGACGATGGGCCCACGCGCGATGTTGATGAGCCAGGCCGAGGGTCTCATGGCCGCGAGCTCGGCCGCGCCGATGAGGCCGCGTGTCGCATCCGTCAGCGGCACCGTCAGCGCGACGAAGTCGGCGGCGGCGACCGCCTTCCTGATGTCGCGGGCCTTGTAGACGCGCTCGGCCTCCGCGACTTTCCTGCCGCTCCGGCTGGCGCCCACGACCCGCATGCCGAAGGCGCGAGCCGCGCGCGCGATGGTGCACCCGATGTCGCCCAGGCCGATCACGCACAGCGTCGCCCCGTGGAGGCGTAGCGGGTCCGCCTGCCGCCAGCGCCGCTCACGCTGCTGGGCGCGGAACAGCTCGGTGCGCTGGGTGAGCCAGAGGCACCAGCCCAGTACGTACTCGGCCATCCAGGGACCGAAGATGCCCGCGACGCGCGTCACCTTCACCCGGCGGGGCAGCTCCGGGACCATCAAGCGCTCGACTCCGGCGCCCATGCTCTGCGCCCACCGCAGCCTGGTCGCCCGGGGCAGGAGCTCGCGGGGAAAGTTCCACGCGTAGAGGATCTCGGCGTCGCTGATGTGCGGGAGGGCTTCGGCGGGCATGGCGCAGACCGTGACCGTGAAGGGCGGCTTGGCCTGCTTGATCAGCCCGGCGTAGGCCTGGGCCTCGCCGGGCTCGGGGTGGTAGACGAGGATGGAGCGGGCGGTCACGCGCCGATCTTGGCGAGGATCGCGTCCTCGAAGGTGAAGTCTACCGGCCGGTCAAGGAGGTTCTCGCGCTGGTACCACGCCCAGGTATGGGCGAGGGCTTCGTGAAGGGTGTAGCGCGGCAGGATGCCCAGTTCCTGGCGGAGCTTGGTCGTGGTGTGGACCGCGTGGCAGTCGTAGACGAGGTTCTGGCCGAAGACGGGCCCTGGCTTGTCGAAGCTCTTGAGCAGCGCCGCGTCGAAGTGGCGGAAGGTGACGGGCTTCTTCATGACGCCGGCGATCAGCTCGACGAAGCCGACCTGGGTCACCGTGTCCTCGCCCATGACGTTGTAGGCATGGCCGTAGGCCTTGGGATTCCCGAGCATGGCCGCCATCGCGTGCGCGAGGTCTTCCACGTGGCCGAATTGCCGCAGCCACCCGCCGTGCCCCGGCACCAGCACCGGGCGGCCCCGGTGAATCCTGTCCATGAAGAAAGTTTCATTGTCGCGCGTATTGAGCGGGCCCATGACGTGGGTCGGCCGCACGATGCTGACCGGCCCGCCGCCCGTCCGGTGGCGCTCGAAGAGCAGGTCCTCGGAGGCGATCTTGTGACGGGCGTAGTCGCCCCAGTAGAAGCCGCGCGGTGTTTCTTCCGAGTAGGGAATGGGCAGGCTGTGGTCGTACACTCGCCCCGTGGAGATGAAAATGACGTGCGGCTGCCCTTCGATGGCGGCCACGAGCGCGGCGACATCCTCCCCGAGAGTCGGCGCGTACGTGATGTCGAAGACGCCCTCGAAGCGGCGCCCCTCGAGGCGCTGGCGGAGGCCCGCGTGGTCCTTGCGGTCGCCGGCGATCGTGATGACGCCCGCCGGCAGGCGTGCTGCGCGCTTGCCGCGGTTGAAGACGGTGACCTCGTGCCCGCGCGAAAGCAGCTCGCGCACCAGGTGCAGGCTGATGAACTCGGTGCCGCCCATCACGAGCACGCGCATGACCCGCGAAGTCTAGCACAGGGGGATGACATGGCACGACCGGTCGAGGTGTCCTGGCTCGGCAATCTGAAGACCGAAGCGCGGATCGGCCCGCACCGGCTGCTGATCGACGAACCCGTGGACAAGGGCGGCGAGGACACGGGCCCGACGCCCACGGAGGCGGTGCTGGCGGCCCTCGGCGCCTGAACGGTGCTCACGGTTCGGCTGTACGCCGAACGCAAGGGCTGGACGCTCGACCGGATCGAGACGCGCCTCAAGCGAGACGCGGGCGAGGGCAAGATCAACAGCATCGAGCTGGAGCTGCTGCTGGGAGGTAACCTCAGCGACGAGCAGCGTCAGCGCCTGGCAGAGATCGCCTCACGCTGCCCGGTTCACCGTTCGCTGACCGAGGGCGTGACCATCACCCACCACTAAAACCGCCCTGCCGCTCGATTGGTCTGAGCGCGGCGATGCGTCCATGGCCGAGTGGGCGAAGCGAGACGATACCCCCCTGGTCCTCACGTCAAGCGCCCAACACACGGCTTGACCGCTTCAGTCCCGGGGGCTAAGCTCGCCGCACCTTTCGCGACCGTCGCCAGCGTGCGCGCTGGGAGGCTTCAGCATGCCGTGTTCCCGCTGCCAGCATGACAACCCACCGGAGTCGAACTTCTGCCTCGGCTGCGGAGCGCCCCTCGGCCTGACGTGCCTGTCGTGCGGCGTGGGCCTTCCGTCAGCGTCGCGCTTCTGCAACAAGTGCGGCGCTCCGGTGAAGACTGATGCTACCGATCAGCGGCGCTACACCTCCCCCCAGTCCTACACCCCCAAGCATCTCGCCGAAAAGATCCTGACCTCCAAGAGCACGCTGGAAGGTGAGCGGAAGCAGGTCACGGTCCTCTTCGCCGACCTGAAGGGCTCGATGGAACTGCTTGCCGACCGCGATCCCGAGGATGCCCGGACGCTGCTGGACCCCGTGCTCCAGCTCATGATGGAGGCCGTTCACCGCTACGAAGGCACGGTCAACCAGGTGATGGGCGACGGGATCATGGCGCTCTTCGGCGCGCCGTTGGCCCACGAGGACCACGCGGTCCGAGCCTGCTACGCCGCGCTCCGGATGCAGGAATCGGCGCAGCGGTACTCAGAGGCAGTCCGCCGCTCCCACGGCATCGAGGTGCAGATTCGTGTCGGGCTCAACTCCGGTGACGTCGTCGTCCGGTCCATCGGCAGCGATCTGCGCATGGACTACACGGCCGTGGGGCAGACCACGCACCTGGCCGCGCGGATGGAGCAGCTTGCAAATCCAGGAAGCATCCGACTGACAGGGGCGACGCTGCGGCTGGCCGAAGGCTACGTCGAGGTCAAGCCGCTCGGCCCCGTACCGGTGAAGGGACTCAGCGAGCCCGTCGAGGTCTACGAGGCCACCGGGGCGGGCGCGGTGCGATCGCGTCTTCAGGCCGCTGCCGCACGGGGGCTCACCCGCTTCGTGGGCCGCGATACCGAGGTCGAGCAGCTCCGGAAAGCGGTCGAACAGGCGAGGGCGGGGCACGGTCAGCTCGTGGCGGCCGTCGGCGAACCCGGGGTGGGCAAGTCGCGCCTGTTTTATGAGTTCACCCACTCCCACCGGACACAGGACTGGGTGATCCTGGAATCGAGCTCGGTTTCCTACGGCAAGGCCACCACCTACCTGCCGGTCATCGATCTCCTCAAGGCCTACTTCAAGGTGCACGAACGGGAAACCCACCGGGAGATTCGGGAGAAGGTCACGGGCAAGCTCCTGACGCTCGACCGGACGCTGGAGCCGACGCTGCCCGCGCTGCTGGCGCTCCTGGACGTGCCCACCGAGGACGCCCAGTGGCACGCGCTCGATCCGCCGCAGCGCCGCCGCCGGACCCTGGACGCCGTCAAGCGCCTCCTGCTCCGCGAGAGCCAGATGCAGCCGCTCCTCGTGATCTTCGAGGACCTCCACTGGATCGACGGGGAGACCGAAGCCCTGCTGGACGGTCTCATCGACAGTCTCCCCACCGCGAGGTTCCTCCTTCTCGTGAACTACCGGCCGGAGTACCAGCATGGGTGGGGGAGCAAGACCTACTACACCCAGCTCCGACTGGACGCCCTCCCTCCAGAGAGCGCCGACGAGCTGCTCCTGGCGCTGCTCGGAACGGACCCCACGGTCGAGCCCCTCATGCCGATCCTCATCGCCAGGACCGGCGGCAATCCGCTCTTCCTCGAGGAGAGCGTGCGGACGCTCGTGGAGATCAACGCCCTGGTAGGAGAGCGTGGGGCCTATCGACTCGCGCGGCCCCTGGACACGATCCGCGTCCCCTCGACGGTCCAGGCCATCCTGGCCTCGCGGATCGACCGATTGGATCCCCAGGACAAGCAGCTTCTCCAGACGGCCTCGGTCGTCGGCAAGGACGTGCCATTCGCCTACTTACTCGCCATTGCCAAGTTATCCGAGGAGGATCTGCGTCGAGGGCTCGCCCACCTCCAGGCCGCCGAGTTCCTCTACGAGTCCGCACTGTTTCCCGAGCTGGAGTACACGTTCAAGCACGCGCTCACGCACGAGGTCACGTACGGCGGCATGTTGCTCGACCGGCGTCGTGGGCTTCATGCTCGGATGGTCGAGGTGATCGAGAGCCGCCACGGCGATCGGCTGGCCGAGCAGGTCGAACGCCTCGCCAATCACGCCGCACGCGGCGAAGTCTGGGCCAAGGCCGCGCAGTACACCCGCCAGGCCGGCGATCGCGCGGCGGCGCTCTGTGCCGACGCCGAGGCCGTCGCCTACTACGAGCGTGCGCTGGAGACCCTCACGCACGGACCGGTCACTCGCGAGTCGGCGCGTGAGGCGATCGACGTCCGCTTCGCCCTCCGCGCACCGCTCTGGCGGGGTGGGCACCTCGAGCGGCTCCACGCGGTCTTCCGGGAGGTCGAGCAGCTCGCCGCCCTGCACGACGAGACCGAGCGGCTTGACGTCGTCTACTCGTTCTTCGTCCAGTACCACTGGGCCAAGGGCGAGTACGAACAGGGGATCCAGTACAGCGAGCGTTGCCTGGAGACCGGCGCGCGCCGCGGTGATCTCGGCCTGCAGGTGACGGGCCACTATTACGCCGGCGGCTGCCGTCATGCCCGCGGCGAGCTTCGGACCGCGCTCCAGCACTTCCGGTGGATCATCACCGCCTTGGACGGCGGTCGGGAGACGGAGCGGTTCGGGCTGTCGGGACTTCCCTTTTCCGGGGCGTGCGCGCTCGCTGCCGAGTGCCTTTCGGATCTGGGAGACGTTGTCGCCGCCGACGACCTCTTGGGACGCGGCGAGGCGGTAGCGAGCGCGGCGAATCATCTCTACAGCACGGTCCCGCTCGCGATCATGCGCGGCCGCCTGCTCCTGGAGGCCGGCGACACGCCCGGCGCGATCCGGGTGCTGGAGCCCGCCGTAGCGGTTTGCCGTGAGCACAAGTTCGCCGGGCAGACGATGCGCGCGCTGACCCCGCTCGGGGAGGCGTACACGGCTGCCGGCCGTGCTGGGGAAGCCGTGCCGCTTCTCCGCGAGGCGATCGCTCTTCAGGAAGCGGCCGGCGCGTTCGTGACCCGCGCGCTCTGGGTGCGCACGCTCGCCGAGGCCCTGCGCTGCGTGGGCCGGCTCGACGAGGCCGCGACCACCGCGCAGAGCGCCCTCGATTTCGCCGTGCGCCTGGGCGAGCGGGGCAACGAAGCGTGGACGCACTTCGTGCTCGCCGAGATCGCTGCGGACCGCGGAAGGGTCGCGGAGGCGCGTGAGCATCTTGCGTTCGCCTGCGAGGCGTCCGGACGGCTCGAGATGAGCCGGCTCGCCGCGCGCTGCGACCGCGCGCTCGCCGCGCTGGCGACCCCTCAGGCGTCCGAGAGCAACCGGCCGTAGCCGTGGACACGCTCGTCCACGAGACGCCGCACGATGCCCGCGGTCGCGCTGAGGCCCCCCTCGCCGGGGGCCCTGCTACCCCACGGTCACGGCGACGCACGTCGTCGTGCGGGTGACGCCGTCGATGATGCCGATGGCGTCGGTGACGAGACTGCCGATCGCGTCGAGGGTCTGGCCCTCGACGACGGCGATGAAGTCGTAGGGGCCGGTGACGGCGTCCATCGCCGATACGCTGGCGCGCGGGCTCTTGATTTTCGCGAGCGCCTTCTTGACCTGCTTGGTCTTGCCGGCCGCGGTTTCGATGAGCACGTACGCTTTCATGTCTTGCCTCCTTGGGTCTTCTTCTTCGAGAACAGCAACGCGAGGGCGACGGCCCCGACACCGGCAGCGACGGGCCAGAAGTTTGTGCGGAAGAAGGGCATGGCGAAGAACGGCGAGCGGCCGCGCGAGGGCCGGAGGCGCCCGTCCAGGAGGCCGTGCACGAGATCCATCGCCTCGTCCATGAGGACGGTCAGCGTCGCCTTGGCGAACTCCGGGTCGGCCAACGCGGGATGGCCTACGTACCCTTGCCCGCCGTTCCTCACCGGATAGTTGGGGATGAGCCGGTTCGCCATGGAGTAGCGGGCGGCGGGCAGGTCTCGCCAGCCGTCACCGACCAGGTCGGGCCGCAGCAGGAGCATCATCGAGGTTTCCCACCAGCCGCCGTGCGCGTCCTCCGAGAAGGCCTCCCGCTCCTCGTCGGTGATGGGCCGGCCCAGCGCGGCCTCGAACTTGGGCACGTAGCGCCCCGACATGAGCCCCCAGGCGAGGTAGCCCGTTACCGACGTCATGGTCACCCCGTAGCGGCGCGAGACGATGGTCGAGGCCTCTTCGAGCGCGACCAGGTGCCCAGGTCCCCCGTGGCCGTTCGAGATCAGCAGGTGGCGGAACCCTGCGCGAGCGAGCGCGCTGCCGTAGTCCACGAGCAGGTCCCGCACCACGCGCTGGCGCATGGTGACCGTGCCGACGGTCTCGAAGGCGAAGGTGCCGAGGTGGAGCGTCGGCGCCAGCACGGCGTGCCAGCCCGGACGCTCGGCCACCACGCGCTCGGCGATGGCCTGGGCGAAGTAACGCCCCGTGTAGGCGTCGACGCCGAGGGGAAGGTGAGGGCCGTGGGTCTCGAGCGGGCTCGCGGTCAGGATGACGACGGTGCTCTCACGCGGCAGCGCGTCGAGCGCCGGGCTCGAGATCTCTTCGAGGAGGTGGATGCTCAAAAGCTCGATCCTTTCGTAGCGGCGAGGTAGTCGTTCTTCGCCCGCTCGAGCAGCGCGATGATCTGCCGGCGCTCGGCGAGGACCCGCGTGGCCGTCTGGTGGCGCGTCAGCGCGAGGAGCCCGAAGCCCAGCTGAGCCCGGAAGCCGCCGAGGCCTCTCAGGTAATGGTATGCGAGGATGCTGGTCACCGGAAGGGAGAGGAGAAAGCCGAGCGCCCAGAGCGCGCCTCCGACGCGCCAGACGAGCCACGTCTCGAAGCCCCAGAACAGCGGCAGGGCGAGCACGCTGACGAGGAGCCGTGTCGTGGCGTAGTTGGTTTCCTTGGTCGCCGTGCGCCGGGCGATCCAGCGCGGCACGAGGTACGGCAGCCCGCTGGTCAGCGCCCCGTAGGCGAAGACCGGCAGCCCGACGGCGGCCTTCCACCCGCGCTGGAGGCGCCGTCGCGCCGGCCGGCGAACGAGGCGCTCGCGCACGGTCTGGTCCTTGATCGCGTAGGTCGCCAGCGTGGCGCGGTAGCGCTCGATGTGCCGGCGGAGCTCCTCGAGCCGCTCCGGCGCGTGCGTCTCGAAGTAGGCCGCGGCGTCCGCGATGGAGCGGGAGAGGCGCACGGTGTCGATCCGGCCCGTGGAGAACCCCCGCTCCTCCTGGAGCTCGACCACGAGCTGATCGCGGTAGAGGCCCTCGACCTCGCGGACCAGCGTGGCGTGGTCGAGCCGTTCGACATGGACGATCTGCGCCTCCATGGTCCACTGGATGGCCGTGGTCAGCTCGTCGACGGCCTTCATCGGGTCCTGGGCGTAGAGATCGAGATAGGCCGCCAGCGCCAGCGGCTCGCCGAACGCGACGCGCACCCTCCCCCCGAACGACTTCCGGGCGTCGAAGGCGAGGCCCGTCGGGATCAGAACGAGGGGCTCCCCGGGGGCGCCCTTCCGCCGCCGCGACTCGTAGTCGAGGGCGATGCGCGCCGCCCCGGTCTTGATCCGTTGGACGCGGGACTCGGCGTGGGTCGTGCCCTCGGGATAGATGCCGATGAGGCCGCCGGCGGCGAGCGTGGTGACGCAGGCGTCGAACGTCCCCACGTTCTTGTCCATCTTGTCGGGGTCGTCCTGGCGGCGGTAGACGGGGATGGCGCCGACGGCCTTGAGGAAGCGCGCCATGATCGGGTTCCTGAACAGTGCCGCCGTCGTCAGGTAGTGGACCTTTCGGTCGACGACCGCTCCCACGAGCAGCGAGTCGATGAAATTATTTGGGTGATTGATGCACAGGAGCACCGGGCCCCGGTGCGGGACGCCGGCCGCGTTGCGCACGTCCACGGACCGGAAGAGAAACCACACCCAGAAGCGCCCGACCATCCTCACCAGGGCATAGAACGGGTCGGGCTTGTCCATCACTTGCTCAGGAATTCCTTGAGGGTCGCGGCGAAGAGATCCGGCCGCTCGGTTGCCCGGCCGCCCGTGAAGTCCACCCGCGTGCCCCGCTCGCTCTTGTGGTCGGCCGGGTCGAGGCGGGCGGCGATCCGCAGGCTGGCCGGTCCCACGCGGACCAGCAGCTCCTCGCCGCGGCTCTCGTCGGCCAGGCGGGTGACGATGACGTAGAGCCCGGCAGCGTCGGTCTCGCCGTTGTAGGCCAGGCCCGTCTTCAGGCGGGTGACCTCGAGCCCGACTCCCTTGCGCGGCTTGTCCCCGGCGTCCTTGACGTAGCCAAGGACCGTGTAGCGGAACTGGACCTCGTGCTCGGCCGCCGCCGGCGCTACGAGGATGCCTATCGCCAGGACGATCCCGAGCGCGGCGCGGAGCAGGCTCCGGTGGCAGCGCTTCTCGTCCTCGCAGGAGCAGAGGACGGTGACGCGGCCCCGCTTCGCCATCGCCCGAAGGCGCCCGAGCGCGGAGGCGGCCGGCTCGCGCTTGAGGCCGGCCACGTAGCGCCGCCGCATCTCGGGCCAGCCGATGCTTCCTGCCTTGAAGGCGCGGAGGTTGGCGATGTCAGCGCCAAGGTCCTTGAGCCAGAGATCGACGACGCTCTTCTTGATGCCGCGCGGCCAGAGCCGCATCACGAGCACCCGCGTCCCGTCGGCCCGCTCAGGCTTGTCGTAGACGCGCTTGGTCCGCAGCATCTACCGCGGGGGCGGCGGAGGCTCGAGGACGACCGCCGTGCCGTACGCCAGAACCTCGGTCACGCCCGGCGCCACGTCGTTGGCGTCGTAGCGCATGCCGATGATGGCGTTGGCGCCCGCGGCCGCGGCGTGCTCGAGCATGAACTGGAAGGCTTCCTCGCGCGCCCGCTCGCACAGCTCCGTGTACAGCGTGATGTTGCCGCCGAAGAGCGTCTGGATCGTGGCGCCGATGTTGGCGACGATGTTGCGGGAGCGCACCGTGATGCCCCGGACCACACCACGGCTGGCGGCGATCCGGTAGCCGTCGAACGTGAAGGCCGTGGTGACCCACTGGCGCGGGATGGGCATGGCGGGCCTCCTCAGTCCACCACGGCCACGGCTTCGATCTCGATGAGGCAGCCCTGGTCGTCGTCGTAGAGTCCCTTGACCTCGATGAACGTCATTGCGGGGTAGTGCCGGCCGAAGAACTCGCGGTAGACGGGGCCGATGTCCTTGGCGCGCGCCTTGTACGCCGACTTGTCGAGGACGAAGATGGTGAGCTTCACGATGTCGTTGAGGCGGCCCGCGCGCGCCAGCAGCACGGCTTTCAGGTTCTGGCAGATCTGCCTGAACTGCGCCACGATGTCGCCCGGCCCGACGAGCTTGCCGTCCTTGTCGAGGGCGACCTGCCCGGCGACGTAGAGCGTCTTGCCGCCCTGGACCTCGATCCCGTGGGAGTAGCCGACGGGCTTGGCGAGGCTGGGCGGATTGACCGACTGCACGAGCTTGGCCATAGGGGTCTCCTCGGGTCTCTCTCGGGTCTCTCGGATTGTGCGCGTTGTCCGGGCGCGATTATACTACCCGCGCCTCATGTCCCGCCCCTTCGAGAAGGCCGCGCTGGCCGATGCCGTGGGTCGCCTCCGCCCCGGTATGAAGGTCCTGCTGCCGGCCGGCTGCGGCGACCCGGCCGCGCTGCTCGCGGAGATCCTGCGCCAGGCGGATCGTCTCGCTCCGCTGACGCTGATGGGAGGGCTGCGCCTCGACGACTATCCCTTCGCGGCGCCCGCCTACGCGGGCAAGCTCCGCTTCGCCACCTGGCATCACTCCCCGAAGCTGGCGGACGCGCAGGAGCGCGGAGACGTCGACTTCATACCGATCCGCTACTACGACACGGTCAGCGTCTTCGCGGAGGGGGGCGCGTGGGCGCCCGACGCCGTGGTCGTCCACTGCGCGTCCCCTGACCGCGCGGGCTATCTCTCGCTCGGCGTCTCCGTCAGCTACTCGCTCACCGCGGCCCGGCGCGCCCCGCTGGTGATTGCCCAGGTCAATCCGCGAATGCCCAGAACGCTCGGGAACGCATTCCTACACCGCTCCCAGATCGAGTGCTGGGCGGAGGCCGAGCACCCGCTGGCGGAGTACCCGCCCACTGCCGTCGGCAACGTAGAGCGAAAGATTGCTGAACAGGTCGCAGTTCTCGTCCCCGACGGATCCACTGTGCAGGTGGGGGTGGGCTCGATTCCCCAGGCCGTGATGGAGGCGCTCGCGGGGAAACGCGACCTCGGCGTGCACTCGCTGCTGGTGGACCAGATGCTGCCGCTGATCGAATCGGGTGTGATCAACAACTCCCGGAAGCGGCTCCACCGCGGGCGCATGGACGTCTGCGAGATCATGGGCACAGACCGGCTCTTCCGCTGGGCCCACGACAATCCGATGCTCAACATGGAGCCGTCCGATATCGTGCACGACCCGCAGGTGGTCGGGACCCTCGGCGACTTCGTCTCGGTCAACTCCGCCATCGAGGTAGATCTCCTGGGCCAGGTCAATGCCGAGAGCGTGGAGGGCCGGCAGGTCACGGGCATCGGCGGGCACTTCGATTTCGTCCTCGGGGCGCGCCAGGCGGCGGGCGGCCGGTCGGTCATCGCGCTGCCGTCCACGGGCCGTCAGGGCAAGGTCTCGCGGATCGTGGCGCGGCTGCCGGCGGGGGCGCGGGTGACGACGCCGCGCTTCCTCGCGGACTACGTGGTGACCGAGTGGGGGACGGCGTCGCTCCGCGGAAAAAGCGACGCCGGGAGGGCGCGGGAGCTGTGCCGCGTCGCCCACCCGGCGTTCAGGGAATCGCTGGAGCGCGAGGCTGCTACGTCGTGAGCCTGTCGATCTCGGCGAAGACCTCCGCATCCTCGGGGAACCGGTAGGTGACCAGGTTGTCCCAGACGCGCTTGCTGTCGATGTCCACGAAGAAAACGCCGCCCGCCGCTTCCTTGAGTTCGGCGGTGATGCCGTACTTGGTCTTGATGGCGGCCTGCAAACTGGAGGCCTGGGGGAGGAAGTTTCACTCCCCGCAATACGTGATCACGATGTTCATCCGATCCTCCTTCGCTCGATGTGATGACCGCCGGTGCTTATGATACGGAGCCGCACCCGGGCTGTCAATTGACCACTCCCATCCTCATCGACACCGATCCCGGCATCGACGACGCGCTCGCCATCCTCCTGGCTCTCGGCTCGCCCGAGGTGTCCGTGGAGGCCATCACCACGGTGGCGGGCAATGTCGAAGTCGACCTCGCCACCGCCAACGTCTTCCGCATTCTTGATGTCGCACGGCCCTGGGATGTGGCGCGCCCCGGGCGCCGCCCGCGTGTGGCGCGGGGCGCTGCCGCCCCTCTCGCCGGCCCTCTCATCACGGCGGCCCATGTCCACGGCGACGACGGTCTCGGGAACGTCGGGCGCTGCCTGGAGCCCGACGGACGGCCCCGGTACCCCGAGCGATCGCGTACCCTTGAGATGCTCGACGGCGCCGATCTGATTCTCGAGACTGCGGATCGGTTCGCGGGGCGCCTCGTGGTCGTCGCCCTGGGGCCGTTGACCAATGTCGCCCTGGCGCTTCGGCGTGACCCTGCGCGCCTGGCCCAGGCCGCGCGGATCGTCGTGATGGGCGGCGCCGTGGCCGTGGCGGGCAATGTCACGCCGGTCGCCGAGTTCAACATCCATGTCGACCCCGAGGCTGCGGCGGCGCTTCTGGCCTC
>Ga0080064_1003398_pt1 | contig 23137 bp, 25 predicted proteins | sample Subgrocontami54m_FD_69260 | JGI IMG/M metagenome (GOLD analysis project Ga0080064, IMG submission 69260) | Subsurface groundwater microbial communities from S. Glens Falls, New York, USA - GMW46 contaminated, 5.4 m (SPADES assembly) (version 2) ...
AATTGGCACAATGGCATGAGACCTTCCTTGGCCTAAAACATGCAAACACTGGCACAAGGAAGGTCTCGATGGTCGGGAATTGTAGGTCAAGGAAGGTTCCAGGCCAAGAGCAGCTGCCGCTCTTTCGTCCCCAGCGGCATCTTTTGCAAGCACGGATGCGTGTTGGCGTCCGCCCTACGCGCCGCCGCAAGCACGCAACCCCGGCAGTGCCATTCGTTCCTGACACCTGCTCCGTTCTATCGCGTGAATGTCTATGTCGCGGTTGCGAACAGCGGGTTGGTCCTGGAAAAAGACATCGTCGGGGTTCACATCCGGGTGAGAGTTCGCGTTGCTATCGAAGGGAAGGTCCACGGTCCCGCGCAGACCGGGTCGCGCGTGCTCAACCTGGCCAATGAACACCCCTTGACCTGTAAATCCTAAACCCCGCGCGTCAATGCCCCGTTGACCAGTGGAATTGTCATCGAGCAGGACACGCTCCTCAAGCGGTTCGCAGCGCGGAAACAGTCGCAACGGCGCCCTTCGCTTTGGAATTCTGGCCGAGAGAAGTTTGCGCGCATTTTTCAGCCAATTCGTCCAAACGCTTTCTCTCATGGAAGTGCCTCGCGCAAAGTATTGGTGTTCTCGAATTGTTACATGGCCGTACAAACATCTACTGCTGTTTGACGGTCACGCGCCGCTGCAACACGGTTTGGCCCTTCGTCTGCTCGAATAGCTCAAGGCTATACGTCCCGGCCATCAGGCCGCCAAGTGGGACCCAAACGAAATATGGATGTTCGTCATCGGATTGGATTTCGTTTGCAGCGGCCTTATAGCGGACCACGACCTGATTACCCTTAATTTGCACAGAATCTACGAGCCACGCTGGCGGTGAGCTGCCCGCTACACCCAGGTAAGCGGCCAACCAGTATTTTTGCGACTTGGATTCCGGGTCTGCGTTCACGGCATAGTCCACGCTGTGCGCCGCGCAAAAAACCGCCCAAGTCGCCCGAACTCCCGCCCGGATGTCGTCACCACGTACAAGAAAGATATTGGATGCCCCCGTTTTGATCGCGTGCTGCTGGAGCTCGCGCATTTGAAACTCGAATCCCTCGTCGCTCTGGCCTTGATCGAGCAGTTTGAGCCCCTTCTGTCTACTCGTGGAATAGATCAACTCCACGGGGATTTTCTTGGTTTCCACCTTGGCTTTCTCCTGGCGGGGTGGTGACTCTTGGCTCCAATTGACTTGGACCGTGGACAGGGTCAAAAGCAGAACGCCGGAAAGAAAAGCGGATGTCTTCGTCATTGGCGAACCCTCGGGGAAGAAAAGGGGAAAGGAAAAAAGGGGACGCGGACCGTTTTCGAGCGGCTTCAGTCGTTGGCGTTCCCCGTCTGTTTTCTTGGGCGGCCCGGTGCTCGAAAAGTCGACTGCAGTCCCAACTTCGCGGCGGTCTCTTCCTGCCAGGCTGGTCTGCCGAACGGCTGGTTTCTGGCCACGGAACGCCGTAGTGCTTCGAGTTCCGCCTCGGTTTGCGGTTGGTTGACTCGTTCGATCCAATCGCGTGGCATCGGCACCGGCCAGCGACACAGGGCCAGCCCCAGCTTGTCCTTGTCACCCGCACGCCGGTGCGCCAGACTCGACCACCGCCAATCTTCGGCGCGGGCACACAAGCCGGCGCGCAAGGCGTTTCGTTCCACGTAACGCAGCACCGCGTAAAGATGGTCGTCCTCCTGGATCGGAAACGCCTTGAAGCGTCCCTGATACAAATGCCCCGTGCCGGCCGTGTGGTAGTGCGCATGCCAACGTTGCGTGTGCGTATGCGTCAGCCAACGAAGGAATGCCGTCAACTCGCCGTCGCGACCCGGCCAAAGCACGAAATGCCAGTGGTTGGGCATCAGGCAATACCCCAAAACACGGATCGGATGCCGTGCCAGGGCCTCGACCATGACGCGCTCAAAGGCATCAAAATCACCAGCCTTTTCAAACAGTGGCAAGCGGGCCACCGCGCGATTGAGCGCGTGGTAAACATAACCCCCAGGAGCAAAACGAGCCGCACGTGGCATGCACCTTACTCTATCAAATCCTCTCATCCAAAACAACGGTCCGCGTCCCCTTTTCTTCTCCGTTTTCATGCGATTCTCTCCAACAACCGACACCTTCGATCCAGCGCCCGCCGAAATCAGCATCGGCCAAGAAGCAACCGCGACCCGGAAAACTTGCGAAAGTTGATAGGAGTGTCAGTCAGGTGTCAGGAACGAATGGCACTGCCGCTTATGTACCAACGAGTTACGTCATACGCTGCTTTTGCGGTGTTTTCCGAATGCTGTGAATCCCTGGTTTTCGTAATTGCACCCGTGTCTTCATCGATAGCGTTTGACGTAAGTCCTTTCATATCAAGCGGCAGTGCCATTCCTCCCTGACACCTACTCCGCCCCTCCTACGGCGCCGCCTTCTTCTCCGGCTCGTTCAGCCGGCGGCGATGCAGGGCAGCCTTGTCGGCAAGGCCCTTGCTGTCGAAGAATTCGGCGAAGGCTCGGTGGGCGGGCTGATGGTTGGGGTCGCGGAGCAGGGCTTGGTCGAGCCAGTAGGTGCCCGAGCGTTCGTGGCCGATCTGCAGGAGCAGGCTGCCGATTTCGGTGGCGATGGCGGGGTCGTTGCTGGGGTGCTGGGCTTCGTGGCGGAGGAGCTTGTTGGCTTGTTCGAGCGTGGTCCGGTATTTGGTGTACTGGGCGAGCGCCTCTTTGGCCTCGTCCAGGCGATTTTGCATTTGCAGCGCGCTGGCCAGATTGTAATGGGCCTCGGAATAGGCGATGTCGAGCTTGATGATGTGGCGTAAGCGCCGTTCGGCGTCGATTGCTTTGCCTTCCTGCAGGTCGAGCTTGGCCAGATGCAACAGCAGCGGGAGATCGTCGGGCAGTTCGCGGACCGCGGCTTCGAGCAGCCGGCGCGCTTCGTCGCTTTGGCCTTGCAAATAGCGGCATTGTCCCAAGCGCGCCCGGACGTCGGCTCGGTCCGGGGCTTGTTGGCGCAGGCGTTCGAGATGGGCGACCGCGTCGAGGGGTTTATTGTCGGCGAGATACATTTCGGCGACGTGCAGACGGATCATCAGGGAGCCAGGCTCGAGTTCGAGGGCGCGCAGGTAATCCTTCATGGCGCCGTCGGAGTTGTTGAGGCGCTCCAGGACCCAACCGCGCCAGTAATACGGCCGTGACAAGGCGGGCTGCAACTCGATCCAGCGGCTCAGGCAAACATAGGCGGGGCCATAACGGAGATGATGCATGAAGGCGCGCGCGAGCGTCTGCAAGATCAACGCGCGCTCCTCGGTGTTGTTGTCGATGTATTCCAGCAGGGTGACCGCGACATCGTCGGCTTCGCCGGTTTGGGCGCGCAGCAGGAGAAATTCGAGCTGGATGGCCTGGGTGGCGCCCTGCCCGAGCTTCAGGCAGCGGTTCAAATGGGTCTCGGCCGCTTCGAAATCGCCGGTGATGCGCGCGGCTCGGGCTGACACGAGGTGAACCTGCTGGCTGCGCGGCCAGACCCAGAGGCAGCATTCGAGGTGCTTACGGGCATCCGCCGCCTTGCCGTCCTGCAGCGCGACCTGAGCGCTGTGCCATTGGATTAACGCGAAGAGATAGGCGGCAGCGGCGGCAGCGAGCAAGACGACCAGGAGGGCCGTTTTGGGCCGGCGCCGAATGATTCTTGCGAAGGAACGCCACATCGGAAAGAAAGGAACGCCGCGTGCGGCTTAGAAGCTGTTGCAAAACGGGGACAGGCCCCCCAAGGCAAACGGGCCAGTCCCCGTTTTGTGCAAAACGGGGACTGGCCCCCCAAGGCAAACGGGCCAGTCCCCGTTTTGCAACAGCTTCTAAGCCGAGAGCGGCGGTGTCATGGTCGGCAATCAATCGGTTAGTTCGAAGTTCTGGGTTTGCCTGCCTGCCTTGATCGTCACCGTAAAACCGGATTTGGTTTTGTCGGCGTATTTTGCGGGGATCTTGACGTAGGTTGAAGCAGCGGGGGTGACGCCTTCGGGCGGCGGGCGAAACTGTTCCGCCATTTTGTCTTTGCCTGCCTTGGACTTACCCGGATAAGGTTTGCTCTTCAGCGCGGGGTCGAGCGACTCCGTTTCAATCGTGACCGTCATTTCGCCGACGGGGAAGTCTCGGCCCTCGTAGGTGCCGTCGGCTCCGATCGAGGCGGGGTAGACGACATCGTTGCCGTGGAACATCATATTGCCGCCGGTCAACGGCGTACCCTTGTAGGTTACTGTTCCGGAAATGGTTGCCGGAGTATTGGGGTTGCTCGAGCCGCAGCCGCTGAGGAAACCGAGCAACGCGAACAGAGCCAGAGACCTGCCTGCACAGGACATGGACAATCCTCTCGGGCGAGTTGGTTGGTAGCAAAGGCAAGAAGGGCTGGCTTGCCCAGCCAGCCCTTCGCACTCAAATCAAGTTTACCAGTCACTGCCCAGGACGAGGCCGTCGTTGGGGATGATCGCACGGGCCCAGGTCGTCTGGGAGACGCCGGTCGAAACGCCGCGGACGCTGCCATCCATTAAAGCGACTTGGATGCCCCCGCCGGAGAACGACTGAAGCCGGGTCGGATCGCATTGCAGGATGAGCGGCGCGCTTTGGAAAAGCGGCTGGCAGTTGAGCGGATAGCCGGCCGGCGGCGTGCTGGCATAGGCGCAGGGGCCCCAATAGGCCGGCATCGAAAAGATCCCGCCCAGGTTGTAATTCTGACCGATGGGTCCGGCATTCTGTCCGTCTTCACCCCAGATGCGTTCGATGTAGATGTTGCTGCGCCCCCAGGGGTTGCCGCCGCCGGGCGAGCCGTTGTACTTCCCACAAATGGCGTAGCGTTCGAAGTAGGCGATCGTGTTGGAGGTTCCGTCCGGGAAGGTGGCGGGAATGCGGGCCTTGCCGCCGATCTGCCAGTCTTCGCCCCAGCCGCCGCCGAAGGCATGCCAGTTGGAGGAATAGCTGGTGGCGCCGCGATCGCTCCACGTCTTGCCCCCGGCCGGCAAGCTCGGATCGCCAGGCGCCTGGTAGGTGGGCACGATGGCATTGTTATTCCAGGAGTGCGACTTCGTGGCGTTGAAAATCCCGGTCTGTTCAATGAACGGCAACAGGAAGTATTGCTGCGTGCCGAACACAGACGGCTTCTGCCCGCCCCACGGGATACCGCTGCCGTTGTTGGGGAAACAGCCGTGGACGGTCGGCAGCTTCTTGTTGGTGTCGTGGCAATTGTGCAAAGCCAGCCCGATTTGTTTCAGGTTGTTTTGCGACTGCGTGCGTGCCGCGGCCTCGCGCACTTTTTGGACGGCCGGCACGAGCAAGCCAATCAAGATGGCGATGATGGCGATCACGACGAGTAGTTCAATCAGCGTGAACGCCCTCGATCGACGACCAAGGACACGTAACCAAAGCATGAGAACCTCCCCTCGCAGTAAAAGATCAATGAAGGCACAAGATTAGAGGCTGGTGAGAATTATGGAAGCAAACGGCAACCCTGTCAAGAACAAAAACGGCGATAATCCGATTCTCCGGTTTTCATGCCGTCCTGCCAAAAATGAAACCGGGATCGCGGTTATTTCCTAAAATACAGCCGACGCAACACCAGGGGACGTGCATATCCGCTGGGCGCTTGCCCGAGGGCATGTCGCTGAGCCACGTCCTTTCGTCGCGTCCGATGCCGTTTGGTTTTCATGGACTTTTCCAACACCGCTGCTGTGCCTTCCGGTCAGACCGCGGCAGCCTTACCCGCCGACGAAGAGCGCCAAGACCCCGACGCCAAGGGTCGCGGGCTGGCCATTCTTCTTTTTGTCCTGGTCGGAACGCTGGCCTTGCTGTTGGCTTCGTTTCCCGCGCGCAACAGCGACCTCGCCATGCATCTGGCGTCGGGCCGGGCGTTGTTCGGTGGGGATCTTTCCGCCACCAGCCCCCCGTTTGCACTCGACGCCCATTCCACCTGGCTGTACGACCTTCTTTGTCATGGAGTTTTCTCGGTCCTGGGCGACAGTGCGCTGGTCGCCGTCAAGGCGCTGTTGGTCGTCGGCCTGTCCCTCGTGCTCATGCGCATGGGCCGAATTCACGGCTGGTGGATTCCCGCGGCTCTTACGGCGTTGGCGCTGCTGACGATGAGCACGCGTTTGTCGCTGCAACCGGTCACGGTTTCCTACTTTCTTTTTGCCGCCACCCTCTGGATGCTGCGCAATCGCCGCGCGCCGGCGGCGGCGGGAGCGGCTGGGCTGATGTCGTTGTGGCCCTTGCTGGTTTTGTTTGTGATCTGGGTGAACGTGAGCGGCTGGTTTCTGTTGGGCCTGGGCGCCGTCGCTTGCTTCGGATTAGGCAGGCTGCTGGACGATTCTTCCGGGCGGCCCGAAAAGGGGACAGGACCTCTGAATGCAAAAGGTCCTGTCCCCTTTTCGGGCCAGGATCGGCTGCGCGCTGTGCTGTGGGGCGGCTTGGGGATGTCGGTCCTGGCCGGCGTATGTCTGCTCAATCCACTTTTGTGGCAGGCCTTCGAGCCGCCCCCGGAGCTGCACTGGCAGGCCGCGCCTGCAACGCTGCCGGCGCTGCTCGCTACCGAGCAGGTTGTGTCGCCCTTTCTTCCGAACTACTGGGCGAGTTTCGGCCAAAGTCCTGCGGGTTTGGCGTACTTTCCGCTCTTGGGACTGAGCCTGCTGTCGCTGCTCTTGAACGTAAGGCGCTGGCGCTGGCAGTGGTTCTTGCCGTGGCTGGCGCTGGCGCTCTTGAGCGCCCTTCAGGTGCGCGTCTCGCCTTTTTTTGCGGTGCTGGCCGCGCCGGTTTCGGCATGGAACTTTCAGGAATTCTTCGGCGCGCATGCCGAGGATCCGCGGCGCTGGTCGTGGCGCGCGCTCATGGTGGTCCTGGGGTTGGCGTTTTTGATGTGCGCCTGGCCGGGATGGCTGCAACGGCCGCCCTACGAGCCGCGCCGCTGGGCCATCGAGCCGTCGCCAGCGCTGGTGCGCAGCGCTCGTGCGTGCCAGCGCTGGCATGAACAGGGCAAGCTGGCGCGCGCCTCCAAGGGGTTGCATCTGGCGCGCGAGACGGCCCAGGTTTTCAGCTGGCTTTGTCCCGAGGCAAAGGGCGTGTGGGACGAAAGCCTGAGCGCGGTATTTCTCGGACAATCCGCGACCCCCGCCGATTTTCACGAGCGCCTGCGTGCCGCCGGCATTCACCACGTCATCGTGCACCATCCGGATCGCGGCCGGCTGTTCGCGGCTTTGAACGCTCTCTGGGCGGATCCCAAGCAATGGCCGCTGCTTTACTTGGAAGGCGATGTCGTCATCTTTGGCTGGCGTGATCCGGCCCAAGTCGGCCAAGCGGACCTGTTCGCGGGATGGGAATTGGATCTTCAACAACTGGCGCTGCGCCCTCCCCCGGCAAAGCTAGCGCCGCGGCATCGCCCCGAGCAAGATGCGGAAGCGCGGCGTTGGTGGGACGCCTTCTGGAAGCCGGCGCCCGCGCGCTCGTTCGCGCGCGACGAGGCCTCGGTCTATTTGCTCCGTGCAGAATCGTTGCGCCTGGCGGCACTGCTGCGCCATTTGGTCGCCTGGGAATCAAGCCAGGCAGCGGGGATGGCGGCGTCGGCGCGCGGATGGACCAGCACCACCTGCTTCATGCAAGCTGCTTTGGGAATCGAAGTGTTTCGTCCACAACTGCCGCATGAAGCGGACAAATCGGCGCTCGCGCCCGGGTTCAACCAGTGGATCTTCGCGGCGCAAAACCAATTTGTGTTCCAGCGCGATGATGTGCCGCCTGAGATTCTCTATCTGGCGATTCGGGCGGCGCGACGCGCTTTGCTGCACAATCCGCAGGATGCCAATACTTATCAGATCCTCGGCGACTGTTACCTGCGGCTCTGGCATGACACGCGCGAGCGGGCCTGGGGACGGCAGCTTCAGGAGTTGATGCGCTTGCGGCAAGCACAGGCGAGCGAAGCGCTCAACCAGGCCGTTCTGTTGAACCCCGAATTGATCCAGGCTCATATGCATCTGGCGGCACTCTACGTCGAGATCGGCTATCTGGATTTGGCGCTGCAGCACCGGCGCAAACACTTGGAGCTGTTTCGCAAGGCCGGCCCAGCGTCGGGAGTCAGCCCCGAGCTTTTTGGCAAACAGGAAGAACATCTGGACCGGGAGGCGAAAAGACTTGCCAAGGCCGTCCAGGAAGCGGAACATTGGCACAGCGAGGCCGCCGCCGGCGCCCGTGTGCTCGAACGGGCCCGCCTGGCACTTCACAAGGGATTGGCCGCCAAGGCGCGGCAGATCCTGGTGGACTCGGATATCTCCGCCTTTGGGCCGCAGGGCATGGCCATCGAGTTGGAGTTGTTGTTGCGCAGCGGGCGGGCCAAGGATGTGCGCGAATGGACCAAACCCGAGCAAGAAGCCGACTTGGGCGCCGGCGCCTTCCGCTGGATGCGGGCGCAGGCGTTCGCGGCCTCCGGCGATTACATGCTGGCCGATGAAGAATTCGCGCACCTCGCCTCCGGCGGGCGCGATCCGGAGGCGCTGCCGCCGCGTGCTTTGATCGCCTTGCTGGTGGGTCAGAATTTCGCTCTGGAGAGCCTGCTATGGGGAAATTCACTCGGCGAGTCGATCCGGCGCGTTGTGGTTCGTTCGGTCTTTCTGGATCGGGTCGGCGACTTGGCCCAGAGCATGCGAAAAGAGGCCGATGTTATGGTCTTGCGCGGATTGCTTGACCTGGAACAAGGGCGCATGGAGGAAGCGAATTCGGCGTTCCGCCTGGCCCTGGCGCGCTGGAACGAAACCGGGGCCCGGGGCGCTGTCGATTTCGACGCGCGCATCATTGCCCAAGGTTGGTTGCATAAACTCCAATAACCCAAAACAGAGTCTCCATCATGACCGGCAATCGCGTCTTCTGGCTGGCTGCGGTCGTCGTCGCACTGGGTGCACTGGCGCTCGTGATCCCGGCATCGCCTGTCTATCTGCCCCACTTCTTGAACTCCGGACCACGATTCGACGACCGCTCCCTGAGCCAATGGCTGCGCGCCTTGCACAGCGACGACGAGAAGGCCCGGCAGCGGGCCATTTTCGCCATGGGCGCGATGGGCGCCGAGGCCGGCGCAGCGGTGCCGACCTTGGCCAAGCTTTTGGTGGAAGACGCCAACCGGGAAATCCGCAACGAAGCGGCCCTGGCCCTGTCGAAGATGGATCCGGCATCCGCCGCCGCCGTTGCCGAGTTGGGCAAGGCGCTCAAGGACCCCGAGCCGTTCGTGCGCATGAACGTCACGCTCGCCTTGTTCCGCTTGAAAAAGGCAGCGCGCCCGACGGTGCCTGCGTTGATCGAAGAACTGAGGAAGGTCGAGAACCACACCAATCTGAACACCTTCACGTTCACGCTGCAAGAAATGACGGCGCTGGCGCTGGGCCGGGCCAGCGCCGGCACAGCCGATGCCGTGCCTGCCTTGAGCGAGGCGCTAGAGGCCGCCGGCACCGATTCGCTGCGGACGGCCCTGGTGCGAGCGCTGGGAGACATCGGCCCGCAAGCCAAGCCCGCAGCCCCGCAGTTGCGCAAGCTCCTGAAAACGCGCAATGCCGACCTGCGCGAAACCGTGGAGGAAGCCCTGCGCAGCATCGAAGGCGACGTCCCGCCGCCGGAGGCGCCGAACCAGGCAGCACCAGCCGCCCCCGAGCATGCCGACGACGCCTGGCTCGTTCCAAGAGATGCTAAACCACGTCGCCAACGCGCGACTTCCCTCGGCCCCGCGCCGCTTGGCGGCAGGCAATCCCCATAGTCGCTGCCCGCGGCTCAGTCCAACCCGTTTTATCCGTCATTCCGGCCCCCCCGCGAAGTCCCAGGTGGAGCCACTACGTCTTTGCAGGGGGCCAGCACGACGGATAAAACGCTTAGGGTTCGGCGCGCCGATACAGTCAGCAGAACCGAATGCCGCGCACCCACGCAACCCACTCGGCTTTCTATTCTACGAGTGCGGCCTCAATTTCAGCCTTGCGCGCCTCGAGGGCGGCTAGCGTTTTCTTGAGATTACCAATCTCCTTGTTGATCTTACGCAACTCGGTCTGAGCCTTCTTGCCACCCAAGTGTTGCGAGCCAAGTTGCTCCGCAATGTACTGCTCAAGCTGACTCCTCAGAATTCTGAGATAGGGGTTTCCCCAAATGACGCCCTCTCGGTATTCAAGTTTGCCAGCTCGGATGCCTTGCACAATGAAGTCACGGCTTACCCCGTATTCCTTGCGCGCCGTTACGTCACTGAGAGTCGCTCCCTTACGATTCCATTCGCCGTGTTCTGCCATAGCTCATCCCTCAGGCCGAACGACCAAGGTCATCGGCCTCGCCTTCGCGAAATCGTGTCCCACCGCGCACCATAAAGAGTCCGTCATTCTTGCTCGGCAGTCAGCAGGGTATCGGAAAAACACTTTACCTTGCCGATTGCTGGCAGGGATAGCACTCTTCAGCCCAGCAACTCTGCCACCGGCCGATGCTCCCCAACCAGGTATTGCGGCCGCCCCGAGAGATCATTGAATTGCGTGGTCGCGACGCCTCTTCATGCAGCACATCACTTTTCCATAAACAGGGCCCTCGACGCACTGCGGCGATTTGTGGCGAATATCGTAGCCGACGCCAAGCTTGCTGCTCCACGCCCCGTTTTTTTCTTGGACTGCAGCGTGCAACCAATCGTCTTTGGTGATTGCGTACAAGGCCACCTTTTGGTAGCCAGGTTGCAAATCACCGTTTTCGCATTCCTCGAATCCGATTTGGGCGAAGGCTCGCTTGAGTGCGTCGATGTTGTCATTTTCGTCATTCTGAAGAGCGCCAGGCGGCCAATAGTAGCCAGGTTTCGGCAACGCGCCAGGATCCCATTTCCGGGTGATGTCCCCGGCTGCGAATGCAATGCAGTTGTAGGACGGATCTTTCGGGCTGGTCACCACATAGTCGATCAAGTTTGGGAACGCTCGCTCCGTTGACCTTGGCAATCTTTGAGGTAGCCGGCTTTTCTTCCCCATTGCAACCACGCCTCCGTCATCGCGGCCATGTTGCCGGCGATTTCCCTCGTAATGGGGTTCTTGTCGGTGATGGCCGTCAATGCCCAGAACCAGTCATCGGGCCCGTTCTCACACAGATCTTTGAGAATGAACGGAATTGCAGGTTCACCCATCCCGATGATCTTTTGGTAAGCAGGATGAAGAATTCTCTTGGTCACCTTGGAAACAAGCTCTGTTTCCGATTTCCAAGCCTTGGCAAGCTTGTTGAATCGCTGCTTGCCTCCAACTCCTTTGGCTTGCACCTTTAGTGCTGTCGTCATTTGTTTGATCTCCATTCGCTATCACAGCGCCGCTGCAACCATTCTACCCGATCAGCTCCCCCACCGGCCGATGCTCCCCAACCAGGTATTGCGGCCGCCCCGAGAGATCATTGAATTGCGTGGTCGCGACATCGATCCCCAGACGCTGATAAAGCGTGGCGAAGACGTCGCGGAAATGGACCGGCCGGGTGCGTGGCTCCTCGCCCCAGCGATTCGTCGAGCCGAGAACCTGGCCGCAGCGCAGGCCGCCGCCCGCCACCAAGGCGCTGCAAACCCGCGACCAATGGTCGCGGCCGCCGTTGCCGTTGATTCTTGGCGTGCGGCCGAACTCGCCCCACATGACTACGGCGATGTCCTCGAGCAGGCCGCGGTCGTGCAGATCCTGGATCAAGGCCGACAGGCCAAGATCGAGCAGCGGCAAGGTTTTGCGCGCTTCCGGGAACAGGTCCTTATGCCAGTCCCAGTTGTGGTCGCCGCGCAGCACGCGGCCGAAGGGGTAGCGACTGAACGCCAGCGTGACGCAGCGGGCGCCGGCTTCGATCACGCGGCGGGCCAGCAGGAACTGGTCCAAGTGCGTCTTGCCTTCGCGCTCGTCAGGATAGTCGCGCTCCAGCGCGTAACGAGCGCGGCCGCGCGCGTCTTCCTGGCTGATGTCGAGCGCCTGCGCCAGCCGCGACGACGTGAGCATCTCGAACGCCTGCCGCTGATAAATGTCGAGGCCATCCGCGATGCCTGCATCGACCTGCCGGCGGAAACCATCGAAGCTCGAAAGCATGGCACGCCGGTCGGCGAGGCGGCGCGGGTCCACGCCGGTGAGCATGATGTTGCTGCGATCGACGGCCTGCGCTTCAAAGCCAGAGTGGGCCACGCCGAGGTAGCCGGCCTGCCCCGGCGGCGTGCGCAGAATGAAGCGCGCGTCGGCGTCCTTCGGCGTCAGATCGACGCACGGCGGCACCCCGACGACCCGCGGCCCAAGCTTGCGACTCAGCACCGAGCCCATCGACGGCCAATCGCCGGCCGGAAAGCCCGCCACGATCGGCGAGGAATCCATGGGCGGATGCGATTCCCAACCGGTCGAGCACCAGTGCGTGTTGTGATCGTCGCGAAAACCAACGAGCGAGCGAATGACGGCGAACTTATCGGCCATTCGCGCCAGTCGGGGAAAATGTTCGCAGAGGTCGATGCCCGGCACGTTGGTGGCGATCGGTCGAAATTCGCCGCGGATTTCGGCGGGAGCGTCGGGTTTCAGATCGAACGTGTCCAGGTGCGTCGGCCCGCCCGGCAACAGCACCATGATGATGCCCTTGGCGAGCCGGGCCTCGTGAGAGGCCGGGTTGCGCTGACCGCTTTGAGCCTGTGCCCGCAGGATATCCGGCAGCGCCAGTCCGCCCAGCGCGAGGCCGCCGATCCGCAGCCAACCGCGCCGGGACATGCGGTCGCCATATTGCGCCTGCGGTGCGTGAATCGTCAGCATGGCAAAAACCTCGGCGGGCTGGGAATGCACAATAGTCTGCCAAGGTAATGTACCGCGTCCGGCGGTGTGATGCAATAAGTAGCCGGTGATCGGTCCGCTGCGTTCACGCCGCATAGTGGCGCACGATCAAATCGTTCTGCAACCACAGCAACTTATTGAAGGCCCGCAACGTGTTGGCCTTGGTAGTGCTGTCCAGTGGCAGGCTGATGATCGTGGCAACCAGCGCGTCGGCGACGAAGCCCATCAGCGCGTCCATCTGCACCAGCGGCACGTCCAGCTCCGGGCTGCCGGCCTTGGGCGTGTGGATCTTGCCGACGAAATCGAGGTAGGACACCATTTTGCCGTCATAGGCGCCGGTCACGAGCCGCTTGAGGTAATTGCCGAGATGCTCCTTGCGAAAGCGGATCTGCTCGTGATCCAGAGTCAGCGACGCCAGATCCTTGGGCACGGCGCCTTCATAGCCGAATTGACGCGGGACGAAGTGCCGCTTGGTGGCGTCGTTGCTGAACAGCTTCACATAGACTGCGTCCACAAGCTGCGGCACGAGCGGGGCCAGGTGAGGCGCGGTCGCGTGAATCAGCTCCACGTCCTTGGGACCGAAGCCCATGAACTCGGCGAGATACTGGAAGCGATAGCCCAGATCGTTTTCAAGGCGCGGTTCGTCGATGTGCTTAAGCGTGGTGGGAGAGGACGTCGCGGACATGGTTACCTCCAAATTAGGGTGGGATCAATCGGCTTGCCGGCGCGAGAAGTCAACTCGTGATTTCATAATGCAGCGAAAACAAGCAAGGGCCATTGCTCGGACGTGGCGAGCCAATGGCCCTGGCGGCCGACCGGCCGGGTTCATGCCCCCGTTCAGGTAGCATGACCGCCGGTGCGGCTTCAGGCCTTCACTTCGATGCGCCGCGGTTCAACTTCCGGGGCTTTCGGCACATGGACCTCCAGCACTCCGTTGTGGCAGCGGGCCTCGATCTTCTCCGGCACAATGCCCGGAGGCAACGTCAGCGACCGCTCCCACAGACCGTGGCGGCGTTCGACCGGCGCCTTGCCCTCGACCTCGGCCTTGTCCGTGTGTTCGGCCCGGATGGTGAGCACGTCGCCGCTGAGCCGCACTTCGACCTCGGTGGGTGCGAAGCCCGGCATCTCGGCCCGGACCACGAATTCGCGGTCCAGCTCTTCCATCTCCAGGGCCCACGGCTCCATCTCGGTCCAGGCGACCTCGTACGGAGCAGGCCAGGCGGGGAAGAAACGGTCGAACAGGGAACCGAACTCTCGGCGGAGAAGATCAAAGGGGGGGTGCTCCCTCGACATGAGGGGGCCGCCTTCCCTCCGGTCTCTCCTTCGTGACATGAGGCTGAACATGGCAGACCTCCTTCCCTTGGGAGAGGATCTCATGGAGGGGATCCTCGGACCACCGTGCATTCGACTCCGAAAAACCACTTTCCAGAATGCAAGGCGTGTGCCATTGCGGTGCGACTTGTATACGACAACCCGCCGGCTCAGCGCAACTGGCGACGGCGCCGCGGGAAACGGCGACGCCGACGTGACCTGCTGATTGCTGTGTTGATGACGAGCCCGACAAGAAGTGTGCCCAAGCGGCACAGCGACGTGTGCGGATACGCTCGGTTCGCTCGGCACGAGGCAAACGCGATTGCTCGCGCTCGGCGCCGGTCTCGCGCTCGGCACGGGTCTGACCCTGCGCGCTCGGCGCCGGTCTTTGTTTTTCCAATTTTTTCCAAGCGTGATGTTGTGCGGCGGCTGCGCCCGCGTTACCCTAGAGGCTTCAACACTCGCTCATCTGTCGGAGAGTGCCCATGTCCGCCGCCGGCCGCTCGCGTGCCTCGCCAAGCTCCGCCACGTCCGCGGAATCTCGGCCCCCGGTTGAAGACCTGCCCACACAAGCTCCGCTACGGGCCAAGCAGGCAATCACGATTACTCCGGGAGATGGTCTCGCCAATGACTCCCCCAGCGCCACGCAGGAGGTTTCCCCGCAAGAGGCCCCGCTGCCGGCTGTTTCCGGCTACGACATTCTGGGCGTCCTTGGCCGCGGCGGCATGGGCGTCGTCTACAAGGCCCGGCACCAATCTCTGAAACGTCTTGTGGCCCTGAAGATGATTGTCGCGGGTGCTCACGCCGGCCCTGACCAGGTGGCCCGGTTTCGCGCCGAAGCCGAAGCGGTAGCCCGTTTGCAGCACCCCAACATCGTGCAAATCTACGAAATCGGCGAACAGGGCGGGCTGCCGTTCTTATCCCTCGAATTCGTGGATGGCGGCAGCCTCGCGCAGAAGTTGGCCGGCACGCCGCAACCGCCGCGCGCCGCCGCCGAACTGGTGCAGACGCTGGCCCGCGCCATGGACGAAGCCCATCAGGCCGGCATCGTGCATCGCGATCTGAAGCCGGCCAACGTGTTGTTGACGAACACCGGCATCGCCAAGATCACCGACTTCGGGCTTGCCAAACAACTCGACGCGCCGTCTGGACAAACACAGAGCGGTGCGATCATCGGCACGCCGAGCTACATAGCGCCGGAACAGGCCGGGGGCAAGGTCAAAAACATTGGTCCCGCCGCCGATGTGTATGCGCTGGGCGCGATCCTTTACGAAATGCTGACCGGTAGACCGCCGTTCAAGGCGGAGACGGCGTTGGATACGATCGTGCAGGTGATTGCGGAAGAGCCGATGCCACCGTCGCGGTTGAATCGCAAGGTTCCGCGAGATCTTGAGACGATTTGCCTCAATTGTTTGCAGAAGGAACCGAAAAAACGCTATGCCACAGCGGAAAACCTGGCCGAGGATCTGGGCCGCTTTCTGCGCGGCGAGCCGATCCTGGCTCGCCGAATAGGAATTTCAGAAAAGGCCTTCAAATGGATGAAACGCCGGCCCATGGTGGCGGCGTTGCTTGCGGTCTTGGCCGGCGTGGTTGTCAGCGCTTTTGCTATGGTGACCTGGCAACTAGGGGAGACTAAAGCTGCCCTCGAACGTGCGGAAAAATCTACGCGGGAACGGGCGCTGGCCCAGGTTAGCGCCCTCCTTAGCGCGGCCCCAGGAGCCGTGCCGAACATTCTAGCCGACCTGGAACGCGACCGCGTGAACGTTTTGCCACGTCTTCGTGAACTCTGGGAGGAGCTGGGCGAAGATGCGAAACGCATGCGCTTGGCCCTGGCGCTCCTTCCAGTCGAGCCCGAGAAAGTACGAAAGGAATTGGTGACTTGGATGATGAAGGTTGAAGATCCCGCCGAAGTGCTGCTGGCACGCGACGCGCTTCTCCCCTTCAAGGCCGAATTGACCGAGCAATTGTGGCAGAAGGCGGAGGATGCGGATGCCCCAGACGCTGAGCGATTCCGCGCCCTGTTGGCCTTGGCGGCATTTGATTCGGACAGCCCACGTTGGAGCAAGGTCGGCCCAACGGCGGTCGAGTGGGCGCTGCGGGCAAACCCTTTCTATCTCCCGTCGTGGACCCAGGCGCTTAGGCCGGTGCGAAGTTTTCTATTGAAGCCGCTCGGCGAAGTGTTCCGCGGGCAAAAGTTGGTCGAATACCAAATGGTGGCGGCGATCCTCCTGGCTGACTACGCCGCCGATCGATCGGACATGTTGGCTGATCTGCTCATGGATGCCAATGAGAAGCAGTTCGCCGTCCTATTTCCGAAACTCAAGCAACATGGAGAGTCGGGGCTGGCATTTTTGCAAGGCGAATTGGACAAGCAACTGCCGCCTGATGCCAAGGATGACGCCAAGAAGAAGCTAGCGCGGCGACAAGCAAATGCAGCAGTGGCCCTGTTCAAGATGGACCTGGCTGACAAGGTCTGGCCGTTGCTCAGGCACAGTCCTGATCCGACGGTGAGGAGCTATCTAATTCATGGGTTCGGCCCGCTGGGTGCTGACGCCAGGGTTATTGTAAAGCGTCTGACCGAAGAACCCGACGTGACGATTAGGCGGGCACTCATTTTGAGTTTGGGCGAGTTTCGCGAAAATGAATTGCCGCTCACCGACCGGAAGTTGGTGACGCAGACGTTGCAGGAAATCTATCGCACGGATGCCGATCCGGGCCTTCATGCATCGGCGGCATGGTTGCTGCGGTACTGGAAGCAGGACCAGTGGCTCAAGCAGGTAAACGAGGAGTGGTCGAATGACAAAGAGCAGAGAAGGAAGAGACTCGAAGGCATCAACGAAAAATTGGCGAAGGAAAGGGGGACAGCGAAGCCACAATGGTACCTAAACGGCCAGGGTCAAACGATGATTGCGATTCCCGGCCCAGTGGAATTCACGATGGGATCGCCACCTTCGGAGGAGGAAAGGGACAAGGACGAGACAGCGCATCGGAAGCGGATAGGGCGGTCGTTCGCTTTGGCTGCCTATCCAGTAACCGTCGAGCAGTATCTGAAGTTCCGGAAAAACCACAATTACATGGAGAAACACGCGCCGACTCTCGACTGCCCGGTGAATGGAGTGTCCTGGTACGACACGGCCACGTACTGCAACTGGCTGAGCAAGGAAGAGGGCATTCCCAAGGACCATTGGTGCTACGAAACCAATTTGCTCGGCCTCGGCCAGATCACCAAGCTCAAGGGGAATTACCTGAGCCTTAATGGTTATCGCCTGCCGACGGAGGCAGAAATCGAGTACGCCACCAGGTCGGGAGCGACGACGAGTCGCTATTATGGAAACGCAGTCGAGCTTTTGGAAAAACACGGGTGGTTTGATAAGAATTCCCAGAATCGCAGCTGGCCCGTAGGTAGCTTGAAGCCGAACGACCTGGGATTTTTCGATTTGCACGGCAACGTGCTTTGTTGGTGCCAGGAAAGGTATAAAAAGGATCCCCAAGGATTTGGGGACAAGATCAATCAAGATATAGAGGATATTCTAAGTATAAATAATCAAGATGTCCGCGCCCTGCGGGGCGGGTCGTTCTACAATCTTGCATCGGAACTCCGTTCCGCCTGGCGTAACGCAAACGTGCCGACGTCCGCGTCCATCGTCACTGGCCTCCGTCCGGCGCGGACGTTTACCGCTGAGTAGTTTGCTGTTTTGCCACTTTCCACCGGGTGTCATGCTTTCGCCGAGGCCGTCCTCCGTCGGCAGGATTAACTTGGCATCGGCGAGACAGCAGGGGACCATCGAGCATCGAGGAGGAAAAAACTTGAAATTCACCACCTTGTGTGGGACAATTCGCATAGATCTTTTTCGTTGCCGTGCGTGAGGCCGCTGATCCCCCACGTCGGTCCTCAACGGCGTCAAACAGCCAATCAGGGACACGGACAAGTCCGGGCACGGAGGAGAAATGAAGAAATGGTTCTGGAGAGGCCTTGTCCTTGCTGTTATCGGGTTCCTTTTCAGCCCGATCATAGCGCAGTATTATCTTGAGCATCGTGAACGAACGAAGCATCTTGGGCAATTGCTGGACTTGATGGCCGTTGAAGACGCCGACTATGAGGATTTCCTCGAGGCCAGGAAGATCAACGGCGTTGAGACGGCTGAAGATCTGGAATGGGCCGAGCGGACTCTGTCGCACTTCGAAAAGTGCCGTTCCTTGTGCCTGGAGGTTATGACCAAGCATAAGGCGTACTTTTACGCTTCGCCCCCTCCCCGTCTCGCAATCAGGTACGAAGTCGAGAGAAAACGGTGGGCAAAACAGAAGCCACGATTGAAGGAGCTTGCCGCCGCGTTGAGGACGAAGGCGAACCAAAGCGTCAAAGAACAGCGCGCCGAGCCAAATTCGCTCGCGGCCATGCTCGAAGAAGTCATCGACATGTCGAAAGACTTCCAGTACCCGATGACGCTCAAAGAAATGCTCGGCCAGTGCTACGTCCAGTTTCAGGCCAAGGGCAAGGAGCTGCGCATCCTGGTCGATTCCCAGGCGTTCAAGGACGAATCGCCGGACGCTCCAGATATTTACGAAGCACCAGTCTCTTTGCCGCCATTCAAAGCGATGACCCTTGGGGACGCGCTGAAGTTGGCGCTGAGGCAAGCGTCGCCCAGCGCTACGTACGTGGTATACCGGAGCTTCGTTGAGATCACGACCATTGACAAAGCCCTAAACGGAGGCTTGCTTCCATTTTTTTTCGAAGGTGGCGACCCCACAAAGATCCCAACGAATGACAAAGCCCTCAACGGCGCCTTCGGCGGCAGGCCCGGCGGATTCGGCGGCTTTGGCGGCGGTGGGTTCGGTGGGTTTGGCGGCGGCGGGTTCGGTGGGGGCGCCGGCGGCTTCCAAGGCGGCGGCTTCCAAGGCGGCGGCGGGTTCGGTTGGGGCGGCGGCGGGTTCGGTGAGTTCCGCGGGGAGGTGACAGAGCGAAAAAGTGTTCGTGAGCAGATCGCCCACGGGCTAACCACCGAGAAGGGCAAGAAGGATTACCTACGTCTGTTGGAATTGCTGGAGTTTGAAAAAAACACCCGTGAGCAGATGGCCGACGAAATCAGCACCCCGGCGGGTAGAGAAAAAGTAGCCGAGCGCCTCGAAAGGGCATTCCACCGCCTCGGCCAGAAAAAAGGTTCGGAAGTCGGGTCGGGAGCCTTTTTGCTTGATAAAGTAGCGCCGGCGAGTGCGACACCCTGAGTAGTCGAAGGGCGTGCGTCTTGCCCTGCGATCAATTCCATTGCAGTTCGGTCAGGACTCCGCTCCTGACCGGGTCGCCGGCAACCAGAATCCATCGGACAGGAGCGGAGTCCTGTTCTACGTAGGTCAGGACTCCGCTCCTGTCCGGATTCAACGCGACTGGCCCCTTCGCTTTCGCTTGCTGCGCGCGTCCAATCGCGGTATGATCTCCAAAGAAGGAGCGAGACCATGCGCACCGTAACGAGCGACCTCAGCCCTGGCGAAACCATCGCGCCGCCCACGGCAACGGACCTGTCCGAGGCCGGGACGACGCCCGGGAATCCCGCAACGTTGCCCGAACACGCCGCGGCGCTCTCCCCTGAAGAGCGGTTGGCCGAGCGCGCCCGTTGGGCCGCTTCGGTCTTGCGCGATTGCGTCGAGGCGGACGGCAACAAGCGTGGGGGAATTCCCGTGCTGAAGGGAACGCGGTTCACGGTGGCGCAAGTGTTCGCGGAACTCGGGGACGGACGCAACGTCGCGGAAATTGCGGCGGACTTCGATGTCGAGCTCGATACCCTGAAAGCGTTGCTCCAAGGCTTCGCCACGCACCTCGACCGTCCGATGTTGCCATGACGACTTTTCAATTCGACCAGTGTTTCAACGACAAGAAGGTGATCCAAGCTTGCACGGACGAAGGGCTGGCGCTTGCCCGTCGTCTGCCAAGTGACCTGTTGGGCAAGCCTGACCCGGAGTTGCTGGCCGTGTTAATGGGAGCGCCGAATCCGGTGGTCACCTTGGATCGGGCGCTTCCGACGGAGCATGCCGCGCACATCCCGGCGCACCATCCCGGCATCGTTGTTGTCAGTTTCTCGCGCGACAATCCAAGAACCATCACGACGAGGGAAGCCGGCAAGATTCTCAGGAACTTCAAGGACCGCGTACCGACTTGGCATCAGTTGGCCTTGCGAAACTCCATTGTCGAAATCACCGAGAAGAGCGTCGAAGTCTGCCACATCGATGCCGGTGGAATCGTCCGAGACCAGTATCGCGGATTCAGCAATGACCGCGCTTGGGTTGCTCAATTCGTGCAGCTGATTTACGAGAATTCCCAACGCCATGTCAACCCAACGTAGGTTCTTGGCCGGCCCGGCGCTCGGCATTGGCGGCGGCCCCGACAGCCAAACGAAGCTCGTCGATCTTGCCGTATCGCTTGCATTGTGCAGTGAGGCTGCAAGACGGGCGTGCGATTGTTGCCGATGCCGATAGCGGCGGCAACCGCGATGCGCGGATTATCTTCACCCCGTCGCGCGCTGGCATGTACCGCGTTGTCGCTACCTCTTGTGTCCCGGCGACCGGCCGGTTTAGCTTGACGGTGCAAGAGATCGTGCAGGGCAAGGGAGCCGAAGCAGCCCGCAAAGCGGCCGCGCAGGAAGCGAAGAAATGACGCACCTTGACTAGCGATCATGCCACCTCGTATGATCGAGTCAGGTGAGGAACCTGATGATGAACATGCAAGAATATCTCAAAAATCGGGCCGCATTTCCCTTGGCGGAACTTGCCAAGCACCGCGGTGAATGGGTCGCATGGAGCCCGGACGGAACTCGGCTGGTGGCGGCGTCACGGAATCCCGATGCTCTTGACGATTTGATTCGAGCGGCGGGCGAAGACCCCGAAAACTGCGCCATCGGGGGCATTCCCGATGCGGATTGCGTCCTCGGAGGCTTGGACGTGTCGTGATTTTTCCCTACCTGCCAGCGCCGACCAAGGCACCGGTGGCGTCGCTTGGCGGCGCCATGCTGCGTTATCGCCCGATCATTTCCGTCCGCGTTTTCGGTCCCTTGGGCTCGCGGCTAGTCGATGGCTGCGTGGATTGTGGCTCGGACGATCGGTTGGAACTGCTGTCAGAGCGTAGGAGCGGGTACAATGCGAGGGAGGCGCGCATGGAGTTTCGCTGGATCGAATGGAACATCGAGCACCTTGCGAAACACGGCGTGGACCCGGAAGAAGCGGAGATGGCGGTTCGCGGCGTCAGGAGACCATACCCGCAGCAAATCGGCGATGACAAGCTGCTCGTCTGCGGCCGTGGGCGAGGCGGAAGATATTTGCAGGTCGTCTACATCCTCGACCCCGATGACACGGTCTTCGTGATCCATGCCCGGCCCCTCGCGGATCGGGAAAAGAAACGCTACCGCAGGAGAATTCGATGACACCCAAGCGCAACGCCAAGCCCTATTGGGAAATGACCGCGAAAGAACTGGCCGAGGCCACCAAGGAATTTGATGTCGAGTTTGTCGCCGACCAGGCGAAACGGCTGACACCGGCCATGCGCGCTCGTTGGGCACGAGCCAAAGCGAAGCGGCGTGAGGGCAAGAACGGGGCGCACGACCAGGTTATCGCCGTGCGTGTGGAGAAGCAGCTACTCGAGCGCTGCACGGACCTGGCTAGGAGGAAGCGCATCCCGCGCGACTTGCTGATCTCCTGGGGCCTGCGCGCGGTGCTTGCCGCTGAGGGAGTAGGAGACGAGACTGGCGTATTCCGATGCGAACTCTGATGCAGCAGTTGGGAATCAAGGCCAGGCCCGTCCATGGGTAAGTCGCGCAAAACGCTGCGCATCCGCGCGTTCAAGGGCGCCAAATAGCCCGGAGCCAACCGCCCATGAAGCCAGGCATCGATCCGCGCGTGGATTACGCTTTCAAGAAGGTGTTTGGCAGCGAGGCCAGCACGCCGACTCTGCTGGATTTCTTGAACGCGGTCTTGAAGCCGCCGCCGGACCATTGATGAGACAGGCCGAGAAATCGCCCAAAAAGTGATCTTCGGCTATACTGTATTCGTAAGATTCCGCCACACATATTGGGCCATGACATGACTTTTCCTGTCACCGTTCATCCCACCGCCGGCCAATTTGAAGCGACGCTCGTCGGAGCGCCCGACGTGCGCGCGACGGCGGCCACCCGCCAAGAAGCCCTGAACGCGCTGGAATCGGCAATTGCGAAGCGCTTGGATCAGGGTGAGCTGGTTGCGCTGGAGGTTCGCCGCCGCGGTTTGGCTGGGCTGTTCGGCAAGTTCCGCGACGATCCGACCTTGCGGGAAATCTGTGAAGAGGCCTACCAAGAGCGCGATGCCGAGTTGCGGGAATGAAGGCTTTCGACACCGACATTCTGACGGAAATCCTGGGCGGCAACCCTGCCTACGCCGAGCGGATCGCGAATGTTCCACTCGATGAGCAGTCGGCTCCGATTATCGCCATCGAGGAGATCCTCCGTGGCCAAAGCAAACCACTTAGACTTGTGAAAATGCCGGCTACTCATTGCAATGGAGATCACAAAGAAAAGGGCACTCGGATCACTCGAACCCAACGAAAAGCGACCCTTGGTCGAAAGCCGGCGGCGACCCAGTTGCCCAAATCGTACGGGCTGCGATCGCCCGCGTCGCTGACGGCCAGGCTGAGGACGCGGCTGCCGGGCGGCAGCGGCACGTCGAAAGGCCATGACGCGTGCGAAATCGTCTGCACTGGGCGCCAGTCCTCTGCCGGAATCGTCCGAAGTATTGATGGCTCATGGCGCCGTGGGCAGGGGCCTCATGCGAATGCGGCTTGCCTCGACCACGGAAAACTGTCCTGCCCCATGGGTTCGTGATGGCAGCGCCGTAAGCGCGCACCGCGAACGCGGTTGCCATCTCCCTTGTACCCGAATCGATGCAGATCGTCAAAGTCGGTGGCCACGCGCGCGCGCGCGACAAAAAGTGCATTGTGGCCTAGTGCTATGTCACACGTCGAATGATGGATCACAAGAGCCGCGCACGAAGTAAGCGGCTGCGAGTGGGCCGCTTACTTCGTGCGCGGCTCTTAC
>Ga0080064_1003399_pt1 | contig 23135 bp, 23 predicted proteins | sample Subgrocontami54m_FD_69260 | JGI IMG/M metagenome (GOLD analysis project Ga0080064, IMG submission 69260) | Subsurface groundwater microbial communities from S. Glens Falls, New York, USA - GMW46 contaminated, 5.4 m (SPADES assembly) (version 2) ...
GCGTGGGGGAGGGGGCCCTCGATGGCGGTTGCGCTGAGGACGGAGCCCGCCGAGCCGAGCTCTTCTGTGTACTTATGGACAAAGCGCTCGACGAGGCGGCGGATGTCGGAGCGGCGCTCACGGAGGGGCGGGATGAGGAGGGGCACGACGTTCAAGCGGTAATAGAGGTCTTCGCGGAACGTTCCGTTGGTAATGGCTTTGCGCAGATCGGCGTTGGTGGCGGCGATGACGCGGACATCGACAACCCGGGACTTGTTGCTTCCGAGGCGCTCAAACTCGCGCTCTTGGATGACGCGAAGGAGCTTGACCTGGATCTGGAGCGGGACGTCGCCGATCTCGTCGAGGAAGACAGTGCCGGTGTCGGCCTGCTCGAACTTACCGGGCTTGGCCTGGGTGGCTCCGGTGAACGCGCCTTTCTCGTAGCCAAACAGCTCACTCTCCATGAGGTGTTCCGGTATGGCGGTGCAACTGATCTTGACGAAGGGGCGGCTGCGGCGGGGCGACTGGTAGTGGATGGCGCGGGCCACCAGATCCTTGCCGACTCCACTTTCGCCTTGCAACAGGACGGTGGAGGTTTTGGGAGCGATACGGCGCACGGTATCGAGAATTTCGATCATCGGCGGGCTGCTGCCAATGATGTTGGCAAAATCGTACCGGCCGCCCAACTGCTGGCGGAGGGCGCTATTCTCCTCACGCAGATTTCGCACCTCCAGGGTCTTGTCGACCACGGTCATGAGGTGATCCATCGAAAATGGTTTGGGGAGAAAATCGGCTGCTCCGGCCTTCATTGCCTGCACGGCTCCTTCGACGGTGCCAAAGGCGGTCATGACGATCACGGGGGCAGAGACGGAACGTTTGCGCAACTGTTCGAGGAAGGCGAGGCCGTCCATGCCGGGCAAACGCAGGTCAGTAAGAATCAGGTCGGCGGTGGAGGAAAGCGGGAGCGCATCCTCGGCAGTGCGGGCCTGCTGAACTTCGTGGCCGGCCGATTGCAGTTGGAGCTCGATGACGCGCCGGAGCTTTTCTTCGTCTTCCACGACCAGGATGCGTGCTTTCATTTTTTAGGCTGTTCCATTCTCCAGGAGAAGGACAGGCCAGGGCCTGTCCTACATCGCGCCTGGGAGGAAGACGTGAAAGACACTTCCCTGCCCCGGTTCGCTCTCCACCGTTATCTTACCTTTGTGCTGATCCACGATCTTGGCTACGATGGCGAGCCCGAGGCCAACTCCGCCGGCTTTGGTGGTTACAAAGGGATTGAAGATATTTTCCTTTTCGCCGGCGGCGATGCCGACGCCGCGGTCGATGATGGAGACTTCGACGCCGTCTCCGAGGGGCCGGGTCTTGACGGTGACGGTACCGCCTTCGGGGCTGGCCTGGGCGGCGTTCAGGATGAGGTTATAAAAGACGCGCTCCATGAGTTCGGCGTCGAGCGGGATGGGGCGGACCTCGGGCGAATAGTTCCGGTAGACGGTGATGGGGATGGGCGGCTGCTGGCGCTCCAGTTGGGCGATGGCGCTGTCGAGTGTTTCACCGATTTCGGACAGGGAGAGGCGGACTTCGAGGGGCCGGGCGAAGTCGAGAAAGCGAGTGATGAGGGAGTTGGTGCGCTCCACTTCCGTGACGATGTAGCCGGCCAGTTCGCGGGCCACGGTTTGGTCCGGGGGGACCTTCTTGAGCAGGAGGTCAGCGGAGGCACGCATGGTGCCGAGGGGATTGCGCAGTTCGTGGGCCAGTCCGGCGGTCAACTGGCCGAGGGCGGCGAGGCGCTCCGAGCGGCGGACGGCGTCCTCGGCCTGCTGCAGACTGCGATTGGCGCGCGCCAACTGGTCAGCGGTTTCGCGATACTGGCGGGATTGGCGGCGGGAGGCATCGGCGAGCTGGTGTGTGAGGAAGGCGAGGACACTGAACATGAGAATACGGAGGAGCAATTCGCGGACCTGGTCGGGCGGAATCACAAACTTGTTCCAGTCGAGCAGGAGGAGAAAGGAGAGATAGCTGCCGCCGGCGATGAGGCTCACGATGAGAGTGCCGACGGCTCCGAGAGCGGTCGCCGCGGATACGACGGGCACCATGAGGATCAAGTAATAGGAGCTGGAGACACCACCGGTGACTCCGATCAGCATGTAGCAGAGCAGCAAGCGGAAAAAGATGGCGGTGAGGACGCCGGTGCGGGTTTGGAAGGCGGGGATTCTGGGTTCGGCAATCTGGAAGAGAGCCAACGCGGTGAGGAGTTGAATTTCCTCGCTGGAGCGGGTGGGGCTTGCGAAGCCGAGGCCGGCCATGAGGGCCAGCCAGGCGGCGTCTTGTGCCCGCACGAGTTTCCTGAGCGTAGCCAGCGTTTCCATCCCAGCTTCGATTGTGCCAGAATAGGGTAAATTTCAGTAATTCGATCCTCATGACCCAACGTAATCTCCCCGAAACCGCCATGCCTGAAGCCGCTGTGTCCGCAGAGGAGTCATCCTTTGCCGATATCCTGTCGGAATTTGAGCAAGGGCAACGAAAATCATCATCGGGAGGTGACTCCTCGGCCCTGAAAGGCAAGGTGATCTCGGTGGGTGCCGAGCAGGTGATGGTGGATATCGGGCGCAAGCTGGAGGGCTCGCTCTCGATCGAACAGGTCCGCGATGCGGCGGGAAATGTTCACTTGAAACCGGGCGACGCGATACAGGTTTCGGTGACCGGGAGGGGGGAAGACGGCTACTACCGGCTCTCGACGACCCGGGTGGTGGTACCGAAGGACTGGTCCGGGATGGAGAAGGCGTTCGCGGAGAAGGCGATTGTCAGCGGGGTAGTGGAAGAGGTGATCAAGGGCGGGCTAAGGGTGGACATTGGCGCGCGCGCATTTCTGCCGGCATCGCGCTCAGGCACGCGCGATGCGGCGGAGATGGAGAAGCTGGTAGGACAGGAGATCGAGTGCCGCATCACCAAGCTCGATACGACGAATGAAGATATTGTCGTGGACCGGCGGGGGATCCTGGATGAGCGGGCGGCGAAAGCGAAAGAGGCGGTGTTTGCGAATCTGAAGGAAGGCGAAGTGGTGACGGGCACGGTGCGGTCACTGATGGAGTTCGGGGCGTTTGTGGACCTGGGCGGTGTGGACGGACTGCTGCATGTGGCCGAGATGTCGTGGTCGCGCGGGACAAAGCCGTCCGATATCGTGAAGGTGGGGGAGACGGTGACGGTAAAGATTGTCAAGATTCAGCATGACCAGCACAAGGTTTCGCTGAGTCTGAAACAACTGCAGGCGGATCCGTGGACGGTTGCGGCGGAAAATTACAAGGTAGGCGAGAGGGTGCGCGGCACGGTGACGCGCGTCACCGATTTCGGCGCGTTTGTGGAGCTACAGGCCGGGGTGGAGGGGTTGATTCACGTTTCGGAGATGTCGTGGGTGCGCAAACAGACGCGTGCCGCCGATGTGGTGAAGCAGGGCGAGGCTGTGGAGGCGGTGATCCTGGGGGTGAACACGGCGGAGAAGCGGATCGCGCTGGGGCTCAAACAGTTGTTGGGAGATCCATGGGAAGAGGCGGTGCGCAAGTATCCGGTGGGCACGAGCGTGGAGGGGACGGTCCTCAGCCTGCAGCCGTTTGGCGCGTTCATCGATCTGGGCGAAGGGATCGAGGGGATGGTCCATATTGGGGATATCACGCGCGAGAAGCGGCTGGATCATCCCAAGGATATGCTGACTGTGGGCAAGACGGTTCGGGCGCAGGTGTCGGAACTGGACCAACAGCGCAAACGGATCCGGCTGTCGATGAAGGCGCTGGAGCCGACTTCGGCCGACGAGTACATTGCCGAGCACCAGGTGGGCGAGGTGGTGACCGGCCGCGTGGTGGATGTATTGAAAGAAAGAGCGAAGGTGGAGTTGGGCGATGGAGTGACGGGGTCCTGCCGCCTCCCACCGAAGGCTGTTGCGGCAGCGCAACCGGCGGAGCGTCCGGCGGCGGATTTGTCGTCGCTGACGGCTATGCTTGAGGCCAAGTGGAAGAAGGGGCAGGGCGCAGGCGCGGCGGGCGGGGGTCAGGACGATGCCATCCGGGCAGGGCAGATTCGCCAATTCAAGATTGTCAGCATGGACGTGGGCCAGAAGCGCATAGAAGTGGAAATGGCCGGATAATCTCCGGTACATTTTCGGGTACCGTTCGTCTTACGAGTAACACGCGCAAAACGGAGCTGCCGTCCGCAGCGCTAACCCGCGTGTTTCTTGGCGGGTTTGTGGGCGCGGACGGCGCCCTTTGCGCTTACGAGTAACACGCGCAAAACGGAGCTGCCGTCCGCAGCGCTAACCCGCGTGTTTCTGGCCCGTTTGGGGGCGCGGACGGCGCCCTTTGCGCTCTCCAAGAGGAAACAGGCGCAAGACGGAGCTGCCACGGCATGCTCTGCCTCTAAGGTTCATGAATTGAGAGCTGAACAGGAATCCAGCATCGCTGGGGCAGTACAGGCAACGAGGATCAGGCCCGGCTCCGTGCGAGACGAAACCGCCATCATCCGCGCCGCTCAAGGCGGCGATGAAGACGCCTTTGAGCAGTTGGTGTATTCCTACGACCAGAGTGTGCTGCGGCTGGCGTTTAACCTGGTCCGGTCACAAGAGGACGCCAGAGACATCTACCAGGAAGCGTTCCTGCGCGTCCACAAAAACCTGCACACGTTCCGGTTCGATTGCAGCTTTCACACCTGGCTGTACCGGATTGTGACCAACCTATGCCTGGACCAATTGCGAAAGCGGAAAGTGCGGCGGGAAGAGGACATGGTGGTGCAGACAGAGGATGGTCCGAAGAACCGGCTGGAATCGGTTCCGGAGACGAGTTCGGATTCGGACCCGCAGCGGCGGTTGTTGAACGGTGAGCTGCGGCGGCGGATGGAACAGGTGATCGGCGAGTTGACGCCGCGGGAGCGGGCCGTGTTCCAGATGAGGCACTACGAAGGCATGCGGCTGCGCGCCATCGGGGAGATGCTGGGAACAACGGAAGAGGCGGCGAAGAATTGTTTATTTCGCGCGACGCAAAAAATGCGTGTCGCGCTGGGAGAGTTTGCATGAATTGCGAGACAGTCAAGAATCAGTTGTCCTTGCTGCTCTACGGCGAGCTGAGCTTCGATGAAGAAGAGCAGGTGGAGCAGCATCTATCGGAATGCGCGGGTTGTATGGCGGCGATGAAACGCGAGCGGGTGATGCACGAGGCATTGGATGAGACCGAAGCCGAGGCTCCGGCGGCGCTACTGGCGCAATGCCGGCGCGAGTTGCGGAGTGGACTTCGGAGGCAAGCCGAGAGAAGCGGATTGGATTGGACGGGGTTGTGGCTGCGATGGCTGACATCGGGATCCTGGATGCGGCCGGCGGGCGCGGTGGCGCTGCTGGCGATCGGATTTTTCACGGCGCGGCTCACGAGCACTGATCCGAACCAGAGCTTTGCGTGGCAGGCGGGCGCACAGGGAGGCGTGACGGCGGCGCGAGTGAAGCTGGTTGAGCCCGGGGAAAGCGGACAGGTCCGCATCACGCTGGAGGAGACGCGGCGACGGCAGGTGATGGGCCGGGTGGAAGACCAGGACATCCAGCAACTGCTGCTGCGGGCGGCGCAGCATGGGGCTGATCCGGGGTTGCGGGGAGAGTCTCTGGATCTGCTGAGGGCTAAGCCGGAGTCGTCGGAGGTGAAGCAGGTGTTGGAGCAGGCGCTGCTTTCGGATCCGAATCCGGGCGTGCGAATGAAGGCGCTGGAGGCGTTGCGTCCATTCACCGGCGATGAGCAAGTGCGGCATGTGCTGGCGCAGGTGTTGTTAAAGGACGAGCATTCCGGATTGCGGACACAGGCCATTGATCTGCTGGTGGCGAACAAGCGGCGCGATATGGTGGGCGTGCTGCAGGAGCTGATGCAGCGGGAAGACAACGACTATATCCGGCTGCGATCCCAGCGGGCCTTGCGCGAGATGAACGCGTCGGTGGAGACGTTCTAGTGATGATGAAATTCGCCATCTCTGTGCTCATGGCGGCGGTATCCATTCCCGCGCCTGGCCACGGGCAGTCCTCGCCAATCGCGAGGGATGGGGAATATTGGACGGAGACGGTTTCCGGGGTAGTGCAGGCCGCGGATGCGGCAAAGCTGCGGGTAGCGATCCGGGGCGGAGTTGTGGTGCGCGGGGCCAACACCGGCGTTGTGCAAGTGGTGTACCGGAAACGGGTGAAGGCGCGCGACATCGGGGAGGCGAGGAGGCTGTTTGGGGCGCAGCAGCTCCGGCTATCGAGGCAGGGCGAGTGGGCCAACATTCATTTGATGGAACCGGGCTGGAGCCTGGTCTCGGGTCAGATGGAGGTTGTAGTTCCGGCGTCGTTAAAGGAATCGATTATTGAGACGCGGAGCGGCAATATCAACGTATCGGGACTGCAGGGCGATGTACAGAGCGAGACGGGCGGCGGGGAGATTGAGGCGGACCGGATCCGCGGGAATCTCGTGGCGCGGACGGGCGGGGGTATGGTGCAAGTGGGAACTGTGGGCGGCACGACGCGTTGCGTGACGGGAGGTGGCCCGATCCGGCTCACGCGGTCCGGCGGAGAGGCGTGGATGGAGACGGGCGGAGGCGAGATTGTAGTGGGCGAGTCGGTCGGCCCGCTGCATCTTTCCACCGGCGCCGGCAATATCCATGTGACCCGTGCGGGCTCCTCGGTTTCGGCGCGGACGATGGGTGGCCTGGTGAAGGTGATGGAAGCGGGAGGCACGGTGGACATAGAGAGCGCGGGGGGGGCGATACAGGTGGGGCAAGCCTCGAGCATCCGGTGCGAATCGATGGCGGGCGGGATTCGTCTGCTGGGCGTGAGCGGGGAGCTGAGCGCGGCCACGGCAGTGGGCGATATTCTGGCTGAGCTGCTGGGCGGGCGGAACCTGCGGAATTCGTATCTGAGCACGAGCTCGGGTGACGTAACGGTGATGATCCCGTCTAATCTGGCAGTGACGGTACGGGCATTGATTCAGTCCGAGGGAGGGTTAAGGCGGATCGTTTCCGATTTTCCAGAGATCCGGATGGACGCCTCCGGCGCCTCCGGAAAACTGAACGGAGGCGGTCCGATGTTGAAGATCGTGGCCCAGAACGGCACCATTTATCTGCGCCGTCAACGATAGAAATAAGGAGTACTCGCGATGTTTTGCAAGCAAGTAGTTTTGGCCGGCGTGCTGGCGGGGTCTGTGCTGGCGCAAGCGCCGGCGCCGCCTGCGCCACCCGTGCCGCCACCAACGCCGGCTCACGCTTCGGTCCATGTGATGGTGAAGGGGGGGAGCTTTCTGGGTGTAAACGTATCCGAGGTGGATGCCAGCCGCGCCAAGGAATTGAACCTGAAGGATGTGCATGGGGTGGAGATCACCAGTGTGGAAGAGGATAGCCCGGCGGAAAAGGCCGGATTAAAGAAGGGCGATATCGTGGTGGAATATCAGGGCCAGCGGGTGGAAGGCACTGAGCAGTTTGTACGGATGGTGCGTGAGACCCCGGCCGGGCGCCAAGCGAAGATGAATGTGCTGCGGGGAGGCAATGCGCAATCGGTATCGGCTGTGATCGGGACGCGATCGGGCCGGTCCGGGAAAACGGAGTGGACGTTTGTGAATCCGATGCCGAAGGTGGACGTTTGGATTCCAGACATTCCGCGCTTGTTCACGTCGTGGCGGAGCTCGAGGCTGGGCGTGGAGGCCGAGAATCTGGAAGGGCAACTGGCGGCCTACTTCGGGGTAAAGGAAGGGGTGCTGGTGCGGTCAGTGATCAAGGGGTCGGCGGCGGAAAAAGCGGGTGTCAAGGCTGGGGATGTTGTGCTGAAGTTGGGATCGGACGCGGTCAGCAGTCCGCGCGAGTTGTACACGGCGATGCGGACGAACCGGTCTCAGAAGAGCTTCCCGCTGACAGTGATGCGCGAGAAGAAAGAGACGACGCTGACGGTGACGCTGGAAGAGGAGCGGTCTGAAAGCGAGGGCACACGCGGGCGGACCGTGGTGCGCCGCGATGATTTTGACGAGGAGCAGTAGGGGGGAAATCAGGCGGAGGCTTTTCGCGACCGCAGCTGGAGTTTGAGCAAGAGATCCACCTCATTTTGAGGGACACCGAGCGCCGAGGCGATCTGATCGGGACGGTCACCGCGGCGTGACATCCGGAGGACCTGGGTGCGGCGGTTCAGGTTGAGGCTGGGGCGGGGCGATGTTTGGGGTTGAGCCGTTGCACCGACCTGTTGGCGCAATTCCTCCAATTCGGCATGGAGCCGCTCCACAGTCCTCTCCACCTGGCCACGGGCCTGTTTCGCGCTGCGGCTTTGACGGAGCATCTCAGCCTTGATGAAAACGAACAGCAGGAGGCAAAAGCAGAGCCCGGCCGAGAGGATCAGGTAGGGCATTGCGTCCATCGGGACTAAATTCATTCTTTTCGTCCTCCTTCCGAGTAACACGCGCAAAACGGAGCTGCCGTCCGCAGCGCTAACCCGTGTGTTTCTGGCCCGTTTGGGGGCGCGGACGGCGCCCTTTGCACTTTTGAGAAACACGCGCAAAACGGAGCTGCCGTCCGCAGCGGTAACCCGCGTGTTTCTGGCGCGTTTGGGGGGCGCGGACGGCGCCCTTTGCGCTTGCGCTAGTTTAGAGTTCTCAACCTTTCCCGGCGGCTAACGATTTGGTTGACGCGAACGCCGTAGTTGCCATCCACAACGACTACTTCACCGCGGGCGATGACGCAGTTGTTGACGATCACCTCGACTGGATCGGAGACGCCGCGGTTGAGCTCGACAATGGAACCGGAGGTCAGCTTGAGGACCTCTTTCAAGGGCAGATGGGCACGGCCGAAGCTGATGCTCACTGGCAACTCCACGTCAAAGAGAAGATCCAGCGTCCGGTTGGTATCGGGAATATCCTGCACGGAGGTAGAGCTACTGGAGGAAGCAGCGGCCAAGGATTGGGATTCGGGGTTCGCGGAGACCTGCTGTGTTGCGACAATGGCTTCGGTGAGAGCGTCTTCAAAACAGATCTGCAAGGCAACGGTGACAGCGCCGGAAAAACTGATGCGGCAATCGAAGAGATGCTTGGACGGCGGGTCGGCCGATTCGGCCCCATCCTGGCAAAGGACCTCGGAACGAACCAAACCCGTGACCGCGTTGGCGAGCCCGGAAAGGGATTGCTGGAGGATTTCGAGGTAGCTGTTGCGCTGGTCCTCCTGGCTAGACTCATCCATGCCGGCGGCACGCAGAACGTTGCCACCGATGGAGGACCATGCTTCCTGCTGGGCACCGACCCAGACCAGGGCCCCATCGCCGAGGGACAAGGGCTGCTTCCACCAAAGGATATCGGACTGGGAGCCGGGAGGGGAGACGGTGACGGGCGCTGTTTCCACGATTGGAGTCTCGCCAGTCATGGTTTCCAGAGAGTGGCTGAGGCGCTGGGCCCACTGGTCAAGAAGCCACCGATCCAGGTGTGCGTTGTTGCTGTTCTGTGCCTCTGACATACTGGTTCACTGAAGGGCTATCGCCCGGGCAAGAGAGCTCCTCTCTTTTGAGGCCAACGCTTTTCGATGTTGGTGCGCAGTCTGAGAATGGCCTGGGATTTGAGTTGCGAGATCCTACTCTCGTGCAGCTTGACTACCTTGGCAATCTCGCGGAGAGTCATCTCTTCGTGATAGTAGAGGCTGAGGATGGTCCTCTCGATGGCGGGCATGCGGGCAATGGCCTCGGCGAGAATGCGCTGGAGTTCGGCCTTTTCCACGACACGGCTGGGCCAGTGTTCGTCACTATCGGAGATGTATTTGAGTAAGTCGCGGCCTTCTTCCTCGGGGGCATTTCCTTCGAGGCTGCCGAGGTTGACACCGCGAATGTCGACGAGCCACTCGTGGTATTCCTGCATGGAGAGCTTGAGTTGAGCAGAGATCTCCTCCTCGGTGGGCATACGGTGGACGCGCTGTTCGACGGCAGCGATGGCCGCTTCAATCATTTTGGATTTCTTGCGCTGCTGGCGCGGGGCCCAGTCGAGCCCGCGGAGGCTGTCGAGGATGGCTCCGCGGATCTTGTATTCGGCATACGTTTTCAGCTTGACCTTATGAGCGGGGTCAAAATGATCAATGGCGGCGATTAGGCCGACGATGCCGGTGGAAACCAGATCCTCCAGGCTGACACTTTCGGGAAGCCGCTCATGGATTCTGCGGGCAATCAGGCGCACCTGGGGCAGATGCTCCAAAATCAGCCTTTCTCTGTTCTCGGAAACGGACTCGGGATTGGACTGATAGGGTTGTGTGACAAAGGTCATGATTGCAATTGCCCGGGCTTTCAGTTGGGGCGGCTGATCTTAGGCCGCGGCGGCGGAACGATCCTCTTCCGCCAGACAAGTGGGCCGCCCGATCAGCAAATCGACAATTGCATTCGGACTAGCCGGGTGGAGATCTTCCGGAATCTGTTGACCGTCGCAAAGGAACGATACGGGCAAGGAACGTTTGACAGGTTCGGCCCAGATCGAGCCAAAGGAGCTGGTTTCATCCAAACGGGTGAACAACAGCTTGCGTGGGTGGAACCTAGCGAAGCGATCCACCACACGAGATAGATCGGCAGATTTCATGGAAGCCGATAGCGTCAAATGGACGTCGATATCGGGCCGGAATTGGAACATGCGATCCAGCTCTTCGGCGGCCTCTATGTCCTTGTCTGACAAACCTGCCGTGTCCACCAGAATCAGTTCCTTGTTTCGATGCTCTTCCAGGGCCTGCAGCATTGCGCCGGAAGTCTCCACGGCCTGAAACCCAATGCCGAGGATACCGGCGTAGGTCCGGAGCTGTTCGGCGCCGGCGATGCGGCAGGTGTCAAACGAGAGAAGGTGGGCCGGGCGCCGCGAGGAGAGACCATAGCGTGCAGCCAGTTTGACCAGAGTGGAGGTCTTGCCGGAGCCGGGCGGTCCGATCAAGGCGACCACTCTCGACGCGGCTGCATCCGCACCAAGCACGGGATCGGTGGTGAGACGGGACTCCATGGCCATCCGCATCGGGGTGCGCCACCGTGGTTTGGCGTCATTCTCACCAGGCGCTTCGAGGTGCGGAGCGATGGCCTCAATGAGTTCATCGGCGAGTGCCTCCGGGACATCGGCTCGCAGCAGAGCCGTCCAGGCTTGCTGCAAGTCCTCTCGCCAATCCTCGAGCCGGACGCCGCTTGCCTGTGATGGGGCGTTAGAAAAATTGAGCCGGTCCTGGCGGCGCAGAGCGAAGGAAAGATGGTCGAGCCGGTCCATCACATCGGCAAAGTTGGATTGGAACCCCGACAAGGCTTCGGCGATGCGGGCGGTGGGAGGCAAATCAGGAACCGGCGGCGGCTCGGATGGGGAGGCGCCGGACACGGGGGCGGACAGGGAGGGCCCGGGTCCGGAAGGCGGCAGTGCGAAAACAACTTCGTACTTTCCCAGATAGCGAGCCTCCGGCGAGGCTTCGCGGGAATAGACGAGCATGGCATCCTCGCCCATCTCCTGAGCAGCCAGGGTCATGGCTGCCTCCACAGTTCCTGCAAAATAGGACTTTACGCGCAATCGAAACCCCTCCCTGTGCCAGTACTGGCCATCTCAAGACCGCTGCTTCTAAGAAACACGCGCAAATCGGAGCTGCCGTCCGCAGCGGTAGCTGGCGTGTTCCTGACTAGTTCGGCGCGGACGGCGCCCTTTGGGCCTTTTATGAGATCGCGCAAATCGGAGCTGCCGTCCGCAGCGGTAGCTGGCGTGTTCCTGGCTAGTTCGTCAGCGCGGACGGCGCCCTTTGCGCTTTTTGTGAGATCGCGCAAAACGGAGCTGCCGTCCGCGACGGTAGCTGCCGTGGTCCTGGCTAGTTCGGGGGCGCGGACGGCGCCCTTTGCGCTCACTGGACCACTCCCAAAGAGACCACCTTGACGCCAGGCGGGATTTCGCCGTGGGCCAGAATGTGCAGGTTCCGCAGCGAGGGCTCGACAATCTGGCGCACGAAATAGCGGCTTTGTGAGCCCGTGACCAGGGCCGTGGAGGCACCACCGCCTTTTTCACCAATCCCTTTTGTGATCCGGTCCAGGACCTCTTTGATGCGTTGCGGGGCGAGGTTGAGATGGGATGTGTGTTCGGTATGTTCCACGGCCTGCTCGACGGTCTGCTCCAGTGGGCCGGCCAGGAAATAGGCGGGCAGATCTCCCGCCTCGTTGAGGTAAGGGTGGACGACCATGCGGCGGATCGATTGACGGACGTATTCGGTAAGCAGGACGGGGTTCTTGGTGATCTGGCCGCCTTCGCCGAGCGATTCCAAAATGGAAACAGCGTCCCGAATGGAAACGCGTTCCCGCAACAGATTCTGAAGAACCTTCTGCACGAGAGAAAGAGGGAGCAATTTTGGGACCAGATCCTCGACGACTTTGGGGTGCTCTTCGGAGACGCGGTCGAGAAGCTTTTTGGCGTCCTGGCGGGAGAGAAGTTCATGAGCGTGCCGCCGGATCAGCTCGGCCAGGTGAGTGCCGAGCACGCTGACCGGATCGACCACGGTGTAGCCGGCGGCGCGCGCCTCCTCGGCCGAGCCGGGCTGCACCCACCAGGCCTGGAGACCAAAGGCGGGCTCGCGAGTGGGAATGCCCTGGACCGGGGCGATGGATCCGGAACCGGGATGAATGGCCAAATCGCATCCCTGCTGCATTTCAAAGCGTGTCAGCTCGACGCCTTTCAGCGAAATGGCATACTCGCCCGCCTTGAGAGAAAGATTGTCGGTGAGCCGGACGGGAGGCAGCAGATAGCCGAGTTCGGAGGCAAGCTGGCGGCGGATCCCTGCGATGCGGCGCAGCAGCGGCGAGTTCTGTGCGCCCTCGACGAGTTTGACCAGCCCCAAACCAACCTCGACGGCAAGCGGCTCAATGCGGAGCAACGCGTCGAGATTGTCTTTGTCCTTGGTGGGCGCCACCGGAGTAGAAGCCGAAGTTTTGGCAGCGACAGCTTTCTGGCGCAATTTCCAGGCCCCGCTGGCGAGGCCGCCGCTGAGCGCCAGAAAGGGAATTGCCGGTAGGCCGGGGAACAGCGCCAGCAAAAAGGTGACGCCGCTGGCCAGGAACAAGGGCTCGGGATTGCTGAGGACCTGAGATCGGAAATCGGCGCTGAGGCGGCTGTCTGAGCTGGCGCGGGTAACGATCATGCCGCCGGAAATGGAGATCATCAAGGCTGGAATCACAGTGACCAAACCGTCGCCGATGGTGAGAACGGTGTAGGTCTGCAGCGCGCGGCCCAGGTCCATATTGTGCTGAAAAACGCCGATGAGGAAACCGGCGATGATGTTGATGGAGGTGATGAGAATGCTGGCTACGGCATCGCGCTGGGTAAAGCGGGAGGCGCCGTCCATGGCGCCGTAGAACTCGGCCTCGGCGGCGAGCTGTTTCCGGCGGCGGCGGGCCTCGGAATCATCGATCAAACCGGCGTTCAGGTCGGCATCAATGGACATCTGCTTTCCGGGCAGGGCATCGAGGGTGAACCGCGCGGTCACCTCCGAAATGCGAACGGCGCCATGGTTGATGACGACATATTGGATGGCGATCAGGACCAAAAAGATGACGGTGCCGATGATGTAGTTGCCGCCGACCACAAAGTTGCCAAAGGCTTCAATGACGTGCCCGGCGGCGGCGGTTCCGGTGTTGCCGTCGAGCAGAATCAGGCGGGAGGAGGAGATGTTGAGGGCGAGGCGGAAAAGCGTCAACAGGAGAAGCGTGGTGGGAAAGACGCTGAAGTCGACCGGCTTGGCGATGTAGAGGCCGACCAGAAGCACGATGACGGAGATGGTAATGTTGACGGCAATCAGGACGTCGAGCAGGAAAGCCGGCAAGGGGGCGATCATGGCCAGAACAATGGCCAGCACGGAGAGGGGAACGGTGAGGTCGGCCCAGTCGATGGCTCCCATGGCCAACGACAAGGGACCATCGCCCGGGCTGGAGCCGGGAGTGGAGGAGGAGCCGCGGTTGCCGGAGGGGCGTTTCGAGGTGGACTCGGGCGGAAGAGGCGCCGAAGGCAGGGCGGCGATGGGTAAGGGGGAGCTCATTCTTTTTTAGCCATCCAAGTAACAGCCCGCAAAACGGAGCTCGTCCCGACGGGTTGACCGGCTGTTGCTCACGTGCATCGAGGGCCGGGACGGCCCTTTGCGGGCTTCTGGGTAGGGTTCAAAAAACGCTGTGTGCGCTAAGGGCCATGGCCGGGCCTGAGGGGCGAGGTCAGCCGGTAGATGTAGGCCAAAACTTCGGCGACGGCGCGATACAGGTGCATGGGAATATCCTGGCCGACATGGGCGGACTTGTAGAGAGCCTGCGCCAGCGGCGGGTTTTCGACGATGGGAACCTGATTGCGGATGGCACGATCCCGGATTCGCAGCGCCAGATAGTTTTTGCCTTTGGCGACGACCTTGGGGGCATGCATGGAATCGGGCGTGTAGCGGAGGGCAACGGCGAAGTGAGTGGGGTTGACGATGACGGCTGTGGCCGTGTCCACCGCCTTCATCATGTTGCGACGGAGCAAGGCGCGGCGCAACTGGCGGAGACGCATCTTGATGTGCGGATCGCCTTCGGCCTCCTTGTGCTCTTCGCGCAGATCCTGCTTGCTCATGCGCAGCTGAGCCATCCAGCGGCGTCTTTGCCGGATCAGGTCGATCACGCCAATGAGGAGGAAGAGGCCGGCGGCCTGCCAAAGGAGGCTTTCGAGCGATCCGGCGATCATGCGCAGAGCGCTTTCCAGGCCGGCCCGCGGCAGGCGGAGAAACTGTTCCAGGCTTTGCCGGGCGACCATGTAGACCGCCAGACAAAACAGCGGCAACAAGAACAGGGACTGAAAGAACTGTTGCAGATTCTGCTGCGGCATCTGCTTGAGCCGGCCGGCGGGATTGAGGCGGCTGAGATCGGGGGCCAGGCGCGAGGTGGCGAAACCGAGACGGGTCAGGGCGAGTTGGGTTGCCAGGGTGATGGCGGCGATCACCGCACCGATGCTGAGCATCGGTAGGGCGATTTCGGCGGCGAGAGTATGGAGGAGCCGTTCGGTGGTGGCGTAGGTGAAATCGGCTCGAAAAGCAGCGACCAACAGATGCCGCATCCAGCGGCGGGAAGCCTCGAACCAGTCCGGGGCGCGGCTGGCCAGGAGGAAAACAAACGCGGCAAACTGAACCGAGGCCACGAACTCGCGGCTGGTGGGGAACTGTCCTTCGTCGCGGGACTTGTCCAGCCGCCGTTGGGAAGGTTGCTCGGTCTTTTGTCCGGAGTCGGCCATGCATTTGCGATTCGGACCTCAAAGCCTTTTTCCCGCCAGCGCCCACAAGAGGCCTACGGCTTCGGAGGAGGCCAGCTGGAACATAACCGGCGCCAGTGCGGCGAGCATGGCGAGGACGGCCATGGAGATGAGCATTTTTGCCGGAAAGGCGATGGTGAGCAGTTGGAGGCTGGCATTGATGCGGCCCAGCAGGGCCAGGGCGACGTCGACCAGAATCAGAAGCGCAACCAGAGGCAGGGCGAGACGAAAGGCAAACGACAACATGGAGGCGGTGAAGCGGATGATGCCGGAGGCCATGGCCGGTTCCAGCCGAAAGGAGCCGGGAGGATAGGTCTGGATGCTGGCGGCAAAGACCCGAAACAGTTCGCGGTCCAGGCCGGCGGCAAAGAAGAGCAAGGCGGCGCTGAGTTGGGCGATCACCTGGAGAGTGCTGGAATCCGCCTGAGTGGTGGGATCGATCATGGAGGCATAGGCGTAGCCTGCCTGCAGCCCGATGATCTGCATCGACAGGATAAAGGCTTCGCTCAACCAGGCGACCAGGATGCCGGCGGTGAGGCCGAAGGCCACCTCGACCAGCAGCGAGCTGAGACTCAGGGAAGCCGCTTTGGCTGAGGAGTTCAGTCCGGGCCAGGTGGGCAGCAAGGCCAGTGTGAGCGCGAGCGTCAAAAGGACGCGCGGCGCCAAGGGAGCGTTGCGGAGCCCGGGCATGGGAACAAAGGCCATGGCGCCGCCGACGCGCGCCAGGACAACCAGAAATCCTTCCAGCGCGGGAACCGGAAATTGGAGAAGCGGCCCGCGCAGGGCAAACTCGTCAGCGGGCATATTGGCCGAGGTTTCCCAGGATGGAGGTGGTGTAGGCGGTGATGCGCATCAGCATCCAGGGGAAGAAGATCAGGAATCCGGCCAGGAATGCGGCGAGCCTGGGAATGGAGGCAAAGGCCGGGTCCTGCATGGAGGTTACGATTTGAATCAGACTGATGGCAGCGCCGACCAGGAATCCGATGGCCAGCAGCGGCAAGCCGAGCCAGAAGGCCGTGAGCAAGGCCTGTCGAACGATCTCCGCAACGGTTTGTGAATTCATGGGGTCCTAAAAACTTTTCATGAGAGAGCCCACCACCAGATTCCATCCGTCCACCAGAACGAAGAGAAGAATCTTGAAGGGGGCGGAAAGCATGACGGGAGGCAGTTGCACCATGCCAACGGCTAGAGTGACCGAGGCAACGACGATGTCGATGACCAGGAAGGGGAGAAACAGGACGGCTCCAATCTGGAAGCCGGTCTTGAGTTCGGAAAGAACGTAGGCCGGAACCAGTATCTTCAGGTCCAGGTCCTTGGGGGATTTGGGCGGCGGCGTTTTGGAAAGCTCAAGCATGAGCGCGGCATCTTTTTCCCGCACGTAACGAGCGAGGAAGGCGCGCAGGGGAACGGCGGCGCGTTCGCCGGCTTGCAGCAAGCTGATCTCGCCGCGTTCCATGGGAGCCCAGGCCTGGTCGTGGACCTGGCCGATGACCGGTTGCATCAGAAGAATCGTGAGAAACAAAGAAAGACCAACCAGCACCTGGTTGGATGGGGCGGTTTGAGTGCCGAGGGCCTGCCGCAAGAAATGAAGCACGAGCGCGATCCGAAGAAAGGGAGTCACGGACATGACCAGAGCCGGCAGCAGGGTGAGTGCCCCGAGCAGGAGGACGATTTGGAGGGGAACCCCGAGCGTGGCGCCGGTGCCGATGCCGAGACTCAGGTCAGTGGATGCGGATTTGCCGGCAGGCGGGGCCGCGGTCAGATGGCCCGACAGAGATGCCGCGGCCAGGATAAGCCGGCCTGGCAGCGAGTGGCGGGAGAGGAGTCTCATGCCGGCATGCCCCTGGCGAGCGGTGGCGCCGCCGGCCCGGCGGAGGAGGCCGCTGGTGATACCTCCGTGAGCAAGGTTGTCCCGTTGGGGTGACAGGCCAGGAGCCACGCCTTGTCGCCCAAGCCCACCAGATGAATGGAGTGCTGCGGGGTGAGGCGGAGGCGTTCCTGGCTGAGCCGGAGTGATCGGAGTTGCCGGACGCCAGCCGCGCCCGGCAAGCGCCCGAACTTGTAGACGACAAGGCCGAGTAGAGCAAAGACCACTGCAATTGCCAGCAGGTTTCGCCAGATGTCCAGTTCCAAAACGTTTAGCCTCCCTTTATCCTTCCTCGCCACCATGCTTCCTCGCCTCTATCCTTGCTCGCGAAAATCCGTGATGCGGACACCCATGCTGTCTTCCAGGATCACGATCTCGCCGAAGCCGATCAGTTCGTCTCCCACGCGGATGTCGATGTTCTCGCCGGCGGACCGCGACATAACGAGCACGCTGCCGGAGGCGAGCTCCAGGATGGAGCGCACCGACATGATCTTGCGATCGAGCTCGACCTCGATCGGAATCGGAATATCGGCGAGATGAGCGATCTTCTCCAGCGGAGTCATGGGCTAAGGTTTACCGCTTCAGGTTGATGGTCTCCTGGCTGAGCTCATCCACAGTGGTAATGACTCGAGCATTGGCCTGATAGCCGCGCTGAAGCACGATCAGGTTGGTGAACTCGCGGGCAATGTCGACGTTGGAGTTCTCGGTGGCTCCGCCCATGATATTGCCGCGTCCCCCGGTGCCGGGCACGCCGACAACAGGCGATGCGGATCCGGCGCTGAGAGCATAGTTGTTGTTCCCCACTGCCATGAGCGATTCCGGATTCCGGATGGAGGCCATGGCGAGCTGGCCTACCACAATCTGCTTCCCGTTGGAGTACTGTGCGAGAACCACGCCGCCGTTCCCGATTCCGACACGGAGGAGTTGCGAGGCCGGCGAGCCATTCTGCTGGTTGGCCGAAACCGCGGAGGGTTGAGCGAACTGCGTGAGTTTGGGGGTTGTTCCGGTGAACATTTGCCAGGCCAGGGTGAGGTCGGCGGCGCCATCGACCAGTCCCGTAATGTTGATGGAGGGAAATGGGCCGGCCGGCGGTGGGTCTATCAATTTCCCGGCTGAATCGAAGGTGACGGCTCCGGTGACGGGAGTGATGGGAGTGGTGACGTCAGTGTCAGGGACGATAATGGAGTAGTCCCACACATTGGCGGTCACATTCTTGGTGAAAGTGGTGGTCACAATGTGCGAACCGCCGAGGGAATCAAAGATTTCGATGGAGGAGGAGAAAGTGGTGGGCGGGGGCCCGGCGGAAGCAGCCGCATCCAAGTTTATGTCAAAGGAGAATTCGGTGGAGACAATGGGGGGCTTAATGGTGCCGACCGGAACGACGATGTCGCTGATTGGCCCGCTGGTGGCCAGTACCCCATTGGTCTGGGTCCAGCCCTGCACTCGCTGGCCGGTAGCGGTGAGCAGAATACCGGATTTGTCCACCAGCAGATTCCCACCACGGGAGTAGTTGGGTATGTTGTCGAGGGGGTTCTTCAGCACAAGAAAGCCGTCGCCTTGTATCGCGACGTCGAGTTCGCCGGAGGAGGTTTTGATGGCTCCCTGAATGAATTGCCGGATGGTGTCGGGGCGGCCCACACCGAAGCCGACTTGAGTCCGTCCGGCCCCCAACGATTGGGTGACCAGATCGTAAAACGAGACAACGCTCGATTTGAAACCCGGCGTGTTCAGATTGGCCAGATTGTTGCCAACCACATCAATTGCAGTGGAATGCGCACTGAGAGCCGATAGGGCGGTAGAGAATGCAGTAAACATGATTTCCTCCAGTAGCAGAATGCATCGCGGTCAATCAGGGCCGGACGGCGGCGGTTGTGGAACTCTCGCCGGCCGTGGGTTTCACGGCGGTTTGTGGGGGACGCTCTAAGACTCCCCGGATGGCTTCCAGTTCCTGGCGCATGGCGATGGATTGTTCCAGCCCACTGAATTGGGCCAGTTGCGTCACAAATTGAATGGGGTCGGCGGGCTCGGTGGGATTTTGGTTCTGCAACTGCGCTACGAGCAGTTTGAGAAAAACCTCTTTGTCCTTTTGCGCCTCCTTCGAGGCCGCCTCGGAGGCCGACGGGGTGATTGCCGGGCTCGCGGACAAGACATTTGCCGGATTGGGATTGAAAACGATGGATGACATGTTTGAGTGGTCCTTATCTGAATCTCTAAATCTGTCCCTGTGTCAGGATGTGGCGAAAATGCGGGCCACGCCCGTCTGGTTTCCTGCGGAAACCGTTTTGCTTCCAAAATTCCTGCTCGGGATGCTGGTTCCGGTCCTGCCCGCTCGGGTGCTGCCGGCCGTGATGGGTCTGGGGCTCATCCCCCGACCAGTCCCGTGCTTGTTGTGATGGATTTCCCTCATCCGATAGGCCGTCACCGGAGGCCCCGCGCGGCGCAAGCGTGGTGAGCGCCTGGTAGCCGCCACGCTCCAGGCTCGAAACCAGATCTCCGATCTGATTTCTGAGCTTGTGGTTCCATGAGAGATCCTGACTATGCACCGCTACCCGAACCTCGTTTCCCCGGCCCATAAGATTCACATCCACGGTTCGGGAAGAAGCGCTGTCGGGCTGGAGGCGAATACGGATATTGGAAACAGCGGCTGGAGTGATGGAGGGAGCTTCCTCGATGAGCGCCTCAATAGCGGGCGCCAAAGACGAACGATTCGCAGGGGCCGGCGGCGTTGCGGGTGCCGGGTGGCTGACCGGAGTTGGCACAGACATCGAGCCAATCGAAGGGGTCTCAAGAGCGGCCATGGTGGACTGGGGCATGACTTGGGCATGGTGGGGAGAATGTTGATCAGAGTGATCTCCCGGGTGGCCGCTTTCCCCAAAGTTGTCCGGAGTCTCCGGACCGGATTTGCTGATCAAGCCCTGCCCAGAGAGCCCGGTCGCGGCATCCGATGGATGCTCGGATTTCTCACGGGCGGGGGGAGGCGTTTTCGAGGATAAAGATATGGTTGGGGCCGATGGATCCCTATCCGTAGCGGCGCCTGTATGTTGGCCGGAATCCGTACCGGGATCCGGAACCGGATCCGTACCGGGCCTTTGCAGAGCCGTTTTCTCCCACGCCGATTTTTCTCCCTCCGGCCGCTCCTGCCGGCGGGCCGGCGTCGAGGCTGCCGCTTGCAATTGCATCGAAAAGGCCAGTGGGGCCGTGGGTGTTACGGTGTCGATTTCCACTTCCCGTCCTGGAATGACCGGCAGACCAGCCTTGCCGGAAACGGGGGCGTCCGTCTCCGGGTTCCCCATGAACGGCATGGAGACAGTGGGAGTTGGAGTGGGGACGGCCAAGCTTAGAGCCTGCGTGGATGCCGGTGGTGATGGCGGGACGGGGACAGCCTCCCGGGGAGGCTGGTCCGGTTTGGCCTGACTCTGCCCGGACGGTTCGGGCTCGGCAGCCAGGGTTTTCCAGGCTAGGGCCGGGAGTGACTGCTGAGCATTTGCGGCTTCTGATTGGGAGGCTTCTGATTGGGTGGCGTTTGGTTGTGATTCGGGTTCAGTCAGTATCGTGCCGCCCTGGCCGGGGGATTCTTCGATCGCGGTCCCGTCTTCCATTGAAAAGGAGAAAGGCTGCACCGTTTGGTCCAGCATGTGTTGCATGAGGACAAGGGCCAGTGTGGCGGGGGCAAGCGTCTCCGGGCCGCTCCGTTTCCCTTTTGAAACATCCTGTTCGGATTCAAGGTTCCGTTTTGAGCCAGTCTTGGACTCCTCCGGCAGGACTTGCGTAGGCGAGGATTGTCTGGATCGGCTGCTTTTTTCATTCCTTTTTTCATGCCGGATCTCGCTGCTACCCTCTTCAGCCACTCTTGCCAGGGGCTTGGCAGCGGTATTGGCACGGGCATTGGCTGGCGCGCTGGCGCGGGCTTGATTTAGAAAGGACTGGAACGGTTGGATCTGCGCCTTGGCGCGAGTCAAGCCAGGAAGCATTGGCGGTGCGGCTGAGTGATCGATGGATCGGGGAATCGGTAGCACTGCGGGTTGGCAGAGCAAGTGGGGGGCCAAGTTGGGAAGGAGCAAGAAAACAAGGGATAAGGTGCGAGAGGGATGGACCAGAAAATGGCAAAGGGTGAATGGGTGACGGGAAAGTGGCGGCGCAGATAGGCCTCCTCAGGGTTCTCATCGGCGAGAGTCGTATAGAAATGAGTGTTTTTGGTGTGGCGGTTGAATTGCTAGGGAAAGGTGGGAAGTTGCTATGGATGCATTGACAATATCGGCTGCCAGTGGCATGAAAGCGCGAATGGAATCGTTGGAGATGCTGGCCAACAACATCGCCAACCAGTCCAGCGCGGGCTATAAGGCGGACCGGGAATTCTACAGCCTCTATAGCGCACCGGAGGCCTCGCCGGGCGGGGTGGTGGACCCACCGCTGTTGCCGGTGATCGAGAAGCATTGGACCGACTTTTCCCAAGGCACTCTCAATGAAACAGGCGACCCGCTGCATTTGGCCATCGATGGAAAGGGCTTCTTTACAGTGTCCACTGCCGGCGGGACTCTTTACACGCGGAATGGAAATTTCCATTTCGGCGAAGGAGGCCAGCTGAGTACGCAGGAAGGGTTTGCGGTTCTGGATGCCGGCGGCAAAGCGGTCCTGCTGAACACGCAGCAACCGGTGGAGTTCACCAACTCCGGCCAGATCAAACAGGCAGGGGTGGTGGTGGGGCAATTGGGTCTGGTGGAGTTCGGGCAACCCGAGACCTTGGCCAAACATTCGGGAACTTATTTCCAGATGAACGAGACCGGTGAAAAGCCAACGGCATCGACGCGGGCCAGCCTGCATCAGGGCAAGCTGGAGGTGGCCAACTACTCCCCGGCCGAATCCGCCGTGCGGCTGGTTAGCCTGCTGCGCCAATTCGAGATGCTGCAGAAGGCGATCCAGATCGGCTCCGAGATGGGACGCCGCGCCGATGAGGTGGCCCGGGTTGGATCCTAACAAAAGCGCAAGAGGCGCCGTGGGCGCCCACAAACGGATCAGACACAGGCGGGTCGCTGTCGCGGACGGCAGATCCGTTTTGGGCGATTTCTAAGGATAGCCAGGAGAAGGATGCATGATACGAGCACTTTTTAGCGCCGCCAGCGGGTTGACCGCGCAACAGTTGAGCGTGGACAACATCGCGCACAATCTGGCCAACGCCAATACAGTAGGATTCAAGCAGCGGCGGGCGCAGTTCCAGGATCTGCTCTACCAGAGCATGGTGCAGCCGGGTGCGGCGGCCGGTTCACAAACGGTGGTCCCGACCGGGTTGCAGCTGGGCTTGGGAACCCGGGCCAGCTCCAACGAGATCATCTTTACGCAAGGCAATTTTCAATCCACCGAAAATCCACTGGACGCGGTCATACAGGGGCGTGGATTTTTCCAGATCCGGCGTCCGAATGGCGAGCTGGCCTACACGCGGGCCGGCAACTTTCATCTGGACCGCGACGGAAATATGGTGACCTCGGATGGCGATCCGTTGGAACCACAGATTACCATCCCACCCGAGACGCAATCGGTGACCATTGCCCAGGACGGCACGGTGAGTTACCTGCAACCAGGCCAGACGGCGGCGCAAAAGGCGGGACAGATTCAACTGGCAAACTTCACCAATCCGGCCGGGTTGAACAGCATTGGGCGGAACCTGTTCACGCCCACCGACGCGAGCGGCGAACCGACGGTGGGGAATCCGGGTGGACAGGAGGGGCTTGGCACGTTGCAGCAGGGCTACATCGAAGCCTCCAACGTCAGCGTGGTGGAGGAGTTCATCAACCTGATTGTGAGTCAGCGCGCCTATGAGGCCAACACAAAGGTAGTAAAGGCGGCCGATGAAATGTACTCACAGGTAAACAATCTGACGCGGTAGGGTGGGCAAGAGATCATGCTGTCAGCAATTTTGGGGATATCGTTGTGGGCGGGAGGTGGCACCGGCTGCCTTGCCGTGGAAGGGGAACACATTCTGGCGCGGGGTCTTGCGGGGAGGCATGCCGGATTTTCGGGCCTTGTTCTGGAGGCGCGGT
>Ga0080064_1003400_pt1 | contig 23134 bp, 22 predicted proteins | sample Subgrocontami54m_FD_69260 | JGI IMG/M metagenome (GOLD analysis project Ga0080064, IMG submission 69260) | Subsurface groundwater microbial communities from S. Glens Falls, New York, USA - GMW46 contaminated, 5.4 m (SPADES assembly) (version 2) ...
ACGTTGCAGGAGTCGGTATTACGAAATTCGGAGAGCTTTGGGAAAAGAGTCTTTTCGATCTTGCCAATGAAGCAGCGCACGCTGCGCTGTCTGATGCTGGCATGAAGATAGGAGATATTGATGCAATATTTGTCGGGAATATGTTGTCAGGGAGCCTCTCAGGGCAGGAGCACATCGGAGCAGTGGTTTCGTCTCTGTTAGGAAGTCATGCTCCATCGATGAAAGTCGAAGGTGCCTGCGCTTCAGGAGGATTGGCCGTACATAATGGCATTAACTCACTTCTTGCAGGAGCGTATGAGCGAGTGCTTGTCTTAGGCGTTGAGAAGATGACTGATGTCATGCCAAATAAAGTGATGGCTGCCCTTATGGGAGCTGGCTCTGAAGACGAACGACTGGCTGGATTGACCTTCCCAGGACTCTACGCCCTTTTGGCTCGTGCACACATGCAGAAGTTTGGCACAACGAGAGAGCATATGGCCCACGTTGCCGTCAAAAACCACTACCACGCTTCCTTAAATGACAAAGCCCAGTTTCCTTTCGAAATATCCCTTGAAAAAGCACTGAAAAGTACCAGTATCGCAGATCCTTTCACGTTGTTTGACGCATCGCCAATTACCGACGGAGCAGCAGCAGTTATTTTGACTACTCAGAAGGGGAAAGGCGTACATATAACGGCAAGTGCAGTGGCGACAGATACGATTGATTTGTCTCAGCGGGAAAGTTTGACCGAGCTGGTTGGGACGAAGTTAGCAGGGGAGAAAGCGTTGAAACAGGCAGGTGTCTCTCAAAAAGATATTGACCTTGTTGAGGTACATGATTGTTTTACTATTGCCGAGATTTTGGCAATGGAGGACTTGGGATTTTGTAAAAAAGGAGACGGAGGAGCATTTATCGCCTCCGGAAAAACAAAGCTAGGCGGTCTTATGCCGGTTAATACATCAGGGGGACTAAAAGCCTGTGGTCATCCCGTGGGAGCGACCGGAGTAAAGCAAATCGTTGAAGTAACACAGCAGCTACAAGGTAGAGGAGGGAAGAAACAAGTGAAGGGAGCGAAAGTCGGCTTGACACATAATGTCGGAGGTACAGGAGCGACTGTTGTTGTTCATGTTCTTCAGGCATAATACATATGAATAATGCACCGGTTATTTGGAGAAGACATAAGGAGTTACACAAACATCTTGGAAAGAAAGGGAAGGTTATTACGTGGACGAAAATCTTTGTTGCGCCGGAAGGTTTTGAATCAGAAGTGCCTTATGTCTGCGCGATCATTGAGTTTGCTGATAAAAGTAGAGTGACTGTTCAAGTTGTCGATGTTAGTGACTCTGAGATAAAGGAAGGACAAAAAGTAGAGGTCGTTTTACGTCGTATCGGAAAAGCAGCTCCCGATGGTCTGATACAGTATGGCGTAAAAGTAAGGCCGGTATAACTTCAAGAAGAGATGGCAAGCAAAAAAATAATTACCGTCTCTGCCCCGGGGAAAATCCATTTTTTAGGTGAGCACGTCGTCGTGCATGGAAAACCCGCACTCATTGCTGCAATCGATAAACGTTTGCGGATAACGCTTACTCCACGAAATGATAAGCAGATTGTAGTTGTTTCACTCAATAGTAAGCAATCGCTTAGTACTTCAGGTGTCAACGTCATTGAGATGACGAAGAAGGCACAAGTTCAATGGAAACGATTTATAGAGACCGATGATATTACACTTTTAACGTCGATGACCGACGCCCCTCTTTCATACGCGATTATTTCAATAGGCGAGACGCTGCTTTTCTATAAGAAAAGACTTCCATCAGGTTTTACGATTACTATCGATTCAACAATTCCTCTTGGCTCAGGGCTTGGGTCTTCGGCTGCACTCTCAGTTACGATCGTTGCTGCTGTCACCCTGTTTTTAGGAGAAAAACTAGATAAGCAGAAAATCTATGATATCGCTCTTGTCACAGAGCAGAAAAAACATGGTAGACCATCAGGAGGCGATCCGGCTGTCGTTCTTCATGGTGGGCTTGTGTGGTTTCGAAAAGAAACGCAGAGTCTGAAGATTATTGAGCCTCTTCCTTTTTCAATCTCAGAAAAAATAGCCCATCGTTTTTCAATGATAGATACGGGGAAACCCGAAGAGTCAACGGGTGAGATGATCGCAATGGTGAAGGAATTCATGGATACAGACTCTTCTGCACAGGACGTTTTTGATGATCAAGAACGCTTGACGCGAGAACTGCTCGATGTAATCAAAAGTGAAGACGAGAAAAAAATAATGGAGATCATAAAACAGGGAGAGAGGAATCTTGAGAGAATGGGTGTCGTGTCGTCATTGGTAAAAAAGCTTATTCGAGAGATAGAAAAAAGTGGAGGTGCTGCTAAGATCTCGGGTGGTGGAGGAAAAAAGAAAGGAGCGGGCATGCTGTTGGTCTATCATCAAAATAGCAAAAAGTTAGACAATATAGTAAAATTTCTCAAGTTTCCTATTTTTGCAGTGCAACTAGGGGTGCAAGGACTTACCATTGAAGTATAACTATGAGTGGTGTATTAGAAAGTAGATCAGGTTTACGAGACGGATACGATCTGAGAGATTTTAACACTGGTCCGACTACGTATGCTGATGCTGCATTTTCAGAAAAAATATTTTCTGCAACAGGCCTAGCTGATTTTTCGGGACAGGCTCGAGTGCTTGATCTCATGTCAGGACCTGGGAAGGTAGGGCTTAGCTTACAAGAATATGCACCACAGCACACCTATTATTTCCTCGACCTTTCTCAACTCCAGCTAGAAAAGATTCCTGCTACCGGAGAAATAGTATACAGAGACCTAACACTATCAGTTGCCAATCATCGTTTACGAGCAGATGTTCGGGAGTTGCCGATTCGTGGTAAAAGTATGGATGTCGCAGTGGCGCGGTATGCTTTAAAGGATTTGACAGATTACGAGCAGGGACCAACGCTTTTTGGTATTGCAGAAACGCTTAAGCCGGGAGGAAGACTTGTCATTGCAGATATGGTTTCGCCAGACGGTCCCGACAATAAGTCATGGCTCAATATGCATCATTCTCTGAAGCAGGAACTGAGTGGCAGAAACCCTCTGCAAGAAGGGTTTTGCCATATTCCAACAGAGCACGGATGGATGAGAGTGCTTCAGGATGCTGGTATGAAAGTGACTGCTATTGACACACATGTCAGTCATGTAACCACAACTGATTGGGTGCGAGGGAAACAGCTCACTGAAGTGCAGCTTGAACAAATGAACGATGATATTCGTAACGCTCCAGAAACTGTAAAGCAAACGTTTAACGTTCGTGAAGACGGTGGATTACTCATGCTTGATTATCCGGTTATTATTCTTCAGGCAGTCAGATCTTTACCCACACAAAGGATTGCTGCGTAGGTGAGAGAAGCGATACAAACACCGGCTGACGTTGATCAAGTCGGAGCTCAATTGCTAACCATTAGGCGGATACAAGGAGAGATAATTCCATCAGCGCATGATGAGAATCATCTGAGAAGAGTATCGTTAGGAACCCAGCTTGTCTGCGATCTCTATGGATTTACTCCACGGGAAAAACTTCTTGCTTCTACAGCGGCCTGGTTTCATGCAAGAGTGAGAAATCCTACAGAAGATCCAAGGGTAGATGATAATGCTGCAAGTGCATATGAAGCACAGCGAACCCTGGAAGATTTATCGAATCAAGCTGCTTTTACGACCCTTCGTGAAGAGAGAGATGCTGTCGCATTTGCCGTTGCTCGCCAAACAACCATCCCACATTGGCTACAAAATCCCACGACTCGAGAGTATGAACCATTATCTCTCGATGGGAAGTTATGGTTCGCGCTTTTTGTAGCAGATAAAGTAGAAGAAAATGGTCCATGGGTTATTGCTCGTCGATCAAGTTTCGTGGCAGGAAATAGACTACAATCACCAGAAGGAGATCTCTACCATCGGTTAAATTTGGGTGAGAAAGCTGCTGCAGTTGCTGAAGAAACAATGCTTCGTTTGGCATTTCTTAATCCTCAGTACATCTATCCACAACGCCTCCAGCCCATGGTCGAGCCACTTTATAAAGTACAGAGAGAGTTCGCTAATGCAGTCTGTCGTGCCAGTGGGTATTCTGTGAGAACAATGGCAAGATATTTACTAGAGACGAAAGATAATGATGGTAACAATATCTTGCAACAAAGAAATATAGCTGCTCCAGATACAGAAGATGCTTTATGGGATTATATGGAAAAAGCAACAGGTATGGATTACGATACGATTTACCCTGCTTCAAGTGAAGCAGCTATAGGAGTAATCTTTGCTATAGAACATTTTGCCGATCGATACACAGATGATTTAGACACGACTATACTGGAGTGGGAACCTGTTGGTGATACTGCAGAACGATGGAAAGATGGGATGCTTGATTATATGAGTGGTGCGTGGTTTAATACAGTACGGAGGGAGTTGGGCCTCGTATGAGAAAGATTACCGTATCGGCTCCGGGGAAACTAATGGTACTTGGTGAACATGCAGTCGTCTATGGTCACCCATGTATCGTCACTGCTGTAGGTCAACGCCTCACGCTTACTGCATCTATTGATCCTGACCCAAATTTCACCTTTGAAGCACGAGATGTTGATGTGCATGGTCATAAAAAACCGATGACTGAGTTAGGAAACGGAACAGTCGAAAAAAAAGTCGCGTTTGTCGAACACGCAGTCAAGAATTGTGTTCAGAAACATCCTATAGATAAAGGTATAGAGATACAAACGACTTCACAGTTTTCCTCACAATTGGGCTTCGGTTCTTCTTCAGCAGCAGCGGTATGCACGATAAAAGCATATAGTGAGTTATTTGACTTAGAACTCTCAAATAAAGAGATTTTTGAACTTGCCTATAAAACAGTCCTTGATGTGCAAGGAAAAGGGTCGGGGTTTGACGTCGCCGCCGCAGTCTTCGGTGGTACGCTTTATTTCGTTACCGGAGGTGAGACGATAGAACCGTTAAAAGTCGAGTCGTTGCCACTCATTGTCGGGTACTCCGGTGTCAAAGCAGATACGGTAACACTTATCAATCAAGTTTCAGAACTATCGAAGCGGCATCCGAAAGTGGTGACCGGAATCTATAAACAAATCGATCTTTTAGTTCGAGAAGCAAAGATGAAACTTTTGGATAAGGATTGGCAAGCCTTCGGTGAGCAGATGAATATCAACCAAGGGTATTTAGAGGCGCTAGGTGTAAGTATCGGTAAGTTATCGGCGATGATTTATGCAGCGAGAGAAGCCGGAGCTTATGGAGCGAAACTCTCAGGAGCAGGCGGTGGAGACTGCATGATTGCTTTTAGCTCAGAAGAAAAAAAGCAAGGCATAAAAGACGCGATTATAAAAGTGGGCGGAGAAGTGATCGAAGTTGAAGCAAACGTAGAAGGCGTCCGTGTAGAAAAAGTCTAATTTTGCTATAATACCCGTCCTATAGGAAAAACATGACTGAACGCTACCTCGCAGAAGTTCCACAAGTACTCCCTTTTGTCTTAGATAAGACTACTCTCCCAGTGCCATGTACAGAACTTGATTTATTGGGTTTAGATGTACGTGCGGCGATGATTGTTAGATCATTCCCAGTAGGAACAATCGACGGGCTAAGTCGTCTCAGTGAGCAGGAATTGAAGACGCCAGGTAGCAGAAGGCAAACGACCCCAACACCTGTCATCGACGAAATTCATGAGAAAATCGCCCAGTTTAATGCGGAGCTTCGAGTGCTTGATACTGCAGCAGCTATTGCTGCAAACGGATCCCCAAGAGACCCAGTAGTTATCAATGCAAGGGATTGGTTTGAGCAACATAGCTTAACCTGGACGGGTATACCGAAAACACCTGTCATGTTAGAGGTTGAAGAAATAGTTGGTGAAGAATTAGGTACATATCTTGAAGAAGCAGTCAGTATCTATCAGCTCTCTACACCTCGTATTGCTGAAGAAGTTGAAAGAATGTCTGGTGGGCGAAGAAGGCTTCGAGGAGACCAAGTACGTGGTTTTTTTACGATGTTTAACATAGAGTTTCTTGATATGAACAAAATTCGTGATAGAAGAAAAGGAGCGATGCCTGAGAATGAACGAGAAAGAGTTGTTGCAGCTTTGAACGAGGCTCCTAGGACAGGGAGAATGAATGATGAGAGGCTTGCCGCTATACGGCTGGTTGTTGGGCTAGCGCGGCAAAACGGCTTATGGGATTTACCACTCTACTTATCTGATAAAGATAGAATAGTACTTGAATTTGTAACGCAAGGTGTTCAGGAAAGTGAGATTGCAAGAGTGTTAGCAGTTGGGGATTCAAGAATTGATGATATCGCAACACAAGCGACAAGACGCCTCAGAACTCAGCTTCAGCGACAAGGGATGATAACTGGAAATGTCCTTGATACTGGACAGGTTTCTGAACCTGCTCTCCCGATGTTAGAAGGATAGGCTTTTTAAGCAGCAAAGACGATAGTGTCTTCTATCGATGAAATCATCACGGGTTCGAGAAGTGCTGCTGGGAATGACCGCAGAGCGTCCGCCATTCTGATTACTTTTCTTCCATCTCTTTGAACAGTCGTGAACTCCTCGTCAGTATAGGCATTTCTCCATCTCGTAGCAGCACCCTCAGGAACTTCGATTACTGCATCTTGCCATGCATCTCCGACAGCGAGAGAGCCATCATGAACGACAGCTGATGTGATACGAGGGGCGATAGTAATGACTGTCGAATCACTCGTTCCTCTGGCAAAAGCGACGACATTATCCTGGAATTTTCCTGATGCTATGAGAGGGGTATACTCACCATCCAGGAGGGTATCTTTGTGTCGATTTCGGAACTGAAGTGCTTGCCAGTTGGTATAGAGCTTCAGTCTATCTCCATCCTCATCTCGTAAGACTTCTTGCGCAAGTGTTTGTCTACCCTCGGTAGATTCTCTTTGAGAGAGTTGTGTAAATGTGTCGACGAGTTTTTGTTGCGGAAGACCCCGTCTATTATCCGGATCGACGAGACTGTCATCGGTCAGAACACCGAGTTGAAAAATATCAGGGATACCGGGAGAGGTCATCTGTAAAGAAACATGAGCAACAGAGTTCATTCTTCCATGAACTGCAATTTTACGTCTGAATTCAATCATGGAAGAGAGGAGTGTGGGGCTACTGAGGACGCCATCAATAAAAAATCGCAAATTGTTTTCGTAAAAATCTTTTCCCTTGTTATGACCGACGTGGGAGATGTTTCTTCCTGATTCCTTCGCCCACTTAACCATGTATTCTTTCATTCGATGCCTAAATTCAGTAGTAACAAGATTCCCATCAGTGGGCATCATTGCCATGAGTGTTTGGTAGGCGATATAACGATCTTCAGCGTCTGGTTGATCGTTTCCGCGGTTTTCAAAGTCCCTATGGTAAAACTCTTCTGCTTGTTGATCCCACTCCTTGAATCGATCAGCCCATTGGGTCACCATATTTGGTTCGGAAAGGACATTGTTATGGAGTCTGGTGTCTATTCCTTGCTTGGTATCATGGGTAGATGCAGTCAGCATCGCATAACGGTTGTTTTCAAACGTTCTCGCGTTTAACGTATGGAAAGCTCTTACGGGATCGGTTTCATTAACAATTGCTGGTGCAAGGCCGACATCACAGCGACTTTTTAAAGCAGCCAGCTCTGGAAAGGCTCCGTCTTCTACACCCTTTGCCATAGCCGGACCGGTGAGTTGTTGCCAGCGCATGACGAAGGTGAGATATTCCTGGCGTCGCTTCCCATCTTCGTGTGCAAGCATCAGCACGTCTCCGAGGTACTGTATAGCTCGTTTTCTCTCAGGTGAGTCTGCTTCCACTGCAGCGAGAGAGAAAAGGATAGGTTGGAGGTCTTCGATAAATCCTATTTGTTCTGTTGTGATGTATGTTCTGTATTGGGTGAGATTTGCAGTCGTTTCCATGAGCGCCCAAGCAAGATCATCTCGGGAAATGTGATCCATGGTGTCTTCAGAAGCAGCGATTTCTGACAACATACCGCTCAAATGAGTTATATCACTCTGTAACGTTCGTTGTAATACCTCACGTTTTTTAGTCCCTGAGAGCGATTCGAGATTTTTACTTCTCCCGATAAAATCTGCAAAGACTTCGTTTATTTGAGAAAATCCGGCTACATCTATGAATACACCATTCGTGACATTCATATACTCATAGCCTGTCTCACTTTCGACTCCTTGCCAGGTTTCGGGAATTCGCTCCTTGTCACCCATAATTTTTTCTACATAGATGGGTATATGTTTTCCGGCAGCTTCGGAAGCCTTTTCGTGAAGCCAGGTAATAATTTCGCCGGCATTTAAGGGGCCGTCGATATGGTCCAGTCGAAGAGCGGAAAAGACAGTTGGGTGATTTCTTATATCTTCAAGAATTCGTGCAAAAGCTGCTTCTCGTACCTCCGAGTCTTGCATGTTGAGTTTTACCATTTCTTTTACATCGAAGAAAATGCCGTAGCCTCTCTCATTTGTCCACCATTCGCTTAAAATAAAATGTTGTGCTTCTAAGAGTTCATGGAACCTATCACGATTTTCGTTGCCATGCTCTGGGTTAGGATCAAACATCGAAACACGTTCCTGGATGTAGCTATGAGTTAATCGATCACGTAAACCTTCCTTTACCGTTTCGACAATAGCAGTGGCAACTGCAGAACGAGCGAGAATACTATCTCGATCTGAAGGATCTATCTGCATGGATTCGAGTCTTCCTATTTCCTCTCGAAGCCTCAAAAGAGTAGGAGAAGATCCACGGTAGTTATCCAGATCCAGAACTGTTTTATATGATATCGGATCGAGCATGAAGCGAGAGGAGTGATATCGAATGGTAATGCCATGTTCTTCTTCTGCAATCAGTCCCAACTGGGAGGGTGAAGAGGTAGTAATTTCATGAAGTTCAGCTCCAAGACGTGGTATAACGAATTTTCCATCAGGGCGAGGTCGCATCTCAAAATATTTCCAATAGGGAGATAATTGACCGTTTCGTTGCACATCAGCCCACCAGGGGTTATTCTCGCCATTTGCAGACATGTGATTTGGTACCAAGTCAAGCATAACTTTCATGTCTACTGCTTCAAATGCGGAAAGCATTGCCTCAAATTCTTCTTCGCCACCCAGCTTCTCGCTAACTTTTGAGGGGTCGGAGGTGGCATAGGGGTTATCTTCCGGACTGAATGGATTGGTTCGAGCAGCCTGATAAAAAGGGGAGAGATAGGCGCCATCAATACCCATGGCCCTGAGAGTAGGGGCAAGATCTGCAACCTGTTGGAATCGTAAGTGTTCCGGGTCGAGTTGAAGACGGACTGTAGCTGAAGTAATACCCAGTTCACGTTGTTGACGTCGCTCATCTTCTGTTACACGGGGGGGAAGTGCTTCGTATCTTCCTAATGCCTGAAAGCCACCAAATGCTCCGAAACTCTGTTCATTGGTGTAGCGAGTGAGTAGATCTACAAGTCTTTGGCTATTTGGAGGTAAATCGCCAGCTTCAGTGGTAGGGAGGAAGCCATCTACGTTTGAAGCGAAATATGCGTTGTCACCCACGGCTGTTTGGCCGTTTGCGACAAATGTTTCTAAAAGGGTGGCAGTTGCCATAGATTAAGTATATTTTGACAGATCAACCTAAACTTGGTATAGAGGTATTCTAGAGTATTGGATGAGAGAGAACTTGACGATCTCATCCCTCTTTTCTGACAGATTTCTGACAGTCTGAAGCTACTGTTCGGCGTAACTATCTCTGCTATAATCTGGGGTATGAAAGCGACAGCTATCGCACCGTCAAATATTGCTTTTATTAAGTACTGGGGTCGAAAGGACGAAGAACTTCGTTTGCCCGAAAATGGCAGTATTTCTATGAATTTGAGCGATCTTTTGACGACGACAACAGTCGAGTTTAACCCGTCATATACACATGATGAAATGAGTATCAATGGGCAGATCGAGCCACAAGAAAAAGCAGAAAAGATTGTAAAACATCTGGATAGGGTAAGAGCGTTAGCAAATACTGAACATAAGGCAAAGGTTGTTTCAGAAAATAATTTTCCTCGAGGTACCGGTTTATCATCATCAGCTTCAGGTTTTGCCGCACTGACGGTAGCAGCTACGAAAGCTGCAGGACTCAATCTTTCGGAGAAAGAACTTTCTATTCTTGCTCGTCAAGGATCAGGCAGTGCTTGTCGATCAATTCCGGATGGCTTTGTTGAATGGTTAGATGGTGATACTTCTGAATTGTCATATGCCCAGACCATTTTTCCACCCGATCATTGGGATATCATCGATTTTGCCGTCATTTTGACTGAAGAAATGAAAGATATCAGTACCAGTGAGGGACAGAAATCTGCCAGGACGAGTCAGTTCTATGAACTGCGTCAGAAAAATATAAGAGAAAGAATTGAACAGATAAAAAAAACGATTCGGGAGAAAGATTTTACTACATTCGGTGAAATCACCGAGTCAGATGCATTAGAGTTGCATGCAATTATGCTCACATCGCATCCATCGCTTATCTACTGGTATCCGGCAACAATTACCATCATGAAATGTGTTAAGAAATGGAGAAAAGAAGGATTGGAAGCGTACTTTACCATGAATACCGGTCAGAATATTCATGTGCTCTGTCAAAAAAAAGACGCAGAGAAACTGGAGGCTCAGTTACAAGCCATTCCTGAGGTAAAACAGACGATGAGAAATTCATCCGCAAAAGGTGCTAGAATTATACAGGAGCATTTATTCTGAGATGAATATTGGAGACCAACTGAAACAGTTGTTTGAGAAATTACTCAAACTTCCACCACAACAGCAAGCAATTCTCATTATTGTACTAGGAGTTGCGCTACTCATTTTGGTGCTTTTACCTTTCGGCGTAGGGCTTATCGCTCTCGCGTTTATCGCGTACTACATCTATAAACGATTTCTCTCCTAAATAACTATAACGTCCGCAACTTGAAACTATAGGTCACTTATTATATAATCCCTCTATGATTTCTACAGATAGAGATGTGCATCACGGTAAAGAACATGAGCCCGGAATGAAAGTAAATATTGCTGTTTATGGTTTTGCGCATGACCCACTGAATTTACAAGGTAACAGAGGCATAATTGAGACTGCTGAAAGGTATCTCAGTCAGACAAACGGAAACGTATTCCTTCTTATAGAAAATACTGTTACTCCTCAAATAGCTCGCGGTATGGCAGCTGATCAGCGTGAACATGGTTTATGGTATCCACAACTGCACGGTGATTTAAAAGATCTGTTGGGGAGACCTCCTACTGAAGCATTCGTAAGAAATCGGATGGAAGAACTTCGAAATGCTGGAGCACAGGAAATCCTTGACAAGGAACTTTTATTAGGAGGGGACATTCGTATTAACTTAATGCTCAGAGATATTGCTGCCCTTCAAGCACGAAATCCTCGATTAAAAACTCGCGAAGAAACACATTCGGAACGCGTGATTAACGCCATAAAACCACATAAACAAAAATATAGAAGCTTAGAAGAGCAGATTCCCCAGCTATGGGAAGCCGGAGCATATGATGAAGCATGTAAAGCTCTTGAAACAATATTCTTAACTGTTGGTCCAAGTAGAAAAGAACGGGATAGAGAAATAGTTTCTGATAATATTAAACCCTTGGTCGAAGGACTCCTTAAAGATTCTCGAGGAGGGGCAGTTATTGCGCTTATGGGGGCAAATCATGTAGATGGTATTATGGCAGGTACCCGATGGGCATTTGGAAAACGAATAGGGTATCAACCGATTGTTGATGTTCCTCCAAATCTAGCTCAATTGCAGACGAAAGTGCATGTAACGAATGGGCAGCCGATACCTCGAGAATTAGTCGCTCAGGGTTTATTTGAATCTATATTGCTAGCGACAGTAGAGGACATATTTGTACAAAATAGTGTTGTTGATATTTATGCAAACAATTTTAACGCTGTTTACCAAGCGATTTGTAATATCGCACAAGAAACACCGGAAGAGAAAGTGCGAGAACTTTGTGAGCAGCAGGCTGATATAGGCTCGTTTTTTATGGAGCATCCTCTTTCTGATTCACTCGACGTACTGTTTGCAGAGTAGTAATCGCTCTAAAACCTCTTCTCCTGTATAATACGACCACATGAGTAGTAGACAGATGTTGATTCTGGTTGATGAAAATGATGTCCCAACAGGGCAGTATGAAGATAAGGGAGAGTGTCACTTCGGAGAAGGGTTACATCATCGTGCATTCGTCGTCGTTTTGGAAAATAAAAACGGAGAAGTCCTGCTTCAGCTTCGGAAACATGTCAGATGGGATAAGTTCTGGGATGTAACGGCTATCAGTCATGTGCTGCATTTGAAGGATCATGATGAGACGTATGAAGAAGCAGGTTTGCGATCACTGCGAGATGAGATGGGTATATCAGGTGTAACACTTTCCAAAATCGGTGGGTTTAATTACTTCGCGAAATATCACGGACACTGTGAGAATGAATACTGTGCTGTACTTTTCGGCACGTACGATGGAGATCATACAGAGAATCCCGATGTTGTTTATGAGACTAAATGGATGAAGAAAGAAACGTTTCTTGAGGATGTAGAGAAAAATACAGATAGCTATACGCCTTGGTGCATTTTAGCTGTAAAACAGCTGCTAAAACAAATTCGAAGCACGAAGCACGAAATTCGAAACAATACCAAATGACAAAAAACCAAAATACAAATCTTTTTGAACACTTGTATTTTAAATATTTGAATTTGTTTCGTATTTCGATATTCGGATTTAGGATTTTAAACATATGAAGATACCAGTACATATAGCTTTTATCATGGATGGTAATCGTCGCTGGGCGAGAGAAAAAGGCCTGCCTATTTCTGCCGGTCATACAAAGGCAACTCAGATCTTAGAGCCTCTCATTACCCACGCGAAAAAGAGGGGAGTGAAGTATGTCACCTTCTGGGCCTTCTCGACTGAGAACTGGAACAGAACGCCTACTGAGGTGAAACTACTGATGAATGTCTTCCGAAGGTTCTTCAAAAGTTCATCAATTGAGAAACTGAAAAAAAATGACGTAAAGATCCAGATTTTAGGTGACTACACAAAATTTCCCAAGGATATTGTGAAAGACATAGAAGATTTGCTTGAAGAGACGAAAAACCACAAAAGTATTGTGGTGAATATGGCTCTTAATTATGGTGGTCGAGCAGAAATGCTGAGAGCAGTGAATATGCTTCTTAAAGAAGGAAAAAAAGCAGTTGATGCCGAAACATTTGCAACATATCTTTTTACTGCTGGGCAGCCGGAGCCGGACATTATTGTCAGAACAGGAGGCGAGCAGCGAATGAGCGGCTTCATGCCGTGGCAGTCTGTCTATGCCGAATACTTCTTCCCGACATTTTACTTCCCGGATTTTGCCGAAGAGAAATTAGATGAGGTGATTGAAGAGTATAACGACCGCGAGCGAAGATTCGGAAAATAGCTTTACTTTCTCCCCAGATTTGCCGATTCTATTCCTCTATGAAGGAGAACTGTTCCACGGTAAATAATCCTTCCTAATCGAAAGGCATTTTTTATTGTTTCTTGTGAAGGTCTCTGAGGCCTTAGAGTTTGGTGAGATTCCTGGGTAGGTGCTTCAGAAGATCTTCTCTGTCGTGGGAATTCTCGAAGCGCCCAGTTGGTTGTTAGTGCTTCAGCAAATCCTCCTACTCGATCGTTCACAGCGATTTTCGTTAGCATAGAAGAGCAAACAGCTGGCGTAAGTTGCTCAGAAGTACGTCCGTTAACTGTTCTCAGTACATTACGTGTTGCCTCGTCAAGAGTAATAGAACGTCTAATTCCTGATGCACCACTAATGACTTGAAGTCCCTCGGTTCTTGTTAAGCTCATTTTCTCCTTTTTAACCGAAAGTTCATCTATTGTCAACGTTGGTCAGATTTGATTCATGTAAAGAAGATAGGAATAGGGGAGTCTAGGCGTTAGGACTTTACAATCGTTCTTCAGATTGCTAGTATGTCAAAACAGCATAGACAGTTGAAAATAACTAACTCTACGATACATTGAAAGAAGGGAGGTGAGTAAGAATGGACGAAAATAATACTACTAGTACACAAGCACCAAAAAGTAACACAAGTATGATTCTTATTGCAGTTGTGTTACTGCTCTTAGTAGGTGGAGGATTGTATGTTTTCTCACAACAGAAAAAGACAACAGCTCCAACATCGACGACTAGTGAGCAGAGTGTAGCGCCAACAAGTTCTGAGCCGTCAACGAATCCATCAGAAACGGAAACGAGCGGTGATGCTATGACTGACTCAACGAAAGAAATCACCGTTACCGGGCAAAATTTCTCGTTTACTCCTGCAACAATCACTGTTAAAAAAGGTGATAAGGTAAAACTCATCTTTAAAAATAGTGGTGGAGTTCATGACTTTGTTATTGATGAGTTGGGTGTAAAAACCAAACAAATTTCAGGTGGAGCTTCTGATACAGTTGAGTTCATCGCAGATAAAGCGGGAACATTCGAATACTACTGTTCAATTGGTAATCATCGCCAGATGGGTATGAAAGGGACACTTATCGTAGAATAAGCCCTCTGGTAAGGAGCTGCAACCATGGCTCGTGGTTGCAGCTTTTTTATGGGTTTTTTATTGACAACTGAACAAAAATAATGTCATGATGAATGCGTATGGCACGTGGTGGTGAAAGTTCCCTTGGTTCAGCAGCAGCGTCAGAAAGACGAGCTCGTCTTGGTCGTTCGGTAACGCCGCTTGCAGAAGCTGGAGTACCACAAAGAACATTGTCATTGTCGCGGGAAAAAGTACTTGATCGACAAAGAAGAGGGGTCAGTAGTATAAGAACAAGTTCTAATGCAACACCCTCACAAGAAGCAGCTTCAAATACGCCAGTAAATGTGCTCTCGAGAGAAGATTCTATAAAGGCGCTCTACGGAAAAACCCCAGATCAGCTGCAAGCAGAAGAGACTAGCCAGCATGCAAGAACAGTTGCGGATCGTATTGCTAAGAAAGAAAAAGGTGCTGATTTATCAACCAAAGACACGGAAGTAGAGGCTGCAGGCGTTGATCAGTTACGACCGACGAATGAACCAGCCAGTAAAGCGGAAGCTGATGCGCCAGCGGCTGTGGCAGTTTCGGTTGGAGCAGAGGATACTACAGCACAACAAGCTGCTGTTCTTGACGCGTTACATGAAGAACAAAATGGCGTGGGAGCTACAGTTGATGCAAGTCCATTAAGTAGACTTGATCGTGATGTTAAAGGCAATGTAATAAAAGGTTCAAGAAAGGGTACAGCCGGAGGCGACAATGGTGATGGTGGAGATGGTGATGGTCAAGAGGGAAAGAAGAAAAAAAAGAGACAGGGTGGTCGAAGAAGATTAGGAGATTGGGCCACATACAATAGCGATGAACCAGCTAGTCTCGATACTGCAACTGAACCGTCAGGATCTCCAGCAGCACCTGAGGTACTTCCCGAAGCGACACCTCCCGTTGAAGTAGTTAATGCCTTTTCAGAAGCCACAGCAAATATGTCAGCGGACCAGAGAACAAAATTTCTTCAGGCGTTAGATGCAAGAAGGACTGGCCTGGAAGCTGATCTTGCTGCTGCTGGTGATGATCAAAGACCAGTATTGCAGGAGCGAATAAATCGACTAACGGCACTCAGAGGTTATATGGATGGTGGAATTATCCCGACCGGCTTGGCAAACAGAGATGAGGTTCGGGTTTTTCTTAATGCAGCCGCTTCCGAGTTTCCGCAACGTGCGAGAGCAGCGGCTCCAACAGAAACTGTCGCAACAGGAACAACAGAGGCAGTAGCTGAACGAGAGGCGGTACCTGTTTCAGAAACTATTGAATCGCCACCAGTCGTATCCGCAGAAGACAGATTAGAAGCTACAGTGAAAACTCTCAATGAGATGGGGGCAGATGAAAGATCGGAAATGCTCACCGGAGTAGCAGATGAAAGAACAGAACTCCAAAGACAACTTGAGGCAGGTGATCTAACCCAGGATGATTTTGATAGAAGAGATGGTACCTTACAAGAACTGCTTGATGCAGAGACTGAAAGACAGCGTCGTTTCGGACCTGAACCTGCTTCAAGTGAAGCAGCTCCGGAACAATCAGCTATTGATGCACAGATACAAATTATTGATGATTTGCTCGCGACGGATCTTCCTCCAGAAGATAGAGCAGTACTTACCCATGCAAGAGAAAAACTACGACCTACAGTAGTAACGACAGAACCGGTCGTAGCAGCATCGTCGGGTACAGGTGAGCCAGTGGTAGCCGCAGCTTCGCCTGAACCTCCGCCTGCAGTCGTCTCTGGTGCTGACGCAGTAGCTGGTGAAGCACCCCTTTCTCCTACTGAGACCCCTCTAGATGAAAATGCTTTGGAGCAAAAACAGCGAATGGAGTTTAATAGAAAAATGCAGGCAATTGGCCGAAAGCTTGAAGTGGGGGGTATGAGTGAGGAGGATAGAAGAGTGATTGCAAGAGAGTTAGATGATGTCATTGGAGAAGAAGCAGCTCGTCGGGAGGGCATATCTCCTACAGCAGATGTAACACCAGATCAAACAGCACAAATTTTGAGAACGGCATTGTTCCTGAATGGTCAGCAAAGAGGATTCGCAGGAGATACCCCCCTCGGTGCTGAGCTTGATAAGCAGAGAGACTTTTTTGTGAGTGCTCTCGAAAATCCTTCTGGTACTGTGGGTACTCCTACTGTTCCCGAAGCTTCTCCGCTTGTTCCGCCCACTCTAGCAGAACCAGCGACAAACGAGAGTGGGGTTGATGTAGCCCAAGTAGCAGATGCAGTTGATAAGTTAATACCTCCCGCTGGTAGACAAGGCTTTGTCGATGCGATGGCAGAAAGGGCAGAGCAGTTACGCCAAGAGGCAGCTGTCGCTGCTGCTCCAGGATCGCCTGAACCACCGCCTGCTCCGGAAACAGCATTTGAAATAGAGGTTGCAGGCATAAAGGGACGATTAGCGGAACAACTACAGAGACAGGCATCTCTTGATCCTTCATCTCCTGACGCACAACAGGTGAGAGATGCGATACAAGAACTTACAACCGAACTTGAGCAGAGTTTCTCAATCCAGGCCGAATCTATAGTGAATAATGAGCTTATGAATAATGGTCAGCTACGAGCTGGTGATGCAGGTGATCCAAGCATGAGGTTTAAATATGAAAGAGCTATTAATGCCGAGGAGTACAAACAACTTGAAGCCGCAGCTGCTGCAGAGACTGATCCACAACTGAAAGAAGCACTAGTAACGTTGCGTGATGAAGTAAAACAAAGAAATCCTGAATGGGAAGGAGCGACAAAGCCTACAGAGCCGATGTCAGAACTTCATCTTGACGCAGACGGTTTAGTCGATAGAGATTTCACCGTGAGGGAACAATTAAGAAATAGATATCGTGACGCTTTGAGAGCACCAGCAGGTCCTGAGAGAGATGCATTAATTGCTGCTATTCGGGGAGATCTGATTCATCAGGTAGAGGAACAGCTACGAGAGCAAGGACGTTTCCTCGGTCCCGCTACTGGAGATCCAGCTACAGATCAGGTAGAGCAGGCAGCTTATTATCGTGACCAAAGAAATGCTTTAACCGGTATGTATGCTCGGGAACAACAGAATAATCCCAACTCCGTTCTTCTACCGTTGATAGATCAGTTAGGTAATGAGGTTGCGATTAATATCCGCCAAGCAGAAGGAGGGCAACCTGTTGAACGACCAAGACAAGGATTATTAGATAGAATCCGAGGATTCACTCAAGCCACACGAGCTCGATTCGGTCGAGGCGGCCCTCGAGATCCAAATAGACCAGATAATAATGGTATTCATGGACCGAGTCCAGAAGATCTCGCTACGCTTCCTCAGAACACCGGAGAAGTTGAACCGGTAGATATTACTGAACAAAGAGAGCGGAGGCGTAAACGACTTGCAGCTGCAGCGGCAGTACTTGGTATGGGTGTGGCAGGAGCAGGGGTAGGAACACAGATAGACTTTGGTAGGAACCCCGCTGAAGTGAGACCGGCCTTAGCAGGACAGGACACAGCAGGAGGAGAATCACAAGCGGCTGGTGTTAATGTAAATGTAGATGTTCCTGCATTTGCAACCCAGGGTGATGGAACCCAGGTTATCGTACCAGGTGATGGCACAGGAAATATTAATATTCAAGTGCCTGATCAAGTAGCTCCTGAAGTTGCCGCGACAACAGCTGTAGGAGGAGAGTCTGGAGCGGTAGCTACTCCTGAAGCAGGTGTTACTGATGTTGAACCGGCAACAACAGAAACCGCCCCAGCAGCGGAATCTACACCGGAGGCAACAACTACTGTTGAAAGCACCGCGTCTTCATCAACGCAGCAAGAAATAAATGAATTCGTTGATAAACACACAAAAGATCTAACAATAGAAGAAGGATCAAGCATCAGTGATGCAACGATTAAAGCGGGTATCGTTAAAGATGCAAATGAGTATAATGAGAAGTTTTTTGCTGGGGATTTAGAGCTAAAGCCGGAACTAACCATTGAACAGCGTCGCGATGCAGCTAAACCACTCCTTGGATCATATATCGCTGCGTATTCAGATTTACTGGCATCAAATCCCAATTTACCTCCACTTGCAGAAACTGTTAAAGCATTTGATACAGCAAACGATACTGCCTCTCAGAATGCTGTTGTCGCACAGATAAGAACAGCAATGAATACGGTTGATGCTGGCGCTGAAATTACTGTTATGGACAGTGTAGAGTCTGCCAATATTATTGCAGATGCTGCTATAACAGCGCTAAATGCGGATACAACGGGAGATGCTTGGGTCACGTTTAATGAAGAATATGCAAATGCATTCAATAATAGCGGTGAGGGATCATCAGAAACACAGACAATAGCTCCAGCATCAGGGCAGACAGAGACGGCAAGCACAGGAGACGGTTCAGAAGTCGTCAGTGAGCAGACGGTAGAAAAGGTACGCCAAGAGCAGGTGATTAAAGGAATGCAAGCGCTTGCGGATAAAGGTCTAATACCGCAAGCACAAGTTGAGACAGTCAAGATGGCCTTTGCTGCCGAGAACGCTAAGCATGGTGAAGTGCTACATGGACATACAGATACACATAAGAAAGATAAGACAGCTGAAGACGGAGTTGAAGCAAAGAAAGATGATGATGAAGAGTTGCCAATCGTTCCGGGAGGCCCGTCGTCTGGTACTCCTGGAGAAGTAGTAGAAGGGCAATAGGTGAAAGGAGGAGATAATGGAGCAACCACAAAAAACAGCAATACAACAAGTTATTGATGCCTTAAAGCAAAAAGGTTTTGCGGATGTTGACGTGCAGGAAATTACAAAACAGATTAGTCGAGTGGCTACTGAACAGTTCACGCTTCGAGCAATGGCTGTTTTGACAGATGATGACCTTACTGCAATTGATGCTTTTCCCGAAGATGCACAAGCAAGTGCCGAGATGCAGAAGCGGTATAATCAGCGAACCGGCAAAGACGCGAACGCGGTTATGCAGGCATTACTCGAGCAAAATGCCAAAGATTTCCTCGCCCAACTAACACCACTCAGCCAAATACAGCAAAAATAATCGTTACCGTAGTTGATATATTTCAAACGAAATCTCTCAGAGGAATAAGCAGCACTTTTTGTAAAGGACTTGCAGTGACGTGCTATAATATACGTCTTAATGGATAGACGTCGAATAGAGCAGTGGACGGCTTCACTCGCAGTACTTCTGCTCGCTTTCATGACCATCGGAGGCATTCTGGCCATAGCAAATGGTATCTTCAACTGGGACATTTTTCCACCAGACATCGAGAAATTTATTTGGTTTATTCTCGCATCATGTGCTGTTATTATCGTTGCTTCCGTTCTCGTAAACATCATGATCAATCTTTCAATAATTGCCATTAACTCGGACCTTATTCGTGAGCGAAAGGAAGAACATGAACGAAGATCGAAGAAAACTTAATCTCCTGACACCACTGATTGCTCTCGGTGTCATCACGCTTATTATCGTTGTCCTCATGACGATTCTCACAAATGTTGATAAAAAGCGGAAACAAGATGTAAACGATACGTATACTGCAGAAACGCAGAACTGGATGAAGAAAAACAAAAAAGAGCTCCTTGGTGTTTTTAATGAGGCTATTCCGGATACTTGCCGCACGTCAGAGGATTACTATAACTGTACGAATGGTGAGGATATAACGAAAAAGTTGTCATCAGATATAAAGGATTTTAGTTCCATTATGTTTATGAAGCACACCAAGAACGGGGAAATAATCACCATGCGTCTCTCAGGCCAAACAAATCTCATTACCTATAATGACAATAAAATAAATGATCTTCATCAACTACTCTGGGGAGGGAAATCATCGCTTCCTTGGGATGATTACTTTTATGAACTGCAGGGAAAAGAAGTTATCGTTCCTGTAAAGGACGATAAAGGAAAAATCATCGGTGCCATCATCCGCGGCGTGATAGAAAAATAAACCCTGGTGCTTGAGACCTATAGCCATATTTAGTATAATAGCCACTTATGAGTACACTTGGACCTGAGCAAAGAGCGAACGAGCCTATACTGTTTCCTACAGGGACTGAATATGCAGCAGATGCTCTTCTTCAAACCGTACGTTTTCATGCACTCGCTATTACAACAGAGCTAGATGCATTACTGTATAGTCCACAGGAGCCAACGCAACATAGACGATTGACAGCAGCACTCCATATTTCTGGCGCTAAACAAGGACTTGCCTTTGCAGAAATCGGGCCGGATGAGCACAGAACAATGGATATCGATGAATTAAGTAATCCGTATGGTGCGTCCCGCTTTATAACGTCACTTCTTCTTGCAGCTACAGAAAGACCTGTTCCAAATATTCCTTCTCTCGAGCGAGAGGTAAGGCGAAATGAAAAAATAGCAATAGCAACAAGAGATTTAGCACTCATGAGTCCAGATAGAAGAAAAACATTAGAAGAGGCAATGCATCTTAATAGCTTAATTGGTTTCTCCTATGAATTGTTTGATGAGAGAGATCCGAGACTTAATCGTCCAGGAAAACTCATTACCTTACTTCCTAAGCATCTCGAATACTGATATAGTTTATCTATGAAAGCCTTACAAGAAGAGATAAAAGAGCTACAGGAAGAGATTGAAAAGATAAAGGCACGAAATAAAAAAGTTGAAGCAGATAAAGCCTGGGAGCTCAGTCATACACGTACTGCTTTTATAGCCATCTCCACGTACTTACTACTCTATATTTTCTTTTTATTAGTCAAGGCTGAACAACCATTTCTCAATGCTTTTATCTCAGTAGTAGCATATCTTCTTTCTACCTCTTCCTACACTATTCTCAAGCGCTGGTGGTTGAAGCGTAGGGGTTCTACTTGACGATATAGGAGAGAAGTTCTACAGTGAAAGTATGACTGCTCAGAAGCCAGAACGAGATGCTCACGGACGCTTTTTAAAAAAAACGACGGTGCAAGGAAAAACATCGACGACTGGTGCAGGAAATATCCTCTCAAAACTCGTCCAAACGGAGAAGGGAACCGACGATGAGACCCTTGTTGATATAAAAATAACCAATCCCCTCCACAGAATTACTCAGATTCTTCAGGAAATTAAAGATCATCAGGCGACAACCTTCTCCTTTAGATTTACGATTCCGATTATCGCTCTTCCTATTTTTCTTCTGGTTGCGTTCCAGTTGGGGAGATCGGAGACACGTTGCACAGAATCGTTCGTGACGAAGGTCGGAACACTGAAAACAATAGAAGTGGTCGTTCCTGAGAGTCGATCATGGATGAAGGATATCCTCTCTGCTGTGCCTTTCCTACCGATTTCTTCAGATACTACGGTGAAAGTGAGACGCTCTTTGTTACTCACTCCTGATAATCAAACCTTTACGATAGAGCAGAAAGCAGGCGTTATGGTTGTTCCGTTTGAGAATCAGCAAGTCTTTTTGACGGGTGCATATAACCCCTGTTCACAAGTTGTCAGTCTTGACTCACAACAAAATATTTCTTCCCCGGAGCTTCCTCTATGAAACGAAAAGTGAAGAAAAAATCATCATCGTTTTTCAGGACACGACTACGTCGTGATATCGCTGTAGTTCTTGGAGTGTTTCTTTTTTTTGTTATCGTTTTTCTGATCCATTTAGTGACAATCGTACCGACAAGATCTCAGGTAGAAAAGATGTTTACTTCTCCCTATACAAAAGTCCTTGCTTATGAGATTTGGAATGGAAAGCCGTACTTACTCTTTCGAAATGGAAACAGTGTTCACTTTGATCGACTGGTACTCGATCCTCTGTCAGTTTCGCTTCCTCCACTTCCGAAATGGCAGTGGTCAGGTGTCTGGTACTCAATACCTGTCACAGCTCGAAAGGTGAGCGTAGGAGTCGGTTACTGTACCGGAGAACGGATGAAACTACCTCCGCAGTGTCAGGATCTTGATTTGTTCGGGCAGATTAACGATAAAAAAATTATCGCGTTAGAACTGAAACTTAAAAAAAATGGTAAATGGGAGCATTTTCAGGTAGCTTATCCTGGTTTTATGTTACGTCTTCCGACTGTCACAAATGTTCCTGTCGATTATCGATTTTTGGATGCTCAGGGAAGAGTAGTCGTCACCAAAGATCCACTTATACCCCTGGAGAAGCCTGGATACTAGAAGGGGGAAGCATACCATCACGTATAATATATGCAGTAGTTCTATTTGTGAGAGCGCCATCACCAATTGAAAATGTGTTTGTCTCTCTTAATAAAACAAGTGCATCTTCTCCTGAAACAGCAGTGCAGATACCCCGTACCCGATCTGGGTTATAAAAAAAGAGATTACTTGGCTGCACTTGATTGTTGTCAGGATAGAAGTTGAATGCGACCCCATGACGAGCTCTTTGCCACATAGCAGCTATCATAGATTCCATAAAATCATAGTTGTTAGCGACTCTTTGGCGAAGACTCATTGTCCCTGAAGCGACGACAAAATCAAACATTTCTGCAGGTGTTATTGCAATAATATCTTCTTCTACAAAATCACCTTCCGGATATTTTCTTCTTGCCTCTTGCAGTGCAGACTGACTGATATCGATGCCTCTATCTCGTATGCCGTCTTCTGCTTGAAAAAAAAAAAATTGTACG
>Ga0080064_1003401_pt1 | contig 23128 bp, 20 predicted proteins | sample Subgrocontami54m_FD_69260 | JGI IMG/M metagenome (GOLD analysis project Ga0080064, IMG submission 69260) | Subsurface groundwater microbial communities from S. Glens Falls, New York, USA - GMW46 contaminated, 5.4 m (SPADES assembly) (version 2) ...
AGGATCATGAGCCAGTTTTGCGACGATCCGCCTGGCGAATTTTTCTCCCGGCGGCATCGACTTCCGCGGAGAGATCAGTCGGCCTGAACTTCCCAACGGCTTGGCGCCAGTCCTTCCATTCGCCGGGTTGCGGCTGAGTCTGCAAGACTTGCGCCAGGCTTTTTTCGAGGGTCGCGACGCGCTTTTCCAGGCTTTCGAGGGTTGTTTTTTTCATGGGTTACTCATTCATGATTAAGGAGTGTTGTCGCAATCTCATTCTATCCTAAAGAAGAAAAGCGGACGCGGACCGTTTCGGGCAGCTTCATTGCCTTGCTTTCCCGGTCTGCTTTCTTGGCCGGCCAACTTCTCGAACGGTCGATTGCAGCCCCAATCTCTCGGCCGTCGGTTCCCGCCAGGCGGCGCTTCCAAACGGCTGGCTTCGCGCCACCGCACGCCGCCACCCCCCTTTGCCCCCCCTTGCAAAGGGGGGGATTGGGGGGGTCGGTTTCCGGCTGATGGACACGTTCGATCCAAGCGCGTGGCGTCGGCACCGGCCAGCGCGTTAGCATCACCCGCGGTTACTTCAACAGCCGCACGAATCCCGCCTGCTCAAAATGATGATCGGCCGTCAACGCCTCGGTAATTCCGCGTCGTGTCATGATGGCGAAGCTCGCACAATCGACCAGGCTCCAATCCTTGTCCGGCCGACTTTTGAGCAGTTGCCAGGCTTCGTCGTCCTGGGGCGCGTCCATGTGGACTACTTCGACGTAAGGAGAAGTCTTCAAATCATCAATGAACGCAACGATCGAAGCGCGTGAAAAACGCAACGGGCTGGTCAGAAGGGCGACGAGTTCCGCAAGGACGTAATTCGTTGTCACGACCTTTCGGTTCTGGTTTCGGGCCGCGCGGTAGAGAGAGGCCGCCACGGTATGGAAAGGCTGGGTTGGGTCGGCGAGATTGCCGAGGCCCGACGTGTCCGCGAAAAGCTCGGCCATTTCAGGCCCCGGTGTTCGTTTGCTCGTGCGTCTCCATCAAACCTTCGCCGAGGAATTTGTCGTGCTGATCCGCCCAATCAGAAACGCTGCTGGGAAGCGCACCGATCCATTTCTCAACCGGATCTTTCGCCGCGTGCCGGCTCATGGCGGCAAGCCAATCGACGGCGAGTTGTTCCGGCGTCGCGCCGGTATGTTTCGCGTTCTCGGCGAGGGGATCGTAGACTTCATTCGGCACATCGAGAATCAATTGGTGGCTCATGTTTCATTCTCCTGCGGTTTTCATCAGTTTACCGCGCAATGAGGGATGATGCTACAGAACCCCAGGAATCGAGAAGAAAAGCGCATGCGGACCGTTTCCGGGCAGCTTCATTGCCTTGCTTTCCCCGTCTGCTTTCTTGGCCGGCCCGGGGCTCGAAAGGTCGATGGCAGCCCTAATCTGTCGGCCGTCGGTTCCTGCCAGGAGGCGCTTCCGAACGGCTGGCTTCGCGCCACCGAACGCCGCAGCGCTTCCTGTTCCGCTGCGGTTTCCGGCTGATGGACACGTTCGATCCAAGCGCTCCGTCTCACGGATTGACGACAACCTGCCCCGCGGGTCCATCGAACAGCACCCGTTGTTGGTTGAGCACGTCACGCCCCAGGATGCGTTCTTGGCCGGCGGGAATCGCTTGAATGAGAGCCGAGCATCGGCGGCCATCGACCTCGACCTTACCCTGGTAGAAAAGCGTTGTGACGCTGGCCCCAACCACGCCGCTGGCCGTGCCCAAGAGGCATGCAGGAAAGAAACGTCCGGTAGTGGAACAGTTTGTGGTGCGGCCGTCTCGGCTGCACCGTGCAGGCGAGCCTGTCACCCGACAGAAGGTTTGGCCGGAAATACCGACACCAAGTTTGGCCGCGCTGGTTTTTAGGGTGATTTTTTATGACGCTTTTTTCGGAAGGACATCTTGACTATCTGCTCACGGTTGATCTCCGGCGCCGGCTGATGGCGAATCTGTTGGTCGTTGCTCTGCGAGATCAACCAAGCGTGGGCATCGGGGTCAAACTGAACTTTGACCGATTGGCCGATGAACTGTTTGCCCACGTAGCGGCCATGATCGTACAGCGAGACATGGCCCGACGCACACACGGTGCGCGTCGCAACGTACTCCGACAAATGCTGCACGACCCGCGGCAAACTCCAGTGCCGATCCTCCCAGGCGGGCGTGTACTTTCGGCCCGAGTGACGCAATTCGGGGAACAACTCCCAGCGACTTTTGCCCCCGCGCTGACGATATTTCTCGCGATGGTTCCGGTCGGCTTCGTCCAAACGCCGTTGCAATTCCGCAACGCAGGGACAACGCCTCGGTTCAGCCCAGCGTTTGCCCGTTCCTTGCGCACGCTCGATTTTCGGATTTTGTTGCGGGCTGTGCGGATCGTTCCAGTGCCAATCGACGCCCAAGCCGACGACCCACAAAGCGAACGGCGTCGGCAAATCGTTCCAGTTGCCCCACGGCGTGCCGTTGTCGACCCGCAGACGGGCAGGCAGGCCCCACCGCAGAAATTGCAGGCGCAGAGCCTGGGCCACTTCGGTCACCGGCACTTGGCCGAACGTCGCGTAGGGGGAAAACGACCGTGCCCAACACAGCGCCGCTGTATTCGTCAACCCAACGCAACCAGGAGATTTTCTGGCCGGTCTGCAAAGGACATGGTTCGACGGCATCCATCTGCCAAACTTCGTGAGGCCGCTGGGCGCCGCGCCGCGTGGAAGCCGGTTTGCGGCCGGGCGGCGCCGGCGGTCGTTTCGATTCTCGGAACCGGCGCTGCAAAGTCCGTTCCTTGGGCAGGTCCGTGATGCCGGGTTGCAACTGCTCCAACCGGAGCAAGACGTAAACAGCGCCCCACGAGGGATGTTCTTCATGCAGCAGCAACGCCTGCTCCAACGCTGGCGAACGAACCGGCGGTGAAGGACGATGATACGATGGTTCCAGTGCTGCGACGCCGTGCTCGCGAAACAGTTGGCACAGACGTCGGACCGTGCGTGGCGCGAGCGCAAGTTCACAGGCGATGTCAGCCGGATCGCGGCCCTGCTGACAACGCGCCAGGATTCGACGCCGCAAAGTCAAAGACACCGGTGCAGGCATGTGAGTCACTCCTTGACAGAACAATGGATCGGCCGTACTGGCAAACATAGCAACTTGGCCTTGACAGCGGCCAAACCTCTTGTCGGTATTTCCGGCCAAACCTTCTGTCGGGTGACAGGCTCGCCTGCACGAATCCTGGTACGATGGAACAAACGTGCAGGCGAGCCGCCTACACTACGGGAATTCTGAAACTCGCCACGCCCCGAATTGGTAGAATCTCAGCTACGCCGCCGGTACGCGGCGGCTTTTACCTAGGAGTGTGATTCATGACCGTTTCTCGGCGTATGTGGTTGGCAGGCTTGGTGTTGACGCTGGCGACTTGCGTGGCTTCGCAGGCTCGGGCGGTCGATCCGAAGATCCTGCCCGGCGATACCGAACTTGTCGTCTCCTTCAACCTCAAGCAGATGCTTAGTTCGGATATTGCCAAGCAATACAAGGACATCATCGAGCAGGCCCGCGGCGCCATCGAAGGCCAAATTCAGAACAATCCGGCCGCCAAGTACCTCGAAAAAACCGGCTTCGACCTGTTGCGCGATCTGCACAGCGTCACCGTCGCCTCCAATGGCAGCAAGGACGTGGACGCGGTGTTCCTGGTCATCGAAGGCAAGTTCAACGCCGAGAAGATCAATGCCGTGGCCGAGGAAATCGCCGGCGAGAACGCGGAAGTGCTGAAGATCAGCAAGATCGGCTCGACGAAGGTCTACGAAATCACGCCGGCGGGCGAGAAGCGGGTGTACGCGGCCCTGATCAACGAAACCACGCTGGTCGCCGCCCCGTCGATGGATGCCCTGAAGGACGCGATATCCGGCACGCCGCGCAAGGCGATGAAGGCGAATTTCAAGTCGCTCTTGAAGACGACCTCGAACAAGCAGAGCTTCAGCTTCGCGGCGACCGGCTCAGCCCTTGGCAAATTGATCGCCGACGCCCCGATTCCTAACGTGGACGCCGCCGCCGGCATGTTGCAAGGCGTCGACGGCATCAGTATGGCGGTCACCATCGGCAAGGACATTCAGATTCAGCTCGGCGTCAATGCCGCAGATGAAGAAACGGCCAAGAAGACCGTCGCGGCCGGCAACTTCGGCTTGCTCACGGTTCGCACCCTGGCCGCACAGAAGGCCAAGGAAGATCCGAATCTGCAACCGCTCGTCGATATCGCCAAGACGCTGCGGATCACGTCGGAAGGCAACAACGTTCTGCTGCGTGGCGACATTTCCTTGGAGAACCTGGAGAAGCTGATCAAGGTTCTGCCCAAGGGCTTCAATCGGTAGGTCCCAGTCACCGAACCGCCTGCCCGCGAGTCGTCCTCGCGGGCTTTTTCATGCGCTGTTTACCGTTTAGCGCTCATGTGGGGTTTTCCGAGCGCTAAACGCAAGCGGGATGAATAAACTACCGCCATGGACACCGCTAACAACTCGTTTGAGCACATCCACGACCTCGACCCGCGGCTCGATGAAGAACCGAAGGCCGACGGCATCGAGCATTACGTACAGCAGATCAAGGAGACCGCCGACAAGCTGCTGCGCGACCATGCCAACCGCGGCGACGTCAAGCTGCTGAGCACCGCGTTGCGCGAGTTGCGGTACTGTTTCAAGATCTTCAATATGTTCCGCGAGCGCCGCAAGGTGACGGTGTTCGGCTCGGCCCGGCTGCCGCTTTCGGACCCGTCGTGCGTGCAGGCGATCGAGTTCGGCAAGCGGCTGGCACTCCAGGAATGGATGGTGATCACCGGGGCGGCGGCCGGCATCATGGAGGCAGGGCACGTCGGCGCCGGCCAGGACGCCAGCATCGGCGTCAATATCCTGTTGCCGTTCGAGCAGCACGCCAATCCGGTCATCAAGGACGATTCGACGAAACTGATGCACCTCAAGTATTTTTTCACGCGGAAACTGCTGTTCGTGAAGGAATCGGATGCGATCGCCTTGTTCCCCGGCGGCTTCGGCACGCTGGACGAGGCGTTCGAGGCGCTGACGTTGATTCAGACCGGCAAGAGCCATATCTTTCCGCTCGTAATGATCGACGTTCCGGGCAGCGGTTATTGGCAGCATTTTCTGCGGTTTTGCCAGGACGTGCTTTTGGCCCGTAAGCTCATTTCGCCGTGGGATTTGAGCTTATTCAAGGTCACGACGTCCGTGGATGAGGCGGTCGAGGAGGTGCTCGGTTTCTATCGCGTCTACCACAGCATGCGCTACGTGCGCGGCGATCTGGTGGTGCGGTTGCAGAAGCCGCTGCGCGTGGCAACGCTGGCGAAGATCCGCGATGAATTTCAGGATATCGTGAAATCGGGCACGTTCGAACCGACCGGGGCGTTGCCCAATGAATACGGCGATGCGCATCTAGCTCATTTGCCTCGGCTGAAGTTCCGGTTCGACCGGCACAAGCTCGGGCGGCTGCGGCAGCTGATTGATGTGATCAATCGGGACGCGTAGAATACTGACAACTTGTTTGAGGGGAGTCTGCGATGCCTTCTCCGTTTCCAGGCATGGATCCGTGGCTGGAGCATCAGGATTTTTTTCCGGGTGTGCATGACAGCTTTGCCACTTATCTTCATGAAGCCTTGAATGCGTCTTTGCCAGCACCGTATGTGGCCGGATTGCGTGCCCGCATTTGGATCGAGATGGCGAAACGGCCGGTAGGACCGGACGAGGACGTCGTGCACACCGCGGAGATTGCCAACGGCAATGGCGGCGGCAACGGCAACAACGGGGGCGTGGCGGTCGCCCAAGCAGTTGCTACGAAGCCAGTTGTTATCCGTGTCCCTCACGAGGAGATTCATGAGGGTTTTGTAGACATTCTGACGCAAGGAAGGGACGAGGAACGGGTTGTCACAACGATTGAGCTCCTGAGCCTGACGAATAAGACGCCCGGCGAGCATGGCCGTGAACAGTACCAAAAGAAACAACGTAAGATTCTTGAGAGCCAGGTTCATCTCGTGGAAATCGACCTGTTGCGCGGCGGCCAACACACGAGCGCGGTGCCGTTGTCGGCGCTAACGGAAAAAATCGGGGCATTCGATTACCACGTTTGCATTCATCATTTTGACAACCTCGAAGACTATTTCGTGTATGCATGGCGATTGGGCGCGCGGCTGCCGACCATTGAGGTGCCCCTGTTGCCGGGCGATGGAGCGGTGAACATCGATTTACAGCCCTTGCTGGACAGGTGCTATGAATCGGGCCTCTACCGACGGAAAGTGCGTTACCGAAACTACCCACCAGAGCCACCGCTGACCTCGGCGCAGCAGGAATGGGCCGAGAAGATTCTAGAAAAAGGACTTTAGACCGCAGATCGGCCGGTCGAGTTGTCAAGAACCAGGCAGCGCGCAAAGAAATCCGGGCTCCCTCGCGGAAGCCCGGAAACCAAGCATACTTACGGGTCCCGTCCATCCCTTCGGTAGCTTGGCAGCCTTATCCGTCCCCCCTCGGACGGTTAAGAGCCCATAGCTTTGCGTCCCCGCCTCGCGACGGGTTTGCCATTGTCGAGGATGCCGCGGCACAAAAACTGCCCCGGACATTGGAAACCTAGAGCGCTTTTGCCGGGAATGCAAATTGTTTCGGCGCTTTTTCCAAAAAAATCGACGCCGCTTGCAGCTGGGCGCTTCGCCAAGCCGCAAGCGGCGTTTTGTGGAGCAGGCCGCCTGGCCTGCTGCATGCGAGCAGGCCAGGCGGCCTGCCCCACGTCATTTTCCGGCCAGACTGAGTTCTTTCAACCATGCCGTGGGAATGGGACGGCAGGCGTCTTCCTCGGCGAAATGCCAGTTGTGCAGGCCGTCTTCGCCCAGCTGCCAGGAAAAAAACGCCCGGCGGTTGTTCACCATCGTGGGAAAGCCGACCCGGCCCGCTTCGTCGTCGAACAGGACCACGCCCAAACCAGCCAATTCCTCACGAACTTCGGCCAGATCGCGTTCCGCCTTGGCCAGATCGTCCTGAAGCTGATAGCGGCGTTGCCGCTGGGGCCAATCGAGGTTGCGTTTCTGGCGATCGAGGCGGGTTTGCTCGGGTTCCAGGGCCTGGAACGCTCGCTGCCGTTTTTGGATGTCCTCGACGACCCGTCGCACGAGCGGCCGCATGTTGTGTGCGGCTTTCAGACTGAAGGCGACTTCGGGCGAATCGTGGGTGTCTGTGGCCCGATCCCCCTTGGAGCTTTTCATGATGATCCCCCGCGGTGGCCTGAATGGCCCAGGTAGGTTACCCCCCTTATCTACATCATACGTCGGATTTCAAGGAGGTGCGCCTAGAGCGAAAGAAGTTTTGTGCCTCGGTCGCCGGCCGTGCAGCGTGCATCCGCGCGTTCCGCGTTCTTTTGGCCAGCGCCCGAAATCTGCCAAACTGGAAAAGTCAAGTGGGACGGGTTTCCTAACCCGTCCGTCCTTGACGGGTTAGGAAACCCGTCCTACGACACCGCCAAGCGGGCAAACTCTTGAAGTGGAGCCGGCATTCCGCGTATGATGGAGCGCTGTATCTTGGACGGCGCCTCGGTCGACCACCTTCGGAGTACCCGCGCGATGCCGAGCCCCTTACCCGGAATGGATCCTTACCTGGAAGAGGACAAGCTTTGGCCCCTCTTTCACACACACCTGGTCCACAGTCTTTACCAATTGCTGCTGCCTGGCCTCATGGATCGCTATCGGGCCCGGCTGGCGGAGCGGCACTACGTTCTCGAACAGGCCCTGTTCACGTCCGTCGTCCGCGAAGATCACAAGGAGCCGTACCTGGAAGTCCGCCAACGCGCCGACGGCCGGCTCATCACCGTGGTCGATGTCATCAGTCCGGCGAACAAGGGCACCGTCACGGGCCGACAGGCTTACCTGAACAAGCGCCAAGAGTTTCGGCAGCACAACGCCAGCCTGGTGGAGATCGATTTGGTGTTGCAAGGCCAGCCGCTGCAAGATTATTCCCGCGAAGGCCTGCCCGATTGGGATTACGCCGTGACGGTGACGCGCTCGGTGCAGCCGGACCGCTATGAGATCTACACGGCGACCGTGGACAAACGTTTGCCTCGCTTTCGCTTGCCGTTGGCCTCGGACGACCGCGACACGGTGCTCGACCTGCAAGCTGCCGTGGCCCGCAGTTTTGACCAGGGCGATTTTTTGAAGCAGATCGATTACCGCCGCGATCCGCTGACGAAACTGAGCGACTCGCAACGGAAATGGCTGGGCGAAAAGCTGCACGAGCAGAAGTTGCGGCAGTAGGTACAGGAGTCAGGAGTCAGGAATCAGGAATTCATTCATGGACATTCTTGTTTGGACTTCCGATTTCTGACTCCTGATTCCTGACTCCTGACTCCTGTTTCTCCGGCACCGCCCAGCGCAAGAGCTGCATCACCAGAAAGATCCCGAAGATCGGCAGGATCAGCCAGCCCAGGTTCGGCATCCACATCGACATGATGAGCAGCAGCAAACTGAGCCAGAGCAGGCTGCAGCCGACGAGGGTCATGGCGCCTTTGAAGCTGGCTTCTTCGGTCGCTTCCAGAAAGTCCAGACTGTAGGCCCGCCGGCGCTCAGCGCTGCGACGCACGGCGTCGTCCAATTCCAGGGCGCGAATGGCGTCGAGCCAGCCGAGCCGGGGCATTGCCTCCGTCAGACACGTTTTTTCCTGAGCACCCGGCTGAATTGCGCGGCGGCGCGTGCGCCAATCGTCGAGGGCCGCGTCGAACGCCTCTACCAGCGCCAACCAGGGATTGGCATCCGGCCATTCCTCGGTATGCGGTTGGCCCAATTCATCGGTGTAAGTAAGCCGCGCCGGGCCAGGCCAGCCTTGCGGGAATAACAACTCCGCCCGGCCCCAACGCGTGATCAAGCCACAACGCCAAAGCGGTTGGGCCTGCTGGGGCAGCAGCGTCATTCTCCAAAGGCCGCCGCGCACGAACCGGCCGGCCAACGTCAGCGGTTCCCCGGCCACCAACTCTTCCGTCTGCGTCATCGCGGTCACCTCCGCGATTTCACCGCCCAAGAGCCGCAGCACGTCCCAACCGGGCACACCGGGTTTGTGGTCGACCTCGGCGAGATCGAAAAGGCACTCCTCCGTGGACCAGCGCTCGCACTCCAAAAGCCGCGCGTCGGTCGGTTTCTGACCAGCCAACTCGGCGAATCGGCGGAGACCGGGATGCAGCGCTTCGGGCATGAGCGGCAGTAGGACCCGGTGCGCGTCGCTTTGCAGCATGGCGGCTTCGTAGCCGAGGTCCGCCGACGGATCGACCGGATGGACGCACAAGACGTGATGTTCCGATTGCAGCGCTCGGCGCAATTGTGCGGCCCGCTTGGACCGAGGGCCGGCGACGATGACTGCCTCGACAGCCGGGTCGGCGAGCGTTTCTTCCAAATCGCCGATACGCTGAGGCGTCAAACCGTCGCGGGCCAGAACATCCAAGGCGGACGCCGGCCCGGAATAGACCGCCAGCGCATGCCGGCCCGACGCCGCGAGGGCGCGGGCCACGGCCAGGCCGTCCGGATGATCTCCCAGCAAGGCGAGGCGCATGAGGCGTCCCTCTACTTGAGCGCGCGTCGCTTTTCTTCGATGAACTTCACGTGATGGGGAAAGTGATTGATGGTGGTGGTCAGCAGTTTCTCCAAGGTCAGCAGCCCGCGCTCGTTGTGCATGCCGACGCGCTCGAGCACGGCTTCGGGCTGTTGGCGCAGGATCTTCGCGAGCTGGCTGCGCGTGGCGTCGATGATCGTCAGTTCTTCTTCGACGTCGCGCTCGTGGTAACACAACGTTGCGGCAAAGCGATTCTCGTCGGCGCCGATCAGCGACGGACGATCTTCGGCGATCACCCGCTTCATGCGATCCGCGTGAATGGGATCGAAGTCGGCAAGATGGCAGACAACTTCCAGGGTGCTCCACTTGCCGGGGATGGGTCGGGCCAGCACCTGCTCCCGCGTCAGGCCGCGCACCGCCTCCCGGAGCAAACGGGAACCAGCCAGGTAGTCGTTGATCAGCTGTGTGAGTTTGGACATCGTCACTCCTGGGGCGGGGGCAAGTTCCGGCTTTGCTCGCCGATGCCGCCGCGCAACGGCGTCGTCCGCGGCCTGGGCGGCTTGTCCGCGCCGGCTGCCTCTTCGTCGGCGTCTTCCTCGGCCGGCTTCGGCGTTTCTTCGACGATGGCTTGCCGCAGCGACAAGGAGATTCGCCTGGCTTCCTTGTCCAGGCCGAGAATTTTGACTTGCACTTCCTGGCCGGCCTTGACGATGTCGGTGACGCGCCAGACGCGCTGCCGGGCCAACTCGGAAATGTGAATCAATCCTTCGATGCCGGGTTCCAACTCGACGAACGCGCCGAAGTCGGTCGTGCGCGTGACCGTGCCGTTGAGGATCAAACTCACCGGCAGACGCTGCTCGATGGTGTCCCAGGGATTGGCTTCGAGGCCCTTGAGCGTCAAACTGACTTTGCGCTGTTCGCGATTGAGCTTCAGCACCGCCACTTTGACCGATTGGCCCGGCTGCAGCGCCTGGGACGCATCTTGCACGCGTTTCCAACTGATCTCGCTGACGTGCAGCAGGCCGTCGACGCCGCCGATGTCCACAAAGGCGCCGAAGTCGCGCACCGAGCGAACGGTGCCGGTGAAGATCTGGCCTTCTGCCAGCGTTTCCCACATTTTGTCGCGCTGTTCGGCCCGCTGCTTTTCCAAGAGATCGCGGCGGCTGACCACCAAATTGCGCTCGTCGGGCTTCACCTCAGTGACGACGCACAGGAACTTTTGATTGACGTAGTCTTCCGGCTTGTCCACGCGATAGAGATCGATCTGGCTGATGGGCATGAAGCCGCGAATGCCGTTGATATCAACAGTGAGGCCGCCTTTGTTGGTTTCGACGACGCGGGCTTCGACGACCATGCCTTCAGCGACGCTGGACCAATCGGCCGTGACCGCAGCGCCACGGCGGGTGAGGATCAGCAGGCCGTTCGCCCGGTCGTAGCCTTCGATGCTGACATCGACGACGGTGCCAGGTTTCGGCGGTCCATCGGGAAACTGTTCGAGCGGCAAGACGCCCTGGCTGCGGCCGCCGGGCACATCGATGAAGACGTCCTTGCCGTGGATCGACATCACTTTGCCCTGCTTCTTGCCTTGGTCGGCGCCCGCGGCGGCCTGCACGCGCGCCGCCTGCGAGGATTCGGCAGCGTACAGGTCTTGCGCGGACATGCCGCCCATGGCCGCTTCGAGTTCGCCGGCGATCTCGTCGTCAAGATCCTTGAGCTTGACGCCGCTGGCGAAGCGTTGTTCGTCGACCAGCGACGGCACGGCTTCGCGGATGCGGCGGCGCGGCATGCCCCCGCCGCCGCCCATGCCAGGCTTCTTTTTGGCGCGATCGTCGCGGCCCCTGCCAGGACCGGCCGGCGGCGCGGCGGCGGCGGGCGGCGGCGGAGTTGGCGCGGCGGCAGCTGGGGGGATCGGCGAAGTTGGCGTCGTTGGTTGTTCGGGCTCGTTCATGATCATTCCGAGGGACATGGCGCGTGGCAACGTCTTGTCCATCTTACATGAACGATTGCGCCCGGCGAGAAAGAATCGGCAATTCCATCGAACCGATCAACCCTGCTTCAACATGCCTTCGATCTGCGGACGCACACAAAGCAGCGCTTGGACGCAGGCGGGGTCGAAATGGGTGCCGGCCTTGCTCAGTATCTCCAGGAACGCAAGCTGCGGCGGCATCGCGGGACGGTAGGGACGGTGTGAGGTCATGGCGTCAAACGCGTCGGCGACGGCGACGATGCGGGCGGTCAGGGCAATCTTCTCGCGCCCCAGTCCGTCCGGGTAGCCGGTGCCGTCCCAGCGCTCATGATGGTGGCGAACGATGGGAATGACATTGTTTAGGCAGCCGATCGTTTCAATGATGGCGGCGCCTTTGACCGTGTGCGTTTTCATGGTGTCGAATTCGGCCGGCGTCAGCTTGCCGGGCTTGCGCAGGATGGCGTCGTCGATGCCAATCTTGCCGATGTCGTGCAGGGGGGTGCCGATTTGCAGATGATAGCGCTCCAGATGGGGAACTTGCAACGTTTCCGCCAGCATCAGAGCGTAGTTGGTCACGCGTTTGGTATGATCGCCGGTGTGCTGATCGCGCAACTCGACCGCCCGGGCCAGCGTGGTCACCGTCTGGACGAACTGTTCGCGCTGCTGTTCGACGACCTGGGCGCATTCGATGCCGACGGCGACACTCGCGGCGACGGCGTCCGCCAGGTACAACTCGGACTCGGTGAAAGGTTCTTGCAGCGGGCCGCGATCCAGATGCAGGATGCCCAGGCGTTTGCGGGGTGTGCGCAGCAGGGCACAGATCACCGAGGACATGGCGCCTTGTTTGACGCTGCGCGCGCCGTGCAGCGCTTCATCCGCATGCACATCCTGGCACATGATGGATTCACCATGGCGAAAGCAGCGTTCGACCAGCGTCTTGCTGTAGCCCTTTTGATTCGAAGACAGGCCCGGCGCGGTCCGTGCTTTGAGCAGCAGCTGATCGGTTTCCGGTTCCACCAGCAGGATCGCGCCACGCTGAGCGGCAAGCGCCGCGACGGCGTCCGCCAGGATCGATTGCAGCAAGTCCTCGAGCCGCGAAAGATTGCACAAATGATGATTCGCCCGCAGCAGCGTCAACATCGCCTGGCCATGTTGCGGCTGCCTATCCGCGGCCACCAACTCCAGGGCTTGATCCCAAGAGTGCTTTGCGACTGTCTGAATCTCCAACTCGCCCCACGATCCGGTCAGGCGATGATTCGGCGGCGCCGCGGTTGTTTCGGGCGGCGGCGCCATGCGCCGAACGGCCAGTAGTCCACTGCCATGAGCCGATGGGTCGGCAGGAGCCTGTGCCGCCGGCAAAATGTACGTAGCGCCAGGCAATTTCTTGAGTTCGACTTGTTGGTCGCTCGGCGCCGCGATTGTCGCGACGGTGACTTTGAGCAGCAATTTCCCCAGCTGCAGTACATCTTGCTCGCGCAGCTCCCTTTGACCGCCGGCCAAAGGCACGCCGTTGACCAGGGTTGGAAAGTGCTCGCTGTCGGCTAGGTCGCGGACGATCCACTTGCTGCCGCAGTTCTTCACCTCGGCATGGAGACGCTCAACCGACGAATCATGCAGCACGACATCGACCGATCCCAAACGGCCGATCCGCAGCGATTGGTCCGCTTCCCACTTCAGCCCTGCTAATTTGGGCCCCAAACCGGTTAGCACAATGCTCGCGCCCATAATAAGAAATCCTACCTAGAGGCGGTCGGCTGACTCCCCTTAGGAACCATAGCTCACGGCAAAGGCCGACCCAGGCAAAAATGCAGTTTGCGGCAGAATGGTGGGACGCGAAAAGAAATGCCGCTTTTAAGGAAAGCTATGCTATAATCGTCATGAACTTGGATAATGGTTTTGCATTATCTGCCTTGGTGGTTCATCCGCTGGCCTTTTCGCCCTGCCAGCAACGGAAGGCCCGGCAGCGGTTGAGATCTTGCTGCCCCAGGCTGGGCGCCATGGCGGAGGAAACACTGCGCATGCAACCCGCGTCGCATAAGACAGGCAAGTCAGCGGCCGCGCAGAACGGGCCATTGGAGCCCGCGCGGCCGGGCGATTTGACTCCGCCGGCCACCGACTCGGACGAGGATTCGTGGGAGTCGCTGGGTTCGACGCACGTGACCGAAGGCAACACCCCGCCCAAGCAACCGCGCCCGGATTTGGTCGCCACCGACAACACTGGCTCCAGTCCAACCATCAAACGCTCTGTCGGCAACGAGCCGACCAATCTAGGCGACTTCAACCTGATCGCCAAGATCGGCGAAGGGGCCATGGGCGCCGTCCACAAAGCCAGGCAAATCAGTTTCAATCGCGACGTGGCCCTCAAAGTGCTGTTCCCGCATATCGCCAAAAATCCCAAGCTCGTCGAGCGCCTCAATCGCGAAGGGCGCACGATGGGCCGGCTCGATCATCCGAATATCGTTCAGGCCTACGGCGTCTACGAGCATCAGGGTTGGCACTACATCGCTTTGGAGTTCGTCGACGGCCAAAGCATGCAGAAATGGCTCGACGAGCTGGGACGGGTTTCGCTCGGCGATGCCTTGCACATTACCATCACCTGCGCCCGCGCTCTGGAATATGCCCACAAGGAGGGCGTAGTCCACCGCGACATCAAGCCGGACAACATTCTGATCAACAAGAACGGCGCGGTGAAAGTCGCTGACCTCGGCATGGTGAAACTCGACGAGGACGAGGAGCACATGGCGCTGACCCAGACGGGCCATGCCGTCGGCACGCCCTGGTACATGCCGCTGGAGCAAGCCAAGAACGCCAAGGAAACCGATGGCCGTTCCGACATCTATGCCCTGGGTTGCATGCTCTACTGTTTCGTCACCGGCACGCCGCCCTTCGCGGGCAAGACGCTGCTCGATGTGATCCGTGCCAAGGAAGTCGGCACCTTTCCGCCGGCGCGGCAGCTCAACAACGACGTGCCGGAGCGGCTCGACTTGATCATCACAAAGATGACCGCCAAGCTGCCGAAGTATCGTTATCAGAATTGCACGGAGCTGATTCACGACTTGGAAAGCCTGGGCCTGGCCAATGCACGCCTCGATTTCTTGGCGCCGAAGCGCGAACCAGCAGCGGCTGCCGCCCTCGGCAAACCGATTTCCAGTCACGACGATCTGCGCGAATACCCGGTGGCGGATCCGAACATCTGGTACGTGCGGATTAAGCACCACGGCGGCCACAGGACGGTGCACAAACTGACGACTGCGGAAGTGCAGAAAATGCTGGCGGCAAACGCCCTCGCCCCGAACAACAAAGCGAGTCATGATGAGAAACAGGGCTTTCGCGCCTTGGCCACCTACAAGGAATTTGACGGCCTCGCCCTGGTGAAAGCGTCCAAACAATCGGCGGACGACCGATCCGTTCGCTATCGCACACTTTACAAGAAAATCGAAGAACAGGCCAATCAGCGCGCGATCGATGCCCACGCGCAACGCTTCAATACGCCGTTCTGGCTGCCCTTGGCAAACAAGTTCGGCATTGGCGCCCTGGGCGTCGCGCTGGTGATCCTGTTTTTCTGGTGGCTCATGCGCTAGGGCCTATCCGCGCCATTCTCCGCTGAATACCTCGACCGCCGGCCCCGTCATCGAGACGTGCTGATTCGCTTCCGACCATTGCAGCTGTAAGTCGCCCCCTGGCAAATGGGCCGTGATGGTGCGCGCAGACTGTTCGGACAGAACGCCGGCCACGCAAACGGCGCACGCCCCGGTGCCGCACGCCAGGGTGATGCCGCTGCCGCGCTCCCACGTTCGCATGGTCACTTCGCCTGGAGAGTGCACCTGCACAAAATGCACGTTGATCCGCCGCGGAAAGATCGCCGCGCTTTCCAACACAGGGCCGACCTGTTCCAGCGGAACCTTCGCAACGTCGCGGCAATAGAGCACGGCATGCGGATTGCCCATCGATACGCAGGTGACGCGCGCGTCCAAGCCGCTGGCGCCGATCCAGCGCTGAGCCAGGTCGAGCAGTCCGTCCGGAAGCGGCTGGTTGACCACGCGCGGCCCGGGAAGCGTCGTCGGAATCTTGGCGCTCTCCAGGGTTGGCTCGCCCATGTCGACGCGCACTTGCCGCACCAACCCGCCGCCGATTTCCAGTTCGAGCGTCAAGACCCCGCGGCCCGTCTCGATCTTCAGCGGCGTTTTCTTGGCGATGCCGTGGTCATGCACATACTTCGCCACGCAGCGGATGCCGTTGCCGCACATCTCCGCCTCGCTGCCGTCGGCGTTGAACATGCGCATGCGTGCGTCGGCCTTTTCGGACGGGCAGATAAGGATGAGTCCATCGGCGCCGACGCCGAAATGACGATCGCTGATCGCCCGGCTCAGCGCCGCAGGATCGGCGGGCGGCCTTTCCTTGAAGCAATCGATGTAGATATAGTCGTTGCCGCAGCCTTGCATTTTGGTGAAGTGCATTGTCAACTCGTCATTGGACCGATGAATTTGGCGCTTGGCGCTTGCAGCAAACCGCTTCATCAGGCAATGCGGCGCTTCTTCGATCCCGACACGATGGTTTGTTTCTTGCGCACCGAATTCCGCGCCGAATCGCTCTTCGTTCGTTTCGCGGCCGGCGACCTGTGCCGTTGGCGCGCGAAATGTTCTTTCAGTTCCTGCCAGCATTCCTTCGTGACGAAATAGGTTTGCGTGCCTGCGTAACGTTTGCCGTCAGCGGCCTCGAAGACCACCATCCAAGCGACGGGGTTATTGCTAACATGTTGATCTTCGTACCAGCTGACAAACCGAACCCTGTCTCCCACTCGGATTTTCCGGCAGCTGTCCCACGAAAACGCTTGACCATGGGGCGAAGTGACAAACTCTCCCAGACAATACAATTCGTCGCCAGCCAGTGACTCCAGAATGACGCTCATGGATCAATTTCCCCACTCAGAAGTTGTCTGGTCCGTGATGAACTTCCCCATCGAGACCAACATTGGTATGGCTGCCGTCAGAATGCTGCACATCCCAGTGAAACTCCATTTCTCCCGCACCGGAATTGCGGTGAGCGCACCATTCGTTACCGTCTGCGTCAAGGCGACCTTGCTGTTTTCCGCGCAACGGATTCTTCCGTAAGTCTACTCCTTTGGGCCGCCGGAAGGAATGGGTTCCCGAGCGAGGCAAATGCCGCCACGGGTATTTTTCCGGCCATTCCTCACCGTTCGCCATGGTTGAATCCGCTTGTTATTCCCATTCAATCGTCGCCGGCGGCTTGCTGCTGATATCATACACGACGCGATTGACGCCTTTCACCTGGTTAATGATCCGCGTCGAAATCTTGGCCAGCAGCTCGTAGGGCAAGTGGGCCCAGTCGGCGGTCATGAAATCATCGGTCTGCACGGCACGAATGGCGCACACATTTTCGTAGGTCCGGCCATCGCCCATGACGCCGACGGAGCGTATCGGCAGCAGCACCGCGAAAGCCTGACCGGTTTGACGATACCAGCCGGATTGCTTCAGCTCTTCGAGCACGATGGCGTCGGCCTCGCGCAACACATTCAGTCGCGGCTCGGAGACCGGACCAAGGCAGCGAACGGCCAGCCCTGGTCCGGGGAAGGGATGCCGCCAGACGAGATTCTCCGGCAATCCGAGTTCCAGGCCGAGGCGGCGCACTTCGTCCTTGAAGAGGTCCTTGAGCGGTTCGACCAGTTCGAAGCCCAGCTCTTTGGGCAGGCCGCCGACGTTGTGGTGCGTCTTGATGGTCGCCGCCGGTCCGTCGGTCGCGACGCCGCTTTCGATCACGTCGGGATAGAGCGTCCCCTGGGCGAGGAATTTCGCGTTCTTGATGTGCCGCGCCTCGTCTTTGAACACGTCGATGAACACATGGCCGATGATGCGGCGTTTTTCCTGCGGGTCGTCCACGTCGGCGAGGGCGGTCAGGAAGCGCTGCCGGGCGTCGACGACGTGCAGGTCGGCCTTGAAGTGACCCTGAAAGGTGTTCTTGACCGCTTCGACTTCGCCCTTACGCAGCAGGCCATTGTCGACGAAGATGCACGCCACCTGGGGCCCAATCGCCTTGACGAGCAGAGCGGCGCAAACGGACGAATCAACGCCGCCCGATAATCCGCAGATCACGCGATGCTTGCCGATGCGCTGCCGCATCTCGGTCACCGTCTGCTCGATGAACGATTCCAGCCGCCATTGGCCCGTGCAGCCGCAGATCTCGTAGAGAAAGTTTCGCAATACCTGGCTGCCGAACGGCGTATGGCTGACCTCCGGATGAAATTGCAACCCAAACACCGGCCGGGTGCGATGGCGCACGGCGGCGACGGGGCACGTGTCCGTCGCGGCGAGCGGCACCCAGTTCTGATCGATCACCTCCACTTGATCGCCGTGACTCATCCAGACGATCGTTTCCTCGGGCACCTTGGCGAACAGGCCGTTGCCTTCGCCGACGCGCAATTCGGCGCGGCCGAACTCCCGGCTTTTGGCCGGCTTCACTTTGCCGCCCAGCGAATGGCAGGCGAGCTGCATGCCGTAGCAGATCCCCAGCACGGGCACGCCCAGCTCAAAGATCTTGGCATCGAAGCTGGGCGCGTTGGCGTCATAAACGCTGGCGGGGCCGCCGGACAGGATAATGCCGCGCGGCTTGAGTTCGCGGACGCGGTCCGCCGATAGGTCGTGGCGCACGAGTTGGCAGAAGACGTTCTGCTCGCGCACGCGCCGGGCGATCAGTTGCGCGTATTGAGCGCCGAAGTCGAAAATGAGGACACGTTCTTGTTCAGGCTTGGCTGGCATAAGTAACCATTGAAGCTCATTTTCCCAGCTCGATCGACCGCACAGTCGCGGCTTCGACGGCATCGATCAGCGCCGCACGCAACCCCCCGCGCTCCAGGGCATGCAAACCGGCGATGGTAGTGCCGCCGGGGCTGGCGACCATGTCTTTGAGGGCGCCGGGTTGCAGGCCGGTTTCGAGCAGCATCTTCGCCGAGCCGAGCACCGTTTGCATGGCGAGCAAGTTGGCGACGTCGCGCGGCAAGCCCATGCGCACGCCGCCGTCGCTCAGCGCTTCAATGATCAAAGCCACATAAGCCGGTCCGCTGCCGGACAACCCGGTGACGGCATCGAGCAGCTTTTCCGGGACCGCGATGGCTTTGCCGACGTTGTTCAGCAAGCGATCGACGAGTTTCACATCTTCTGCCGTCGCGGTCGGGGCGGCGGCATAGGCCGACGCGCTGGCGCCGACCAGGCACGGCGTGTTCGGCATGACCCGAATCAGCCGGCGGTCGCTGCCCAGTCCGGCGGCGAGTTGGCCGAGCGTGACGCCGGCAGCGATCGAAACCGTCAAATGTCTGGCAGTAACGGCCGGCTTGATCTCCGCGAGCAAGCCGGCCATGTTCTGCGGTTTGACGGCCAGCACGAGCAGATCGCTGCGTGAGGCAATTTCGTGGTTGGCAGCGCTGATGAAGCCGCCGGTTTCGTTGGCGAAGGCAGCGCGGGCGGCGGGGAGAGGATCGCTGGCGCTCAGGCGGTCGGCGGCGACGAGGCCGGCCTGCAGCCAACCCTTCGCCAGGGCCGACGCCATCTTGCCGGCCCCTAGAAAACCGATGCGTACGCCCGCGCCTGCCATAATGCGCCGTCAGTTTGGGAAAGGACTTATCATACGCGAAGTGCCGCCGCTTGACAAATCACCGAGCGCTGGCGTCAGCCTGGCCCAATTTCATCGTGTACCAACAACGAGCGCAGTTCGCCGGCGAGAAAGACGGAACCCGCCGCGCAGATCAGGTCGTCCGGTCCGGCACTGCGACGAGCGAGTTCGAGCGCGCCGGTCGTGTCAGGACACACAGTAGCCGCGCGTCGCAACTTTTCCGGGAGAATCTCGGCGAGTCGCTCCGGCGGCACGCAACGCGGATTGTTGCCGAAGCGCGTCAAGAAGACATGATCGATGCACGGCGCCAGCACGGCGAGCATGCCGGAAAGGTCTTTGTCCTTGTTGCCGGCGAAGATCAAAAGGCGGCGACCGTTCGGCGCCAGCGGAAACGACACGACCAGGGCCTGGGCGAGCGCCTGGGCCGAGGCGACATTGTGCGCGCAATCGAGCAGCACCAGCGGTCGGCGGGCGATGATTTCCAAGCGCGCCGGCCAGCGCACGCGCGCCAGCCCTGCCGCCACCGCCCGGTCGCTGATCGGCAGGCCTTGTTCGCGCAGCACCTCCACGGCGGCCACCGCAACCGCAGCGTTCGCGGCCTGATGTTCGCCGATCAACCGCAGCTCGCGCCACGGTCCGTCGCCGCGCCACGTGCTGACCCGCACGCGCGGCCAGCGCTCCTGGCCGCCGTTGATCCGCGCGGGTTCATGCTCATAGTGAAAATCGACTTCGCGTTCGCGCAGCGCCGCCTGGCGCTCGCGGCTGATCTGGCGGATCACGGCGCGCGCTTCGGGGCGGATGACGCCGCTGACGACCGGGCGACCCGGCTTGATGATGCCCGCCTTTTCGAAGGCAATGCTCGCCAGCGTGTTGCCGAGCTGTTGCATATGGTCGAAGCTGATGCTGGTGATGATCGACACCAGCGGATCGCAGATGTTGGTCGAATCGAACCGGCCGCCGAGGCCGACTTCGAGCACGGCGATGTCCGCACGGCGGCGGGCGAAATGCGCCAGTCCTAGCGCGGTGACGATCTCGAAGAAAGTTAAACCGGCGTCGAGCGGCGCCGTCGATCCGGGCCGCGGCGCGGCGGCGGCGGCGCGGAGATCGCCCATCAAACTCGCCAGCTCCGCGCGGCTGATCGGCACGCCGTCGACCTGAATGCGCTCTTCAACACTTTCCAGGTGCGGCGACGTGAACAGGCCGACGCGCCGACCATCGCTTTGAAAAACGGCGGCCAGCATCGCGGCAGTCGAGCCTTTGCCCTTGCTGCCGGCGATATGGACGATGCGCAGTTTTTGGTGCGGATTGCCGAGCCGTTCCAGGAGGATGCGAATGCGATCGAGCTTGAGGTCGCTGGGTTCGGGTGACAGCAGTTCATAGTTGACGCGGCTGAACCACCAGTCTTTGGCCTCGTCGTAGGTCATGCGGCTGGTGTAGCGAACGAAGCGGTTAAGGGTAGGGTGCGTGCAACGCACCTGGGCGAAGCCGGTGCGTTGCACGCACCCTACGTCGCGGCCCCGACCGGCTTCAGGCTGGCGGCGAGGACTTCATCGAGTTTCTTCTGCCAATTTGCCGGCTGGCTGAGGAGTTCTTTCGACAGGAAATGATCGGCGCCGATCTCACGTAGCTTGGCCGGTTCAATGGGCTGCTGGCACGAGATCAATGCGATGGGCGCGTCCAGCGGCAGCTCGCTGCGGATGCGTCGGCACAACTCCATGCCATTCATGTCCGGCAATTGGATGTCCAGCAGTACGAAGTCGGGGCTGGCGTCTTGCAGCCAGGCCCACGCTTCCTTCGCGGTCTTGAACCATGTGATCTCCAGGCCGGAGCGCTGGCCCAGCTTTTGAATGATCGTGCCGAATTCCGGCATGTCCTCGACCAACAAGACGTGTTTGCCGCGACCGGCGGACCGCACGGGCGGCTGCGGCGTTGCCGGCGGCGCGGGCGGCTGCGCGCGGGCCGCGCGGCCATTGCGCAGCGCCGCCGCCATTGGCTTGGGCAAAGTAAAGAAAAAAGTCGCGCCCTGCCCAGGCTTCGAATCCACCCAAATACTGCCGCCATGCGCTTCGAGGATCTTCTTGCAAATCGCCAGCCCGGCCCCCGTGCCTTCGAACTCTTGCTGGTTGTTCAAGCGGCGAAACAGGCCGAAGATTTTCTGGTGGTCCTTGGGATCGATGCCGATGCCGTTGTCGCGGACGTAGATGATCACCCGGTGGTCGTCGGCGCCCTTCAATGCTTGGCCGATCGTGACGCGCGGGGCGGCGTTTTTGTTGTACTTCAGGCCGTTGGCGACCAGGTTGGTCAGCAGCTGGGTGATGCGCTGCGGGTCGCCGATCACCGTCGGCAGCGTGCCTTCCGTGAGGATGGTTGCTTCCTTGCGCTGGATCAGGTCCACGAGGTCACGGCGAACGGTCGCCACGGTTTCGATGAGGTTGAACGGCTTCGGCGCCTTCGCAGCCCGGCCCGCCTGGCTCAAATTCAACAGGTCGTCGATCAATTGTCCCAGGCGCCGGCTCGCTTGCACCAGGTGATTGACGTGCTGGAAGCCGTCGGTGCTGAGCTGCGCGGAAAAATCTTCGGCCAGCAGGCCGCTATACATCTGCAGGGTCCGCAGCGGCTCTTTGAGGTCGTGCGAAACGACGTGGGTGAAATCTTCCAGCTCGCTGTTGATGTGCCGCAGCCGCGCGTTGGTGTTTTGCAGCTCGTCGGTGTGGGCCTGCAGCTTATTGGCCAAGCGGTTGCGTTCGGTGAAATCCAGGGCGCTGCTGCGCCAGCGCGCGCACTTGCCGCGCTCGTCGAAGACCGGCACGATGCGCAGCCAGACGTCCATCAAGGTGCCGTCCTGGCGCCGCCACTGCGTTTCCCATTCTTCTTCCTTGTCCGAGGGCAGCTCGAACGACACGGGCGTGCTGCTCACTTTGGTGACGATATCCGTGTATTCGCGGCCCAGCAGCTCGTTGCGGTCATAGCCCAGCGCCCGCACCAGCGTTTCATTGAACGTGACGAATTTCCCCTGGGCGTCGAGGCTGAAGTACATCACCGGCGCGTTGTGGTAGAGATCGAAGTAGCTGGTCTTGAGGCGGTCGAGCTGCCGTTGGATGCGCTGCCACTTTTCCTGGGCTTGAGCCAGTTCGGCTTGGCGGCTTTGACGGGCTTCTTCCCCTTGCACCTGGCGCGTCACGTCGATGAACAGGCAGCGCCAGGCGGACAGCATACCCTGCTCGTCGCGCCGCGGGGCGGCGGTTAGTTGCACGTAGACTAGGGCGGCGTCCTTGCCTTTCTTCGCCGGCGGCGTCAAACGAAACTTCGCGTCGAAGGCGATCTTGCTCGGATTGAGGAAACGCCGCTCGATCACCGTGCGATCCTCGGCGTGGATGAGGTCGAGGATCGACGTACCGCGCAGCTTCTTGCCGGAAATGTCGAGCAGCTTTTGCAGCGATTTCGAAAGTCGTTCCCAGTGCATTTCGGGAGACAGCCGCGCCGCATGCAGTCGGCTCAGGAAAGGCGCTTGGCGGCGTTTCGGTTTCGCCGTCGGCGGCGCAGGCGTTGGTGGCGACGCCGGCGGCGCCGGCGGGGCTTGAACGATTTGAACGATCGGACGCCGGCTCATCGAGGAAACGAGCACGGCCGCCAAACCGCTGGCCAAGGCGCCGACGACGGCCACAATCAGCAGCGGTTCGGGGTCATCGAAAAGGGCGGCGAAGTCGCCGTTGTGCCGGGCCGCCCACAACAGGACAAACAAGCCGCCCGCAACTACGCCCCCCAGCAGGCTGCCCAGCGACCAATGCCAAAGGCGTGCTTTCATGGGGAGTGCCTAGCAGGTTGTTTCCCGCCGCCCAGTCTGGGTGAGGGGCGCAGGAAATCCGGCGCAGGGGGCGGCAATACGAACGGGAAAACCGCTCAATTCAATATACCCTACAAAGCTGGTAGAAGCTTCCCTACCTGGCGATTTCATTCGGCAACCCGGCTGAATGA
>Ga0080064_1003405_pt1 | contig 23111 bp, 16 predicted proteins | sample Subgrocontami54m_FD_69260 | JGI IMG/M metagenome (GOLD analysis project Ga0080064, IMG submission 69260) | Subsurface groundwater microbial communities from S. Glens Falls, New York, USA - GMW46 contaminated, 5.4 m (SPADES assembly) (version 2) ...
CTCTATTCGCCCTCTTTTTGTACATAGAGAAAAGAAATTTTTGAGACTTATAAATTTATGGCGCAGAAGATTTGGAAGAGTGCCTATCTATTCCGTTCCAATCCGTAACTTTCCCGTCAATTGCGGCCAGAAGAAATCTAATCCGGCATTAATGACCACTTTCTGGGTTGTACCATTAACTGCACAATATACCTTTTCCATTCCACTTGCTTTTTCCAATAGTTCTAACTGTAATTGCGGCGGAACTTTGATGTTCTTGACATACTCACATACTGGGGTGTCAAAATTCTGGTATTCAGCTACCAAGCTTTGTCGTACACCTGGAAATATTTCTTCCACTGCGCGAACTTTCTTACCATTAATATTAGCTATATACACATTCCTGAAATTCTGTGCTTGAGTGACAAAGGTTTTTTCTGCCAAAAGACCGGAACCAAATAAATTCTTGAACCATTTGACAATATTACCTATCGTTCCTGATTTTAATTGTATTCCATCCCTAGCAAAAATCACTGCATTCAGTTCATCAGAATGATATAAATTTGCGCTGTTAGGAAATTCTAACCCTTGCAGATTGCATTCGATGAAATCTTTTCCAGAACCTTGGCAGACTTGGCTTAATTTCTCTTGCGGGATGTTTAGAGCTAAAAGGAAAGAATTCGCATCGACAATATCTTTATTCAAAGTTGTGGCAAATGCTACTTTAAATTTACCGCCATCTTTATATTGCAAGACGCAGACATTATTGATACAAGTATTTTGACCGTCAGGAACCAATTTCCTCCCTTCAGGACTTAACTTATAACAAGTGTTCAATATTTTTGGGACTTGTGGTTTTTTATCTAAAGAAATTATTGATTTTTCAGTAACAGTGAAAGTTCCGCCCAGATAATTTTCGTTATTGCCTAAATCCAGCAAGGCTTCCCTGTAAGGTGAGCAATACAACACATATTCATCATTTTCCGCTACCTCTAATAATTTAGTGGCTAAGAATTTGGTTCTGCTGGTCCAATTTCCTTGGCTGCAGTAATTATCAAAAATGGATTCAGTGTTATTGACACAGATAGGGTCTTGCCCATTATAAAAGCTCTGGGCAGTATTTTCTGCTTTTCCTGAACCTAACACAAAACACTGGCTTTCCTGTGGGCAGAATCCCCACTGCTGGGCATTCCAGTCAAATTTCAAGACTGAACGTTTCCATGCTCCATCAATACAGCGATAATCCCTGCCATCAGCGATATGTTCAGTTGTGGTGGTTAAAGTGCTCATCGGCTCTACACAGGCATACCCGTTCCAGCAATAATTGTTCGGACAGCAGGCTGCTCCTGACCTGGCATCTGAATTGGCTAATTCAGGATGTGATTGGTAAGCATATTCTGCTGGACCTAATTCATCCACTAGTTGCAAGGAAGGTTTTTCCACTTCACAAGGACCGGTAAATTCAACAATGACATACGAAGCATCTCCAGTATTGAATTGTGGCAAAGTTGCTGACTGGCTGTTTCCGTCTTTGTCAACGACAAGAACTTTGGCATTACAATTCTGAGCCGCACTGAAATATAAATCAATGGAAGAGGAAACAGAGATTCGCTCTGAACGTAGCTTTTGATTGCTTCCTAAAATAACTTTATTTTCTTTCACATAATTGCTTTTTTCGTCTGATACTGCTTGATTATTAATTGAGATTTCCCAGTAAGGTATTTTTGTTGCTAAGGTCGCAAATTCTGCATTAGGGATGAAGTTTCGTGCAGGTAATACTGTTGTAGATTGATTTCGCAAGGAAGCAGATTTAATCTGCTCTTTCAAGGTTAGTTCAGCTTGTTCATAGTACGCGGAAATGTTCTGGCCTTGCACTGGTTTCTGAAGATCAGCATATCCGACCTGAATCAATCCTTCCTTACTCCAAGTATTTACCACTGTAAATGCATCTTTGTTATTTTCTTCTTTGTGAACTTCGCTGTAAGAACAGAATTTGTCTCCGATAACTGCGCAATATTGCAAATTTTTATCTTCTTCAAGATTAGTTATGAAATCCGCGGCTCTACACCCATAAAATCCTATCTCTTTAGTTGATTCTTCTCCTTCATTGTAATACAATACTTGCTGAGCAATTCTTTTTACTTTCAGATTAGCATATTCTGAAAATTCTCCATCCGTAACCAATGTTTCATCTGATGGCAACTTTCCCGTAACATAATATAATTCATATAAATCAGGATGTTGGTTTTTTACTTTATATGGTGGATTTCCTGGTAGTGGGAAAAGACATTCAACTTCACTGCAAGCGTAGGTTACATTTTTTATGACTGATTTAGTAGAAGGAGCAGGATTGCTGATAGGGAAAAATTGTTTTGGCTTTAATTTTGCCACAACAGAAATAGGGTGATTCCAGATGTCTAAGGCTTCTTCCTTGCTCAGATATTGGGATGTTTCAGTAAGCTGAAAGTTTTTATCATCTTGATCGGTAAAAGATTTTACTTCTTTTCCAATTTGTTTGTTGGTAGCTCTATCGTAAAAGAAGAGCTCTACTGAAGAATCGGGGTTACTGGAGATGGTATCTTTAAACCATAATTTGGTTATTCCCCTATCTTCCGAAGGGAGTTGTGATTTGAAATCTTCTGATATAGTGAAATCGCATAAGACAGTTGAAGTATCCCCTATCTCTAATTTACTTGAGAAAATATTATCTTCATTACATTTCAATGGTCCTTCTGTTTTTGATTCTTTTAGTAAATCATCAGTTAAATCAGGAATTTTTCCTTGATCATAAACACGATAATCAATACTAATATAGGGTAATTCTATTGGATTATAAGCAACATCAAATTCCTTTACTTTGGATTGGACTTGGAATTCTACATCCATCACTGTATTGCCAGAAGCAATTGGTTGTGAATTCCAGCATCCATAATATGATAACTCCTTTGTTGAAGCTCCTTCTGGTAAATATCCTTTGCTTAATCCAGAATAATATTCATTCTTAGCGTTACCACAGCAGTTAGCAGCAGGTTCAATTTCATCAACTTCCTGATCTTCTCCCAACCAAGCTTCATCCCCATACAACTGCTTGCAAAGATTTTCTCCAGTAATGCCACTATCTGGATTACCCACATCAGCATCTTCTATCCAAGTACTGGAACTGGCTGCTTCTTGCCCTGAACAAAGCTGATTTGGCAAATTGGAATTGTTGTTAGTCAGGTAAATGTTGCGTACTTGAATAAAATTCTCACTATCAGAACTTATTGTAAACCCCTGGATTGCTTTATAATCCTTGATAGGCACCTGCACATGCATATAAGTTGTTAAATCAGATAAGGGAGTATTGATGACGTCGCCTAAAACATTGCCATCAAAATAAATTATTTTCTCATCATTAACTTCTGGACCGACTAACTTCAAATTTATTTTTAAAGGGAGTTTAAGGTCTTTTAAATCTGCCGGATTTCCTTTTGTATCTTTCACGAAGCGAACCATAAAATTGAGATTATCATAACCAGTGAAATCTAAAAATCCTTGCCCATAATATTTTTTGTAGAGTGAATCATATTTTATGACAATTGTTTTATCTATTTTAGATTCTCTAAGATAATCGTTCTCTATTGTTGGCTCTTCAGGTATTTCTGGAATAGAGAGCGGAAGCGTATAAAGTCCTTCGCCGGTATATCGACCTTTCACACTAGGATTTTCCCGTTTTTTCCAATCGCTGGTACACTCTGCCCACGCCCATCTGTTCCCCTCCTGATAACAATAAAACCTGTTGCTTAACTCTTGTTCTAGACCTTCTGCCAATGCTGGAGGTTCAAATGTCTTTTCTGCATTCACATCACACATCAACCAATCATCTGCATTAGATACCACATCAAAAACTGGCTCTCCGGGTCTTTTGATGGTGAAGATTTTAAAAATATTATTTGCTGCTGCTGCTGATATCCAACACCAATCTTTTCCTTCACAGCCACTATTTTTAAAAATTTCATCAATGCCGTTGCCATCAAAATCTTTCTCTGTACTGACAAAATCTTTATCTTTAGTAAGGCAGACATAACTTTGTTTATCCAAATCTTTTTCAATTTCTCCTGCATCACTAGCACCACTATAACCACAGCAATAACCACCTTCAGCAGTACCTATCCAATCAAATTCTTTATTGTAGATGTTTTTGGCGTTGATTGATGCCTTATCACATTGCCAAGCCCCTATTTGACCACAAATGCTATCTTCTGTACAAGGCTGTCCTTCTTTTTTTGGTTTAGGTTGATCTTTTTCGAGTGTTCCGATAAACTTACATACCCCTGTTGCTTCTTCTGAGCTGCTCGGCACAATACATTCTTCCCCTTCATCACACAGAATTGAATCAGAACACACCGCATTGCTTTCACTGCAATGTCTAACAAATTCTTGCTCACAAGAAGCTTGATTTAAATGACAGCTGTCTGATGTTACTCCCTCAACATTATTGGTTTCTTCATTCTGCCCTGGACCGCCGCAATCATTGTTGATCTTGTCACCACAGACTTCTGCTGCCCCATTATTAATACAAATAGCGCAGCTAGAAAATCTGCCTGGATTTGCTTCACAGTATCCACGAGCTGTTTGCCTAATCTGGCTTATTGTTTTTCCAACTTTTTCATCTTCACTTAGAGTTGGACAAACTATTCCTATCCCAGATAAATAATCATCAGAAGAAACATCATTACAATCTTCGCTGGTAGTATATCCATCCCCATCCTTATCTGAAGCCCATTGATATGCTCCATTAGCATATGTGCATTCGTAACTCACACCATTTGCCACTATTTTATTTTTATTTTTTACCTGGCTGTCATCAACACATTTTGACCAGAATCCGTTATCATCACAAATGTATTCCCAATTAGTTCCGCTAATATAACTATTCTCAAGAACACCAAAAGCGTCAGCTTCATCACCACGTAATTTGATTGGGTCTGAAATAAAGCCAGAAGGAGATGTACCACCTCCATTTCCTCCCCATTTTGTGCCAGACACTACTCTTCCATATGCGCAATCATCGGGACTGTTGGTATCTTCATCGCCAACTACAAACCAACATCCTCCCGCTTGAGCTTGATTTGTACCAATAGATGGTCCAAACTTACACTCAGAATTACCAGTACTCATTATCTGTAAATTTTCACCTTGATCTGGTCCAAAACTCTGACACTGGGTATTCCAATTCTCATTATTATTACAATCCAAAGAATACGTTCCTTTAGCTCCGCCAGGAAGTACATCACAATTAACACAACCCTCCGTCCCCACCACAATAGCAGTACATTGATCTCCTTCACAATGTCCACTCCATCCCGCCAAAACCGAAGAAGAATAAAGTAAGCTAAAAAGCAAAACTACTACTATCAAAAACCCTCTTTTTTTCAACATCATAATCTGATTAAATCAATAACTTTACCTATATAAATTTACCGTCAGAAATAAGAAGTAATAAAGAGAAAATAAACATGAAAATCCTAAAATCACCTATCCCATCGTTCGCCATGCTCACTCCACGGCAAGCTGTGGGGTACAAGAAATGAAACAGCGATTTCATTTCTGTACAGAAAGCTTAGGCTTTCTTGTATTACGGTGGATTTTCAAGACGGATTTTCAGTTATTACTTGCTGGACCATTACAAGTAACTGGATATTAGACCCAACAAGTAATAAATAGATTTAATATGGATCAACACACGTGTGGGTCATCTTAGGCTCACATTTACTGTAAAGACATTCCTCATAGAATGGCATATCAACTTGAAATTCAGGCGTAGGACAATCTCTGATAAAATGCTCTCTCTCTTCAGGATCATACTGGGACCAGCCATTGCAGCTATCAATATGGCTCACTAAATCTTCGCAGCCATCAGAACCTGAACTTCCTGTTCCGCCATTGACATTATATGCGTTATACGTATCTCCACAAGCTATGTTTGAGACCAACATCACTAAAGGTAGTATTTTTTTCATTTTCATTCCTCCTAAAACCCATCTATATACTTACCGCACTTTACCAGCCATGGTTTAATAACAGAACCCGCTGGGTTAAGTTCTTCACAGGAACTGGTAGCAATGCAGTTTACAAATTCAGGCGCATAAGTGAAGAAATCGCTTCCACTATCTCCCGCACACTCTTCAATTGCATCTTTTAATTGTTCTTCTATGCTGGTGCCCCACAGATTTTTATGATATTCAAAATTTTGAGGGCTGCATTCGTATAACCTATTGGCAAAATCTTCGCAAGTCTTGATTTCTACAACTTTTCCATCATCTTTTTGGCCATTGACATAATAGTTGTGGTTGTTGGTATCTCCGCAAGCTATCAGTGTCATAAGACCGCTAAACGCCAAGGTTCTTACTTTATTTGGAATTGTTTGGTATAAATTTAATGTCATTGTATATCCTCTCACTTTGTTTATTTTACTACCTTAAAATGACAATTATTTATAAAACTTACTCTTGAAATCCCAAAATCCTGCCAAGAGCCTGTAAATCCTTAGCGGAACGCATTTCCATCTCAAAAGAAGCAAAACTACAGAAAATGATGGGAACCTTGTATCTCTTACATAACCACACATTAAACATAATCCGAGCCAGTAACTTCCCCTTCTCAGAAGAATTTAATATTTCTGAAAATGAAAAAGCCAAGGTCTTTCCTTTTTCAGCCGCAATCTTACATAATACTTGATCTAAGCCGCCGCGCACATAATGCAGGCTGTCCTTAGGGTGAATATTCTCCATGCCATAAACAATATCGACACCATTCTTTTCCAAGGCAAAGCGCAGCATCTCTTCTGAATCTGCCTTGAATACTGTTTTCAATCTTTTATTTCTGGCGTTTTCTATTTCTTTCAACAACTCTTTCTGGGTCTTTCCTTTAAGCAGAACAAAATCACTATCCAAGAAATGTATTTTAGTGAAACCTAGCTCTACAGAAGATTTCTCAATTTCTGCACTTTTCTTCATCAAAACATATTCTTCCATATGCCACAAAATAGTCATTAAATTTATAAAATATACCTTAAACTACCTCTTAACTAAACTGTGCCTTACTTAGAGACGCAGAGAGGTAAAGAATGTATATCGAAGTATATAACGAACGAGAAAAAACTACCGCCAAGGTCGAAATTGTAGGAACAAGGGTCAAAGACCTTCTTAACCAACTAAAACTTAATCCGGAAGCATTCTTAGTTGTACGCAATAGCGAAGTCATCACCGAAGAAGAGACTTTGCAGGATCAAGATAAAATAGAACTTCTCAGTGTTATTTCTGGAGGATAAGATGCAGTGTAACAAATGTAACAATAATGCCGTAATTGCCCTTCAGCATGGAAGTTTATGTAAAAGTCACTTCGTTGATTATTTTGAAGAGAAAGTATTCAAGACCATCAATAAGTTCCAACTTATTGGTAGAAATGAGAAACTATGTGTAGCAGTTTCAGGTGGGAAAGACTCACTGACTGTCCTTTACCTCACCAAGAAATATTTAGAGAAGAATAATATCCCTACCAATAACCTAACTGCTCTCGCCGTAGACGAAGGCATAGACCAATATCGTGAAAAAACACTCGTCGATCTCAAGAAATTCTGTGAAGAACATTCCGTTCCCTTGACTATAGTCTCCTTCGAACAAGAATTAGGAAAAACGTTAGATGAAGCATATCCGATCATCAACAAAGATGCCAACAAGAAACCTTGCAACGTCTGCGGTGTATGGAGAAGATACTTGCTCAATAAACACGCTAAGAAACTAGGCGCAGATAAAGTCATTACCGGCCATAATCTCGACGATGAGGCGCAAGCCATCATCATGAATATTTTCAAAGCCAACACTGCACTGGCAGCGAGATTAGGGCCCATCTCAGGAATTCAAGAACATGATTTGTTCATTCAGAGAGTAAAACCGCTTTATTTTTGTGCAGAAAAAGAAGTCCGTCTTTATGCATTATTGAAAAATTTTCAGATTGAATTTACAGAATGCCCTTACTCCAAAGAAGGATATCGGCACCATATTCAAGAGATGTTGAATGAGTTTGAACATCAATACAAAGGGACTAAACAGGGAATCGTGAATTCATTTCTAGCCATGCTTCCTTTATTGCAGAATCAAGAAAAACAATCCCTGCCAACAATACAACAATGCAGCAAATGTCAGGAAGCATCAAACAAAAATATCTGTAATGCTTGCATAATGAAGGAGACTATCCAAAATGCATAATTCAGAAAAAAAAGATTCACGGTACTCACGACAAATCCTACTTAATGAAATCGGCAAGGAAGGACAAGCAATTTTGCAACAGAAAAAAGTTGCTATTGTGGGAATCGGCGCATTGGGAACAGTTGCTGCTGAATTGTTAGCTAGAGCAGGAGTCGGCTCATTATTACTCATCGACCGAGATGTTGTAGAAGAATCTAACTTGCAAAGGCAGACCTTATTCGACGAAAAAGATGTCGGAAAAAACAAAGCTGCTGCCGCAGAAAAAAGAATCAATGAAATCAATTCAGAGATAGAAGTAGAAGCGCATTCTATCCACCTCAGTCCACAAAATATTCACTTACTACAAAATGCAGACCTAATCCTCGACTGCACAGATAATTTGCAGACCAGATTTTTAATCAATGATTATTGCAAAAAAGAAAAAAATCCCTGGATCTACGCAGCGGCCATCAAGACTTTGGGATATGTCATGCCTATTCTTCCTGAAGGGCCTTGTCTCCAGTGCTTTCTTGCCGAGAGTAGCCAGGAAACTTGTGATACCGTAGGTGTACTGAATACCATTACTGTCTCTATTGCTTCATTACAGGCTACTTTAGCCTTGAAGATGCTGCTGGGAAAAGAGATAGAACTGGTTCTATTTCATTATGATATTTGGAATCAGAACTTTAAAAAAATAAATGTAAAGAAAAAAGAATTCTGTCCTGCTTGTCAAGGAGAATATATCTATTTAGAAAAAAAGGAGACTTCTAGGCATATCCGCTTCTGTTCTACTGGAAAATATCAGATTCTTGGTAAAGAAGTTGATTTGCAAAAGATAAAAGAACGCTGGGAAAAAGTAGGTATCGTGACTGAAGAAGATTCCTCTTTACATTTTCAAAATATCATCTTATTCAAAGATGGAAGAGCTTTAATTAATGCGGATTCCGCAGAAGAAGCAGAAGCGATTTATTCAAGATTGGTGGGGAATTGAGTTATTTTTTATTACTTTTCCAGTCCATAACTGTCCCACTTTTAATTCCCGCCATCTGTTGTTTAATGTATTCTAACACTGAAGGATCATAAATAGAACCAGAAGGTTGGTAAGTTTGGGGAGCTAGAACTGTTGCCGGAGTAGGAAGAATTTTTGGCTCCAGTGTGGTTTGTGGTATTTCTTTACTTGTTTTGTTTATCCCACGCACCCCACGAGAACGACCGGCGTCGCCGATAGGGTCGTCGTAACAATCGAGATCGAACCTATCTGTATTGATACTGAGCCAGACCGCCCGTTCAGGGTGAGATTTCCTTCCGTTTGTGTCAGGAGTCCAGATGTATGATCGTTTTCCGCTTACTTTTTGCAATACATCAATTGCTTCTGGTGCATCGTATTGTAAAACTTCATCTTGAAGCGCATTCCTCCATGCGGAATCTTTTATCAAGACATCGAGATAGCCGTTTCCTACCGGAATATTACTCGTTTCATAATCAATTTTTGTTCTCGTGCATAACATACTTTCTCGTAAATCTTGAATGATTCCTTGTAGAGCAGAATCGTTTTGTTCATCTAATTGTTTTAGAGCTGAAACATATTCTTTCACGGTTGGAAGACGTTTTCCTATGCTAAAAAAATATGTTTCCCAGCCTTGTTGAGAATCAGTATACGTTCCATCAGAATGACAAACTGCTTCGCCGTCTAAAACAAGATTATCTAATACGATTGGTTCTATCATACAATCGTAATTTAGCCCATTATTTATAAAATTTCGTTAGAAAAACATCACCACTACCATAAACTCCTATACCACTTCAACTGCTCTTGTATCTGCTTCTTAGTATAGGCAACCAAGGGTTTCATTATTGTCAAATTAGTCTTATGTTTATCATCACCAAGAACTTGCCCAGTTACAAGAATCGAGATTTCTTTCTTAACCGCCAATCCTTCTAATTCATGAAAGTCCTTAATCACTTGCAGCTTCAATTCCGCCGGACTAAATGCCTGCAATAAAGAAATATCCATCTCCTCAAAGGCAACCGGAAACACACTACAACCTCGCTTCATAAACAATAATCCAGATAGCAAACTTGATTCATCCTCAATCAATAACAAGACTTTTCCTTCTACTCCAGTAGGCAATCCTCCGCCACAGATAATCGTTTCAAAAAACAAATATGCGCCTTCTTGGTTTATTTCTATCTCTAAAACTATTTCGGGAGAAGTCTGGGAAAACCGCAGTGGCGTCTTCTGCTCGACATATTCACCGACCGCCCTATTGAATTCTGGTGAAGTAGTTGGAAAGGACTTGTCAGAACGCTTGGTGCTTATCCTGAAGGTTCCTGTTCTTTCTCGTAACAATTCTACTGCTTTCTCCTGTATTTCTTCTCTATTTTTCTCCACATGAACTGCCGGTGAATAGGATACTAGTCCAAACACTCGCCGCAGAGTGGAATGTCCTGTAAAATAAGGTATCAGCAGTCTCCCTCGGCTGTTAGTTACCTTTACGCCAGGAAAGCCGCTGTTTTTGGCCATTTTAGCTATATTTTCTACTAGTTTACGTTCAAAAATGCCTTTATTGGCGCCTTTAAGAAAAATCTCTCCATAGCGCAGCAATATCGTATCATACATCATAACCTGATTTGGCTTAAATTCATTTAAAAAACTTCTCCTCTGCAACCCCTTGATTTCAGGTGGAACTAAAAAAGGGTATTTATAAAGGGAATATTTAAATACTCTCCCTTCATTTATAAGGGATATAAGTATTTGGAGGGCATGGCAAATGGCAAAAAAAGTTTCTAAAATCACTTCTAAAAAAGAGATAACCATTGTAAATATCGTTATTTCCAGCAGTCTCGAAAAGGATATCCCTTTAGAAAAAATGGCTGCTACCCTGCCCAACACCGAATATAACCCCGAACAGTTTCCGGGATTAGTATTGCGTATTAAAGATCCTAAGACCTCTGCTCTTATCTTCTCCAGTGGAAAGATTGTCTGCACTGGCGCTAGAACCATGGAACAGGTAGAGTTAAGCATCCAAAGCATCATCAAGAGCCTTAAAAAATTAAATATCCATGTCACTATTAAACCGATAATCACTGTTCAAAACATTGTTGCTTCCGGAAGCATCGGCATGGCCTTAAACCTTAACGTACTAGGTTTAAAACTGCCTAATACTGAATATGAACCAGAACAGTTTCCTGGATTGGTGCATAAACTCAAGGGAACCAGCGCTACTTTCTTGCTTTTTAGTAATGGTAAGATTGTCTGTACTGGCACAAAAACAGAAAAAGAAGTAAACGAAGCCACTGATCTGCTGATAGAGCGACTTAAGAAAGTATTGGAAAAGCCGTAAAATTGCATATATAACGGACAGAACTACTCTATTCAATCATTTCTGTCCGTTAGTATAAATCTTTAAATAACCTTTACCTTTTATTTTTTTATCAATCTTTTATATGGAGAGGAAGCTCTCGGGGGTGGCTATGGAAGTCGACGAGCAAATCAAGACATTCAGAGACTTTATTGAACAGAATTACTATCCACAGCTATTAGAAGCGGTCCGTAAAGGTGAATCATATATCAAACTTGATTTTTCTGAGCTGGTTAAATTTAATACCGAAATCGCAGAAGAATTGCTGGAAAACCCTCAAGAACTTCTTAAAGCGGGCGAAATTGCCATTAAAGAATTTGATTTACCTAAGAAGGTCAGCAAATTTAACATCCGTTTTATCAATCTTCCAGAATCACAAAAAGTTCTCATCAGCGAAATCAGGAGCAAGCATCTGAATAAACTTCTATGGGTCGATGGAATTGTTCGTAATAAAACTGACGTGCGACCGCATGTCAGCGCATCTAAATTTGAATGTCCTTCTTGCGGAAACATCCTTACTGTCCTGCAGCTGGATCAAAAGTATAAAGAACCTACTCGCTGTGGATGTGGAAGAAAAGGAAAATTTAAAGAGATCTCTAAAGAATTAGTAGATGGCCAAGGACTTATTCTCGAAGAGGCTGCAGAAGACTTGGACGGAGCGCAGCCTAAAAGAATTAACGTTTTTTTACGGGATGACCTTGTTTCTCCACTTACTGAGCGAAAAACCAGCCCAGGTTCACGGATACAGTTAGTTGGCTGGGCTACTGAAGTTCCCATCACTTTACGTACCGGGGGGCAATCTATCAAATATGAACTCATTGTTGAAGCTAATTCCACTGAAGCGCTTCATGATGATACACTCAGTCTTAACATTTCTGAAAAGGACATGGAAGAAATCTTGAAAATAGCCAAATCTCCTGATCCATTACAGCTGCTGGCAAATAGTCTGGCTCCCTCCATTTACGGCCACGATAAAATCAAAGAAGCCATTATATTACAGTTAGCCGGAGGGTGTAGAAAAGTCCGCCCTGATGGTGTGACTACCAGGGGGGATATGCACATGCTCTTGATTGGAGATCCCGGATCAGGAAAATCACAATTGTTGAAAAGAATTTCTCAAATAGCACCCAAGGCACGTTTTGTCAGTGGAAAAGGAGCGACCGGCGCAGGACTGACTGCGGCCGTGGTAAAAGATGAATTTTTAGGTGGATGGTCTTTAGAAGCTGGTACGTTAGTTTTAGCTAACCGCGGTTTTGCCATTATTGATGAGTTGGATAAGATGGGAAAAGAAGATACCTCTGCCCTGCACGAAGCTTTGGAGCAGCAAACCGTCAGTATCGCAAAAGCCAACATTCAAGCTACCTTACGATGTGAAACTACCGTCTTAGCCGCAGCAAACCCTAAACATGGCCGTTTTGATCCCTACGACTTGATTGCCAACCAAATCAATCTTCCTCCTACTCTCATCAACAGATTTGATCTAATTTTCCCGGTCAAAGACCTGCCTAATCGAGAGAAAGACGAGACTACTGCTTCTTTTATTTTGAATTTTCATAAGGATCCGTCAAAGGCAGTCGCAGAAATACCTACTGAACTGATGCGAAAATATTTTTCTTATGTGCGCCTGAAAGTAAATCCTAAAATGAGTGATGCTGCTATCGAAGAGATTAAAACATATTATGTTTCCATGCGTAATTCTGGAAACGTAGAAGAAGGAGGTATACGTAGCATCCCTATCACTGCCAGACAACTGGAAGCGCTGATCAGATTATCAGAAGCTTCTGCAAAAATAAGATTGGGAAAAACTGTCAATAAAAAAGATGCTCAGAAGGCTATTGAATTAGTAAGCCACTGTCTCAATGAAACTGCCAAAGATAGTGAGACTGGAAAAATAGATATCGACCGTCTTGGGGGAAGTAAAATAACCGCTACCCAAAGAAATAACCTTGGAGTCATGAAAGAAATAATCACTGCTTTAGAAGAACAAATCAATTCAAAAATAATTCCGGTTGAAAATATTATTGAAGCGGCTAAAGAAAAAAACATTACACCAGAAAAAGTGGAAGAATCACTTGAAAAATTACGAAGATCCGGGGACATATTTGAACCAAAAAGAGGTTTTATACAGAGATTGTAATAATTATTGATGATAATGATTATAATAATAATTATCCTTAATTATAAATAAATCAAGTCAAAAAAATAGTCATGAAAAAATAAAATGGAATCAGAAAATAAAACATTCTTTCGTTTTCCTGCAGAAAAAGTATCCATCCGAGAATTGGAAGAGGGAGAATACATTGAAGAAAAAGAACAAAATCCAAATTATCTTATTAATCATGAAAACAAGAAAATATTTCGGATCAATGTCATAGCTACGCTGGTCCATAAAGAATTACGGGGATCTATAACTTCTATTCTTATAGACGATGGGACTGGAAAAATAATTTTACGCCTTTTTGAAGAAAACAAAGCTGCCATTAACTTAGAAGTCGGCGATGTGGTACAAATAATCGGCAAAGTAAGGATATACAATCAGGAAAAATACATTTTTCCTGAAGTCATGAGAAAAACTGACCCGGTCTGGCTTAAAATACGTTATTTAGAACTACAAAAAAATAAAACAAGAAAAAGTGAAGAAGAAAATAGTGCTCCTCAAAAAATAGAACACAAAAAAATTGAAATTAAAAAAGAATCGATTAAAGAGCAAAAAGAAATCGTTCTGCAGAAAAAAACTACTGAACAAAATACTGATAGTTTTGAGATAGTGAATGAAGAAATAGAAGAAAATAATCCTTTGCTTCCTTTTGAAAAACTATCTAAACTCATCATTCAGCTTGATAAAGGTGATGGAGTGATGATTGAAGAGATCATCGAAAAATCTCCATTAGAAAAGACGGAAGAATTGATAGAGAAGATGCTGGAAAATGGTGATATTTTCCAGAATATGCCTGGGAAAGTACGGCTTCTGTAATCTTTTACGAAAACAATAAAGGAGTGATATACACTTCTACAATTCCTCCAACCAAAAGGAAGCCAATGCTGATAAGTACTAAATCTAAAACGTCAGTCATGATGGAATCATAGCTTAAATCTTTTTTGATTAACGCCATGGAAAGTATCCCTCCTGCTAGTCCAACGATAAAATAAGCTGTTATCTCTAAAATTCCATGTAACATATACTTGAAAAAACTAAATATCACTGTACCTAAATAATTGGAAAAATAAACCAAACCTACTGAAGAAGCCGCATCTGCTAATTGATTTTTTATAAGACTGCCTACTGCGGCAGCAATCACTGAAGCATTCCAAGTTAAAATGAATAATGCTCCTGTTCCGTAAAGAAGAGAGAAAATAAGACAAAAGAAAAGCACTTTAAGATTATTTAAAAATATCTTGACAAAAACGTCTGTCTTGGTGATTTGTGCTGTTATACCCTCTCCTACAATATTTCCACGCACATAATTATTTACATTCACTATTGCTTTAAGTTGTAAATCAAATACGCTTTCAACCATATTATGAGGTAAAAATACGTAAGAAACTATTAATGCCGCGGTGATCCCTAAAAACATGAACAATAAGAAAGTTATCACTTTAGCATGTTCCCGTAATAATTTCCACTCACCTTCATACTTTAAATCTAATTCTTCTTCACTCTTAACTGTAATATACATAGTAGGTAAAATAGCTATAACAATCAAAAACACCGTTAAAAGACCGGATACTTCTTTAAAAACCAAATAAGATAGAAATAGAGCTATAATAGAATATATAAAACCAACTATAAACATTTCCCATGGTTTTTTCTTCAAGACTAACGGATTGAAGATATATTCAAGAACCATAACTGTTTATATTAAAATACAAAATATATAAAGATTCCTATAAGAATATAAGGTCTGTTTGTTATTAATTCATAAAATGTGCTCTCCCCCCTTGATTTCGAGTGGAGATTTAAATAATCAAGAAAAAGAAGATAGTGTTCATGAGTATTCTTAAGTTTTAAGAGATAAATAAAGAAGAATAAGAATAATTGTTACTAAAAGACCATTTCCTCTAAAACTATTTAAGATTAGTATTTTATTAAAATAATCCTGTCTCCTTGTTAAATGTAATTATATTATCATCATCAATAAAGTTAATTAAAATATATCTTTATTGAATTAATGAATTTTTCTTCTTTTTTCTCATTTGTTCATTTCTTTTCTTTTTTTGTTATAACTTATTTATATTGTATTATTTATATATTTATTATATATTTATTTTCTATATTGAAAATAATAATATAAGATAGTAATAATAATAAGCTTATAATAGATAATAATAATAAGATAATAATAATAAAATTATGATGAGAATAATATTAATCAAAATAAAAAACAAAAACAAAGTAATTACATTTAACTGATTATTTATTAAGATAAACAAGTAAACACAAATAAATCAAAAAGAAGAGTGGAGATTATAAGAACAGATATTTAATAAATAATTAATCTGGTCAAATAAATCAAAAGATAGTTATTTATACTGATTTCCACTAGCAACCTAGGTGATAGGAAATCTAAGTATAAAGCTATATCATCCATTTCCAAATACTTTATTAACGGTCACATCAGATCATTATAAATTTAAATTACTCATTTTCCATGAGAAATGAAGGGGTCAGGGTAAATAAATATGGTTGAAATAAAAAATTTCTTTGAGAATTATTTGAAGAAAGAGTCTATTTTTGTAGATAAAAGAACTTTAATGCCTTCATATATGCCAGAAGACATATTATATAGAGAAGAACAACTGCAAGAGGTAGCCAACATCCTTGCTCCTGTCCTTAGGATGGAAAAGCCCTCTAATTTGTTTATTTATGGAAAAACAGGTACGGGGAAGACTATTTCTATCAAACATATTATGGTTTCTATGAATAAAGTAGCGGTCCAAAATAATATTCCTTTAAAATGTATTTACTTGAATTGTAAGCTAAAAAGGGTTGCTGATACAGAATATCGCCTCATCGCACAATTAATCAAAGAATTAGGCCAGGAAATCCCATCTACTGGCCTTCCAACCGATGAAGTATATAATATATTCTACAAGCTTCTGGATCGTGAAAAAAAAATTGTGCTTCTCGCTTTAGATGAAATAGATCAACTTACTAAGAAAATAGGAGATGAGATTTTATACAATCTGACTAGGATAAATGTAGAATTACAAAAATCTCAAATATGTCTAGTGGGAATCTCTAACAATCTTGTTTTTACCGAAAATCTTGATCCAAGGATAAAAAGCAGTTTATCGGAAGAAGAGCTCATTTTTTCACCATATAATGCATTACAGATCCAAGATATACTGCGAAAAAGAGCAGTAATAGCTTTTAAAGAAGGTATTTTACAACCTGGTGTGATTGAGAAATGTGCTGCGTATTCTGCCAGGGATCACGGAGATGCCCGCAGAGCCATTGATTTATTGAGGATTGCTGGAGAATTAGCTGAACGAAGTGGTTCATTGTTGGTTGAAATAAGTCATCTTGATGAAGCAGAAAAAAAAATAGAATCAGACAAAGTGATTGATGCTGCTACTAATCAGCCTAAGCAATTTCAATCAGTGTTATATGCAATCTTGTCAATAGGCCCGCAAAAGAAAAATTTTTTTACTGGAGAGATCTATGATGTTTACAAGAATTTATGTAAGCAGACAAAGTTGAATACCCTAACCCAACGCCGTGTTTCTGATATTATCGCCGAGATGGACATGTTGGGAATCATCAATGCTAAAATCATATCCAAAGGACGTTATGGCAGAACCAGGGATATATCTCTATCAGTTGACGAAAACTTAGTTTTAAAATTAAAATCAGTATTAGAAAAATCATTGCAATTAGCTTAAACAGTCATGAATAATAATTAAATGCATTAAATGCAATTAGATGATTAAATCACAATTCACCATATAAAAACATGGAAAACCAACAAAAAATAATAGAAATCTTGTTTGAAAGAGGAATATTAGTAAACAAAGATATCCTAGATAAAAAAGTAGATTTTAGTTTAGCAGATAATTTAGTCGGAAAATTAGAACAAGAAAAAGATTTGTTAGTCTTAAATGCAGATTATGTTGATATTGTCACCAAACAAAAAAGTTTAGTTGATTGGTATGAGATGGATTTTTATAGGGTTCAGGTTGAAAAAGAACGCGATGATGAATTGTATCAGGCTCAGTTACAAAACTTTAAACAAGTAGAATTACAATTAAGCAGTCCCGCTTTCACTCAAAAGCAACAATTGACCAGTTTGGAATCAGAGATAGCTCTAGCTCATGGAGAAGAGGATATTTTTAGCACTAATTCTTCGCACGGCACTTCAGAATCAACTTTTTCTGAAGCCACCGCTTATCCAGAAATAGCTCCAGAAGTGCTGGCTTCCTCTCCAGAATTGATTTCTTCTATCTCCTCACCATCTCAAGTACAGATAATCATCTCCTACAAGAATGAACCTCACAAGTATGAAGTGAAGGATTTTACTCTTTTATTTGCTTCCCGTTATCGTTTTTTAGAAAGTATTTTACGACAAAGACAGGAACTTCAGAACACTATGCCTATCAGCAGACTTTTAGGCAAGAAAGAAAAGGAAACAGTTTCTATTATTGCGTTGATAGAAGATATCAGTGAAACAAAAAATGGAAACATGATTTTGACAGTGGAAGATTTGACTGGCAGGATAAAAGTTATATTTTCTAAAAATAAAAAAGAGCTCTACCAAAAAGCAAAAGACTTAATCTTAGATGAAGTGATAGGTATAACTGGCTCCTTAGGAGATAAGATAATTTTTGGAGAAGAGATCACCTGGCCCGATGTTCCCGCCAATAATCAACTTAAGAAAAGTGAGATAGAAGAATATGCTATCTTTCTTTCTGATATCCATGTAGGATCAAAACTTTTCTTGAAGGATGAATTCAACAAATTTTTACGTTGGATCAATGCTGAAGCAGGCAACCCCGTCCAAAGAGAAATAGCCAAGAAAGTGAAATATATCATTATCGCCGGAGATTTGGTCGATGGTATAGGTATTTATCCATCCCAGCAGGACGAATTAGCTGTTCACAACATCATTCATCAATATGAAGAATTTTCTGAGCTTATAAAAAAAATACCATCAGATAAAAAAATCATTATCTGTCCAGGAAACCATGATGCGGTGCATTTAGCTGAACCACAATCTTCTTTCGATGAGAAATTTGCTCCTAGCTTGTTTAAGATACCTAATGTCACTTTAGTCACTAATCCTGCTCTTGTAAATATCGGTAAAACGGAAACGTTTTCCGGGTTTGATGTGCTTTTGTATCATGGTTACAGTTTTGATTATTATGTGGCTAATGTTGATTCTATTAGAAATAATGGAGGTTATCATCGTGCTGACCTAATCATAAAATTCTTACTGAAGCGCCGTCATTTAGCTCCATCATTTAAGTCAACTCCTTATTTTCCCGGTCACAAGGAAGACCCACTACTCATTAAGAAAATACCTGATTTTTTCATTAGTGGGCACATCCATTATTCTAACGTTGCTAACTATAAAGGGATCACTACTGTATCAGGCAGTTGCTGGCAGGGAACGACAACTTTTCAAGAGAAACTCGGCCACCAACCTGAACCTGCTCGCGTCCCTATCGTAAACCTCAAGACTAGGGAAATTAAAATCTTGAAATTTGGATGATCATCAAACAATTAAAGTCAAAAAATAAAATCTAGGCAATTAAGTAAAATAAGAAAAAGAGCAGAAGAGAGTTATATGAAAGCATCTCCACATATACAAGAATATTTTGATAAAATTGGGCAAGGTATCCAGCAAGCCTATGAAGTAGCGACAGCAGCACGCAAGAAAGGTCTGGATCCGGAATCGGAAGTATCTGTCCTGTTAGCCAAAAACATGGCGGAAAGAGTGGTAGGATTGATTTCAGTGGTAGCTCCACAGATAACTCATTCTAAAGTGACCGAACGTATCACTGAATTAGAAAAAGAATATGGTCTTCTTGATTGGCGGGTTGGATTTAGGATTGCAGAAGAAGTTGCTCAGGAAAAGCATTGCCAGTTTAAAGACAAGCTGGAAGCCATGGAAGTTGGAATCAGGGTTGGATTTGCTTACCTCACATTGGGAATAGTTTCTGCTCCCCTGGAAGGATTCATCGGCTTGAAAATAAAAAAAAGAAGAGATGGAAAAGAATACTTTGCGCTGCAATATGCCGGCCCAATCAGGGGAGCGGGAGGGACGGCTGCATCTACTTCCGTCATTCTTGCCGACTATGTAAGAATTAAGATGGGATATCATCCTTATGATCCTGATGAACGGGAAATAAACCGTTTCATTATTGAGATACAGGATTATCATGAAAGAGTCACTAATCTACAATACCGTCCATCTGATGAAGAAATTAAATTCATGGCTTCACATCTTCCGGTAGAAGTTGATGGCGATCCAACTGAGGAAATAGAAGTATCAAACTACAAAGATATTCCGCGAATTGAGACAAATTTTATTCGAGGAGGCATGGCTTTAGTCATGGCCGAAGGACTTTGCCAGAAAGCACCAAAAATCTGGAAACGTCTTTCTAAATGGGGAAAAGATTTTGGATTAGAGTGGGATTTCATGAGCGAATTCTTACAGTTAAAAGAAAAAATTCACGCCCAGCATGCCGCTTCCGAAAACAAAGAAAAAACAGCAGATACAAAAAAAGTGGTTAAGGCCAATAATACTTTCATTATGGACATGGTCGCGGGAAGACCGATCCTGACTCACCCTTTAGCTGTCGGCGGTTTACGGCTTCGTTATGGTCGCACCAGGGTATCTGGATTTTCAGCTGCCGGAATGCATCCAGCTACACTGATGGTGTTAGAAAAATATATTGCTATCGGCACTCAGTTGAAAGTAGAGCGTCCAGGAAAAGGAGCAACTGTAACCATCTGTGATACTTTAGAAGGGCCGGTTGTCCGTCTTAAAGATGGTTCGGTGCTCAGACTTAACAGCGAAGAAGAGGCCCGTCAACATAATTCAGAGGTAGAGGAAGTTCTTTTTTTAGGGGACATCATGTTTAATTATGGCGACTTTTCTGAAAGTGGGCATTACCTCGCTCCCGCAGGATATTGTCCGGAATGGTGGGCGCTGGAACTAGAAAAAGCTATCCACTTAAAATATGATGGTAAATCATTTCCAGCAGCCCGGGAATTAAAAATAGAGCCCGAACATTTAGAAAAAATCTTATCCTCTCCTTTGTTTGAGATTCCATCTTTTGAAGAGGCATCATCTATCAGCAGCACCTTTTCTATTCCTCTTCATCCAGAATATACTTTTTATTGGAAATTAGTCAGTGCCGAAGACATTTTGTTATTATTGCAATGGCTGAAGCTGGGTAAAGTCAAGAAAGACGAAAAAGGGATTAAAAAAATAATCACTCCTTACTATCAGAACCAGGAACTGCATCGTAAAGGAAAGAAAATATTAGAATTTCTTGGTGTTCCACACAGCGTCATCAACAAAGAAAATATTGTTCTTGAACGGAAAGAATCACTTGTACTTGCTCTTTGTTTTAACTTTGATGATCAAGCAGGATTAGATAAGATAGAATATTCTTTTTCTCAAGAGAAGGACGGTTTAGAATTAATGAGTAAAATCAGTCCGATAATTCTCCGTGACAAAGCCGGAACTTTTATCGGCGCCAGGATGGGGAGACCGGAAAAAGCAAAAATGAGGCATCTTACCGGAAGCCCACAAGTATTATTTCCAGTGGGTGATGAAGGAGATCGATTGCGCAGCTTTCAATCTGCTTTGGAAGCAGGAAAAGTGCAAAGCACCTTTCCACTCTTCTTTTGTAATACCTGCAACAAAGAAATGATTTACCGTAGTTGCGAAGAATGTGGAAAAGAATGTGTTCCAAAAAATCATTGCAACTATTGCGGCGTTCTTGAAAAAGAGGCTTGTCGTCATGGAAAATCATTCCCTTACAAAAATACCGACATAGACATAAAATATTACTTTACTAAAGCTAAAGAAAGGTTAGGAGAAAAACTACATGCTGATCTTATCAAAGGCGTGCGAGGCACTTCTAATAAGAATCACGTTGTAGAACATTTAGCTAAAGGCATTTTACGTGCTAAGCATGAAATCTACGTAAACAAAGAAGGAACTACCAGATATGATTGCACGGAACTCCCTATCACTCATTTTAAGCCCAAGGAAATCGGTACTTCAGTAGAAAAACTACGAGAATTAGGATACTTGAAAGACATCCAAGGCCAAGAACTTAACAACGACAACCAACTTTTGGAAATAAAGCCTCAGGATATTATTCTTCCAGGATTTGATTCCTTGGATGAATCTGCTCCAAAAGTTTTGAAACGAGTTTCTCAATTCATCGATGATCTTTTAGTGCGTTTTTATGGATTGAAACCATTTTATAACCTCCAGAAAGAAGATGAGTTAGCCGGACATTTGGTCATTGCTCTGGCACCGCATATTTCTGCCGGCTTAGTAGGCAGGATCATTGGCTCTTCTCAGACGCAAGGGCTACTAGCCCATCCTACTTTTCACGCCGGCCTGCGTAGAGATTGTGACGGCGATGAGGCAGCAGTAATGTTGTTGATGGATGCCTTGCTCAACTTCTCACGACAATTTCTTCCCAACACTCGCGGATCAACCATGGACGCGCCATTAGTCCTTACTTCATTTCTTGATCCTACTGAAGTAGATGACCAGGTACACGGCATAGATGTAGTCTGGAAATATCCTCTGGAAATGTACGAAGCTTCATTGGAATTAAAAAACCCCTGGGAAGTTAAATATGGGCCGGAAAAGAAAAAAGTAGAACAGCTTTCTGACCGTCTCGGAACAGAAAGACAATACGAAGGTTATGGTTTTACTCATCATGTGGATAATTTCAACAAAGGGATTCAATGTTCTGCCTACAAAACACTTCCTTCTATGGAAGAAAAATTATTTGGACAGATGGAAATAGCCAAAAAAGTACGCGCCGTGGATATGGATGATGTGGCTAAATTAGTTATTCAGAAACATTTTCTGCGGGATATTAAAGGTAACTTACGTAAATTCTCTATGCAGCAGTTTCGCTGCGTCAAATGCAATGATAAATATAGAAGGCCACCGCTCATCAATAAATGTGTTAGCTGTGGTGGTAGATTGATATTTACTATCTCAGAAGGATCAGTCATAAAATATTTGATACCTTCCTTAAAGCTGGCTGAGAAATATGACTTCTCTCCTTATCTGAAGCAGACTTTAGATATGCTGAAAGAACAAGTAGATATGATCTTTGGCAAAGAGAAAGATAAGCAGGTGGGGTTGGGGAGTTTTATGGGTTAGATTTTTCTTAAGAATATTTTTCGATTTAGAAATAAAGTAATTAACAATGAAGGAATAAGGGAATATCCTAAAAATCTAATCAGCCCTGATGGTATAATAAGTTTTCCTTACCGGTCTTGAGCGAGCATAGCGAGCGATGACCGGTGGTGCGTTTATATTCTAGAAGTTTTTTCTTA
>Ga0080064_1003409_pt1 | contig 23090 bp, 23 predicted proteins | sample Subgrocontami54m_FD_69260 | JGI IMG/M metagenome (GOLD analysis project Ga0080064, IMG submission 69260) | Subsurface groundwater microbial communities from S. Glens Falls, New York, USA - GMW46 contaminated, 5.4 m (SPADES assembly) (version 2) ...
CCGGAATCCGCGGGTCCTTGGCAACGATTTTTCCTTTCCATTTGGGTTGCAGGAGATCCCAAAAGGATGTGAACTCCCTGGGGTTCACGAGAGTGGTGTTATAAGAGACCACGTCTCCCATGACATTCCCCACAAAAATAAAAATATATTGCTGTTCAGGGTCTACGTAGTGCTGCTTCCCGCCCCACCACTTCGACTCATCGGCGACCTCCGGCAGGATGAGCGCCGCTTTGATCGGGTCCAACGCCTTGCCTTGATGAAACACTTTGTAAGGGGTGGTCGTCCCGCAGATGCAGACATCCCACAAAAACTTCTCCGCTCGCCTCTCGGTCATCAATCGGGCGGCGAGTTCCGCGCCGCGAAGAGCCACGGACGTGATCCGGATCTCCGGATATTTCTTCTGAAAGGCCTGAACGGTCTTGTCCAGGCTCTCCAGACGCCACATATAGACGGCGAGCTGGCCCTCCTTTTGGGCCGCCCTGATCGTCCTATCCCATTCCGCGGATACGGTCGGCCCTGTTTCCGCCGCCTGCGGAACAGCCGCTCCGGCCAGAAAAATCACCAGCCCCATGCTAAAGATTTTTCCTTTGACCATAGCCCCTCCTATCGTGGAACAAATCGTCATGGTTTACCGCTGCGCTGGGTTTTGCTCGGGACCCCGGCCGGCCCGGTCTTGTCTTTGGGCTGGGCGGCGCTATTTCTCGCCGGAGGCTCTGTCCGGACAAAGCCTGAAACCGTAATGCTGGCCCGCAGGCTCTGCGCCGACGGCGTCGGTATATTCGGGGGTCGCGGGCCGGCGACCGGCGAGATGAGAGAGCGGATATTGAGTTCATCCACCACCAGGAGCTTATCGGCCGCGTCAATCCCTCTAATGAGATTAGTCACCTGATCGATCTGCCCGCTTACTTCCATTTGAATGGCGATCTTGGTAAACGGTCCCAGGGGTTCCGGGTTAAGCACCCTCGTGGTAATGACCTGGGTGCCTTCCCGCGCTGCCAGCGCCTGGACCGCCTGCTGGAGCTCCGAGGCCCTGACCGAATCCGTGGTCCCTGCAAGCAATAACGGTTCCCGGAGCTTGAGCGCCTCTCTGGACTTGGCGAGGGCATTGGTGATTTCCTCTTTCTGGCCGACATAACGGAGATTTTTCTCCAAGAGTTGAGGCTGCATCTCGAGTTGGCTCCTGATCCAATCGCGCCGCTCCATTAGAGGGGAAACGACGAAGATGCGGCCCACGACGATCAGAAAGATAAAAAGAGCCACGGCCACAAGGGCCTTTTCTCTTTTGGCGAGTCTCCGCCATAGACGAGTCATGGTTTGACGGCCTCTCCCTGTCGCTGCTCCAATTGAGCCTTGAGCGAAAAGGTCTCCCGATTGTCCCGCCCTCGATTGGAAGGGGCGTTGAACCCAACGTCTTTCAGAAAAGTCGACTGCTCCAAAACCGGGACGAGGTTGGAAGCGTTTTCGGCGCTGCCTTGGATCTCTACCACACTATCGCGATACCGGAACCCGGAGAGATAGGCGGTGTTCGGCACGATCCGCGAGAGCTCGTCCAGGACCCGCAAGAGCTCTCCTCGGCGATCTTGAAGGCGGGAAAGGAGGGTGTTTTCCCCGCGGATCCGCTCCAGCTCCCCCTCCTCGCGCCGCAAGGTCTCCACAGACGGTTCCAACTTCTGGTTTTCTCCCCGGAGCTGCCGCACGCGGAGCTCATCCCGGAGAGGATAGCTCACGCCCCAGCCGATCAAACCCAGGAGAAGCAAAACCGAAAGCGCCAAATTCACCTTCGATAGCACGGCGCCTTCTTTTTCCTGGCGGGCATCCCGAAGGAGGTTGACCCGAAAGGTGGCCTCTCGAAGCCCCTGCAGGGCCGCTCCGACCGCGGGAAGAGAAAGGGGATGCGACGGGACGCGCTCGCCGGCAAAGCGCTTCCTCGCCAGGCTCAGCAGGTCAACGATCTCCAGGGAATCGACTTTCACCAAGCGGAGAAAATCCGAGAAGTCACCCCAGCCAAACCACCTGGGCGAGCGACGAAAAGAGCCGTGAAAGAGTTCCCGCGCGGCTCCTCGACTCCATTCCGCCTGGGGGAACCAGCGGCTCAAGAAGAGTTCCGGTTTGGACCTTCGACCATCCTTTCCCAGACGCAGCTCGACCACTTCCCAACCGCGCTTCTGTCCCCCTAGGATCACCGCGGAAGGCGCCTCTCCGTCAGCGCAGGAGAGAAAATAGTTACCGATGGACGTGAAGGTGGTCTCCACGCCCGCCGGCTTCACCCCAAATGCGGAGAGGACATCGAAGAGATCATCCACAACTTTTTTGGGGACGGCGAAAAGAAAGACCCTCAGTTTTTCTCCCTTCCGTCCGGCGGGGAGAAAATCGTAATAGACATCTTCGGACCGCATCGGGAGCTGCCTTTCGATCTCATAGTCCAGGGCTTGGCGGAGATCTTCCTGGGCCATGGGAGGCAAAAAAAGCTCTATACAGATGGTTTGGTCCGCGGAAAGGCAGAGATAAAGCGGATCTCTGGCAGGATCGAAATGGGGCAAAAGCGAGCGAAAGGCCTCGCTCAAGGCTTGCCGGCGGGAAGAGATATTTCCGTCCGTTCCGAGCTCGCGCGATTCTTCCTGAACGACCGTGAGGCGAAAGAGATCTTTACGCAAGCGCACAAAAAAGAGACGGTCGGGCGTGACATAGAGACCCGCGGCCTTGAGAAAATCCGCCCGGGTCCAGCCCTGCAGCCGCTGAAGCGCCGTCATCCCTGTCTCCAAGGCAACCGCCGCCAATCCCGATCCACCCAGCGAAGGATTTGGAACCCGCGCTCCCCTCCCAACAAGCGGACCACTCCCTTCACCCGTACGCCCTCCCTGGACTCCGCCTGGAATCCCTCGGCCTGAATGGTCACGATCGACGGAGTCACGAAAACGAATTGGCGCTGGCGCGCGTCCCCGGAAGCGATTCCCAGTAATCTGAGAAGATCCGCCAAGGTCTTTTGAGAAAGTTTTTTTCGCTCTTCCACGAGTCTCCGGCTCGCTTCCAAAGGCACCCCTAAAAAGGCATGAATCACCTCAGCCGAAGCGGTCCCGAGATTGAGCCGGTCAAGCTGGCTGTCCACGGTAAAAATCTCTCCCAGCCCAACTTCATTGTCGGAGCCGTAAAAGAGTTCCGGAGTCACCCCTCGGACCCAGAGAAGGTCTTCGACGGCATCGAAGGGCCCGTTCTTAGCCGTGTAAGGAGAAGAAAGAGAAAGATAGTAATCATTTTCGGCTCCATTGGTCCGGTGGAGATGATCGGTGTCTCTCCAGTCCAGAATGGAGTCGACCAAAACGGACCGGTCCGGCTCGTCGATCCCAAGGTTCAGGAACGTCTGCCGCAGAGATCCCTCATCCACGCGATTCAAATTGATTTTGCCTCCCTCGTCAACAGCGCAGACCCGGTATTGGCCTGGACCCAGGCTTCCTTTGTGGCAGCCGTCGTCCAGCAGACTCGCGGACAATAAGGGGCCCGGCTGGGTCGGCTGCGAGCCCGTTTGCAAGAGCTCGTAGAGCCCATGTTGGAATCCAGCCACTGCCAGATAATAGCCTTCAGACTCCTGGACGAAACGATGGGCGGTCAATCCGTCCTCTCGCACCGAAGCGCTGAAGCCGGCAGCGATGACAAAGAGGAGGATAAAGGCCCACAGGACCGCTACCAACACCAGGCCGCGCTGGCTCCAAACGGTCGTCCGGGCGGGCGAATCCGAGATTCTCCTCATGGCGTGAGAACTCGGATCATCACGGGAAAAATCCAATTCTCTTCCCCCCCCTGCTCCAGGCGGTAGCGCAGGCGGACGGCGCGCGGAAGGTTTTTTTTCTCCTGGCCCTCCCAGCGTTCTTCCCATCGCTCCTGATCGCCTTCCAGCTCGAGATAATCCATACGAAAATCCCTTATCCCCTGGCCGAGCACGACGCTGTTCTTGTATCCTCCCCCGGCATCACCCTCAAGCCGCAACGGGGTCTCCTCATCCAGAGTCAAAGTTCCGTTGGCTCCCTCATCCCAGAAAAGCGTCACTCGAGCGAATCCACGGCCGCCCATCCCGGCAGAAAACGCGGAGACAAAACTCAGGCGATTTTCGTCGCCGGAGAAAAACAGGGAGCCTGCTCCCGGTGGGGAGCGGTACGGGTAGGCCGAGTGGAGATAACTTCCGAGGAACTGCGGCACGGCGCGGATACTCTGTCCCGCCTCCACCCGAACCCGAGTCTTCTCCACAGCTCTCTGGCTAAGATAAAACGCGCTGTAAAGAATCGTCATGATGAGGGCCAAGAGCGTCAAGGCGATCATGACCTCCACGAGGGTAAACCCTCTCCGCCCTCGAACGCGCCGGATCAAGATCCGGGCGTTCATGGATTTTTTTCCTTCACCAGCCTGAGTGTCCTCAGCTCCACCCGCTTCTCGCGCCCCCCTTCGGTGTAACGCATTTCCAGCGCTACTTCCTTGAGCCCCCAATCTTTTAACACAGGGAGCAGAGATTCCGGGGCGAGGGGTCTCACCTCCAATCTCCAAGGGTGCGACGGTCCCATGGAACCTTCTTCCCTTCGCTCTGAAAACTTGGGCTGGATCATGACCTCGTCCATCACCTGGCGGCTTCGGGCCGTGGCCTCCGTAATGGCCAAGATCCGGCCTTCCAATCTCATCCCTCCGGAAAAGATCTCCAGCACCGTCACCACCCCCACGCCGACGATGGCCAGGGCCACAACAACCTCAATGAGCGTAAATCCACTTTGAATTCCGGATTTCACGCTTGGGGCGGTTGGTAAACGTGCAACACCTTGGAAACCCTGGCCGTCGAGAAGGCGGCGGGTGCAAGGCGGAGCGAGGGATCGCACCGGAGCGTACGAGCGCAGTACGTGAGGATGCGAGCCCGAAGCGACAACGCAGCAAGCGCCCCTTATCGACGGATCAGGGATAAGATCTCTCGAAGACTGCGCACCTGTGGAAAGGGCTGTTCCGTCCCGCCGCCATTCCGGTTCAGCCACGTCGCTTTTAATCCAGCTTGAGCCGCCCCAGCGGCGTCGTTCGCCAGGCTGTCGCCGACGTGCATGGCCTCATGGGGTTTCAGATCGTACAGTCTGAGAGCGCTCTGGAATATTTCTGGAGACGGTTTGGCATGGCCGGCGATGCTGGAAAGGACCACGGAGTCGAAGCAAGAGGCGACCCCGAGCCCGTCTAAGATGGCCAAGAGCCGGGAGTCGAAATTCGAAATTACCAGAAGAAGGAAGCCCCGCTTTCTTAAGTCCGCGAGGGTCTCCCGGGTCTCCGGGTAGAGGGTCCAACTTTCCGTCTTGCCGAAATGGGTGAAGAGCTCGGTGAAGTAGTCCTCAAAACGCGGAAACGGCTCGTGGCGCTCGAAGATCTTCCTCACGAGGTTTTTCCACCACCCCCGTTCGAGCCCTTTCAGTTGATCGGCGGCCGCTCCAGGAAAGGCGAGAGGGGGGCAATTGGAATAGCAGCTCCGAAATCGCTCCTCGATCTCCGCGGATGAAACCCGCACGCCGTAACGGCCCGCCAGCGAGGCGTAGCTTTCCCCGATGGGGGCGGCCGGGTCCAGAAGAGTCCCGGCAGCGTCGAAGCAGACGGCTTTTAATCCCACGATAGTTTCCCGGAATGTTCGATGTTGTAAAGAAACTATCTTCCGTTATAATTCTACTCGATGCAAGAAGGCGACGCGTTGCTCATTGTGGACGTTCAGAACGATTTCTGTCCCGGAGGATCCCTGCCCGTCGCGGAAGGGGATAAAGTCGTGCCCATTTTAAATCAGTATATCGCGAGGTTCACAGCGGCGGGATTGCCGATCTTTGTGACGCGCGATTGGCACCCCGAGAAGACCGGCCATTTCAAATCCGGTGGGGGCGTTTGGCCGTCCCATTGCGTCCAGGGGACCCAAGGGGCGGAATTTCATCCGGACCTCTCTCTGTCTCATCAGAGCGTAGTCGTCTCCAAAGGATTGGATCCCCAAGAGGACAGCTATTCTGGATTTCAAGGAACCAGCCTCGAAGGAATCAAATTGGCAGGGCTCCTGCGGAGGCAGGGGGTGAAGAGGATCTTTGTCGGAGGACTGGCGACGGACTATTGCGTGAAGGCCACGGTGTTGGACGGACTGAAAGAAGGATTCGGAGTCTTTTTCCTTGAGGACGCGATTCGGGGAGTGGATCTCCAACCAGGGGATTCGGAACGAGCCATTCAAGAAATGACTCAGAGAGGCGCAAAAAAAAGCCGCCTGGAAGTCTGCTGATAACGATCCGCTATGAGTATAGAAAATCATTTTGCTGAAGAACTCGAGGTCGCCGAGCTGGCGGCGCGAGAGGCAGGACGTGTCATTATGTCTTTTTACGGCAAGAAATACCGCATCGAGGAAAAGAAAAAAGGAGATCCGGTGACCGAAGCCGATCTGGAGGCCAATTCGAGGATTCGAGAGATTCTCCTGAGCCGTTTTCCTCGAGACGGTTGGCTTTCGGAGGAAGACAAGGATAATTCCGAGCGGCTCAAGGCTTCACGGGTATGGGTTGTAGACCCCATCGACGGCACGAAAGAGTTTATCGCGGGAGTGCCGCAATTTGCCGTTTCCATCGGTCTCGCGTTGGAGGGTAAAGCGGTGCTCGGCGTGATTTACAACCCCGTTCAGGGTCAGCTCTTTGGGGCTGCGAGAGGGGAGGGGGCTAGACTCAACGGCGCCCCGATCCATGTCTCAGCGCGCGAGCAAATGGAGGGCGCATTACTGCTGGTCAGCCGCTCCGAGCCGCGTCGCCGGTTCCAGATATTTTCAGATCTCTGCCGCGTGCAACCCGTGGGGAGCATCGCCTATCGTCTGGCTTTGGTGGCCGCTGGGGAAGGAGATGGCACCCTTACTTTCCGTTCCGTGCACGAATGGGACGTCTGCGCTGGAGCGCAAATCGTAGAGGAAGCGGGGGGAGCGGTTCTGGACGGCGCGGGAAGGGCATTGGTTTTCAATCAAAAAGAGGCGCTCTACCGGGGCGTTGTGGCCTCCAACAGAAACCTGGCCCAATCCCTGCAAGAGATATTGGCCAAGGCTCTATCAGACAGGAGCACGGGCTGAGATGGCCCGATGTGTTTATTGTAAAGATCGGGCGGGTCTCTGGTCGAAGAGATGCGGGGATTGCAAGAAGCTCCTGGTCCGGGTGGGAGAATTGCGCGGACGGGTGGGATACGGGGAATTTCTCGACGGGCTTGAACAGACCGGCGTGCCACGGGAAAAGATCATCCGTTTTCTCCAGGCGAATCCCTATGGGGAAGGGAGCGTTCAGGACCAGGTGACCGCGGAGATGGCCAGCGAGCTCATGAAAGTCATGGGGCTGAAAGGCAGCCAGACGCCGGAGGAAGTAAAGCGAATTCGGGAGACGATCGACAAGTAGTCGAGTCCCTATTGCTATGAAGCTTACTCTGTACCTCTCCTTCCTCTTCCTTGGCCTCTATGGATTGAGTCTTCTCATCCGCTGGCTTTTGCTTCTTCGTGACCAGGCCCGAATGGAGCGGGAAAGCCGGCCCGGTGGGAGGGTGATCGCGCGCATCGGGGAACTCGGGCCGGGATCGGTCAAAAAATTCTGGCTCATTTGCCGGCGGTATCGAATCGATGCCTTCCTGATCAATCACCGCGGTGAGTTTCATGCCTATGCCAACCGCTGCCGTCATATGACGACACCCCTCGATTTTGTCCGCTATCAGTTTTTTACCGAGGATAGGGAGCATCTTGTCTGCATGACTCACGGAGCGCTTTACGAGCCCGATTCCGGACTCTGCGTGGAAGGACCTTGCAAGGGGCTTTCCCTGTACCGGTTGCCGGTGAAGGTGGACCGGGGCGAAGTGCTCGTGGGCTGCCCCTCGGGAGACGTGTCCCTTCTAGCGGATTGAGCGAAGATCATGGAAGAAGATTCAAAAGAGAGACAAAACGGGGAGGTGGTGGCGCGGATCGGCGAGCTTTTGCACGGAATGACGAAGAAATTTCACCTGAATTGCCAAGGGGAAACCGTCGAGGGCTTGCTCGTCAACTACGGAGGCGGTATTTTCGCATATGTGAATCGCTGCCGCCATATTCCTCTATCGATGGACTGGATGGACAATCAGTTTTTTACCGAGGACGGGCGCTATCTCATCTGCGCGAATCATGGCGCTACCTACGAGCCCACTACTGGAGAGTGCGTTTGGGGCCCGTGCTTCGGCGCTTTTCTCCAGGCGGTGCCGTTGGAGGTTCGAGGCGGAGAGATCGTCGTGTTTTGTCCGGTTGAAGATGAAGGCTGACGCTCGGGTATCAGGAGCGAAGGAGGAGACGAAGTGAGCGATTGCCTTTTTTGCGGGATCATCAAGGGCGAAATGAAGGGAAATTTCGTCTATCAGGATCCATCAGTGGTGGCGTTCCGGGACGTCCGTCCTCAAGCGCCCGTTCATATTCTGATTGTTCCGCGCAAGCATTTAGCGACCCTCCTTGACCTCGGTGAGGAAGACAACGATCTGGTCGGTCATATTTTTCAGGTGGCCGTAAGCCTGGCCAAGAACGAAGGGATTTCTCAAAACGGGTTTCGGGTCGTGGCCAACTGCGGCTCGCAGGCAGGCCAGACTGTCTACCACATACACTTCCATCTGCTAGGTGGCCGGAGCTTTACTTGGCCGCCAGGATGACAGAAGAATTTTGGATTTTGGATTGCCGATTTTGGATTCAATCTAAAATTGAAAATTGGGAAGGGTTTAAGGAGGAGGGTTGATGGCAACGAGTGAATGGCGCACCCCGGCGAGCGAAATGGCTGTGACGCAATTCGATGTCGCGGCCCGGAAGCTGAATCTGGATCCTAACGTGGCCGGCCGGCTGAAAAGACCGGAGCGCGCTTTGATCGTGAGCGTGCCGACCCGTATGGACGATGGCAGTGTCCATGTCTTTACCGGTTACCGGGTCCAGCATAACGATGTCCTGGGCCCCTTCAAAGGGGGGATCCGCTATCATCCTGATGTGAATCTCGGCGAGGTCTCGGCCCTGGCCATGTGGATGACATGGAAATGCTCGCTCGTGGGGTTGCCGCTGGGCGGTGGCAAAGGGGGGATCGCGTGTGATCCGTCGAAACTCTCTCGGAAGGAGCTCGAGACGATGACCCGCCGCTACACGGCGGAGATCCTTAATTTTATCGGGCCCGACGTGGATGTGCCGGCGCCGGACATGGGGACCAATGAACAGGTCATGGCCTGGGTGATGGATACGTACAGCCAGCATAAGGGATATGCGGTACCAGGCGTTGTCACGGGAAAGCCGGTGGATATCGGCGGCACTTTGGGAAGAAAAGAGGCCACCGGGCGAGGCGTGGTTTATGCCATTATAGAGGCGGCAAAGTTATTGGGGTTGGATCTCCCGCGCTGCACGGCCGCCGTCCAGGGATTTGGCAATGTGGGATTGGTAACGGCCAAAGAGCTCAACAGTATCGGAGTCAAGATCATTGGAGTGAGCGACCGTTCCGGAGGGATACTCAACGAGAAGGGCCTTTCTCTGGGTGACCTGATCGCGCATAAGGCAAAGACTCGAGAACTGGAAGGCTTTCCCGGGGCGGAGCGGATCCCGGGAGCCCAAATTTTAGAACTGCCGTGTGATCTTTTGATCCCCGCGGCCGGCGAGATGCAAATTACCGGAGAAAACGCGGCGAGATTAAAATGTAAAATCGTGGCTGAGGGGGCGAATGGGCCGACTACGCCGGAGGCCGACGAGATTCTGAGAGAAAAGGGCGTCTTTGTGATCCCGGACATTCTCGCCAATGCCGGCGGGGTTATCGTTTCCTATTTCGAGTGGGTGCAGGATTTGCAGAATTTTTTCTGGACAGAGGGCGAGGTCAATCAAAAACTCAAGTTTATATTGACCCGCGCGTTTCACCAGGTATACGAGAGGAGTCAAAAGGAGAAGGTTGACATGCGGTTGGCGGCGCTGATGATCGGAATCGACCGGGTGGCAAGGGCGATGCTCTGGCGAGGCTTATATGCGTAAATAAGCAGTCAGCGATCAGCCGTCAGCAATAACGGAGGCATTTAGCTGACCGCTGAAAGCTGATAGCTTGGTAGGGAAGGGAAGAGGGAGGGGAACATGATCAATGCAACACAGTTGAGACCCGGGATGATTATTCTTCACGAAGGGAATCTCTACCGGGTGACTGCGGTGAATCACCTCACCCCCGGCAACAAGCGGGGGTTTATGCAAACGAAGATGAAGAATCTCAAGACGGGCGTGGGGACGGAATATAAGTTCCGCTCGGAGGATCGCGTGGAGCGGGCCTCGCTCGATACCCGCTCGATGCAATATCTCTATGGAGACGGCGATCTTTATACCTTCATGGATACCGAGAATTACGAGCAGATTTCTCTTGGGGTCGAAGATATTGGGGAGTTCCTTTCCTACCTGCTTCCCAACCAGGTGGTTGAGGTCGAGTTTTATGAGGGAAAGCCGATTGGCATGAGTCCCCCGTCCAGTGTGGAGCTGGAAGTGGTCGATACCGAGCCGAGTTTTAAAGGAGCCACGGCATCGGCGTCCTATAAGCCGGCCAAGCTTGAAACGGGCGTCACCATCCAGGTTCCCCCCTTTGTTCAAATTGGGGACCGCGTCCGGGTGGATCCGTCCGAGGGAAAGTACCTGGAGCGAATAAAATAGCGGAATCGTGGCTCGTGTTCGTATTTTGTGATCGTGTCCGAGCACGAGCAACGAGCACGGTCACGTCTAACTGCGGATTTTTTCCCAGACCTCTCTCACTTGCCTCCGAAGCTCTTCCAAGTCCCCATCGTTTTCGATGACGAAGTCGGCGAGCTTTCTTTTCTCTTCAAGACTCATCTGTGCTTCGAGGTGTTGCCTAATCTCTTCTTCGTTAAGACGGTCCCGGTCCTGGAGCCGTTTTTTCTGAATTGAGGGGTGGCAGGCCACGAGAACAACGGGTCGAAGCCAGAGGTGGACTTGGTTCTCGAAGAGGAGGGGAGCGTCGTAAATAATGATCTCCGCGCCCTCGGCGGCCAACTCCTGAACCCTTGCCCGGGCCAATTTTCGGATGCGGGGATGGGTGATGGATTCGAGCTTCTTTCGCGCTGCCCTGTTTTTAAAAACGAGCTTCCGCAGTTTTTCCCGATCTATGGTACGGTCTCCACGAAGGATCTCGCTTCCGAAAGCGGCCACGATCTCTTGCCAGGCTTCTTGACCCGGCTTGACGACTTCCCGCGCCAGCTCATCTGCATCGATGACCCTGGCGCCCAGTCCGCGCAGCATGGATGCCACGGTGCTTTTGCCGGTCGCGATTCCCCCGGTCAGCCCGACAAGCTTCATCAGCCTTTAAGTAACACAGGGCGCGGGTCCTATGCTATACTCCATTCGCTTCGGGGTTGCCTCGGGGCTCTCCCAGGGGAGGCCCGAAGCGGACCTCGGGGACGATATTCAGACTGGTTTTGGGAAGGCCAGTTATGATATATTATTTACCCAAAAGGAGCCTATATGAAAAAGAGAGTTCTCCTGGTGGAAGACAATCCAGCAACGATCGATGTCCTGCAAAAGGAGCTTTCCTTCCTCGGTTACGATTCCATCGTGGCTGAAGACGGGAAGCAGGCGGTTGAAAAAGCCGCCTCCCTTCTGCCGGATCTGATCATCATGGATATTTCTCTGCCTAAAATGGACGGCCTCGAGGCGACTTCCGCAATCCGAAAGAACCCAAAGACTCAGTCCATTCCCGTACTGGCAGCTACTGCGAGGGCTCTGCCGGGTGACAAAGAGAAATGTATCCAGTCCGGTTGTGATGACTACCTCGCCAAGCCCTTTAGCCACCGCGAGCTTGGGGCGGCCATCAAGAAGCTGTTGAAAGAATAAAAAACCCAGTGACAGCCGACATCGGAAAGCGAGCTTTTTTCCGCGTGTCATTTCTCCGTAATTTTTCTCGTGTCGTAAATTCAACGGTTCGACCATTCCGACCCGCGGTGAATAAAGACCGGGGCTTCACTCTCGTAGAGATCATCGTAATCCTCGTAGTGCTATCCATCCTGGCTGCCATCGCGATCCCCGCCGCTTTGAGGATTTTTCAGGTGACTGCGGAAGATACCACTCGGGAGGAGATGGACAATATCAAAAAGGCGATGGTCGGCGATCCTCAAAAACTGCAGACCTCTTTTCGAAACGACTTTGGCTTTTTAGGAGATATCGGATGTTTGCCTACTACCGCTTTTCCTACTCCTCCTGCTCTCGATAGGCTCAGCACCCAGGGAACCTATCCTGGCTGGACCTTCAACTCTACGCAGCAGGCGGGCGCGGGTTGGAAAGGGCCCTATATCACAGGAACTCCCGGGGAAGAATTTACGAAGGACCAGTTGGGCAACAATTACGTCTATACTCCTGCAGGGGGCGCTTGTCCCCTCACGGCCACGCTTGCCTCTAACGGCCCTGACGGGTTGCCGAGCACTGCAGACGACATTACGGCGAATATAGTAGCCAACGAGACCAGCGCAACGGTCCGGGGCACTGTGAAGAATGCCTCTGGAGTCGGATTGCAAGGTGTCCCAGTCGAGATTTATTATACGCAAAATGGGACCCCGCAAACCGCCATAGCAACAACCGACGTCAACGGAAATTATTCCTCTTCTCCTATTTTGATTCCCTTCGGCGCACGCGCCGTCAAGCCAAGCCCCACTCTCGTTTTAGTCCCGAACAGCGTTACGGTAACCGGCGGCCCAAACGATGAAGTCAATTTCCAGGTAACGAACTACTCAGGCAGTTCCGTAACGGTTAGCAGCGTCAATGTAACGTGCCCGGCAGGGGTTACTGACTACGATGGTGTCATCTTCGGTGGCGCGGCCGTAGATCCAGGTGGTGAAGAGTCGTGCGGCGCAAATATCACCGTAAGTGGAGCTAACACCACCTTTTCCGCCAACACAACTCCTCCTGCCTCGCTGCGAGTTGTTGTTGACTCTCCTGACACTCAGCTCCCGGATCTGACGCTTAGGGGAGGATTTACAAGAACGATAGCACTCCTCGATTTCGAAAATGGAGCGCCGCCGGTTGATATGCGTAATAGAACGCTCACTGTGACTTTCAACCTCACGGTCGGTGGACCTGTGGTCATTACGTTTACTACACCGCCATAGTCTCTAATCACCTCGACTCGCGTTCTTGTCGTGACGAGATCATCTTTACCACTCGAACTAAATCACGCCATATTTGGCCTAGTTACACCCATCAGTTCCTAATTACTCCCTGGATTCGCGTTAAATTCGGATCTTTGAGGAAGCTCTGAAAAAAGTGAAAATTCAAAGTTGGAATTTTCTTGACAGAGCTTGCGGCGCCTTAGTATAAGGCCTCATTGTCGCGCTCGCCGGGTCGTAGGTAGGCGCGTCTCAGAGGCACGATGAAGGCTCCGGTTTTCTCTTTACTCTTATCCTTAGGTCTTTTGGTTAACGTCCAGGTGGCCTCCGCCGCTGTAGTGTTTACTCATCCCAATCCTCAGGCCGGAGCTGAATTTGGCACTTCGATGGCGTTTGTGGGAGACATCAATGGAGACGGCGTCCCCGATCTTCTCGTCGGCGCTCCGAAGCAGAATGTGGGAGGAAACACTGACCAAGGACAAGCCTATCTCTTGAGCGGGGCTACAGGGGCTTTGCTCCGTACTCTGAATGACCCAATTCCTCAGCCAGGCGCTAAATTCGGAGCTTCTGTCGCATCTGCGGGCGATATTAATGGCGACGGGAAGAATGACCTCTTCATTGGTGCTCCAGAGCAAGACGTGGGCTTATGCCAGATCGGAGACACATCCGGCTGCAGCGTCGGCCAGGCGTTCGTTTTTAGCAGCGTGACGGGCAATTTACTGCTAACTCTTAACCATCCGACTCCGAATAGTAGTAGTTTCTTTGGCTCCTCCGTCGCTCCAATCGGAGATGTCAACGGGGACCCGGTCTCTGACCTTATCGTCGGATCACCGGGCAATGGTCTTGGAGTTTTTCGTCCGAGTCAGGTATTCGTCTTTAGCGGCGCTAACGGTAGTTTGCTTTTGACTATCAACGATCCTCACCCAATCGAGGTGGAAAGTGAGGTAGGGTCAACATTTGGCTCTGTGGTCGCCTCGGTAGGGGATGTTAATAATGATGGGAAGCCTGACATTCTTGTAGGTGATGCGCAGCAGGATGCTGGGGGGAATGTAGATCAGGGTCAAGTGCATGTTTTTAGCGGAGCGAATGGGGCCTTGATTCGTACGATCAACCATCCTCAGCCTCAGGCTTGGGCCTTCTTTGGGGCGTCAGCAGCGGTAGTTGGAGATTTAAATGGAGATGGAATAGGGGATATTTTGGTTGGCGCTCCCAGGCACGATGTGGGGCTTAACCCCGATCAAGGGCGCGCCTACGTTTTCAGTGGGGCTACCGGGGCATGGTTACTGACGCTGGATGACCCTACTCCCCAATTTTCTGCCAACTTTGGTTTTGCTGTAGCCGGTATGGGGAACTTCAATGGCGATGCCGTCCCTGACCTGCTTGTCGGAGCTCCGGGGCAAACGGCCGGGGGAAACTCAGGTCAAGGTCAGGCCTTTATTTTTAGCGGCGCGACCGGGAGTTTGCTGTTCACCTTGGATAATCCAGTACCGCAGAGAGACGCCAATTTTGGCCGCACAGTGGCATCGGGCGGGGACTTAGACGGCGATGGGAAGCTTGATCCTCTGGTTGCAGCCCCTTTTCAGATGGTGGGAAGTAACTCTTTTCAGGGTCAGATTGGTGGGTTTCACTCCAGTACGATAGGTGGAGGCAATCAGCCGCCCGTTGCTAATGCCGGGCCGGATCAAAGCATTAACGAGGGGACCCTGGTTAACCTGAATGGCAGCGCCAGCAGCGACCCCAACCTCGATCCTATCACCTTTTTGTGGACCCAGACGGCCGGTCCTGTGGTTACACTATCCAATCCTGCTTCTCCGACCCCAACCTTCACAGCGCCGCAGGTCAGCGTCAACACGCTCCTCACCTTCCAGCTTGTCGTCAATGACGGGACAGTTAATAGCACGCCAGACACGGTCAACATCACTGTTCTCAACGTGAGCGTTAATCAGCCGCCTATAGCCAATGCAGGGCCGGACCAGACGGTAAACGAGGGCGCTTTGGTAACTCTCAATGGGAGCGCCAGCAGCGATCCTGACGGTAACCCGCTTACTTTTTCGTGGAGCCAGACAGCCGGCCCGGCAGTGACGCTCTCTAATCCAAACTTGGCCACGCCGACCTTCACCGCGCCTCAGGTGACTGCCAATACAACCCTTACCTTTCAGCTTGTCGTTAGTGATGGGACATTAAGTAGCTCCGATACGGTCAACGTCACCGTCCTCGATGCCGCGTGCGGTGTGGACTTTACTGGGACGTTCTCAAAGTTGACGCGCAAGACCTATAAGGGTCAGGACACGCTCAGCTTCACCTTAGGCATATTCAATGCCGGCACTGTCCAGAGCAGGGGCAGCTTTAAGGTGAAGTTCTACGTCTCTGCAGATGCAGTGCTCGGCGGCGATGCGCTGGTCTTCACGAAAACGTTAAAGGATACGGATAGCGAAGGCAGAATCAAGCCGGGCAACACCGCCAATGTTTCCGGAAACGCCACAGTTGCCAGCCCGACTCAGGGCAAGTACCTCATCGCCCATATCGACTCGGAAAATAGCATCTGCGAATCCAACGAGACAAACAATATCATCGCCCGCCAGATCCCTTAGCCCCTTAGAGTCTTTCCACCCGCCTAATTTGACTTCTCTCCGGGTTTTGTGATTATTTGTTCGGTCTACCGGTTATGCGAGAAAAGTTCATCCATTTATCCGCTGTCGCCGCTCTGGCTTCGGTCTTCTATCTCAATACCTTCGACAACTTCTTTGTCTGGAACGACTGGACCCTCATCATCGAGAATTTTCTCATCAAAGATTGGCGAAACCTGCCGGAAGTCTTTACCAGTGCTTTTTGGAAGCCTCTGATTGGCGAGCCCCCCCAGATCTATAGACCTCTCGTTTCCCTTAGCTTTATGGCGGACTTTTCCCTCTGGCGCCTGAATCCCTGGGGGTACCACCTGACCAATACCGTTCTGCACGGCGTGAATTCGATTTTGAGCTATTTTTTGGCGCGTATTTATGTCACCCCTGTCACGGCTCTGATGGCAGCGCTTCTATTTGCAGTTCACCCGATTCACACAGAGGCTGTCACTTATATATCGGGAAGGGGAGAGCTGATCGTGACTTTCTTCCTGTTAAGCGGGGTGCTCGTTTTTCTTAAATCGGAGAAATATACGTCCTGGCTCTTATATCTTGTTTCGTTACCGTTTTTTTTCCTTGCCCTTCTGACAAAAGAGACGGCTGTGATCTTCCCTCTGCTGCTTTTGGCGGCGGATGTAACTGCCATTCCCTCCTCTTGGCAGAGTGATCCGTCACGCCGGCTTGCGCGTCACATCGGTCCTCTATTGGTTTTGGGAGCCTTCTATTTTCTGCGGAATATCTTTGTCGGCATAACATCCGTATATCCGCTGGCCGTTACCGATTTTGTCCATCATCTCTTGCTCTTTTTGAAGGCTATCCCGCTTTACCTCGGCCTGCTCCTGTTTCCTTGGAATCTCCATTTCCTCCACCCGCTTCGCGTCTCATCTCCTATGGACTTGCAGATCTTTCTCGCTGTCCTCTTGATTTTTGGGGCTGGTTGGTGGCTGCGGTACGCGGCGAGATCAGGCAATCAGGCTGTGAGATTTGCCCTGTTGTGGTTCCTGATTGGTCTGGCGCCCGTGGTTTATTTTATCGGTTTAGACCTTCCCTTACTGGAAGGGTGGAGCTATTTGCCCTCCATAGGTTTCGTCCTGCTGGCGGCTTTAGGCTTGGAGGCGCTCAAGCGCTGGACTCCTTCCGCGACTCCCCTCCTGCTTGCTTTGTGGATCGGCGTCGTTCTTGGTGGGATTACTTTTTACCGCAATCGGGATTGGAAAAACGATATGCAGATATCTCTTGACACCATCGCGGCTTCTCCGGATGATCCCATAGCCTTGAGATTAATCGGGAACGCCTATTTCCGGCGGTGGAATACCCCTGAGGCAGAAAAAATGTTTCAGAAAGGACTTAGACTGGCTCCATTTAATCCTGGGCTCCATCGGAGTCTAGGGGCGTTGTACCGGTTCGTTGGGAAAGAGAGCGATGCCCTTCATCACTATGGTGAGGCCATAAAGTTCGCCTCCACAGAGCCCTATGCCTACTGGATTCTAGGTCATTACAGTCGTCGGCTGGGCAAGCTCACCCAGGCCGAAAAATATTTTTCAGCCGCGACCAACCTCTTTCCCTACTCTTCCGAGCTGCACCAGGATTTAGCCCTTACCTATTATCTCCAAGGAAAACTCGATGCCGCAGAGAGGGAGCTCAAAGCCGCCCTGAAAATATCTCCTTACTCGCCAGAGCTGAAAGCGAATTTGGATGTAATTTTGAAGAGTAAAAGGCCTTAGGGTTTTGGAGTCAGACGGGGTGGGCCGGTTTGCTTGAGAAGGGCCCCTAGCTTTTGCTTGGCATTTTCATCGTTGGCATTTCTTATCAGGGACTCTTTAAGTAGCGCTATGGCCTTGGCCCGTTTTCCTTGGAGGGCATAAACGGTAGCGAGGTTATTACGCGCATCATTATGATCTGGCCAGATCTCTAAAGCCCTTTTCCATGCTTGTTCAGCCTCTGTTATTTTTCCTGCCGAAGCATAAGCAACGCCAAGGTTAGTGTAGCCATTGATGTAGAACGGATGGCGCTTGAGAGCCCGAAGGTTAGCTTCGATCGCTTCCTCGTATTTCCCTAGCCATATATAAAGGAGGCCTAGAGTGTAGAGGTACCGGTGGGTGGTCGGGTTGAGATAGGCGGCCATCTTCAGATCTCTTTCCGCTGGCTGCCATGGACCTTCACGCTTTTCATAGAACCAGATTGTTCCGCGGCTGCCATAAAACTCCGCTCGTAAGAAGCTAACGTGCATGGCTGTGAATAGGATTGAGAGAGCGCAGATGAGCCCGACCACGAGTGTCCCCTGTCTTGGCGGCAGTCCGCGGTCTACTGAAGAGGAGGCTGCATTAGAAGGGCTGTTTTTTTCGGAGCTTACCCAAAGCAGGCCGGCAAAGAGCCAGAAGAAACCCGTCGAGACGGGCAATTCAAAAGGGAAATCCAGCCAGGCGTCTATTAAAAGCGCGACAACAGAAAATAAGAGCGTCAGGATTAGCAGAAGGGAGCGGAAATCGTCCTTCCCAGGGATCGAGTTCCAAACTCTCGATCCGATTAGGACCAGTATCCAGAGAAACGAGAGAAAGCCAAAGAGACCGGTCTCAGACAAAAGCTGGACGTAGTCATTATGGGCCTCGCGAGGCTGCAGTTCGGCAGCGAAACCGGGGTCTTTGATCCTCTTCGTCGCATAGAGGGGATAGAGAATCTTAAAGTTCCCTTTGCCAACACCCAAGAGAGGGTGATCTTTGAAGATCTCGAAGGTATTGGTCCATAAAGCAAGGCGGTTCAAAAAAGAGGGATCCTGGTCGAGCTCTAAGGCTGTGCCAAGGCGACTAATAGGGGAGGATAAATTTATATTTTTCCAGCCCGGAACAAGGTAGGGCGGGAGTACGCTCATCGCCACCATAAATAAAATAATGCACCCAAGAGATATCTTCTTACGCCAAATTTGGTTTGTGAGATTTGCAGTTTGGGATTCCACCAAGGGTCTTTTCAGCCGGAGGAATATTAAGATAGCCAGAGGGGCCAATATAGCTCCTGCCCACGCGGCTCGTGTACCAGTGTAGAGAAGATAAGTAGTTGTCACTGCCGCGCAGATGGCAAGCAGACATTCCTTTTGTCGGTCCTGAGCGGCGACAAGAAACATGTAGGAAAATGGCAGGGTGAGGAGGATATATTGGGCTGCCGTGTTCTTGTTGCCAAAGGTGGCACCCGGGGGGGCGATGCTATTTACGAGACCGGGAATGTCGCCGCCAAACCTCTGATGGATGCCGATCAGAGAGACAATGACTGCGGCCGGTATAGTCCACTGTAAAAGAATCTCTATTTTCTCCCGTGTTCGAACGTAGTTGACCACAATGAAGAAGAGAAAAATATAAATGGCCTCCTGGGAAAGCGTGAAAATACCCTCAAGGGGGTTCACTGCTTTGATCAGTGAAAGTACGGAGATTCCCAGGTAAATAGAGATGGGAATGGCCAGGGGAAAAACAGCCCTTTGTTCTTTTTCTTGAATCAAGAGAAAGAGCCAGATCCAAATCAGAACGGTAACTATGAGGCTAATAAAGACAGCCTTAGGCAGGCGGTAGAGATTAATTAGGGATGGAAAAAAAACGAGGGGGGAGATCAGCACCAACGCCACGATACCATAATAGATATGCTCTGGTTTAGGTTCCGTTGGTCTCGCCCTATTTTCCGCAGCTGGCTCCATTTCAATGCTTTTCCAGTTCTTTTAGTAAATTCAGGGCTCTTGCGAAATTAGGCTGGAAGCGCAGTGCGAGCTGCAATTCCTCCTTGGCCTCCTTGAAGTTTCCTTCGCTCAGATATAGGGTTCCCAAACCGGAATGAAAACCCGCATGGAGTCTGCGGCCCCCGGGATATTGGGCGAGCGCTTTTTGAAACATCTCTTCTGCCTTCTTGCCGTCTCCTAGTCTCAAATAGGCAGAGCCAAGGGCATGATAAGTCAAAGGGAGATTCGAGTCTGTAAATTTTTCCATCACATCGATGGCGGCGTGATTTTTTCCGACACTCAACAGGTGGATACCCAGAGCGTAGCGGAACCAGGAATTTCGAGGATCCATGGTGACAGCGCGCGAAAGAATCTTTTCAGCTTCGTCGTCTTTCCCTGCCATGGACAATGCCTCTCCGAGGGCGACCCAGGTTTCATCTTGGTTAGGTTTGATAGCCAGGCTCCTTTTATACGCATGGATGGCCTCATCCCACATCCCGCGGAACCTCATGCTGTCCGCCAGCCATGACCAGGCCGAATAGCTTCCGGGATATTGCGTCACATTCTCAGAAAATAACTGTAGAGGATCTCGCCATTCGAAGTTTCTTGTGAAGGTCCTTACGGAGAGAAGAAGCGCCAGGAAAATCAATCCGAGGGCCGTCCCCCTGATTTCTTCCGTCCGCTCGGCCACAATCCGGACGGTACTGACGAAGGCCAGTGCCAACCCGATCATCGGGAGATAGAGCCAATGCTCCATCATAGGCGCGTTTAGAAGCGTTAGATTCAAAACCGGCAGGAGAGATATGAGGTACCAGAGAATGCCAAAGGCAATCTCTTTATGGCTTTTCCGTAGACTCCAGGCTAACAGCACCATCCCTGCCAGAAGGACAGCCCCCAGGATCACCTGCCATTCAAAAATGCTCTGCGGAATTGGCACCGCGCGGAAAAGGGATAGATGGGCTGGATAAAATACCAGACCGAGATAGAGACTGAAAAGCTTAAAGGCCAAAAGGATTCTTGAACCCAAATCAAACTCTCTAGCCATCTCCATTGTTGGAGCAAAACCCGCATTGAATCGGATGAGGAGATAGACAGAAAACAAGACCCCAAATCCAAGATACCAACCCAGATTCGTTCTTATTTTTTCCCGCCATGATCCCGCTCGGCTCCAGGTAAGGTCCATGGCCAAAACAAGAGCAGGTATAACAACCATACTCTCTTTGGCGAAAAGCCCGAGAAAGAAAGCGCTCAGGGCGAAGCTAAAATAGAAAGATCTTTTGTTTCCTTGGGCTTCATCCCCTTTGCGCCACAACAAGAGGCACAAAAGGCCTAGGGCCGTATAGAGAGGATCGCTGCGGGAGCTGATATAGCTTACAGCCTGGACGTGAGCGGGGTGGAGGGCGAAGAGGAGGGTGGCAAGGGTGACTGTCCACTTTTCAGCCACAAGGGATAGAAAAAAATAAGTTAGGGCAACAACGGTCAGGTGAATCAACACATTAACTAACCGGTATCCCATAGGGCTGTCTTCGGCGAAGGTATAGTTGACTGCAAAGGTAAGGAGAGTAAGGGGCCGAAAGTAAGGGGCCTTGGATGGCGTGGTGGCAAAAAGGCTTCGGTCAAGCATATCTTCAAAAGTCCATCCCTGCCAGAAGTTTTTTAGGATGATGTGCCGGTCGTCGGTGATAAATGGATTATTGAGGCCGTTAAGATAGACCAGAGCGGTGACTAAAAGAACGGCAGCCAATAGAAACCTATTTTTTCTCGTGGAAGTCATGCGAGGAAGTTTATATAATTTTCAGGATTTCCTGACCGGCGCTTTTCTGTTTGCGGGCAAAAAAAGAAGGCGCCTTTTTGAGGCGCCTTCTTGTTCTCAGTCAAGTCGTCGTGGCTAACTCACTGGCAATTGGTGCAGAAGATGTAACCAATGTCATCCGAAGAAATAACTGCGGCAGTGGGATTAGTGTCCAGATTACTATTAGGGCCGGATGAGATGATCCAGCCAAACTCTGTTGAGCCGCTGGTCCCACTCCCTGTGATGGCGCCGATGTTGACGACGTAATTGTTGCCGTATGCATCGGCAGCCAGTTTCGCGATATATGGCCCTTTCCATTTCTTACTACCGGTGGTCTTATAATCGTTGGAGCTGTTTGAAGTTCCATTAGTATTGGGATCATTGAACGCCAGGTGATTGAAAGCGTTCTGTTTTGTCGCGCAGGTCCCTGTCGGTGCTACGCCACTCTGAACCGACCCTTTGTTGGTAGTAGTACCATCTGGACAGGCTTGGGCGGTCACCCAGAGTGTCGATGCAGTTACATCTGTTGGGTTAAACGATGTAATAGTTGGCCCGCCGTCGCCAACTAATAGAAAATGCAAGGTCTGGGAAGTAGTGGGGGAACTGCCGCTGACAACTGTGGTGTTTGCCGCAGGCCAAATCCCGAGGTCCGAAAAAAAGGCGGTCAAGGCCGCAGAAAGGGCGTCTTCATCCGACTGGACCCTGGTAGTTTTTGCTGTCGAAATCTGGCTCGTTGCCAGTGGGAGAAAGATTGCTACCAAGACCAAGACGATCGCAAGCACAAAGATCATCTCTACCAGCGTAAAGCCCCCTTGTCTAAAATTAGGTTTCTTCATTAGATTCCCCTTTCGTTTAAAAAAACAAACCAACTTTAAGTTTTCTCAAATCTCTTGTCAAGAGAAAAATTGGTGAAAGTTCAAATTATTTCCAGCCCTAGCGAGTCCCAAATTGTCTTTCAATGACCTTTTTTGTCCCTAAATGTCCCTGGATGTCTTCGCCGCTTTATTTTATTCTTACCCCGACATCATCGCCGGAAAGGCTGGTGGAGGTCACTGCTGTTTGGAAACTTGCGTCCGGCCCGGCAGAGATAACCCAGGTGATGCTTGTATTACCTCCCACCAGGGTCGATGCGTTAATTTGATAGCCATTCCCCCACGGGTCTTCAGAAAGGTTCGTTATGTAGGGACCTTTCCAGCGGAATCTACCTGAGCCTGATGGATAGTCGTCGCTGGTTGCAGTTGTACCGGGACTGTTCGTTACAAGGTGGTTTGCAAGGTCCTCACATGTAGCAGTGGTACCCCACGTCTGCCCGCTCAGCCCGACGTTGCCCGGTCCACAGAGAAAGGTATTCCCCGACTCCAGCAAGTTCCCCGGGAATTTGCCCGTATCCTTGATCAAATCGTTGATCATTGCGCTGATACTCACAACGTCGCTCTGACCCCTGTCACCTCTTGCTTCATCGATATATTTGAGGACAGTGGGCGTCAAAATCGCGACCAGGATCGAGATCACGGCCAGGATTACAATGATCTCTATCAATGTAAAGCCTTCCGCAGAGCGGCCTAACGAGCCGGACAGAGCTCTTACACGATTAGGGCTAGTATCCATAATCTATTTTCTTTCTCCTGTAATTTGTTTTTGGCTTGCCGTTGAGTAAAGCAACCTGCATGCCATCTGAATGGTATCGCATAAAGTTAAGAGAAGCTATAAAAATCAAGTAGATTTAAATTTTAGCCTGTTTTTTAAACGCCGACGGGTTAATATAATTACCTCAGTAGTGTCCCAACGTTAATTGAATAAATTCAACTGGTTTTGGAGATCGAGTTCCTCGGTCGTAGGGGCGCAATGAGCAAGCAATTGAATT
>Ga0080064_1003410_pt1 | contig 23090 bp, 25 predicted proteins | sample Subgrocontami54m_FD_69260 | JGI IMG/M metagenome (GOLD analysis project Ga0080064, IMG submission 69260) | Subsurface groundwater microbial communities from S. Glens Falls, New York, USA - GMW46 contaminated, 5.4 m (SPADES assembly) (version 2) ...
CTCCGTCCTCGAACCCTTCTCCATAATCGAAAAACAACACCCCCTTGATCTTGAACTCGGTGACCACCGGAAAAACGTAGTCAAAGTTGAAGATGAGCTGCTTCGTCGCCCCAAGGACGCTGACATTATCAGTTGGCGAGACCGGACCCGCCCGGCCGAACTCGAACCCGCGCATGGTCTGGATGCCGCCCACGAAGAACCGGTCGCCGACGGGGAGCTGGCTGCCCGATGTGTAGCTATGGGCGAACCCCAACCGGGCCCGCGGGGCGAACACGGTGTCCCAGGCCATGGGGAAATACCACGCGCTGTCGCCGATGACCTTGTAAAAATCGTTGGTCCCGCCCATCGGCCCCCCGGCAAACTCCGTCGTCAGGGCGTGCCGGGCGCCGCTCTTGGGATCGACATAGAAGTCCCGGGTATCGCGCGCGCCCCCCAGGATGACCGCGCTCGTGGTGGAACTCCCGAGCTGCTGCCGGACCAGCAACGGGAGATCCGTGGCAGGAGTCGCGGCGACCCCTCCGCCCCCCAGGAATAACTGATTCGAGAGATCGTTCGAGATCGTCAAGCGCTCGAGAAGGTACGTGGCGCTCCCGCTCAGGTATTCCGAAAACCATTTCCCCAGCACGATGTCAGCACCGCGCCGCTCCTCGAAGTAGCTGATGAAGAACGTCTGGCGCGAGAAGAGATCGATCTGGGCCGACAGTGCCTCGTCGAACAGGTAGGGCTCCCGGAACGTCACGACGCCCATCGACCGCCGCTGGCCCAACTGGCCGCGGACCTTGATCAGCTGGCCGCGGCCGAACAGATTGCCCTCCGTGATGTCGGCCACGACCCCCAACTTATCGAGTGAGCTGAATCCGCCGCCGACGCTGAAGGTACCAGTGGACTTCTCCTTGACCTTGATGTCGAGATCGACGGTGCCCGGATCGACCTGCTTCGGGATGATCTCCACTGTTTCGAAGTAGTTCATGTTGTTGAGCCGCTTGAAGCTCAACTGCATGGCGGCGGTATCGATCAGTTCGGCTTCGTTGACCCGCAGCTCCCGCCGGATCACCTTATCGCGGGTCTTGTCGTTGCCGGAGATATTGATGTTGCGGACGCGGATCAACGCGCCCTCTTTGACGTCAAACGTGACCATCGCGGTCTTGGACTCGGGGTCCGGCTGGATCAGGGGGTTGATGTCCACGAACGCGTAGCCCTTTGCGCCATACACATCCGTCGCGCGCTTGATGTCGTCCCGGACCTCAGCCATCCGGACGACGTCGCCGTCCTTCAGCTTGCTCCCGCTCCGCAGCTCGGACTCGGAGAAAATGGTGTGTCCCTTGTAGCCGATCCTCGAAAACGTAAACTGCGGGCCCTCGACGATGGGGAACCGGACCGTAAACCATTTCTTGTCGGAACTCAGATCAACCGCGGGCTTGCCGAGCTTGACATCGAGATACCCCTCGTCGAAATAGATCTGCCGGATCCGCTCGATGTCGTTGTCCAGTTCTTCCTTCTTGTAGACCCCGGAATCGTCGAACCAGGAAAAGAGCCAAAAGTATTCCCGCGTTACGAGGGGTTTCCTGAGCTTCTTCAGGGGAATGGATTTCGCGCCGTCGAAGGCGACGGTCTTGATGCGGGCCTTGGGCCCCTCCTTGATGAAGAACGTCAGCGACTTTCGCTCGCCGTCCAGGGATTTGATGACCGGGACGATCCGCGCGCTGAAGTGCCCCTCGTCCTCGTACAACTGACGAAGCCGCTCGACGCTGTCCTTGATCTGCTGCTGGTCCAGAAACGACTGGGTGCGGACCGTCAGTTTCTCGGTGAGCTTCTCGTCCTTGAGGTTGTCGTTGCCGTCGAACAGAATCTCCGTCACAAAGGGCTTCTCCGTCACAACGAAGATCACGGCCACGCCGCCGGCCCTGGGCTCGGTCTCCACGCGAACGTCTTCGAAATACCCCATCTGATACAGGGCGCGAATCTGCTCCCGGATCCGCTCCGCAGTTAAGCTTTCCCCCTCCTTCAGGGCGAGGCGGGTTCGAATGGCCGGCACTTCGATCCGTTTGTTCCCCTGGACGGTAATCGCGCTGATCCGTTGGCTCGTCTCTTGAGCCAGGCCGGCCCGGGGGCCAAGGACCCAGATCAGTCCCCCCAGCAGCAAGATCCCGTAAGCGACGATGGTGGTCACTCCGTCCACTTTTTGCCCATGAAGACGCGAGCCTTTTGTGCGAAAAACGTGCACCGCCCCTGCTCCCCCTTCCAGCACCCTGACCGCCTCGGGCGGCACATCACAGACATGCCTGAAAAAGCGCAAAAAACCGAGTAAATTCTACAGATTGCCATGCGACAAGTAAAGGGAAAAAGGCGGCACAAAGCCTCCCGGCTCAGCTTGACTTTGGCCGGAACCACCCGTAGAATCCAGCTGTTATGTCTTCGCAAACGGTCTCCAAGGCCATCATTCCAGCCGCCGGCCTCGGAACCCGCTTCCTTCCCGCCACCAAAGCCTCTCCCAAGGAGATGCTGCCGCTGGTCGACAAGCCCCTGATCCAGTATGCGGTGGAAGAGGCGGTGGCGGCCGGCATCCGCGACATCATCGTCATCACGGGCCGCAGCAAACGCGCCATTGAGGACCACTTCGATCTCTCGTTCGAGTTGGAAGCGGTCCTGAAAGAAAGCGGAAAAGACACGCTGCTCAAGGAAATGCGACGGATCTCCGAACTGGCCAATTTCTGCTACATCCGCCAGCCTCACGCCCGCGGGCTCGGGGACGCCATCCTTTGCGCTCAACACTTGATCGGCGACGAGCCGTTCGCCGTGCTATTGGGCGACGAAGTCATCGATGCCCCTGTCCCCGCGACCAGGCAATTGATCGACCTCTATGAAGAACTCGGCACTCCCATCCTGGGCGTGCAGGAAGTCGAGCCGGAGGAGGTCTCGCATTACGGCATCATCACTCCCAAACCGGTACGCCCAGGGCTGTTCCAGGTCACCGATATGGTCGAAAAGCCGGCCCCGAAGGATGCGCCGTCACGGCTCGCAGTGATCGGCCGCTACATTCTGCCGTCGTCGATTTTTTCCATCCTGGAGAAGACTCCACCCGGCAAAAACCAGGAAATCCAGCTCACCGACGCCCTGCGCAGACTGGCGCAATCATCGCCGATGCACGCGTGCCTGGTGGCCGGCACGCGTCACGACGCCGGCGACAAGCTCGGTTTCCTCAAGGCGACCGTCGCATTCGGATTGAAGAACCCCGAGCTGGGCGACCGCTTCGCCCGCTACCTCAAAGGACTCACCTTCTAGCGAAAGGGCAGCCATGGCCGAGCAGGCTCAGCGCGAATCATCGCAAGTGGAGATACCGGATCGCCTTCCGCTCCTGCCGATCCGCGACATCGTCGTGTTTCCCTACATGGTCCTGCCCCTCTTCGTCGGCCGGGACATGTCGATCAAGGCCATCGAGGCGGCGCTCGCCGGCAACCGGATTATCATGCTGTGCGCCCAGCGCTCACTGGAAGTCGAGAATCCCAAGCCGGAGGACATCCACCCCGTCGGGACCGTGGGCATGGTGATGCGCATGCTCAAGCTGCCCGACGACCGGATCAAGATCCTCGTGCAGGGTCTGGCCAAGGCCCGCATCGAGGAATTCGTCCAGACCGAGCCCTACCTCGAAGTCCGCCTTACGCAGATCCCCGAGGCCACGCTTCCGGGCCAGTCCCTCGAAGGGGAAGCCCTGATGCGGACCGTGAAGGAGCAGCTCGAGCGCCTCGTCAGCCTCGGCAAGATCCTGATGCCGGATGTGATGGTCGTGATCGAAAACCTGCAGGATCCCGGCCGGCTTGCCGACATGACCGTCTCGAACCTGGGGCTCAAGGTGGACGCCACCCAGAACGTGCTGGAGATCCTCGATCCCGTCGCCCGGCTGCGTCGCGCCAGCGAACTGCTGGGCGCGGAGATCGAAGTCCTCTCGATGCAGCAGAAAATCCAGGCCGAAGCCAAAGGCGAGATGGACAAGACCCAGCGCGAATACTTCCTCCGCGAGCAATTGAAGGCCATTCAGAAGGAACTGGGCGAACTGGACGAGCGGGCGGAGGAAGTGGCCGAGTTCCGCAAGAACATCAAAGACGCCAAGATGCCGGAGAAGGTCCTCAAGGAGGCGGAGAAACAGCTCAAGCGGCTTGAGAAGATGCACCCGGACACGGCGGAGGCGGCCACGGTCCGCACCTATCTCGAATGGCTGGTGGAATTGCCCTGGAGCAAGAAGACGAAGGACACCCTCGACATCAAGGCCGCCGCCAAGGTTCTCAACGAAGATCACTACGATCTGGAAAAGGTGAAGGAGCGAATTCTCGAATATCTCGCCGTCCGCAAGATGAAGGAGAAGATGAAGGGCCCGATCCTCTGCTTCGTCGGCCCTCCCGGGGTGGGCAAGACTTCACTGGGCAAATCCATCGCGCGGGCGCTGAGCCGGGAGTTCGTCCGGATCTCGCTCGGCGGCATCCGCGATGAAGCCGAAATCCGGGGCCATCGCCGGACCTACGTGGGCGCCCTGCCCGGCCGCATCATCCAGGGCATCAAGCAGGCGGGCACCGGCAACCCGGTCTTCATGATGGACGAGGTCGACAAAGTCGGCGCGGATTTCCGCGGCGATCCGTCGGCCGCCCTGCTGGAGGTCCTCGACCCGGAACAGAACGCCGCCTTCAGCGACCACTACCTGGGCGTGCCGTTCGATCTCTCCGAAGTCATGTTCATCACCACGGCCAACCTCATGGACCCGATCCTCTCGGCCCTGCGGGACCGCATGGAGGTCATCGAGATCCCCGGCTATTCCGAAGAGGAAAAAATCGGCATCGCCAAGCGGTTCCTGATCCCCCGCCAGTTGACCGAGCACGGGATCACCGACAAACAGATCGCCTTCTCCGATCGGGCGCTCCACCGGATCGTCGGTGACTACACGCGCGAGGCCGGCGTCCGGAACCTCGAACGCGAGATCGCCAACGTGATGCGCAAGGTGGTCAAGAAGATCGCGGAGGGCGAGGACCGGCTCTCCACCATCACGCCGACGTCCCTGCCCAAGTACCTCGGCGTGCCCAGGCATCACAAGGAGAGCGAGGAGAAGAAGGACCTCGTCGGCGTGGCCACAGGGCTGGCTTGGACCGAGGTCGGCGGGGACATCATCCACATCGAAGCAACGATCATGAAGGGGAAAGGCTCCCTGACCCTGACCGGCCACCTGGGGAACGTCATGAAGGAATCGGCGCAGGCCGCGCTCAGCTACGTCCGGTCGCGCGCGCGTCAACTCGGCCTCAAGCCCGAAGTCTTCGCCCGGCATGACATCCACATCCACGTTCCGGCCGGCGCGATCCCGAAAGACGGGCCCTCGGCCGGCATCACCATGGCCACCGCGCTCACGTCCGCCTTCACCGGCAGGCCGGTGCGCCACGACCTTGCCATGACCGGCGAGGTCACGCTGCGGGGGCGGGTCCTGGAGATCGGCGGGCTGAAGGAAAAGATTCTGGCAGCCAAGCGGGTCGGCATCTTCAAGGTGATCCTCCCCAAGAGAAATCAGAAGGACCAGGCGGACATTCCCAAACATCTGCTCAAAGGGATGACGTTCATCTTTGCCGAAACGATGGACGACGTCCTCGCGTCGGCCTTGCGCCGCATGCCGGCTCCCCGCAACGCGCAGGCGAAGGCGGACGCATCGGGACGCCGCACGTCGACGAACCGCCGACCCGTCGCCGCCGCGTCTTCCAGGCAGGGCTGATGCGCCAGAGCCGGATCGGCGAATTTGAACTCATCCGGCGGCTCAGGAACGCAACACGGATTCCGCATGCCGTACGGAGCGCGGTCCTCGCGGGCATCGGCGACGATGCCGCCGTCCTGAAGGCCCGGCCCGGCCGGGTCCTGCTGGCCACCACCGACCTGCTTGTCGAGCGCGTCCACTTCGATCTGGCCTGTACCACCTACCGGCAACTCGGATACAAGGCCGCCATGGCCAACCTCAGCGACATCGCGGCGATGGGCGGCATTCCCCGGTTCGTCCTGGTCGCCGTCGCCGTCACCCCGCGTCAGACCCCTCGTGATATCCTCGCCCTCTATGCGGGAGTCGAGGCCGCATGCCGACTGGCGGGCGCAGCGGTCGTCGGCGGGGACACCTCCGCGTCACGCACCGACCTGTTCCTCTCGCTCGTGGTCTTGGGCGAGGCTGCTCCGGCGGAGGTGCTCCGGCGGTCTACAGCCCGCGCGGGCGACCATCTGTACGTCACGGGGACGCTGGGGGACGCGCAGGCCGGGCTGGAAATTCTTCTCGCGCGCAAGAAGAGCCGTCGGAGAACCGCGACGAACGCGCGCGGCGCGGCCTATTTGATCAGCCGCCATCTGGCACCGACGGCGCGGCTCCGCGAGGCCAGACGCCTGGCGGAAACCCGCCTGGCCAGCGCGGCCATTGACCTCTCGGACGGCCTGGCCGGCGACGTCCGCCACATCTGTGAGGAAAGCAAGGTCGGCTGCCTCATCGACGCGCGGCAGCTTCCCCTGTCACGACCGCTCATCGCCCATTCACGAGCCGGACGGCGCGATCCGATCGCGTATGCGCTCGGCGGGGGAGAAGATTACGAGCTCCTCTTCACGGTGCCGCCGGCCAAAGTCCCACTTGTGGAAGGGCTCATTCGCCGCCGGTTGCTGCGGGCGACCCCCATCGGCAGCATCACGCCGGCCCGCCGGGGGCTCCGCATCATCGGCGCCGACGGCGCTGTTCAACCGCTGACCGCGAAAGGCTACGAGCACCGCCTGGGATGATCCCCCTCACCATCATCAAAGAGAAGCTCCACCAGATCCTTCACCTGGGGGATTCGCCCCAGCGCACCGCAATGGCCTTCGCCGTGGGGGTCCTCATCGCCTTTTCTCCCACCTATGGCCTCCACACCGCCAGCGCCTTTCTTTTCGCCTGGGCCTTCCGCTTGAACTTCCTGGCCCTGATGGCGGGCAACCTGATCAACAATCCCTGGACCTTCCTGCCGATCGTCGCCGGCAGCATGTGGGTGGGTCTGTTGCTGGATCCTGCCGGCGCCCCACCAGCGATCGCATGGAATGACTTCACGCTCCGGATGCTGTGGGACCAGTTCCATCCCTATATCGTTCCCTTTGTCCTGGGCCATGTTCTGCTCGGAATCGTCGGAGCAGCCGCCGGATACGTCATCATGTACCAGGCCATCCTCAAGTTCCGCGAACATCATGCGAAGACCCATCAGCAGGCCCCAGTTGCGCCCCCACCCCCATCATGTTAGATTTTGCGGGTGACGCCTCGTCCCTCGCTCGGCAAATCCCACTATGACGGCTCGGCGCTGATCGCCGATCCGATCCACGAGTACATCACGTTTACCGTGCCCTTCGCCGCTCCTGCGAAGGGCGCAGCGCGCGGTGAGCAGCAGGAAACCACCGAGAAAGACCTGATCGATTCGCCGTGGGTCCAACGGCTCCGCTATATTTTCCAGCTCCAGAGCGCCCGCTGGGTCTATCCATCGGCCGAACACAGCCGGTTCGTCCACTCGCTCGGCGCCATGCATGTCGCCGGTCGGTTCGCCCGCCACCTGTACCCCTTTCTCCATAAGGCCGCACCGGACACGCCCTCCGCAAACTACATCGAAGAACTGCTCCGGGTGACCGCGCTGCTCCATGACATCGGCCACGGGCCGTTCTGCCATTTCTTCGACGACAATTTCCTCGAGCAGTTCCACCTGACCCACGAGAAGCTGGGCCAGATCATCATCCGCGAGCATCTCGGCCCGACCATCCGGAAGATCCGGCGGAGCCCCTCCGGGCCCTTCGCCAAGGGGGAAGAGCTGGATCCCGACCAGATCGCCCACCTGATCCTCAAGGACAAGGGCAAGGACAGCTCCAAAATGCCGCGGTGGTTGAACTTTCTCCAGCCGATCATCTCCGGCAGCTACACGGGGGATAACCTGGATTACGTTCTCCGCGACTCCTACATGTGCGGCGTCGCCGTCGGTCCCGTCGATCTCAGCCGGCTCATCCACTACACGATGATCACCGAGAAGGGCTTCACCATCCACAAGACCGGCCTGCCCGCGCTGCAGATGTTCCTGAACACGCGGATGTACCTGTACTCGAACGTGTACTACCACCGGACGACGCGGGCCATCGACATCCACTTGCGGGAGATCTTCGGCGACACGATGCGGCTCATCTTTCCGGACGACCCGCGCAAAAAGATGGATCAGTACCTGAACCTGACCGACTGGTCTCTCCTCGAAGAAGTCCGCAGCTGGGGCAAGTCCCGGAATCCGAAGCAGCGGCAACTCGGTGACGAATGGGCGCATATTCTCGGTCGGAACGTCAAATGGAAGATGGCCTACAATACGGTCCTGCCCGAAACAGACAAAACTCGTGGGATGGATTTTCAGAGCCGTGAGTACTATGAAACGTGTATCCGCAAAGAGTTGCCGACAAAGCTGGGCGAGATGGAGTTCCGTGTCGACATGGCCTATCAAGATCCGAGACCCGATCCCAAGGACACGCGCGGCATCCCGCTTTACGTCTATGATTCGAGCACGCAAACCGTCTCCACGGAGCCGCTGGAGGAATTCCTGGATCTGCTCCCGACGCGCCTGATCCAGTTCCGGATTTACGCGCTGAACCACGACACCGACGCGGAACTCTCCCGCGCCGCCGCCACCGTACTGAACAAAACGTCGTCCAGCATCGAGACCAACGTTTAGGGAGCGTATGGCCACGTTCAAAAGCGGCGCCTTCGCCCAGCAATGCTTTTCCGCCCATCCCCTGTCGCTGAGCTTCAAAACGCTGACGCCGCCAGACCGGGTCGTGGTGGAATGCATCAACTGTCACATGCGGCACCGGTTCACCGTGCGGGCACTGATGACTCGCGTGGCTGAGGCGGGCGGCCTCGAACGGGAGGCAACAGGCGATCTGGGCGTCTGCGCCGCCGAGCATCCAGGCGAACTCCGGGTGAGTGCCATGGACGTGACGGCCGATTCCGTAAAGCTCAGATGCGGGAGCTGCCGCAGGGCCTATTCCATCGCCGTGTCGGCGTTTGAAACCTACCGGAAGGATGGGTAAGATGTGTAACGTGGAGGCACATGGTGAGCGATAAGACGATCCGCATACTTTACGGCCTCGCTCTGCTCCTTTTCATCGGGGGAGCGCTGGATGTCTCGATGTACATCCTGCAGCATCACGAGAATTTTCAAGACGGGCTGTCCGACGAGTTGGCGTTGACCGGGCTCGGCGTCTGGTGGGTCATTGCATTGGGAATCGCGGGGTTCACGTACACCAAGAGCAAGAAAGCAGCGGGCTAAGAGCGGCAGCAGTCAATCCGCAAGCATCGTTCCAGCCATTCCGTCACGCCCGCGAATTCTGCTAGATTTCAGAATGTAGGGGCGGGGTTCACCCCGCCCGTCTTTTTCCCTCGCCCGTCTGCTCCACCTTCATCATCAGAAGCGATGTGCGATTGCAAGACCTGACCCTCAATCCTCCACTTAATCCTAAAGAAACTTGAAAACATCCTCAAGGCGCCAATCTAATCTGATATTACCTCCCTCATCTAAAGACCTCGTTAAAACAAAATCGCCACAATCATTTTTCACATGAAACCAGCCTCTGGAAGTAAACTCAGCGGTCTGTTCGAGAATTCGAAGAGGTATGATCGGCGTAAACGGTCCTGGCCAAACCTGAATCAAGACAGTGTGTACTTGCTTGCCTTCATGGCCTTCAGCTTCCAATTTTCTGAACACAGATAGCGCCGGGTCATAGAGCTGATTCCACCCAATATCCCTGTGTTTTCTCTTGAGATCAGGCACAAAAAAAAGCCCACCACACCAGACTTAGGTCCCTCAATAAAATAGGACGTTCTTTGTATTGTCGTGGGCGTGGCATGTTATCTAATTCCCACTCTGATTTTGGAGGGCCAAACGAATAGCCACGTTCCTCCGCCATATCTTTAAGCTTGCGCAGGATTCCCTTGTAGCACTTCTTATCGTCGCCAAGGTCTATAAGCGCAAGGACATCAAGCAACGCCATGCGGCCACACCATTCAGAAATCAGTGAAGAGGGCGGGATAAATCCCGCCCCTACATCGGATACTCGACCACCCCTACCCCAGCACCATGGGCAGGGGGCGCAGCTCGCGGCGCAGCGGGTCGAGGATGTAGCCTAGCGCTTCGAGCGAAACCATGCCGAGCAGAGGCGTGTCGCCTTTTTCGCCGAAGATGATAGGTGAAGCCCTCTCAGAGTGGTCCAACGCGAATAGGGCATTGCCGACCTTGCGGGTAATATCCGTGCCGTCGGCCAAGGTGAAGGTTTCGGTTTCACGCGACTTGATTCCCAGTTTCTTCAGGATGGTCTTGGGAACGACGCTGTACATAGCGCCCGAATCAACAAGAAATTCGACCTTCAACCGCTTCGACGGATCTGCAGGATTAATAACGGTGGCTTTGATATAGGTGAGCCCCATGAGCTTCGTCCCCTCCCGTGTTGGCGTAGGCGTAACTTTACGCTTCTGTGGGTGAGACACCGGGAGAAGGGAAAAGGTTGAAGCGGGAAGCAACATTTAATGAGGCCCTACCTGACGATCAGGCTAGGCCAGCTTCCGCGAAGTGTCAAGGCAACGAAGGAAAACGAGGCAGGCGAGACTTACTTTGCCTTCTTGCGAGGGTGGGTATAGAAGTAGGTCCAAATAGCCCCGACCACGCTCAGGATTGCAAGGACCAGCATTTCTTGGTCGAAGAAGGTCCACCCTGGAATCATTCGGCTTCCTTTCCTTCCAGCCAATAGGCGATGCAGAACATGCCGCTCATTGTGATCAAACCCAATAATACACCCCACCAATTGGCCTGTCCACTGACCATGCCGCCGACCACGGCAATAAGCCCGACTCCTTTGGCCATGTCATAGAGAAATTTGGCCGTGCTCTCTCGCTGCTGGTCGTTCATATCCTTTCTGACACCGGGATACCGGAAAGGTTAAATGGCCAGGGAAAGTATTTCAGCGGGCGCTGAGATCAGGCGTCCCGAACTGTAGCTTCGCGAGGGCGAAGGGGTTGACGCGGGAGCCGTTGAGCCAGGCCCCCCAGTGGAGATGCGGGCCCGTGGCGCGCCCGGATTTGCCGACCGTGCCGATCACGTCGCCGCGCTTCACGCGTCCCCCCTCTTTGACCGCCGTGGAATCCAGGTGGAAGTACATGGTGAACAGCCCGAGACCGTGATCGAGGATGACCCCCTTGCCGCTAAAGAAGTGGTCGTCCACCATTTTGACGACGCCGTCGTTCGTCGCCTTCACCGGCGTCCCAAGTGACGCCGCGATGTCCTCGCCGTTGTGCTGGTTGCGCGGCTGGCCGTTCAGGATGCGCTTGCTGCCGAAAACCCCGGTGACCGTCCCCTCCACCGGCACTAGAAATCCCGATCCCCAGAGCCGGTCCGGCGTGAAGCCCGCGAGGACGGCCTTCACCTTTTCCTTCTCCAGAGTGATCCGCTTCAACGCTGCGGCGTCGGGGTCCACCTGGTCCTTCGGCAGCGTCATGCGCTGCTCGCGAAAATCCTCCGGCGCCACAGCGATTCGAAACACCCGTGTCCGCACGCTGCCGGGATAGGTGATCTCCGCCTTCAGGTCGGCCTGGTCCGGGATGTCGGCCATGTCGATCCCCACCAGCGCGCCAAACTCGCCCTCCCGTCCCGTCTTGAAAAAGGGCACGAGCCGGTCGCGGAACCGCCCCTCCACCAATGCGGCCTCGCCCTCGACATGCAGCGTGAGATAGATGACGTCTCCCTGTTTCGTCTTGAAGACTTTCTCGGCAGGTTCAGCGGCGCGGGATCCGCCCACCACGATCAGACACCAGAATGCCGCCAGCGCGATGAGAAAGAAGGCAGGCCGCAGCGATCTTGGAAGCACGTCAGCGAAACGCCCGTTGGCCCGACACTTGGGAAAGGAGCTCTTCCACACGTCGGTTGGTCGAGCTGAAGGGATCCATGCAGAGGATGGTCTCTTCCCAATACCCGTTCAATTTGAGATACGTCCAATCCACCGTGTAGGACCGGTTCTTCGCGCGGGCGAACCGGATGAAATCGCCCCGGACCTTGGCGCGCGTCGTCTGCGGCGGATTCGTCATGGCCCGCTGCACGGCGTCCTCGGACACCATGCGTTCCGCCATCTCCTGCTTCTCCAGCAGGTAATACAGGCCTCTCGTCCGCTTCACGTCGTGATACTGGAGATCCATCATCGTGATCCGGGGATCATCCCACCCGCATCCTTTCTTCTCCATGTACTGAAGCATGAGCCGCTTTTTCATGACCCAATCCAGCTCCCGGCAGAGCTGCATGGGGTCGTCCTCGAGCCGATTGAGGATGCTCTCCCACTGGCGTACGACCGCGGCGGCGACCGGATCCTCGTCCAGGGACCAGAGATACTCCATAGCGCGCTCCAGGTAGATGCGCTGGATTTCGATGGCCGTCATCTCCCGCCCGTCCTCAAGCTTGATCTTCTTCTTGAGCGTCGTGTCGCGGGCGATCTCGCGGATGGCCTTGACGGGATCGTCCAGCTCCATGTGGGCCACGGTGGACCCGTCCTCGATCATTGAGAGGACCAGCGCCGCCGTCCCGACCTTGAGGTAGGTGGCCACCTCCGACATGTTCGAATCGCCGACAATGATGTGCAACCGCCGGTATTTCTCCGCGTCGGCGTGGGGCTCGTCCCGGGTATTAATGACGCTGCGGGAGGACGTGGTGGACGACGACGTCTTCTCGTGAATGTGCTGGGCCCGCTGGGAAATGAACAGCTGGGCCTTGCCGGAGACCTTGAGGATCTTGCCGGCGCCGGCGAAGATCTGCCGCGTCACGAAGAACGGAATGAGCTGCTCGGTGACCTTCCAGAAATCCACGTCCCGCCGCATCAGGAAGTTCTCGTGGCAGCCGTACGTGTTGCCCAACGAGTCGGTGTTGTTCTTGAAGATGTAGATCGAGCCCGAGAGGCCTTCCTCCCGGAGGCGCTCCTCGGCGGCCGGCAGGCAGGCTTCCAGGAGGCGCTCCCCCGCCTTGTCATGCACGACCAGATCCTCGATGCTGTCGCACTCCGGCGTCGAATACTCGGGGTGGCACCCGGTGTCCTGATAGAAGCGCGCGCCGTTCACGAGAAACGCGTTGGAGGGCCAGCTGTTGGGGATGAGCCCTTCGAAGATGTAGCCGAGGATTTTTTCGATGGGGAGGTAGATGCGTCCGTTCGGGGAGAAGATCAGGCCGTACTCGTTTTCGAGGCCGAAGATGCGCGGCTTCATGGCGAGTTCAAGAGCACTCGCGCTTCTCCGGGGGCGATCCGGCGGAAGGTGCGACCCGGCCGGGTGCGGTCCAGGACGGCCACCTCAAGCACTTCCGGCCCCAGCTTTTGATTCGTGACGGTATCCAGCGCTTCGACACTCAGCCGCAGGGCCTCACGCAGCGAGATGGACGCGCTCGTCCACCGGCTTTTCAGGAATGTCATCAGCGCCTCGGACTTCCCGCCGATCACCGCCACTCCCCGTTCGTCAATGATACTCCCGTCAAAGGAGATCCGGTACAGCTCATTGAGCTTCTCTTCCTGTCCCACCTCAACGACCAGCAGCTCCACCTCGAGCGGCTTCGGATCGGCGCTGAAGATGCTCCCGATGGTTTGCGAGTAGGCGTTGGCCAGCGACTTGGCCGCCACATCCTCCCGGCTGTAGGTGTAACCCTTGAGGTCGGCGTGCCGGATGCCGGCCTTGCGAAGCATCTCGAACTCGTTGTACTTGCCGGCGCCCGCAAACGCGATCCGGTCGTACATCTCGGAGAGCTTGTGCAGCGACGCGCTGGGGTTATCCGCCACCAGCAGCACGCCGTCCACACATTCCATTGCCACGATCGAGCGGCCCTTGGCGATCCCCTTCTTGGCATACTCGGCCTTGTCGGCCATCATCTGTTCCGGCGAGACGTAGTAGGGAAGCGCCATCGTCAGGCCCTCTCGCGCCGTTCGTCGATCAGGGTTCTGCACGCCGCCGCGATCTGGGATTCCTCCACATCGCGAAGGCCGTCCACGGCGATCAATTTCACGGTGGGATAGATGCCCCGGACCAGGTCCGGCCCGCCCGTCCCGACATCATCCTCGGCCGCGTTGTAGAGCGCCTCCAACGCGATGCGGAGCACCTGCACCTCGGTGAGGCCGCGCCGGTACAGCTGCTTCATCGTGTCGCGCGCGTCTTTGCCGCCCGATCCCGTCGCGTAGTACTCCGTTTCCTCGTACCGCCCTCCGGTCACGTCGTACTTGAAGATCCGGCCCTCGCGCCGCTTCAGGTCGTAGCCCGCAAAGAGCGGGATCGCCACCAGACCCTGAAACGCCATCGGGAGATTGCCCCGCACCATCTGGCCCAGCTTGTTGGCCTTGCCCTCGCACGACAGCACATCGCCTTCCAGTTTTTCATAATGCTCCAGCTCGACCTGGAAGAGGCGGGCCAGCTCGATCGCCGGCCCCGCCGCGCCGGCAATGGCCACGGCCGAATGCGCGTCGGTCTTGAAGACTTTTTCGATGCGCCGCCCGGAGACCTGAAACCCCTCGGTCGCCTGTCGGTCGCCGGCCATCAGCACGCCATCCTGGAACCGGATCGCCAGCACGGTGGTGCCGTGGGGAAGGGCCAGCCCGCCGGCGGACGACGAGGTTCCGGAGCCAACCGTCTGAAACGGGACCTGGGGGGCATGCCGCAGCGTGTCCTGCCCGCGACTCGCGAGAAAATCGTAGAAGCTGGGCCCGTGATCGTTGAGAAAGAGGGACACGGTGTCAGGTCTTCAACTTTTCCAGCAGAGCGCCAACCGTGTCGGACTCATCGAGCAGGCCTTTCGTGAGCGCCTCGGTGCCGCGCAGTGGTTCCATGAGGGGCACCTTCTTGATCACCGCGTTGCCGACGTCGAACAGGACCGACGTCCAGCTCGCCGCGTACACCTCCTGCGGCCACTTCTTCACGCACGCGGCCCGGAAATAGGCGCGGGTGTCGCGCGGGGCGACAGTCTCCGCCCGCAGGATCTCCTCGTCCATGACAATACGCTCCACCCGGTGGGCGCGCTCGAGCGTGAAGTACAGCCCCTTCTCGGGCCGGACGTCGTGGTACTGGAGATCCATCATCGCCACGCGCGGATCCTCCCACCCGCAGCCCTTGCGGTCCACATAGGATTCGATGAGGTCGCGCTTGGCTACCCAATCCAGTTCGCGGACGAGCTCGCGGGGGTCGCGCTCCAGCTTGTCGAGCGTCTCCTCCCACCGGATCAGGACTTCCTTGACGGGCAGGGTCAGCTCATGGCATGCGTAATAGTCCTGCGCCGCCTTGAGATAGGCGCGCTGCACGGCGATCGCCGTCGTCGCCTTGCCGCCGGCGAGCCGCAGATCGGCCTTCACCTTCAGGTCGCGCGACACCGCCTTGATGGCGTGGACAGGATCGTCCAGCTCGATCGCCGGCAACGCCCAGTTGTCTTCGATCATGTCCAGCACAATAGCCATTGCGCCCACCTTCAGGAAGGTCGCGCACTCCGCCATGTTGACGTCCCCCGCGATCACGTGGAGCCGCCGGTACTTGACGGGATCAGCATGAGGCTCGTCCCGCGTGTTGATGATCGGCCGCTTCACCATCGTGTTGAGATCCATCAGCGTCTCGAAGAAGTCCGCCCGCTGCGAGATCTGATAGGCGGCCGGCGACGTTTGATTTTCCGCCCCGACCTTGCCGGCCCCCGCGAAAATCAGGCGCGTCACCAGGAACGGCACGAGGGCGCGCGCGACGCGCTCGAAGGGGATGGCGCGGGCCACCAGGTAGTTCTCGTGATACCCGTAGCTGTTACCCTTGCCGTCCGTGTTGTTCTTGTAGACGAGCAGACTGCCGGGTCCCCGCACCTGCTCCACCGCCCGCACCGCGGCGGCGAGGATGCGATCCCCCGCCCTCTCGTGCAGGACGACGTCCCGCGCCGTCGTGCATTCCGGCGTCGAGTATTCCGGATGCGCCCCATCCACATACAGGCGGCCGCCGTTGGCCAGCACCTTGTTCAACAGACGATTGTAGTCCGGCCCCGGCCGCTCCCGCTCCCCCTCCACTTCGAAGCCGCGGATGTCGAGCAACGGGTTCTCGTTCTCGTAATCCCACAGGATTTTCGGCGAGGGGAAATGCGGGTAGTGATTGATCAGAAAGAGCGAGTTGGACACGGGGTCCACGGATTCGGGGTCGCGGGTGGCGATCCCGAACTCTGTTTCGGTTCCGAAGGCTCGCTTCATCATCATGTGGTGATCTCGGACACGGCCTGTGGCATCAGAGATAGTGGCCGGTGGTCACGGTCTCGATCCGCCGTGATTCGTGGGATCCGATCGTGATCGTCCGGACGTGGACGATCTTGTCGGCCTTCTTGCCGGCAATCTTCGCCCAGTCATCCGGGTTGGTGGTATTCGGCAGGTCTTCGTGTTCCTTGAACTCGTCGCGGATGGCGCGGAGGAGATCGTCGCCCTTCAGCCCCCGCTGGCCGGTCGCGAGCAGGCGCTTGATGGCGTACTTCTTCGCCCGCGAGACGATGCCCTCCACCAGGGCCCCGCTGGAGAAGTCCTTGAGATAGAAGGTCTCCTTGTCGCCGTTGGCGTAGGTGACTTCGAGGTACTGGTTCTCCTCGCTGAGCGCGTACATGGACTCCACGGTCACCCCGATCAGCCGCTCGACGGCCTTCGCGGCATCCCCTCCGTCCCGCTCCAGCTCCTCCGAATGCCAGGGCAGATCGGGCGTGAGGTACTTGGAGAAGATGTCCCTGGCCGCGGCCTTGTCCGGCCGGTCGATCTTGATTTTGACGTCCAGACGGCCCGGCCGCAGCACGGCGGGGTCGATGAGGTCCTGCCGGTTGCTGGCCCCGATCACGATCACATTGTTCAGCCGCTCGACCCCGTCAATCTCCGAGAGAAACTGGGGCACGATCGTGGACTCGATGTCGGACGAGATACCGCTGCCGCGGGTGCGAAAGAGGGCGTCCATCTCATCGAAGAACACGATGACCGGGTAGCCGTCATCCGCCTTCTCCTTCGCCTTCTTGAACACCTCGCGAACCTGGCGCTCCGACTCGCCCACGTACTTGTTCAGGAGTTCGGGCCCCTTGACGTGCAGGAAGAAGCTGCGAATATCCTTGCCGGTCAGATGCCCCAGCTTCTTGGCAATGGAGTTGGCAACGGCCTTGGCGATCAACGTCTTGCCGCAGCCCGGAGGGCCGTACAGCAGGATGCCCTTGGGCGCGCGCAGCTTGTGCTCCTTGAACAGGTCGGCGTGGAGGAACGGCAGTTCCACGGCGTCCTGGATCTGTTCGATCTGGTCGCGCAGGCCGCCGATGTCGCTGTAGTTGACATCCGGGACTTCCTCCAGGACCAGTTCTTCGACCTCCGACTTCGGCAGTTTTTCCAGCAGGTAGCCGGACCGCGCGTCATAGAGGAGGTGGTCTCCGACGCTGAGCTTCAGGGCGAGGAGCGGCTCGGCCAGCTCCGCCACCCGCTCTTCATCGGTGCGCAACGTGATGGTCGCCCGCCGCTCGTCCAGGACGTCCTTTAAACGGACCACCTCGCCCTGCAGATCGAACCCGCAGGCTTCGATGACGTTCAACGCCTCGTTCAGGATCACTTCCTGGCCCTTCCGGAGCGTCTTGGAATTGATGGACGGATGCAGATTGACTTTCAGTTTGCGGCCGGTGACGTAGACGTTGACCGTCTGGTCCTTGTTCACGCTGGTGAAGATGCCGTAGGTGGACGGCGGGGCCGTGAGCTTGTCCACTTCGGCCCGCATCGCCTCAAGCTGGGCTTTGGCTTCCTGCAGGGCCTCGGTGAGCCGGTCGTTCTGCCGATTCATTTGCTCGAGCTGGTGCCGCGCCTGATGCAGGCGGCGCACCTCCTCCTCCAGGGAGCGGATCTGCACCAGAAGTTTTTCCCGTTCTCTCTCCTGCTCGTCCTTCATGTTCCCCTCTGCCGGATGGCCCTCGGACAGGCCGGTCAGCTTCTTGACCGTGTTACGGATGGAACTCAACCGCCCCGGAGTCTTTTTCATGTCGGCCATCGTCGCGTCTCTTCGGCAATCCCGATAGGTCGTACGCTCTCAACGCCAACTCATTCTAACATCGCCCCCATGACGGGTCAACCGACCGGCGCGCACAGGTGCAGGATGCATCAGCCTTCCAGCGCATCCAGCAACTCGCGCGAGGCGCGCTCGACATCCTCGGCCGCCATCACGCTCCCGACGACCGCCACGCCGCGCGCGCCGGCCTTCAGCACATCGCGAACGCGATCTTTCGTGATGCCGCCGATCCCGAAGAGCGGCGCCCGGCAACACAGCCGCGCGCGCTCCAGTTCGCGCAACCCGATCGGAAGGCCGAACGCGCGCTTCGTCGGCGTGTCGAAAATCGGCCCGAGCACGACGAAGTCGGCGCCCTCTCTTTCCGCGCGGGCCGCTTCGTCCGCAGAGTGCGCCGACCGGCCGATCAACCGGTCAGGCCCCACCAGTGCGCGGGCCACGGACGTCGGCAGGCCCACCGCCGGCAGATGGACCCCCGCGCTCCCGGACGCCAGGCAGACATCCGCACGATCGTTTATGAGCACCCTGGCATCGTACGTCCTCGCCAGTTCGGTGAGGTCGCGGGCCAACGCCAACAGGGATCGCGTCGGCAGATCCTTCTCGCGAAGCTGGACGGCGCGGACCCCGGCGCGCAGCGCGGCCTGGACCACATCCCGGAGAGGACGGCCGCCGGTTTGATGACGGTCGGTGACAAGGTACAGCGAGAAATCCACCAGGGCCATGCCGGCTGGTTACAGCATGCCCTCGATGGGGCTGCTGGCGGTGGCGTAGAGCTTGCGCGGAATCCGGCCGGCCTTAAAGGCCATGCGCCCGGCCCATACCGCGTACTTCATGGCTTCCGCCATCAGGATGGGTTCTTTCGCGCCGGCGATCGCGCTGTTCATCAGGACGGCGTCGGCGCCGTATTCCATGGCCAGCGCGGCGTCCGACGCCGTGCCGACGCCCGCGTCCACGATCACCGGCACGTTCACGGCCTCCATGAGGATCTTGAGGTTGTACGGGTTGCGGATGCCCAGCCCGGAGCCGATCGGGGCGGCGAGCGGCATAACGGCCGGACAGCCGACGTCCACCAGGCGCTTCGCGACGATCGGATCGTCGTTGGTGTAGGGGAACACGATGAACCCTTCCTTCACCAGGATCTTCGCCGCCTCGATTAATCCCGCCGTGTCGGGGAACAGCGTCTTCTCGTCGCCGATCACCTCCAGTTTCACCATGTCGGAGATGCCGGCGGCCCGCGCGAGCCGGGCGTACCGGAGCGCGTCCTCGACGTTGTAGCACCCGGCCGTGTTGGGCAGGATCTTGTACGTCTTGGGGCTGATGTAATCGAGGAGGTTCTCGGACTTGCGGTCCGTGATGTTGACCCGGCGCACGGCCACGGTCACCACCTCCGCGCCCGACGCTTCAATGGCTTTTTGCGTCTCGACGAAATCCTTGTATTTGCCCGTTCCCACCCAGAGGCGTGAGCGGAAGTCTATTCCAGCGATCGTCAACCGATCATCGCTCATCGTCGTCACTCCTCCCGCCGCCGATAAAGCCGATGACTTCCACCCGGTCACCGTCCCGCAGCGAGGTTCCCGTAAACGTCTGGCGGTCCACGATCTTGAGATTCAGCTCCACGGCGACCCGCTCGGCCTGAACGCCCAGATCGGCCAGGAGGGACGCCACCGATTGGCCCTCCGTGACCTCACGAGCCTCGCCGTTCAACGTGATGCGCATCGCGAGAGGATGATACCATACGGCTCGGAAACGCTGTCAATGGCACAGGCCGCGTCCACGCTGCGCGCAGGCCTGTTGTATAATCCAGCCATGATCTCCCCACGCAATCAAACCATTGCCGGCGAACTTCGGCGCGTCGCCGCCGAGCTTGAAAACCGGCAGGCGAATCCGTTCCGGGTCCGGGCCTACCGCCAGGCCGCCCGTCTCATCGAGCGCCTCACGGAGGACGCCGGCGAGCTGGCCCGCCGCGGCGAGCTGATCAAAATGAAAGGGATCGGAAAAGACCTGGCCCAGAAGATTGCCCTGTTCTGCGAGACCGGCCGGATCGACGCGGGACCCTCGCCGCCCGAAGAGATTCCGCCTGAACTGACGCCCTGGCTCACGCTCCCCGACTTCAGCCCTTCCCTGGTCCGCCATCTGTCGGAACGCCTGGGCATCCGGACGCTCGATGACCTCGAAACGCTGGTGCGCTCGCGGCTGCTGCGCACGCTGCCCGGCATGACGGCCCGGGATGAGGAGATTCTCGAAGGGATCGCGCGGCTGCGCGCCGGACCTTCGCAACCTTGACTTGCCCGGTCCCCTCTGTTACCGTCCGGCGAATTTGGAGACCGCCCCATGGCCCTGTCCGCGTTCATCCTCATTGAAGTGGCCGGCGACCACACCAAAAGCGCCTATAAGACGGTCCAGCGCATCTCCGGCGTCAAGGCCGCCTACACCGTGAGCGGGAACTACGATCTCATCGTGCAGGTCGAAGCCGAAAACCTGGAGGAGCTCAGCGACCTGCTCATGTCCAAGATCCGCGCGGTGGACGGCGTCATCAAGACCAACACCTGCATCGTCCTCAACGTGTAGCGCACCACGCCTACCCCGCCAAGGTAAGTGCCACAACCTTTCGTTCCACCGCCACGCCAACCTCCCGGCGGGCGGCTTCCAATTCATACCGCTGTTGGAGATTCATCCAGAATTCCGGTGTGGTGGAAAAGCAGCGCCCCAGTCGCAGCGCGGTGTCTGCCGTGATGCCGCGCCGCTCGTTGGCGATCTCGTTGACGCGCGCCGTAGTCACGCCAAGGCGTTGCGCGAGCGCGTTGGCGGACAGACCCAGCGGCTTCATGAATTCTTCGCGCAGGATTTCACCTGGGTGGACAGGCGGCAGCAATTTCTTGGGCATGGCAGTTCTCCTTCAGTGATAGTCTACGATCTCAACATTCTCCGCGCCGTCATTCCAGCGAAAACACACGCGGAACTGATCGTTCACGCGGATGCTGTGCTGCCCGGCGCGGTTGCCTTTCAGGGCTTCCAGCCGGTTGCCCGGCGGGCTCCGCAGGTCTTCCAGCTTCTTGGCAGCCGCGACCATCTCCAGCTTACGGCGCGCCACCGATTCGATGTTCACGAACCGCCGCACCCGCGCGCCGTTGAACAGGCTTTCGGTGTCGGCGCAACGGAAGGTCTTGATCACTTGTTTATTGTATATCGGTCAACGATAACATTCAAGCGGACAAGAGCCGTGAGCGGGAACTACGATCTCATCGTGCAGGTCGAAGCCGAAAACCTGGAGGAGCTCAGCGACCTGCTCATGTCGAAGATCCGCGCGGTGGACGGCGTCATCAAGACCAACACCTGCATCGTCCTCAACGTGTAGCGCACCGCCCAGCCCAACGCCTTCCTCAACCGCCGTCTTCTCGAGCAGAAAAGGCCAAATACACGCATTCGAAAAAGTTCTCCAAACCTTCCATAACCTCGCGCAGATTGACCAGATCGATACCCTTGTCGCCAAATATAAACGGGGCGTCATCGCGATCTTTAGCGAACCGAAAGCCGTCTGACTTCTGATCGGCCCAATGCATCTCGGCAACTAGCTTCTGCACTGCGCTTAGGCCAAGCGTTTCACTGCTGGCGCGCTCATTGACTATGCACATGAATCTCTCCCAGAGGAGGCTAAGGTCGTGGGTATACTTCGGCGAGTACTCCTTCCCATTGCTAAACTCCTCGATCAGACGTTTGAGAGAGAGCTCGATGAATTGTCTGTAGCAGAAAAGCGCCGCGTAAATGATGTTGGGACGATCGACGACATCAGCAGCAGCCCGATCGATGAGAATGTCGCCAGCGCGCTTATAGCCCATGGGCATGCGATAAAAGCGTTCCCCTGGGTCGCGAACGACACGCGCATCGTATGCCCAAGCGGACTGCACAAAGAGGCGATCGCCGTCCTTCGGCCAACCCGTTTCGATGTCTTCTGCTTCTGGCATGTCGTTACTCATGGCCGCGGTAGGAATGGGATAATTAGGGTCATACTCGACTTTTCAGAGCTACGCATCCCCCCGAACCCTCAGAAAATCGAGACTGCCCCTAAAATTACTTTTCCAACTCGTTAGGATCGCATGAACGATTGTGTCCAACGCCATTGACAGTGTGAGAGTCGAGACCAAAGCATACCCACTTTTCACCGTAGAACCACATTTCACCGTAGTTGTTGTAGAATTCTTCCCCCAAGCGCTTTTGCGGCTGACCTAAAATTCTGAAAACTTCTTCAACAGTCATATTCTTGATTATGTACCGCCTGATTATGTCAGTCTTCGCCGTAATTCTCTGAGCCGCCGCTATTTTGATGTTCTCCAATTCCTGGATATTCCCAAACACAACAGCTCGTTCCTTGCGAAGTTCTCCATAGGAACTCATGGGGGCGACGCTTAGGCGAGAGTTTAATGTTTGAACTTGCTGCTGTAACTGTTGAATCTGTTGCTGCTGAGCTGTCTGCTGAGCTGTAATACGCTCCTGGAGGCTCTTGTCTGCGACAATGGCTGCCAAGCGCTTTTGAACATCGGCAACGTCTACATCCGCTTTGACGGTGAGCGTCAGCTCGTTGTGTCCGTTACTGAAGCCAAAGTCCTCTTTGGTGATCTCCACACTCAACACGGCTGCGGAATACGAGATGATCTGGTCCTTCGTGAGTTGGAAATTTCTCACTTCTGTTGAGGTCTGGATAAAACTACCCGCCTTCTCCAGGACCTTTCTCTTCGCTTCCAAGAAACACAACTGCCGAGCATCATTCCGACTGTCGTTGTCGCCCATTATGTAGGTATGCGTGGCTGTGATGGTCTTGACTTCAGCAGCGGAAACCGTCGGGAGGACGAATAGGGCAAGGAGGGTCATGGCGAATAGTGTACGCATGGAGTAGTAGTATGGCGAAGGTGCTTGCAGTGGTCAAGGAAGTGTTGTGGCGCTGCGGGTCAAAGACAGGATGGCAGTCGACTGCCTGAAACCAAGACGTGTCTGTTGCCCAAGGTGTTAAGGGGTC
>Ga0080064_1003411_pt1 | contig 23081 bp, 26 predicted proteins | sample Subgrocontami54m_FD_69260 | JGI IMG/M metagenome (GOLD analysis project Ga0080064, IMG submission 69260) | Subsurface groundwater microbial communities from S. Glens Falls, New York, USA - GMW46 contaminated, 5.4 m (SPADES assembly) (version 2) ...
GACGCGATGTACGTCGCGCCCCAGGGCGACCGATGACGAAGTCGCAGAAGAAGCGGATCGTTGCTCTCGCGCGGTACGCCATCCTGAGCGCGTGGGCGGTGATCGTGGCCTTCCCGATCTACTGGATGGTGAGCACCTCGTTCAAGCCGAGCGAGCAGTGGTTCGCATGGCCGCCGGCGTACTTCCCGGTCCCGCTGACGCTGGACAACTACCTGAGCGTATGGGGCGGGGTGCAGGAGTTCGCGAGCGCGGTGTATGCCACTTCCCTGCAAAAGCCCTGGATCGCGCTCGGCAACAGCATCCTGATCTCGTTCAGCGCGACGACGCTCGCCGTCCTTTACGGCGCCGTGATCGCCTATGGTGTCTCGCGCTACAAGGTCCTGTCCGACGTGCGCATGTTCCAGCTCCTGATGCTGCGCATGATCCCGCCGATCGTCATTGTCGCCCCGCTGTCGCTTTACTACTCGGCGCTTGGGCTGCTCGACTCGGCGGGCGGGCTCGTCATGATCTATTTCCTCACCAGCCTTCCGTACGCCGTGTGGATGATCAAGAGCTTCATCGACGAGGTGCCGCGGGAGGTTGAGCAGGCGGCCGAGATCCTCGGCGCGCCGCGCTGGCGCATGCTGCTCGAGGTCGTGCTCCCGCTCATCCGCTCAGGGCTGGTGGCAACGTTCCTGTTCATCCTGATCCTGACCTGGAGCGAGTATCTGCTTGCGCTCATCCTGGCGAAGACCGAGGTGGTGACGCTCCCGGTGGAACTGTCCAAATACCAGGGTACGACGGAAGGCCGCGTCTACGGCCGGCAGGCGGCGCTGTCGGTGGGGATCACCGTCCCGCTCATCATCATCGGTCTCATCATCCGCAAGCACCTCGCGCGCGGGTTCAGCTTCGGCATGATTAGGAGGTAGCGTGGCACGGATCGAACTCGTCAACCTGCGCAAGGAGTACGGCGCGCTCATCGCCGTCAACGACATCAACGTCGTGGTCGAGGACGGCGAGTTCGTCGTCTTCGTCGGGCCCTCGGGCTGCGGCAAATCGACCACGCTCCGAATGATCGCCGGGTTCGAGGACCCGACCTCGGGCGAGGTGCGGATCGATGGGCGGGTCGTGAACGACCTTGAGCCGCGCGACCGCGGACTGGGCATGGTGTTCCAGAGCCACGCTCTCTTTCCGCACAAGACGGTCTCTCAGAACATCGAGTTCGGACTACGAATGAAGAACGTCCCGCTGGCCGAGCGGGTGGAGCGCGTGCGTGACGTCGCGGCTCTTGTGCGGGTGACGCATCTGCTGGGAAAGATGCCTGCGCAGCTCTCTGGAGGCGAGTCGCAACGCGTGGCCCTTGCGCGGACGCTGGTGACACATCCGTCAATCTTCCTGCTCGACGAGCCGTTATCGAGTCTCGATGCGAAACTCCGGCGTGAACTTCGCGCCGAATGCGATCGGATTCACGAAGAGCTCAAGAAAACGTTCATCTACGTGACGCATGATCAGGAGGAGGCAATGACCCTCGCCGATCGCATCCTGGTTATGCGCGGTGGAAATATCGAGCAGATCGGGTCGCCAATGGAGATCTACTCGAACCCCGTGAACAGCTTCGTCGCGGACTTTTTTGGCTCCCCCTCGATGAACCTCGTGCCCGGAGAAGTGGTTTTCGAGGGCGGGAGACCGTGCTTCCGGTCCAGGGGCCTGTCTGCCGCGCTGCACGAGCGGTTCAAAGGCATTTCGGCGGGCAGCGTGACCCTCGGAATCCGGCCGGAAAATGTAACCAGCGAGCCGGCGGCGAATGGCCGAAGCGGCGACGCGGTGCTGCCGGTGCGGCTGGTCGAGCCTCTGGGAAAGGACACCCTGCTCTACTTCGACGCGGCCACCGAACGCCCGTTCGTCGTCGTCAGCGGCGGGGCGGCGATGGCCGAGGTCAAGTCTGGAGCCCCAGTCGCGCTGACACTGGAGCGCGACAAAATTTTCCTGTTCGCCGCCAACGGCGAGCGCATCGGTATTCCGACGGCAGCCGCCTAGAAAAAGCGCCTTCTCCGGGACGCGGCAGCCGCGGCGCGCGCGGCCTCTGCGCTGCCGACGTCCTGCGCTAAGGGCTTTTCGACGAAGACATGCTTGCCTGCCGCGGCAGCTTGTTCGACCTGGGCCGCAGGGCGGGGGGTACTCGCAAGTCGCTCATGCGTCCGCGCTTGAACTCGGTCGATGGAATCGCAGAACGTAGACTCCGTGGTTCTTGTCCGAAACGAAGATGTTCTCGCGCCGGTCAACGAGCACGTCCTCGGATTGAGTGGCGAGACCGCCTTTCGGCATGGGGCCGCGTCGCCGGCTCGTGCGCGCCGAGCCATTCGGGACTGCCGCCGCCGGTGCGGGTGCCGGCGATGTCGTACATGTCCTTTACGACCGCAGTCAGACCCGCGAGCGGCCCTGTGGTCGCGCCGCGCACGGGCGTCTCCAGATCGTGCGGGACGAAGAAAGATCCGTTCACGTCGCCTGTCCGTTGTACCAGTCGAGGATTTTCGTGCCGTCCCACGCCGCGACGCCGGGCCGGCTCAAGACTTCCTCAAAGGCGCGCCGGACATAGTTGATCCGGTGGGGTATCCCCGAGAGATAGCAGTGCATGGCAACGGCCATGATCTTCGGGCGCTCGGCGGATTCCGCGTACAGGCATTCGAACTGGTCGATCACCCGCCTGTACATCTGATCGGAGGGATGGTTCTGCAGCGCCATCAAAACAATATCGTGAAGCTCGAAGTTATAGGGCAGTGCGACCATGGGTTTGTGCGTCGTTTCGAGCCTCACCGGTTCATCGTCCAGCACCCAGTCGCCGATGTATTCGATGCCCGCCGCGGACAGATGATCGAGCGTATCGAAGGTCTGGGTCAGGCCGGGTCCGAACCAGCCGCGCGGTGCTTTGCCCCAGAACTTGGAGATGATCGCCACGGACTTTTCGATGACCGCCCTCTGGTCGTCGAGCTTGTGCATGGGCACCTGGTCGTAGCCGTGAGCATTCAATTCCCAGCCGGCATCGACGCAAGCCTGGGCGACAACCGGATAGGTCTCGCAGACGCGCGCATTCAGCGTAACGGTCGGGCTGATCTTGAGGGCGTCGAGCATGCGCTTGATGCGCCAGAATCCAACTCGCATTCCGTATTCGTGCCAGGACCAGTTGGGATGGTCAGGGAGCATCGGCTGACCCTGCGGCGGCGTGATGACCATGCGCGCCATCGGCCTGGCCATGTCCCATTCCTCCAGCGCCAGAACGGGCCACACGATCAGGCGCAGCCCGTCGGGCAGCGTCAGCGGCGTGCGGCCCTCGATCGCGGAATATGGAACGCGTTCCCTTGGATGCATGGTTTTTCCCCGAAGCGACAAGAAAATCAATACGCCTGCTGCCGCAGGTCGCCCTGCGGGCGAGCCCGCGCCTGTTCCGAGCGTTTACTCAACAAACGAGACGATAGGCAATTCAATCCTGCCTCTTTTCGCGCCAGGCATGACTTGGAAATTGCGCTTCAGAATCTTGTGCATGTGCGAACGGTAAATGACCGTGCCGTTTTTGTCGTCGTAGCTCATCTTCTCGAGCGAGAAGGGCGCGCGCAGCATGTACTGAGCGAGCTTCTTGCGCCCTTGCGCATCGCTGGCACCCACGCGCACTGCGTTGTGCACCGAAAAACCGCTGTGGCGCCAGGCAAGCAGGATAGAGCGGAACTGCTCGGTGACTTCGCCCTTGGCGACGAGGAGATCGAGCACGCTTGCGCGAAAGCTCCTCTCCAGCAGCTTCACAGGAACCGCTGGCAAGCCGATGAATGCGCCGTCCGCGCGAAACAAAGAGGTTTTCGACTTCAGCCGGTGCCGCGATTTGAACAGGTCGGCGACATACAATCCAAGCAGGTGGACGATCACAAGCATCGTATTGGATGAGGCGCTGATTCTACCTTACCGCGCGAATCCGGCCGGATGGAATTTTCGGGAATCACAACGGGTCGCTTGATGGTTTCCCGACAGCGGCTGTTAGCTCACGCTTACGACGCGTGTGCGCGCCCCGCGGAAAAGCTCACCCCTTGCCGAACATCATGTTGGGCAGGACGAGAGAGATCGAGGGGAACAGAATGAGAATGATAAGCGTCAGAATCTCCATCACAAGAAACCACCAGATGCCGCGGAACACCTCCTCGAGGGAAATGCTGTTGCCGACAACACCTTTCACGACATAGACCGTGATTCCGAACGGGGGCGTGATACAGCCGATCTCAACGAGCTTGACGACGATGATGCCGAACCAGATCAAATTGATGTCGAGGCTGTGGAGCACCGGCAGGAGCACTGGCAGCGTTAGCAGCATCATCGAGATCGAATCGAGAAAGCAGCCCAGGAAGATGTAAGCTAAGCAGATGATCAGCAGCACCATGCCGACCGAGAGGTTGGCCTCGACGATGACTTCCGCCAGCTTCTGCGGCACGCCGCTGATGGCCATGAAGCCGGTGAAGATCGAGGCGCCGACAAGCAGCAGGAAAATCATGGCCGTCGTGCGCGCGGTCTCGAGCAGGGAATCCTTGAATGTCTTCGTGTTGAGCAGACCCGCCGTGATCATCAGCACGAACGCGCCCAAGGCGCCCAGGGCGGCCGCCTCGGTGGCGGTGACGAAGCCGGTGTAGATGCCGCCCAGGACGAGCAGGATGAGCACCGTGATGCCCCAGACGTCGCGCAGCGAACCGAAACGCTGCGCCCAGGTGACCGTGAACGGCACCGGGGGAGCGAGCGAGGGATCGCGCGCGCAGCGCACCCAGATCATCGCCATCAGAATGGCGGCCGAGAGGAGGCCCGGCAGGTATCCCGCCATGAGCAGGCGCCCGATCGACGCCTCCACGATGATGGCATAGACCACCATCACGATGCTCGGGGGAATAAGCACCGCCAGCGTTGCAGCGGCGGCGATCGAGCCGCAAGCAAGCTTGCGGTCATAGCCGTAGCGCAGCATTTCGGGGATGGAGACGCGGCCCATCGCGCCGGCCGCGGCCACGCCCGACCCGGCGCAGGCGCCGAACAGCGCGCAACCGGCGACGCTGGCCATGGCGAGCCCGCCCGGAAAGCTGGCGAACCAGATGCGGGCCGTACTGAAAGCCGCGCGGGTCAAGCCGGCATGGAAGGCGAAATAGCCCATCAACAGGAACAGCGGCACGGCCGTCAGCGTGTTGTTGGCCACGGACGAATAGAGCTGGGTGGACAGCATGGCGAAGGTCGCCTCCTGTCCGGCCAGCATGTACAGGCCACCGAGGCCCACCAGCGCAAGCGCGAAGGCGATCGGCACACGCAGGCTGATCAGCATGAGCAGGACGACGAAGCCGAGAAGTCCGAAATGGTAGCTTTCCATGGCCGATCACGCCGCCTTTCGATGTCGAAACCCGGGATGGTGCGGAGCCCAGGACCGTCCAGCCGGGCGTGGACGGGGGATGCGCGCCGCCACGGGCGGGCGGCCGACCACGTTCCGACGCGCGTGCCGCTCGCCGCGCAAGGCATCGATCTCGTACCGTCCATTCATCTGTCGCCGGACGGTCGCGATAGGATCGTGCAAGCGGTTAACCGGGCGGAAGCGCCAACCCGCTCTCCTCAAGGAGCGGGTCGGCGGTGCCGAAGGCACGCGAGAACTCGTGGGTTGCCATCAGCACCAATTGGAGAACCATGAGCCCCGTACCCAGCGGGATCATCCAGCGGAACGGCCAGATTGGCACAGCGATGATGGCGACGCGATATTCACGCACGGCGAAGGCGTCCAGCGCCTTCATCAGGGCAAGCCAAGTTAGAAGACTGAAGATCAATATTCCAACAACGGCTGCCAGTCCGTCCAAGAACGCTTGCGTCCGGATGGGCAAGCCCGCTGTGACAACGCCGACGAAGACGTGCTCCCGCATCATCTGGACAAACATCAACGGCAGGAACACCGCCGGCACCATGAGGGCCTCACTGAATTCGAGGGCGCCGGGCAGGGCACCCAAGGTCTTGCGGCCGAGCGCGTCGACGGCGACCATCACCATCAGGATGAACACCACGAAGCCGCCCGCGAGCGCCAACCATTCGGCCAGGGATTCCAGAGCCTGGTTTGCGCGCTTCAAGACTTGGCGCTCCCGCTATTTTTTCTGCCAGGGATAGCCGTTGGCGGCGACGCTTTTCTCGCAAGCCGCGTTGAGCTCCCGGAACTTGCCCCAGGTGGCGCGCGCGGGCACGCCCTTCTTCTCCATGTCGACGAGCCAGAGCTCCTGCGCCTCTTGGCCGGCCTTCTCGATTGCCGCCTTATCCGCGGGGCTGAGGTGGATCACCTTCAGCCCGCGCTTTTCCTGAAACTCCTTCAACTTGACGGCTTCCTGTTCCATCATGCCGCGCGCGTAGTTCTGATCGTGTTCGAGGCCGGCCTCGCGGAATATCTTCTGCAGGCTCGCGGGAAAGCTGTTCCAGCGCTTCAGGCTGATCGAGAGCGGGGACGCCAACACGAAGCCCGAATTCGTGATTGTCATGAACTTGGCGACTTCGTAGTGCTTGAACGACTCGGTCAACAAGATCGTCGCCTCGGCCCCGTCGACGACGCCGCGCTCGACGCCTTCGTAGATCTGGCTATAGGGCATGAAGATAGGAGAGATGTGGAGGAGCTCGTACATCTTGATGCGGGCGCCGCCGTAACTGCGGATTCGCTTGTTGGCGATATCGCTCAGCTTTTCCACAGGCGTCTTCGAGAGGAACTGGAAGTGGCCGCTCGAATATCCCACGATCGGCAGGAAGCCGAGCTGGTCGAATGTCTTCTTCAGGTTCGGCTCGTTGTGCTCGACCGCGACGGACGAGCTCATGCCGCACCAGTAGTCCTTGGCGTTGAACGGCATGTCCAGCGTCATCCAGAGCTGGGTCTTCGCCGGGTCGTAGGTCGAGGCGACGCGCGCGAAGTCGGCCACGCCAGCCGCCAGATTGGTGGCGCCGTCCGCCTGCTTGAACAGCGAATCCGACCAGAAGAACTGGAACGTAACCTTGCCGCCGGTCTTCTTGGTGATGCTCTCCGCCCACGCCTTCTCCATCTCGGGAACGAATCCGGTTGACGGGAAGGTATCGGCGCCCTTGAGAGTCATCGTGGGAATATCGGCGGGAGCGCCTTGCGCCCATGCACCCGCCGGCATGAACATCAGCAATCCCAAAGAGAGCAGTCGACATGCGCTTCGAGCAATCATTGTGGTGTCCCCCCTTCGAGCAATCATTGTGGTGTCCCCCCTTCGAGCAATCATTGTGGTGTCCCCCGCTTGTGCGCCCAGGCTTCAGCCGGCATTCCTCAGATGAACCCTGAAACGCTGTGAATGGTAAACGTTTTCTGAACTGATGGGAAGTCCAGATGCGAGGGATGCTCCCGGCATTCCAGACCAACCGAGTGGTGTGCGAGGGTCTGATCTGGCCATTTTGTCCGACATTCGGACACACTCCTCTCGTCGGTGCCCCTCCAATCCGTGAACATCAAACGTCTCACGCAAGCCTTGGTTGTAAGCGATAGGAAAATCAATCCGGCCGCTGGGGGGCTTGCCAAGCGCAAACGAGCGCACGCGCGGGTGCAGGCGATCGCCCAGGTGCGCATACTTGTCTTATGTTCATTTTGCTGCCTCCTCCATGGGAGAGCTGCGGGTTTTGGGTGTGTTTTTTGGCGTTTACTAACTAATTACCTGGCAATTTAGCACATGACACTAGACAAGGCAATACCCACACGCCGAACAGGGGTTCGAAGTTTGGGATCGCTTGCGTTTTCAGGCGATGTCCGGAACCGGGTGGTAGGTGAGTTCCAGGTTCGCTCCGTCTGTGTGCGCAGGCGGCGCACGCTCGCGCTACCTCTCCTCGCGCGGCGCCCAGCGGCCAAGGCGTATCAGTATGCGGCGTATGACGTCCGCGTCGTCGATCAGCGCGATCACACGCATGGGCCCCTTGCAGACGGGGCATACGAGCGGATCCGCTTCGTAGACTTTGCGGATGAGCCGCGCCCAGGTGGACTTGGCGCGGATGGCGATCTCGCTCACCGGTACCTCGGCTGCCGGGGGCGTCTTCGCGGGTTGTTGCGCCTTGAGTGCCTTTGCCCGTTCGCCACGCGCGCGGCCTCTGCGCTGCCGACGTCCAGCGCGAAGGGCTTTTCGACGAAGACATACTTGCCTGCCGCGGCAGCTTGTTCGACCTGGGCCGCACGCCGCAGGGCGGGGGTACTCGCAAGTCGCTCATGCGTCCGCGCTTGAACTCGGTCGATGGAATCGCAGAACGTAGACTCCGTGGTTCTTGTCCGAAACGAAGATGTTCTCGCGCCGGTCAACGAGCACGTCCTCGGATTGAGTGGCGAGACCGCCTTTCGGCAAGGGGCCGCGTCGCACGACCGGGTCGGGCGCGATGAAGTAGCCGAGCTCCTTGGGAGCGCGCTCATCGGAAATGTCATATGCACGGAGCCCAGCGTTGAAATAGGTGAGAAACACAATATCCTCATCCGCATATAGCGATTGTTGATACTGCGGCTGATGCTGATTGTGTGGCCCGAAACGCCCCGGATGCTCGCAGAAGTTTCGGACCCCCATGCCCGGCGGTGGGTGCGGGAGGGGAAACAGGGAAATAAGACGCGGATGCGTCTCGTCCTTCACATCGACTACGCCTGCGTAACCGAGCGGTTCTCCGCAGTTCTCAGCTATCGACTCCGAGTTCACCAACACGAGCGGCCGCTTGGTGAGCGGCACCGCAGTGTGAACCGCGATGAACGACTGGAAGGGGGGCGAGAAAGGCAAGTCCGATACCAGCCGCGGCTTCGTCACATCGGAGATATCAAGAATGACGAACCCCCCCGCGCTGTAGGGAAGATATGCCCGATCGTCCTTAACGTAGGCGCCACCGTGCAGAAGGGTGCCGAATGGAACCCCCGCTTCTCCACCCGCGATCCATTGCCCACTACGCCACCAGCGCGAAACCTCCCGTGGGTTCGCAGGGTCGGAGATATCGACGATCTGGTAAATGTGGCCGTCGTAGCCCTCCGGCAATGCCGTCGCGTGTACGTACCGCCCGCCGTCGTAGTAGTTGCGGTGGGTGCCGCTGCCGCCCGTCTTGTACTGCCCCAAGCGCATCGGGTTTTCGGGATCGACGAGGCTCCAGATGACGAAACCCTCGTCATAGGGACCATCTGGATCGCCCCCCCAACCGTCAGGAATCCGCTCCAGCGAAGTGATCATTCGGTCTTCAGCGATCTGGATCTGGAGCGTCCACGTGTTGGACGGACCCTCGATGAATCGGACGAAACGCGGATGCCGGGCGTCGGTGATGTCCACGATCGACCAGCCGCTGTGCCAGAAGTGCGCCGTGTACAGATACCAGCGATCCGCCGTTCTGTGGATGGCCATCTTGAACGCGGGCCGATCCTCCAGATCGAGGTAGGCGATCGACTCGAAGTTCCTGGTCCATGCGCGGCCCGGCGGGAAGGCGGTGCTCATTCTCTTCCAGAAAAAACGTAGTCTGCGCATCATGTCGACATCGCATTGAACTGTCAAGGACTCGCCCAGCCTCTTCCAATGACAGATGAGCCTGGAATCTGCCTGCTCGAACCGTTCAAATCGCGCGTTCATACCCTGACCACCGACAACGGCAAGGAGTTCGCCGGCCATTCCTGCTTTGCGTTGACAGAGTTCGCCGGTCGTGCAATCATCGCCGACCAACTCGATGCCAAGTTCTACTTCGCTCATGCTTACGCTTCTTGGGAGCGCGGCGCTAACGAAAACACCAATGGCCTGGTGCGGCAGTGCTTTCCCAAAAAGCAACGCTTCCATACCATCATCCAGAAGGACATCGATTTCATCATGCGCCGACTCAACCACCGACCTCGACAATGCCTCGGTTTCAGAACCCCTCACGAGGTGTTCATGAAATCCTTGCAACGTGTTGCACTTCAAGGTTGAATCCGCCCAGTGAAAATCAGAGTCGAGAACAGCTTTGCGGTACCCGCGCCGATCGAGCAGACATGGAACCTCCTGGTCGATGTCGTGCGCGTCGTGCCGTGCATGCCGGGCACCGAGCTCGCCGAAGCACTGGATGAGCGCCGCTTCCGCGCCGCCGTGCGACTGCGGGTCGGTCCCGTCGAGCTGCAGTTCGGCGGCGAGGGCGAGCTGTACGATTTAGACGCCGCGGCGCGCACGGCGAAGCTCCGCGCCAGAGGCACCGACACGAAGGGGCGCGGCGCGTTTCAAACCCAGATGGCATTCGCACTCGCCGCGCAGGGGAACGAAACCCTGGTGCGGATCGATACCGAGTTGACCCTGTCGGGTTCGGTCGCGCAGTACGGCCGTGGCGCCGGCATTGTCAAAGAGATTGCCGGGCAGCTCACCGCGCAGTTCGCGCGGAATCTCTCAGCGCTGGCTGCAGCCGGGAATGTCGAGAAGGTATCCAGTCCAACGCCGCCGCGGGAGCCGATGCGCCAGCGGCAGAGCGCGACGCCGATCTCGGGGTTTGCGCTGCTGTTTGCGACACTTAAGGCCATGCTCCGCCGCTGGCTCGGCGCGCGATTCTGAAACGAGCGAGCCATGAAGCCCGCACCATTCCAATACCACGATCCGCGCTCGGTGAAGGAGGCGGTGGCGCTGCTCGCGCAGCACGAGAACACGAAGCTGCTCGCGGGCGGGCAGTCGCTCGGGCCGATGCTCAATTTCCGCTTCGTCATGCCCGACCACCTGATTGATCTTAACCGCATTTCGGAGCTCGCCTACATTCGGGCCGGGACCGACACACTCGACATCGGTGCGATGACCCGCCAACGCGCGCTCGAACGCGCCGCAGAGATCAAGCGCGTTTGCCCGATCATGGCGGAGGCGCTCGCCTGGGTCGGTCACATCGCTACGCGCAACCGGGGAACGATCGGAGGCAGCCTCGCCCATCTCGACCCGGCCGCGGAGTTGCCCGGAATTTGCGCGCTCTACGACGCGACGCTGACAGTGGCGGGGCCCAAGGGCACGCGCAGGGTTGCGATGGCCGACTGGGGCGTATCGTTCATGACGCCCAACCTGGAACCGAATGAGGTGCTGACCGACATCACTCTCAAGCTCTGGCGCGAGCCGCATGGCCACGCATTCGTGGAGTTCGCGCGGCGGCACGGCGATTTCGCAATCGCCGGGGTCGGCTGCCTGGTCGCGCTCGACCGCACCGGCAAGGCGAGGCGTGTCGCGCTGTCGTTGATCGGCGTGAGCAGCGCGCCGGTACGCCTTGCGGCCGCGGAGAAGCTCCTGGTGGGAACTGATCTGTCGGACAATGCAATCCAGGCCGCGAGCGCGGAAGTCGCGAAGTTGGAGGCGCTTGCCGACACTCAGGTGGGCGCCGCCTACCGCAAGCGGGTCGCAGGCGTATTGCTCGGTCGCGCGATCAAGCAGGCTGCCGGCCGAGCAGCACAGGGAACGAAGCGATGACGGACCGTCGGAAAATCGAGCTGACCGTCAATGGCGTGCGCCACGTGCGCGAGATCGAAACGCGCCTCACGCTGGGCGATTTCCTGCGACACGAACTCGGGCTCACCGGCACGCATCTCGGCTGCGAACACGGCGTTTGCGGCGCGTGCACGGTGCATCTCAACGGCGAGGCGGTCCGCTCGTGCATCTTGTTCGCGGTGCAGGCCGACGGCTGCGAAATCACCACCGTCGAGGGCCTCGCGCAACCAGACGGCACGTTGCATCCGTTGCAGCAGGCGTTTCGCGATCATCATGGCTTGCAGTGCGGCTTCTGCACGCCGGGAATGCAGATGACGATAGCCGCGTTCCTCGCGGAGAACCGCCACCCCACCGAGCGCGAAGTGCGCGAGGCGATCTCGGGCAATCTCTGCCGCTGCACGGGCTATCAGGGCATCGTCGCCGCCGCGCTCGATGCCGCGCAGCGATTGAGAGGCACGTAGTCATGGGTGCGAGAAACGTCGGCGCGATCGTGAAACGGCTCGAGGACCCGCGCCTCGTCACCGGCCGCGGCCGCTACACCGACGACATTGTGCTGCCGGGCATGCTCGAGCTGGCGTTCGTGCGCTCTTCCGAGGCGCACGCGCTCGTCAAATCGATCAACGTTTCCGCTGCGAAGGCGGTGCCGGGTGTCATCGCGGTTTGGACGCTCGCCGAATTGGGCGCCATCGCGCAGAAGCCGATGGTGCAGGCATACCCGAGTCCGGCGATCAAGCAGGACATCACGCAGTATCCGCTGGCGAAGGACGAGGTCTGCTACGTCGGCGAAGCGATCGCGGTCGTCATCGCCGCGAACCGCTACATCGCCGAAGACGCGGCGCAGCTCGTCAGCGTGGACTACGAGTCGCTGCCGGTCGTGATCGATGCCCGCGAGGCCGTCAAAGCCGGTGCCGCGCTGGCGCATCGCGGCGCGCCGAACAACATCGCCGCCACCGTCGCCTGGAAGTTCGGCGACGCAGGCGCGGCGTTCGCGCGTGCGCCGCATGTCTTCCGCGAGACGTATTACCAGCATCGCGGCGTGGCGCATTCGATGGAGGGCCGCGGCGTCATCGCGCAGTTCGAGGGAGCGATGGATCAATTGACGCTGTGGAGCTCGACACAGGCACCGTTCCTGGTGCGCCGCTACCTCGCGCAATACCTCGAGCGCGAGGAAGCGCGGATTCGCGTGATCGCCCCCGACGTGGGCGGTGGATTCGGCCCCAAGGCCGGCCACTATGCGGAAGAGCTGGTGGCGGCCCTCGTAGCCATGAAGCTTGGCCGCGCGGTGAAGTGGATCGAAGACCGGCGCGAGCACTTTCTCACCACGACCCAGCAACGCGATCAATGGTGGGAGGTCGAAGTTGCCTGCGAGGCGGGCGGTAAAGTGCTCGCGCTCCGGGCGAAGTGCATCCACGATAACGGCGCCTATCTGCCCTATGGCCTCCTGCTGCCGATGACGGTAATCGTCCCGTTCCCCGGTGCGTACGCAATCCCGGCGGTGGAGGTCACGCTCGATTGCGTGTTCACGAACGCGGTGCCGAACACGCCGATCCGCGGCGCGGGGCGTCCCAATGCCGCGTTCATTCTCGAGCGCACGATGGACACCGTGGCGCGGAACCTCAAACTCGACCAGGCGGAAGTGCGCCGGACCAATTTCGTGCGCAAGGATCAATTCCCGTACGAAACGGGCGCACGCATGCCGACCGGCGTCACGATCCAGTATGACTCGGGCGACTACGCTGGCTGCCTCGACATGGTGATGAAGACGTCCGGCTATGCAGCGTTCGAGACGAAGCGCGCGCAGGCGGCGAAGGCGGGCCGCTGGATCGGACTGGGCATCGCGAGCTACAACGAGGACACCGGCCTGCCGCCCTACGAAGGCGCCACGGTGAAAGTGCTGCCGAGCGGCCGCATCAGCGTGGAGCTTGGCTCCTGCTCGCAGGGACAGGGGCTCGAGACGATCGCCGCGCAAATCGCCGCCGATCAGTTCGACGTCGATCCGCAGGACGTAATCGTGAAGACCGGCGACACGGCGATCTCGGCGATGGCGCTCGCCACGGTGGGCAGCCGCGTCGCTGCCACCGCCGGTCCGAGCGTGCACCTGGCGGCGACGCAGGTTCGCGAAAAAGCAATCCGGCTTGCCGCACAGCAGTTGGAAGTCGCGGAGCAGGATCTCGAAATTACGCGCGGCGCAGTCCACATCCAGGGCGTGCCCGGTCGCAGGTTGATGCTCGGCGACCTCGCGAAACGGCTGGTGTCGGGTGTCATGGTGCCGTTGCCGAAGGGCTTCACGCCGGGGCTCGAAGCGACTGCCTATCACACTTCCGAACGCCCGGTTTACGCGAACGGGACGAACATCGCGGAGGTGGAGGTTGACATCGAGACGGGCGCGGTCACGCTGCTCAACTACTGGGTCGCGCACGACTGCGGCACGATGATCAATCCGATGCTGGTCGAAGGCCAGATCGTCGGCGGCGTCGTGCACGGCATCGGCAACGCGCTCTTCGAGCACATGAAGTATGACCGCGAAAGCGGCCAGCCGCTCACCACCAACTTCGCCGAGTATCTGCTGCCGCTCGCGACCGAAATGCCGCCGATCCATGTCGAGCATATGGAGACGCCCTCGCCGGTCAATCCGCTCGGCGTCAAGGGTGCCGGCGAGGGCGGCACCATTCCCGGGATCGCGTGCATCGTATCGGCGGTCGAGAATGCCCTGAAGCCGCTTGGGGTGAAAGTGAACGAGTATCCGATCTCGCCCGAGCGGCTGCTCGAGCTGATCGACGAGCAGCGCGGGGCGGCTCGCGCCTAGCTAGGCCGCAAACGCGAGGACGCGCCCGACGAGCGCGTCGGGTTGCTGCATCTGCGGGCAGTGCCCGCACCCGGGAATCTCCTCGTACTGCGCAGCGGCTCCTTCGCCGGCTGCGCGAATGCCGGCAACGAGTCGGCGAGGATCAGCTTGCCGAACAGCCGGCCGTGGCGGATGGCGAGCGCCGTCGAGACCAAGCCGCCGAAGCCGTTCCCGAGCACCGTCGTCGAGGCCGGCAGCCGCAGGGTGCGGATGAGCTGCGCCACCCAGTCGGCGTAGTCCTCGACCTTCACCGGCGGCGCGCACCACTGCGCGCCGCTTTGCTGGGCGTGCGCCCGACCGCGCCCCGCAGCCCGATCGAGCGGGCGAGCCAGGCCGCCACCGACGTCGCCACCACCTCCTCGCGGCCGATGTAGAAGTGGTTGCACTGGGGAACGATCTCCACCACGCACGGTCCTTTGGCGCGGCGTTGGAACTCCTCCGCCGGATAGAGCTCGGCCGGCTCCTCGTCGCCGCGCAGGAACAGCACCGGACACGCGATCCGCGGCGCGAGCTCCAGGATGTCCGGGAGATCGGAGAGGAGGTCGACGAAGCTCTCGGCGGTGGCGACGTACCACCAGCCCGGCAACAGGATCAGCTCGCGCCCGCGTCCGGCCGCGACCGATGCCCGCGCTTGCGCGGTGATCTCCTCAAGGCGGTTCCCGGCGAGCAGGCCGGCGCCGCTCGCGCGCGCGACGAGCCCCTTGCCGCCGCCGTGCGCCGACAGCAGCACCAGCGCGGGCGTGTCCGGATGGTCGGCGACGTGTCGCACGGCGAGCATGCCGCCGTTGCTATGGCCGATCACCACCGGGCGCGGGAAGCCGCGCGCCGCGAGCCATTCGGCGGCAAAGCAGTTGTCGGCGACCGCCTCGCGCGTGCTCTGGAACGCCGCGCCCTCCGCCGCCCGGCTGTTGCGGGTGCTGAGGATGTCGTGGCCGCGGCGGTTGAACGCGAGGCACGCGAACCCCAGGCGCGTGAGGTACGGCGGCAGAAACCGCGGCGCGCCGACGTAGAAGTTCATCGTGTTGCCGTGAAACAGCAGCACGGCGCCCGCGGTCGCGCCGCCGGCGGGCTCGTAGAACGCGCCCTCGAGCGGCAGCGTGTCGGTCGGGATCGAGACGAGCGTGGTGCGCAGCGCGGGCTGTGGCGCCTGGGCGGGCGGTGCGGCGGACGATCTGCCAGTGCCAGTGGCGCGCTGTGCCGCGCGTTGCTGCCGGCTTTTCGCCGCCTTCGCCGACAGCGGTTTCCGGTCGCCCTTCACTTGGCTACGGCGTCCGCGGGCGCCTTTCGGCCGGCCGCAGCGGCCGGCGTCGCGGCGCGGATCTGCTCGAAGAGCTGCGCGTTCGTGATCACCCGGCCGAGGCAGCGCGCGACGTTCTGCAGCCCGAGGATGTGCAGGTCGTCGCCGTACATGCCGGCGACGTCCATGTCGGGATGGCCGCGGTGCATGTCGACGGTCACGATCGCGGTCTGGCGCGGATCCAGGACGAGCTCGCGGTAGAGCCTTTGGATGAGGCTTGAGCGGTCAACGATTTGAACGGCTGCCATGGTGACCTCTCCTTCGGCTCAGTGCGACGGCGGCTGGCTCGGTGCGCCGGGCTGTTTGAGCGGCTGCGCCCGGTCGAACGCGTCGATCTTCATGCACTCGGCGAAGATCCGGTTGACGGTGGCGAGGCGCGCGGTGTCGCAGTTGAAAAACTTCGCCCCGAACACCTGCGACACGAGGCAGATGTCGGCGATCGTCGGCGTATCGCCGTGGCAGAAGCGGCCGGTCTCGCGTCCGGCCGCGAGGTGCCCCTCGTACGCCTCCAGCGCCTTGAGTGTCCAGTGCTGCAGCCAGCGGTTGCGCCCGGCCTCGTCGATGTGCAGCTCCTTCTCGAGGAAGCCGCGGATGCGCGGCACCACGAGCGGATGGCCGTCGGCCACCGCGATGAGCGCGAGGGCGCGGACCCGGGCGCGGCCTCGCGGGTCCTTCGGCAGCAGCGGCGGCCGCGGGTGCGCCTCGTCGAGGTACTCGAGGATGGCGAGCGACTGGAACAGCGGCGGCGCGCCGTCGATGACCAGCGCCGGCAGCATCATCTGCGGATTGATCGCCTTGTAGTCGTCGGCGAACTGCTGACCCTGGAGGAGGTTGACCGGACTTTCGTCGAACGGGAGCCCCTTCATGTTGAGCGCGATCCGCACCCGGTAGCTTGCGAGCGACCGCCAGAACCCGTAGAGCTTCATGTCTCCTCCATGATGATCGCGGCCCGCCGCGGTCCCCGGGTGAATCGCGCGGCGATGATGGTTCGAAAGCGCCAGTCGACGGCGATCTTAACACACGCCTGCGGGTGTCGCGGGTAAATAGAACGGTCCGGTTCTGTAGCACATGAATCGACACACCGGATCGAACGACAAGGGAAGCGAGCCGCATGAAGATCGGCCTCTTCAACCGCGATGCTCGTTTCATCCGCTGAACGCATCACCCGCGACGGGACCACGTCGTTCAGCGGTGGGAAACGCGCACCGCCTCACGGGGTATGCCGTGTCAGCCATTGTTTGATGGTCGCCATCGCTTTTGGTGCCTCTTCCATCAGGAAGAAGTGACTGCTGCTTTCGAACACGACGAGCTCGGCGTGCGGCATGCGGTCAGCCATCCGCTGGGTCGAATTCATCGAGCAGATCGGATCGACGCGGCCAGCCATGATCAGCGTCGGGCATTTGATCGAGCCGATGCGGTCGAGCGCGTCGTACGCGAGAATGCTGTTCGCGAGATTGGTGTAGGAGGCCTGATCGCGGGATTCGTCGCCTAGCAGCCGCTCGATATCGGCCATCTTGTCGGGGTTCTCGTTGAAGAATTTCGGAGAGACGAATACCGGGGATGCGACTTTCGCCCACTCGGTCCAGTTCTTCCGCCAGGCGATGATGTCGCGCATGTTGCGGATCAGCCGGTCACCGATCGGATCGAGCTTGGCAAGCGAAGCGGCCATCGCGATCGTTCGAATCCGATTCGGCTGAGCAAAGTACATTTCCTGCGCCACCAGCCCACCCATCGAGCGGCCGACGATGTGCGCCGCGTCGATCTTGAGATGGTCCATGAGCGCCAGCGTCGCCCGGGCGAGGTCCGCCATCGTCACGTCTGCCGGCACGGGTGAGCTCTTGCCCGATCCGGGATTGTCGAACGCGATCACGCGATAGCCGTCCTTGAGTGCCGCGAGATACGGCTTCCACGCGGTGTGATCACCGGCGAGACCGTGGATCAGAACGACCGGATAGCCCTTGCCCTCTTCGACGTAGTGAATATTAAACTTGCCGCAGTCCACGATCGGCATTGCATCCTCCTGTTGGTAGAGTTAAATAATGCGCTAGAAAAACACCGAAGGCAACCATGTCGCAAGCGGTGCTCATGGGCCTCTTGCCATATCTTATCTTTCGGGTATCCTGTAGCCACTCTGTCCGCCTCATCTCGGGCCGCCTCCTGGCCCAATATGAAACCGGACAGATCACGTGCTACAAAACCGGGCGGATCATGAATTCGCAACAGTAACGCGCCTGCGAGTTGACAGCGACCCCAGCCGGGCTATTCTGTGGGCGGGCCGCATCTGCTGCGTTGCGGCACCCAGTTTTGATCGCGTGACTCGCGCATCACCCGCTCACCGCTCACCGCTCACCGCTCGCCGGCGAGCGGCGGAGCGACCCACGCATAACGGAAGGAGTGCCGATGATCAAAGCTGCAATCGTAGGTCTGGGCTGGTGGGGCAAGACGCTGGTCAACTCGGTGCAGGGCAAGAGCGACGTCATCCACTTCACCGCGGCGCATACGCGCACGCGCGCCAAGGTCGAGGACTTCTGCCGCGACAAGGGGCTCACCTTCCAGGACGATCTCGAAACGATTCTCCGTGATCCCGCGATCGACGCAGTGGTCTACGCGGCGCAGCATACGAACCGGAGCGAGCAGGTTCAGAAGACTGCCGCCGCGGGCAAGCATGTCTTCGTCGAGAAGCCGTTCGCGCTCGACCTGAAGGCCGCCGACGCGGCGCTCGCCGCGGTCAAGCGGACCGGGGTCGTGCTGGGCGTCGGGTATCAGCGCCGCTTCCCGCCGAGCGTGGCCGAACTCCGCGCGCGCGCGCGGGACGGGCGGCTCGGCACGATCGTCTTTTGCACCGGCGAGGCGACTGCGCCCGCGGGCCTCACCCTCGCCAAGGATTTCTGGCGTGCCGATCCGGTCCAGTCGCCGGCCGGTGCGATGACCGGGCTCGGCGTCCACGTTCTTGACACCATGGTCGATTTCTTCGGTCCGGTCGCCGAAGTCTACTGCACGAACCTGCGGCGCGCGGCGCCGAACATCGACGACTCGACGAGCGTGCAGATGGTCCTGAAGAATGGCTTGCCGGCGAGCTTCTACTGTTCGCTTTCGACCGCGGTGAGCTACCGGATCGCGGTGTTCGGGACAAAAGGGTACGCGGAGGTCCTGCGGCCGAACCTCGATACCTTCCGGTTCGTCCCGGCGCCGGAGGGGCCGATGTCGGGGCAGCTCAAGGCAGCCGAGCCCGAAGTCATCGTCACGAAGGACTTCGACCCGGTGAAGGCAGAGCTGGAGGCGTTCGCAATTGCGATTCGCGACAACAAGCCGTTCGTGATCTCGCATGACGAGATTCGCCATGTCACCGCGGCGTTCGAGGCGATCGTGAAGTCGGCGGCGACGAAGCAGCCGGTTCGGGTAGCCAGCACGTAAGAGCGGTCGGCCGCAGGGCGGATGCCAACCTCGGTCACCTGGGATTTCCTGATCGTCGGCGCCGTCCTCGATCCGACCTGCCGCGTGCGCGGCACCGATCGCCTCAGCGTGGTCGACGCGTCCTTGATGGCCACGATCGCTCGTGGCAACACGAACATCCCCACCATCATGGTCGCGGAAAAAGCCGCCGATCTCCTCCTGCGGCCCGAGTGAGGCGGCCGCAAGGCCAAGCAACTTTAAGCCGTCTGAAGCCTGCGCCAGGCGGCGGTGTTCGCGAGCGTGGCGAGCGGGCTCGTCATGGCCGGATCGAACGGGATCGGCGCCTGCCCCGCGCGCACCTTGAGCGGCCACGCCGGGTCGGCGAGCGCCCCCTTGCCGATGGCGCAGAAGTCGCCCTCGCCCTTCGTCAGGACCTCCTCGGCGAAGTTCGGCTCCTGGAGCTTGCCGTTGGCGATCACCGTGAGACCCGTGGACTGCTTCGCGAGTCCCGCCAGACTGAGGCCGGAGTCGAACACCGGTGTGCAGCCCAGATGCGCGCTCACGTGGATGAAGTCCACGCCAGCCGCCTTCAGGGCCGGAAAGACCACCTCGGCATCCGCAACGCCGCCGGGCCAGACGTAGGTGAGGTCGTTCACCTTGGTCTGCGAGATGCGCACGCCTACCGGCACCTTCGCCGGCACCGCGTCGCGCACCGCGCGCATGATCTCGGTATGGAAGCGGATGCGGTTCCCGATCGGGCCGCCGTACTGGTCGGTGCGCAGGTTGGTATAAGTCGTGAGGAACTGGTCGGGGAGATAGCCGTTGGCCCCGTGCACCTCGATGCCGTCGAAGCCGATCTCGGCCGCCCGCTTGGCGGCGGCGGCGTAGCCTGCCACCACCTGCTTCATCTCGTCGCGCGTGATCGCGCGTGGGGTCTGGAACGGACCGCTGCCGTCGTAGCGGTCGATCTGCTGGCCCTTGGGCTGGACCCCCGACGGCGCGATCGCCCCGGCGACCCAATGATTGCCCTGATTGACGGCGCCGGCGTGGAACACCTGCATGAATATCGGCGTGCCCTGCCGATGGCAGGCTTCGACTACGGGCTTCCACGCGTCGCGCTGAGCGGCGTCGCCGATGCCGGGCTGGTTGATGTAGCCCTGGCTGTGGGCCTTGTCGATGTAGACGGCTTCGGTGTACACGAGGCCCCAGCCGCTGCGCGCGTACTCGGCGTAGTATTCCACCATCGGAGGCGTCACCAGACCATCCGGCGTTGCGCTGGTGCGCGTCATCGGCGCAACGATCGCCCGGTTCGCGAGTGTCACCGTGCCGATCCGGCCCGGCGAGAACAGCAGTGGAAAGCGCGCGGCGGCCGGCGCGCCGGATGGGCTGGTGGATACGGCCAAGAGTGCTCTCCTTTCGCGGAACAGGCGTTGCGATTGCAGCGACCGTGAGTTTAGCACCGCGCCCGGCGCGATTAATTTATCCCGCCCCGCAGCCTAACTATTGGCGGTCCCGCGGACGCAGAGCCGGCCGCGGATTCGAGAGGAGAACCGTTCTGGGCGCTTCACCAGCGGTCTGCTCGGCATCACCAAGGTGTGCGTGGCGAATTGCTAGTGTACTGCGTCGTAATTAATGGAGCGTAATTGGTAACTACTCAGGTGCCCGTCACCATGATGCCACCAACAGGACAGTATTCTACCCCCCTACCCCCCCGTGTCAAGGCAAGCGAAAGAACGCGGGCTTTGTCTTGACCCAGGGATTCACTTTAGGGTATGGTTATCCTTCAAATTCGATTTGAGGAGACCCGGTGGGGAGGCGCAACACATGGATCCACTAACGATTGGATACCTTGGGAGCGCAGCGTTCGTGGCGCTGATCTTTCTCAGGGTCCCCATCGCTTACGGCATGGCGATCGTCGGCACGACCGGCCTTTTTTTTGTATATGGTTTTGCGGCGGTATTCAAATTCATTCCCCTCGAGGTTTACTCCCACACCTCCAGTTTTACCCTGGCCGCGTTGCCTCTGTTTCTCCTGATGGGCTACCTCGCGTTCTATGCGGACCTGTCGACGGATTCGTATGATGCCGCGAAGGCCTGGTTCGGAAAGGTTCCAGGAGGGCTCGCCGTCGCCACGGTCTATGCCTGCGCCATTTTCGGGGCCTGCTCTGGATCGAGCCTGGCGGAATGTGCAGTCTTTGCCAAAATCTCGGTTCCCGAGATGATCAAGAACGGTTACAACAAGAGGCTTTCCCTGGGGGTCGTGGCCGCAGCGGGCGGGCTGGATGTCCTGATCCCGCCCAGCATCCTCATGGTTATCTACGGCGTGATGACCGAGACCTCGATCGGTCAGCTTCTGATCGCCGGCATTCTGCCGGGGGTGCTCTACGCCTGCGTCTTTGCAGTGGCGATCGCCCTGTTTTGCTGGTTGAGGCCCGAATACGCCCCGCATATCGAGGGCGTCGACACGTCCTGGGAAGCGAAGTGGATGGCGATCAGGAATCTTTGGGCCGTGGCGCTGCTTTTCGGACTGGTGCTCGGCTCCATCTATACGGGTTGGTCCACGCCGGATGAGGCCGCCGCGGTGGGCGTCGTGGGTTCGGTGTTGCTGCTCATCACCAGAAAAAAATTCACCTGGAGCAAGCTAAAGAGTGCCACCATCGACAGCGCCAAAGCGAGCGCGATGATCTTTCTCCTGTTGGGAGCCGCCTCCATCTTTTCGACATTTTTATCGGTAACAGGGGTCATTTCCACGCTCACAAAATGGCTGACGGAGATGGGCTTGCCGTTCTGGGGGCTCATTGCGGCCTTGATGGTTCTCTACCTCGTCCTGGGGTGTTTTCTCGATGCCATATCGATGATGGTGCTGACGATACCCCTGGTCGCTCCTCTGATCGTGGCCCACGGAATGAGCCTGATCTGGTTCGGCGTATTTATCAGCATGATGATGGTGATCGGGGCCGTCACCCCCCCCTTGGGCCTCAACTGTTACGTCATGAAGGCGGCGCTGGGCGACGAGGTCGAATTGAACGATATCTTCGCCGGCGCCCTGCCTTTCGTCGGGTTGATGCTGCTGATCGCCATCATCCTGAGCGTCTTCCCTTCGATTTCCCTTTGGCTGCCGAACTTGATGTCGGCGGCGAAATGACGAGATAGGAGATTGCCGTGGAAAGAGCAATCATGTTCTATGAACAAAAATACAAAAGCGTCGCGACCTATCTCATCTCCTTGCCTCTTATTTTGATGACCATCATCGAATTCCTGAACGCGATCGGCCGGAAGCTATTCATTCCCTTCCCGGGCACCGTGGAATCGGTCGAAAGCCTCCTGGTCATTTCAGTCTATTTCGGGGTTTCCCTGGTTGCCCTGGAAGGCGGGCATGTCAACGTCACCATCACGACCAGCAGATTGCCCGTATGGTCACAACACGTCATGGACGCAATCGCCAATCTATTGGCCGCATTGGTCTTTGGCTACTTGATGGCGGGTGCCTGGGCGGAGGCGATCCGTTCGATCAGCGTGCTCGAGTTTCGCCTGGGGGTTTACCGGTTTCCCCTCTGGCCCTTCAAAACCATGTACGCTGTCGGCCTGACGCTCTTGACGAATCAACTGGCCATCAATACCGTCAAGCATTTATATCTGGCCTCAGGACGGACGTCTTATGCGGGCCTCAAGAGAGAGGTGCATGCCGATTTGATTGTCATGACGTAAGCAAGGCATCTGCTCATGGGAGGGTGGACAGCCGTATAGCCCGCAATCGTCGAGGAGTGAGCAGTGAAAGACCGGTCCAGGTGCCGATCAAAAGAGGAGGTGATGATGGCCGGAGTTCCACTGAAATCGGTTCTGAGCAAAAATTTCGTCGTAGCGATTGAGCGTTTTCCAATGCCCGTGAAGAAGGAGGAGCAAGCATGAAAAGGATCTGCACTCTGATAATTGCCGCAACCAGCCTGGCGTTCGCCCTGACATCGCCTGGCATGGCCCAGGAATTGAAACCCGCGACATTGAGAATGGCCAATGTCGTGGCGGAGAATTCATGGTTCGGCAAGCAGCACAAATGGTGGGCCAGCGAAGTCGAGAGCAGGGGCGGGAGCCAACGCAAAGGCCAG
>Ga0080064_1003412_pt1 | contig 23063 bp, 19 predicted proteins | sample Subgrocontami54m_FD_69260 | JGI IMG/M metagenome (GOLD analysis project Ga0080064, IMG submission 69260) | Subsurface groundwater microbial communities from S. Glens Falls, New York, USA - GMW46 contaminated, 5.4 m (SPADES assembly) (version 2) ...
CGGCCTCGACGCGCATTCCGAGCGAGGGGGTGAAATCGTACTGTATCCCCAGGCCGAGCTTGTAGTTCACATCGCGCTTGCTGGGGCTGGGATTGAGCACGGTGACCGATCCGGTTCCGCTGAAGGAGTCCCTGGCTTCGGCGTAGTTCAATCCGATCCGGCCGAATGCGGAAAACTTCTCGTTGATGGGCACGATGCCGACGACGTCGAGATTCAGGCCTCTGAGCTTGATAGTGCCGGTCAGCGTTCCCGCCGGCACCGTGGTCGCCGTATAGCCGAACTTGCCCAGATCGAAATAGCCGCCTTCGAGGGCGAAATTCCTGTTCAACCTGTACCCGCCAAAGAGCTTGTAGCCGTTGTCGCTGTCGTCACTGGAAACCGAGGCGGAGGCAAAACCTCCTCCCAGCAGGTTGCTGGTGATCTTCGCATCGTCGATCTTCGCGCTTGACTGGCCCACGCTGATCCCGCCGTACCAGCCTATATCGTCCGCCAGTGCAATTGGACTGCAGACTACGGCGAGCGCCGCCAGACCCAGCGTCCCTGAGGTCCTTGCCAATTTCATGTTCTTCTCCACGAGGACTTGCCGCCCCCAATAAAGTCATTAAGTTACGATCAGTTATTACATTAAACTCTAGGACCAGAAGCTGATGCTTGTCAAGTGATCTGGAATGCCCCGGCAAGAAAAGACTTATGCAAGTTGCATGAATCCGACATGAGCAACAAGGCTCGGTCTTTCAATTCTAGATCATTGCTTTGGCTAAGCAAAAAAAGCCGGCAGAAATATCTCTGCCGGCCTTTATCTTGATGCCTCGAGCCTTACGGCACGGTAATGCTGGCGCCGTCCTTGAGCGAAATGGCGCCGGCCCCACCAGGCTTCGCTCCGGACAATGCTCTGCCCAGCACCGAGGAACCGGTGTTTATCGTGAGATCGTTGCCGACCAGAAGATTTCCCCTCCAAGTGGTGCCGTTCCCGATGGTCGCATCGTTACCGATCACAAACCAGACGTTCCTCGCCAGGGCGCCGCCGGTCAGGGTAATCCTGCTGGGGTTCGCCAGAATACCGGAGTCCGAGAAATCGGTCGTTACCTGGAAGATCCAGACATCGGTCGCAGTACCGTCGAGAATGGCTTCCCCTCCGACTGCCATATTGAGGTTTGCGTTCAGATAGATGCCGGGTGGGTAGGGAACTATCGAGGCGAGTTGATCTCCGAGCACGGTCAGCGTAGCTACTTTGCCCAAACCCTCGTTCCACGCGGTGGTCAGGTCGTCTTTGACACCTGCTGCGGTGATGCCGCCGTCAAAGCCATCGCCGGCGAAGTAGATCGTCCCGTTCACCGACAACCCGGTGGCGCTTGACCTGTTGTTCGGGGTGAGGGTGCAGTCGCCAGGAAGGCCGGTCGCATCCGAACAGGTCGCAGTGGGCGACAACGCCACATCCCCATTGACCACGGTAATGCCGGTCGAGGTCAATCCGGCACCGGCTGCAATGCCGAAAGTAGTGGCGCTGTTAAGGGTCAGGGCGAGCTCCGGAACAGGTGCTACTCCCGTAGTGAATTGCCATGGATTCGGCACGGCTCCAGAGGCCAACTGGTTGCCTGCCAGGTCCTTGGCCCCGGTGATCTCGGCCGTACAGACGGTGGTGCCGGGGAGATCGGCTGCCGGCGTAAAGGTCACCACATTGGAGCCCGCCAGGTAGATCACGGAGGAGGCCACGATGTTCGTGCCGCCAGGGCACTCCAGGTTGAAGTTGATGCTGAGCGGATCCATCTCCTCGCTGAACGTTGCTTGAACCGAGCTGTTGGTCGCCACCGGGTCGGTACCATTAGCAGGGTTGGTGTTAGTTATCGTGGGCGAGCTGGTGTCCAGACCCGCAGCCGTGGTCCAGGTCCATACGAAGTCTTTTGCCACAGCATTGCCGGCCAGGTCCTTGGCTCCGCCGGCCCCGCCTTTGATCGTGGAGGTGTAGCCCTGATTGGTGTTGAGGAGTTTCGCCGGTGCGAATACCGCGTTCCCGCCGATGTAGCTCACCAAGCCCGCGACCGCGGCGCCGGATATCGTTTCCTTCGTCGTGAAAGTCAGGTTGGTGATCGTCAGGGGGTTCATCGCCTCGCTGAACGCTGCACTCATCTTGGCGTTGAGGGGTACGCCTGTCGCGCCGTTGGCAGGACTGTTTCCCGTTACCAAGGGTGCCGTGGTGTCCGGGACCGGACCGGTGGTAAACGTCCATACAAAGTCGCTTGCCAGCGCATTGCCTGCCAGGTCCTTGGCACCGCTGGCCCCGCCTTTGACCGTGGCGGTGTAGTTGGTGCTGGCAGCGAGGCTGCCGCTCAACGGTGCGAATACCGCGGTCACGCCGGAGTAGCTCACGGTACCTGTTACAGCAGCGCCGCTTATGGTTGCCTTCAACGTGAAGATCACGTTGGTCATCGTCAACGGGTCCATCGCCTCGCTGAAGGTTGCGGCGACTTTGGTGTTGAGGGTCACGCCGGTCGCGCCGGCGACAGGGTCGGTCGTCGTTACCTTGGGTGCGGTGATGTCGGGAGCCGCACCGGTGGTCCAGCTGTTGACAAAGTCGGCCGCCATTGGATTGCCGGCCAGGTCCTTGACTCCGCTGGCCCCGCTCTTGACCGTGACGGTGTAGCCCCTGCTGTTGGCGAGATTGACGAGCGGTACGAATACCGCGTTCACGCCGGAGTAGCTGACCGCGCCGGGTACCACGTTGCCGCTGACTGTTTCCGTCAGCACGAAATTCACGCCGGTGATCGTCAGGGGATCCATCGCCTCGCTGAATGTCACACCGGGTCTGGTGTTAATGGCGACGTTGGTCGCGCCGCTGGCATTGACGGTCCCGGTTACCGTGGGTGCGGTGGTGTCGGGGGCCGCACCGGTGGTCCAGCTCCATGTGAAGTCGCTTGCCAGTGCATTGCCGGCCAGGTCCTTGGCCCCGGTCGTGATCGTGGCGGTATAGGTGGTGCTGGCTGCGAGAGTGCTTGTTGGCGCGAATACCGCGTTCACGCCGGAGTAGGTCACGGCGCCTGAAACAGCCGTTGTCCCTTGCTTCAGGGTGAATGTCGTCGTGGTGATCGTCAAGGGGTCCATCGCTTCGCTGAAGGTTGCGCCCACTTTGACGTTGACCGCCACGCCGGTCTCGCCGTTGGCCTGGATGGTCCCGGTAACCGTGGGTGCGGTGGTGTCCGGCGTTACACCCGTGGTAAATGTCCATGCGAAGTTGCTGGCCAGGGCGATGCCCGCAGTGTCCTTGGCCCCGGTGGTAACCGTCGCAGTACACACGGTATTGGACGGAAGGGTGGTCGATCCCGGAAGGGTGAGCGTTGCCACGCTGCTCGCTGTCACGTAGGTGACCGTTCCGGTCACGGCCGTCCCGGCAGGGCATGCCAGCGTGAAGGTCGTGGAGGTGAGCGTGGCGGAATCCATCGCCTTGGTGAAGGCGGCGGTGATTACTTTCGTGTTGGTTGGTACTCCGGTGGCATTGGGAAGAGGGGCTACCACAGTCACCTGGGGCGCGATTCCACCGGTCTCGCCTCCGCCGAGGATGGCACTGCCCCCACCGCCGCCGCATCCTGCCGCAAGAGCGCTCAGCAGCAATGCCATGAGCCACGGCACGAATCCGGAATGGCGCTCGAACTTGTTCATCTTGTTCATTTGCTTCCCCTCTTCATCTAGATAAGCATCGACATAGCCGACCGACCTCTTGCCGGAACGCACGCCGATGCTGTGCACAATCGCTTTCCCGCGGAGCTACACGGTTTCAAGTATTCCCCTCCGCCGCAGGCGATTCTGTGCGGTGGCGTACATAAGCGGGAACCTTTGTGCGCTTCGATACACACGGCGGACCACGCTGGACGCCGCCGGACGGCATACGGAACAGACGCTTAGCCGGAAACTGACCGCCGGCACGCCGGGAGCGCCCCTGATGCCGGAGGAAGCGGCGTCTATCGGCCGCCGCGGAACACGCTCGGTATCACTGTGTAAATGAAGAGATAGGGCCGTGCCCCGCTCTCGTGGAACCGGAGCACGGCGTTGGCCTGCCGGTTCCTGGCCGAGAGGGATTTGATCAGCCCGTCCACGCCGCCATCGCGAATACTCTGGGCGAAAGTCGACCGATAGGTCGTGATCAAGCTGATGCCGCCGATCTTGATGTCGTAGACCGTCCACCCTGCCGTCATCTTCTCCATGTCGTAGTCGATGGTCATGCGTTCGGCTCCGGGCTGCTTCACGCTGGACTTGACAGTGACCACGGTCACGCCGGGGGCGATTCGCAGAGGCTTGTACTCGATCGCCTGATCGCGGCAATCCGCCAGCGCCGAGGAGTAGGTGCGCAGCAGCAGCGTCCTGAACTCCGCGATGAGCGCGTTCTGTTGTTCGGGCGAGGCGAGGCGCCAGTCGCGCGCCAGGGCGAGCCGGGTCATGTGATGGAAGTTGAACAGGGGCAGTATCGTCGATTCAACCAGCTCGGCGAGCCTGCCCGGACTGTCTGTCTGGAGGTTCGTGTCCTGCCTGAGGCTGGCGGTCACCTCCAGGGTGGCGGCGTTCAACATCGCGTCCGGCGCGGCCTCCGGTGCACGCGCGATCGGACCCGTCACCGGAAGTATCGCCGGGACCGGACCTGCGGCGGCGAAAGTCTCCGCGCCCGCCGGACTCGTCCACCCGGCGGCGAACGCAGCGAGACCCATGACCAGCATCCTGCGCATCGAAGTCGCCCTCGCTCAGCATACGCGTGCGACGCAAGCCGGCGGCCCCCGCCGGCCGTTGTCAGGCCTTGCTTCGATTATCGCCGTCCAGGCGCAGGGCGCTGTGCGGTGGCGCACATAGGCGGGACGCGCTCGGGCGCGCAGGAGCCGGGTGCCGCCGGCAGGCCCACTGCCAGACGCACCCGGCACTTTCACTCCCTCGCGGCCAACCAAAGCACTTGGGGTCCGCCTCTGCGGCACATCGCTTTGTGCGCTGTCGCACGGAACGCCCCTCGGCAAGAGGGATATCTTTGCAAAGATTTCACTTCGATGACCAAAGGAATGACCATGCTGCCCAGCGCCAACAGCCTCGAAGGCAAACGTGTACCCAGTGTGACCTTCAAGACCCGCGCCAGCGACCAGTGGAAGGACGTGACCACCGACGATCTCTTCAAGGGCCAGACCGTCGTCGTGTTTTCCCTGCCCGGCGCCTATACGCCGACCTGTTCGAGCACCCACCTGCCGCGCTACAACGAGCTCGCCGATGCATTCAGGGCCAACGGCGTCGATCGGATCGTCTGCCTGTCGGTGAACGACGCCTTCGTCATGAACGAATGGAAGCAGGATCAGGAGGCCGACAACGTCACTCTGATTCCCGACGGAAACGGTGAATTCAGCGCCGGCATGGGCATGCTGGTCGACAAGTCGAACATCGGTTTTGGCAAGCGCTCCTGGCGCTATTCCATGCTGGTCAAGAACGGCGTGATCGAGAAGATGTTCATCGAGCCCGAAAAGGAAGGCGATCCGCTCGAAGTCTCCGATGCCGACACCATGCTCAAGCACATCAATCCGAAGGCCGTCGCGCCCGAACCGGTGGTGATCTTCGCCAAGCCGGGATGCCCGCACTGCGCGCGCGCCAAGGCGCTGCTCCAGTCCAAGGGTTATCGCTACGGCGAGATCAGCCTCGGCAAGCACGTCACCTCGAGCACGCTGCGGGCGGTTTCCGGCAGCGGCACCTGGCCGCAAGTCTTCATCGGCGGCAAGCTCATCGGCAATGCTGACGATCTGGAAACCTATTTCGGCGCGCTCAAGGCGGCCTGAAGCAGCTCCCTGACAGGGCCCGAGGCGGACATCGTCGCGGCGGCGTCTGCCGGCGGAACGAGGAAGAGGCATGGAACTCATGCAGATTGACGTTGCAGTGATCGGTGCCGGCACGGCAGGCCTAGCGGCGTACCGCGCAGCCAAGGCCGCAGGAGCGAACGCCGCCATTGTCGAAGGCGGCGACTATGGCACCACCTGCGCGCGCGTGGGCTGCATGCCGAGCAAGCTCCTGATCGCCGCCGCCGAGGCCGCCCATGCCGTCGGGAAAGCACCGGGCTTCGGCATCCATGTCGATGGCGTCGTGCGTATCGATGGCGTCGAGGTCATGGATCGCGTCAGGCGCGAGCGCGACCGCTTCGTCGGTTTCACGCTGCGCGAAGTGCAGGCCATTCCCGGCGCGGAACGCATTCGCGGCCATGCGCGTTTCCTGGACGATCATACGATAGCGGTCGATGACCATACCCGGGTCACGTGCAAGAGCATTGTGATCGCAACCGGCTCGCGCGCCACCCTCCTGGATTCGTACAGGGCCCTGGGCGACCGACTGATCATCAGCGACGACGTCTTCAACTGGCGCGATCTGCCCGGGGCCGTGGCCGTGATCGGCCCGGGAATCATCGGCCTCGAGCTGGGCCAGGCGCTGCATCGCCTGGGTGTTCAGGTCGCGGTGCTCGGCCGGGGAGGGCGCGTCGGCCCCCTGAGCGATCCGGAGATCCGTAGTTACGCCATCGCGACGTTCAACGAGGAATTCACGCTGGAGCCCGACGCGCACATCACAGCCATGCAGCGTGACGGCGACCGGGTCGCTCTTCGACGCACGCGGCCGAACGGCACCCAGGAGACCGAGTATTTCGATTATGTCCTGGCTGCCACCGGCCGCACGCCCAATGTGACAGGCATCGGCCTCGACCGGACCACGCTCAAGCTCGACGCCAAGGGCGTGCCGTCGTTCGATCCTGTCACCACTCGGACCACCCGTGCCGACGGTGCCAGCCCGATCTTCATCGCGGGCGATGCCAGCAACTTCATCCCGCTCCTCCACGAGGCGGCCGACGAGGGGCGCATCGCAGGCGCGAATGCCGCGCGTCTCGCGCTGGGCAAGCAGGTGACCCCCGGCCTGCGTCGTTCGCCCATCGGCGTCGTATTCACCGATCCGCAGATCGGAATCGTGGGGGGCGGATTTCATTCGTTGAAGCCCGGTAGCTTCGTTGCCGGGCAGGCGAGCTTCGAGGACCAGGGCCGTTCGCGCATCCTGCTCAGGAACAAGGGCCTGCTGAATGTCTACGGAGATCCCGCCACCGGCCGCTTCCTGGGTGCGGAAATGCTGGCGCCTGCCGCCGAGCATTTGGCGCATCTGCTTTCCTGGGCGCTGCAGAACAAGATGACTGTCGCGCAGTTGCTCGAGATGCCGTTCTACCATCCGGTCATCGAGGAAGGATTGCGCACGGCCTTGCGCCACCTCGACGTCAAGCTGCGCGCCGCTCGGGCAGACACCAGCAAGGCCGCCTGAGCACCTGTTCAGCAAATATCGTTCCGGATGTCGAGTTGTATCGCCCCCGCGTTCTGCCCACAAAGGAGACCGTCATGAATATCACCCTGAGCCTGGCACCCCTGATATCGCTGCTCGCCGGCGTACTCATCCTGATCGTGCCCCGGCTGCTGAACTATATCGTCGCGGTCTATCTGATCGTCTTCGGATTGCTGGGCCTGTTCGGGGATATAAACCTGAGATGAACAGGCGCGGCCCGCGCGCTCGGGGCGCGAGGGCCGCGGTTTGCTCTGACTGTCGATCACGGGCTGCGACGCGTCTGCCGGTGCGGCCTGGGCGAGCCTCGAGTGCTCCTCGTATCGAGGCGTCTCATGGCGGCAGGGAAGCCCAGCCGATCTTCTTTGCGCCGCCTGCGCCCTGGGCGGTGTAATACATCTTCAATGTACCGGATCCATCATCGATGACCGACGGCGTGTAGGTGCGGGAATTGCGGTATGCGGCGCCATCGGTTATCTGGAACACCGGCGTGCTGTTTTTTGTCCACGTCTTTCCGTCGGAAGAAAACGCGTAGCCTATGCCTTCACCAGGCGACGAAACTCCGCCGCTGTACCAGTAGTGAAAGCCGACACCGTCACGGTGGACCGCGCCATAGACTGAGTCGTCGGAGTCCCACGCAGGACTTGCAGAGTTGGGCAACACGGGGTTTCCGGCGTATGCCTTCCAGAACAAGCCGTCGGCGGAATACGCGAGTCCCGTTTCTTCGCGGCTGCCGTCCGTGCCGTCGTAATACATGACGTAGCTGTAACTCCACGGGTCGGCGCCGGAGTTCGACGCGCCTGGCTGGTAGAACAGGAATACGGGACCGTACGAACCGCGATTCCAACCCGTCCCGGCTCCGGTCACCAACCGGGCCGATGCGTCTTGCGTCAATGCGGTGTTATTGACCCAGTGGACGCCGTCCATCGATTCGGCGGTGGCAATTGCGGAGATGCCGTACAGCGAGGCGCCATTATCCCAATACCATATCCGGTAGGTTGGCCCGGAGGGGCCGAGTCCGAAGTGATTCGCGTCGTAAAGCACCTGCACATGATGCGCGCGGCCGCCGAGGCCGGTTAGCGTGGCAGGCGAACTCCCCGACGTCCCGTTGGATGAGCTCACCATGAACGCCGCGCCCGAACCGTCCGTATACCACATCGCGTAGGTCGCCGAGCCTCCGAACGCATTCAGGTCGTAGAGCACGCTGGGATAATATGCATCTCCGGCCGGGGCGGCATAGGCGATGCCCCGGTCGCTCCAGGCAGTGTAGTTCCGCGCCAGTGATGTAAAGCTCCATGAATGGTCTGCGGCCAATGCATTGCCCGCCAGGTCCTTGGCCTCGGTTGAAATCGTGGCGGTATAGGTGGTGCCGGCCGCAAGATTGCTGTCTGGTGCAAAGGTCGCAATCCTGGTTATTCCATCATAGGTGACCGCCCCTGTTACGCCTGCCACCGTGAAGATCGCGTTGGTGATGGTCAACGGGTCCATCGCCTCGCTGAAGGTTGCGGCGATTTTCGTGTTCGTCAAGACGCCTGTGGCAGCATCGGCAGGGGTTGTGACAGTCACGGCGGGCGCGGTGGTGTCTGTGGATGCGATGATCCCGAGCGTTGTCCACCGGATTGCGAAGTCCTTTGCGATTGCATTGCCTGCCAGGTCCTTGGCTCCACCGGCCCCGCCCTTGACGGCGAGGGTGTAGCCTTGATTGGTGTTGAGGTTGTTCGCCGGTCTGAATACTGCGTTCACGCCGGAGTAGCTCACCGTGCCAGGTACCGCGGCGCCGCTTGCTGTTTCCGCCAACGTGAGAGTCAAGTTGGTAATCGTCAACGGGTCCATCGCCTCGCTGAACGTCACACCGGGTCTGGTGTTGACGGCTACGTCGGTCGCGCCTTCGATATTGACGGTCCCGATTACCTCGGGCGCAGTAGTGTCCGCGGCCGCAGCGGTCGTCCAGCTCCATGCATAGTTACTTGCCATTGCATTGCCCGCCAGATCTTTGGCCCCGGTCGTAATCGTGGCGGTATAGGTGGTGCTCTCTGCAAGATTGCTTGCCGGTGTAAAGACCGCAGATACGCCGGTGTAGGTCACGGTGCCTGGAACGGCCGTGGCCCCTTCCTTCAAGGTGAATGTCGGCGCGATGATCGTCAAGGGGTCCATCGCCTCGCTGAACGTTGCGCCCACTTTGATGTTGATCGGCACACCGGTGCTGCCGTTGGCATTGATGGTCGAGGTTACCTTGGGTACGCTGGTGTCGGCGGCGGCAGCGGTGGACCAGTCGATTACGAAGTCGCTTTCCAGTGGATTGCCCGCCAGGTCCTTGGCTCCGCTGGGCCCGCCTTTGACTGTGACGGTGTAGCGGGTACCAGGAGCGAGATTGCTCAATGGCGTGAATACCGCGCTCACGCCGGAGTAGCTCACTATGCCTGCTACCGGAGCGCCGGCCGCTGTTTCCTTCAACGTGAAAGTCGCGTTGGTAATCGTCAAGGGGTCCATCCCCTCGCTGAACGTTGCACCGACTTTGGTGTTGATGGCGACGTTTGTCGCGCCGCCGGCATGGATGGTCCCGGCTACCGTGGGGGCGATGGCGTCCGCAGCCGCATCCGTGGTCCAGCTCCATGCATAGTCACTGGCCATTGCATTGCCGGCCACGTCCTCGGCCCCGGCTGTAATCGTGGCGGTATAGGTGGTGCTGGCTTCAAGACTGGTTGCCGGCGTGAATACCGCGTTCACGCCGGAGTAGGTCACGGTGCCTGAAACTACCGTTGACCCTTTCTTCAAGGTGAATGTTGCCGTAGTGATCGTCAAGGGGTCCATTGCCTCGCTCAACGTTGCACCCACTTTGGTGTTGATCGGCACACCGATGGCGCCGTTGGCATTGATGGTCGAGGTTACGGCGGGTATGCTGGTGTCCGCGGCCGCTCCGGTCGTGAAGGTCCAGGTGAAATCATTCGCCAACGGAATGCCGGTAGTGTCCTTGGCAACGGCGGTGACCGTGGCGGTGCACACGGTAGTCGCCGGAAGACTGGGTGCTGCCGGAAGGGTAAGCGTCGCCAGGTTGCTTGTTGCCAGGTAGGTAACCGCTCCTCCTGTTACGGCTGTTCCGGCGGGGCATGCCAGCGCAAAGCTTGCCGGGGGGAGCGTGGAGGCATCCATCGCCTTGGGGAAGGAGGCGGTGGTTATTTTTGTGTTGATCGGCACATCGGTGGCATTGGGAAGAGGGCCTGCCAAAGTCACAGCGGGCGCGGTTGTGGCACTGCCATCTCCCTCGGGGATTGCACTTTGCCCTCCGCCGCCTCCGCATCCTGCCGCCAAGGCGCTCAGCACCAATGCCATGAACCACGTCAGAAATCCGGAATAGCTCTCGAATCTGCTCATTCGGTTCACTCGCTTTCCGTCTTCTTCCGATCCCGGCGACCTCGAGCGGGTGCGCCCGTCTGGAGGATTATCCACTCGCTCCGATTGGGGCCAGCGGTATGGGTGCGGCGCTAAGTCGCGGCTTCGGCTTGCCGATATTCCGGGAGCAAACGGTCATACTCCCGTTTGACGACCGCATAGCACTCGCAAGCCCGTGCTTCCAGCCGGGGGCGATCGAGCACGGCGATGTGGCCGCGGCTGTAACGGATCAGTCCCGCCTCTTGCAGCTTGCCGGCGATCTCCGTGACGCTTTCGCGGCGCACGCCCAGCATTTCGGCCATCAGTTCCTGCGTCACCGTGAGCTCGTTCGACTGCAGCCGGTCCAGGCTCGACAGGATCCAGCGGCACAGTTGCTGTTCCAGCGAATGGTGCCGGTTGCACACCGCGATCTGCCCGGTCTGCGCGATCAGCGCCTGGATATAGCGCAGCAGTAGACGCGGCAGCGGGCCGTCGTGCTCGAACTCGTTCCTCAGCAGATCCGCCCCCAGCCGGTACGCGTGGCCCGCGCTCAGCACCACCGCCTGGCTCGGCGTGGTTTCGCCACCCAGAAACGATGCGACGCCGATCACGCCTTCGCTGCCCGTGACCGCGAATTCCGTCGACTCCCCGCTCTCGCTCACGTAGAACCGGGAAACGATGCCCGCGGCGAGGAAGTAGAGGTATTTTTCCCGTTCGCCGGCGCGGTGAACGGTCCAACCCAGCGGCAAGGACACGGGCTGCAGATCGGGCAGCAGGCGCTCGTAGTCCGCTGCGGGCAGCGCTGCAAGAAGATGGTTTTGCCTGGGAGTGTGCCGTGCGGCCAGGGCACGCCTTCTGTCGCGGGACGCGAAGCGCGTCTCCGGATACGTCTGAAACGAATCTCGTCCTGACATTGGGGCCTCCCCTGGAACAGGCAGTACCCCCACCCCCTCACCTGCAGCCTCACTGTACCCGCATCATTCGGTGCGTCTTCTGACTCAGATCAAACTTAATGTTCGTTAGCGCACGGAATATCCGAGGAAGGCAGATGATACTTGCAGGCATCCATGCGGACTCCGCAGATCCGAAAGGAATCGCCGCCACGAATGACATGCGGGTGAGGCGAGGCTGACATTGGCCCCGGACACTCATGACGTGAGAGGCAGGCAACGGCACCGAGCATCAAATGGGTTGAACGCGTATTGATCGCGCTCGCGGCGCTGCTCGCGATCGCGGTGGTATTGCCGTTCTTCATATCGCTCGACGATTACATTCCGCGGATCGAAGCGGCGGTCTCGGCCAGGCTCAAGGAGCCGGTGTCAATAAGAAGCATAAGGTTCGCGGCCCTGCCGTCGCCGCATGTCACGGTCGAGGGCATCACGGTCGGCAAGGCCGACGGCATCGAGGTGGGGAAGGCGATGCTGACCCCCGATCTTTTCTCGTTGCTGCGAACGACCAGGGTCATCAAGACCATCGAGATCGATTCCCTGGTCCTAACGCGCAAGGCGATCGGCCGGATTCCGGCATGGGCCAAGCCGGATGCCGCCAAGCCGCCGCAAGCGCCGCCGCAAATCCGGGTCGAGAGCATCCGCCTCGGCAACGCAGTGGTCAGGTTCGACGGGGCGGACTTCGGCCCGTTCGATGCGCACGTGCGGCTCGACGGCAAGGGCGAACCCGAGGAGGCGTCGATTACCACGCGCGACGGCAAGCTCAAGGCGCTCATCAAACCCGACAAGTCGAAATATCTGATCGATGCCAGCGCAAAATCGTGGACATTGCCGATCGGGCCGGCGCTCGTGTTCGACGAGCTGATCGTCAAGGGGACGGCGACGCTCGACGATGCCGACCTGGGCGAGGTGAGCGCCAAGCTCTATGGCGGCACGGCGATCGGCAAGGCGGCCATCAGTTGGCGCAAAGGGCTGCAGCTCGACGGGAATCTCGACGTCAGCCAGGTGGAGCTGCGGAAAGTCGCCGCCATGCTGTCATCGGGCACCCGCGTCAGCGGCAAGCTCAGTGCCAAACCGGTGTTTTCCGCCTCGGCGGTCTCTGCAGATCGGCTCATGGATGCGTTGCGGCTGGAAACGTTTTTTGACGTTCAGAACGGCGCGCTCCACGGTGTCGACATCCAGAAGGCCGCCACCCATCTGATCACGCAGGAAGCGACCGGGGGTGAAACCCGTTTCGAGCAGTTGTCCGGGCATCTCGTCATGGAGCACGGCGGCTACCGTTTCACGCAAGTCAAGATCGCCTCGGGCGCGCTTTCCGCCGACGGCAATGTGAGCATCTCGGCGAAGAAGGAACTCTCGGGGCGCATCAGCGCCCAGGTCAAAGCGGCGGGCGCCAGCGCCAGCGTGCCGCTCAACGTTGCGGGAACGCTCGACGCGCCGTTGCTCTATCCCACCGCTGGAACCATGGCGGGCGCGGCGGCCGGCACTGTCATACTGGGCCCGGGTTTCGGCACTTCGGTGGGTGCGAAAGTCGGAGGCTGGGCCGAAGGCTTGTTCGGCAAGAAGGAGGCCGACAAGAAGGCGAAAAAATAGGCCGCATCACGCGGTCTGTCCGCTGCACATCGGTCGGGTCGGAGTCGTTGGGCACCCTGACGGGAATCATTCGGGTGCGTCGTATCTCGCGCTCCGTGGATACCGTACAGAGCGTGACGAGGCGCAGGGGGGGATGATTGCCATTCCGCCCATACAGGTGTATTAAGCGCTTTCCGGCAATCCGCGCGGCCCGGTAACGGCGATCCCGCACTGGGTCATTTTCTGGGTGCAGACATGCTTCATATGTTCGTCGTTGGCCGCCCGCCCGGCGGCTGGATCGCAGCGCTGGCGGCATTGTGGATCGGCGTTCTTTCGCTGCCGGTCTGCGCCAACAGCGATCCTCTCATCGGGGTCCTGTCGGAGGAGGGTGGCGCCGGCCTGGGTGTGGCGACGCGCATGGAGCGTTCCCCCTATCGCGACGGCGGCGTGCGCCATGACCTCGTCCCGCTCTATCTGTATGACGGCAAGTACGTCTACCTGCATGCATTTCGCGTCGGCCTGAAGCTGGATCGCGGGCAGGATCACCGCTTCGATGTGTTCCTGTCGCACCGCTTCGAGGGCTTTCCCTACGATCGCATCCCGGCGGGCCTGGCCGGCATGGCGGAGCGCGGACCGGGAGTTGATCTCGGCGCCAGCTACCAGCGCAGCGGCCCGTGGGGCGCCGTCTACGGCGAATTGCTCCACGACGTCTCGGGCGCGTCTCGCGGCAACGAGTTGCGCCTTGGCTACAACTACGAATGGAGAAGCGGCCGCCTGCGCCTGCGTCCCTACGCGATGCTTGCCGCGCGCGACGCGAACCTCAACGACTATTACTACGGCGTGCGCGCCTCCGAGGCGACGGCCGAGCGCCCCGCCTACGCGCCGGGCGCCGGCGTGAATACGAGCGTCGGCCTATACGCCGCCTACAGCCTTTCCGAACGCTGGAGGCTGCTCGGCGGGCTCTCCGCCACGCGCTGGGCGAGCGGTGTGCGCAACAGCCCGATCGTGGAGAACCGCGCACAGGTTGCCGCGATGCTCGGCATGATGTACGACTTCTCGCCCGAGATCGAGCCCTGGCCGGACAAGCTGCCCCTGGTAGTGAAGCTGCTGCGCGGCGCTTCCACCGACTGCAACCTGCTGCCGGTGATGCGGCTGTCCTGCACCTCCACCCGGACGAACGACCATACGGGCATAAGCGCGATCGAGGTCGGCCGGCCGTTCATCGAGCGCCTGAACGGGTGGCCGCTGGACTTCGTCGGCTACGTGGGCCTGTTGAAGCACCATGAGCGGGGCCTGCAGCCGGACTACTGGCAGGTCAACGCCTACATGAAGGCGTTCTACTACGGATTTCCGTGGAGCGGGCGGGTGCGCACGCGCATCGGCTTCGGCGCCGGCGTGTCCTACGCCCAGAGGCTGCCGTTCGTGGAGGAGCGCGACCAGACGCGGCGCGGACGCAACGCCTCGAAGCTGCTGAACTATCTCGATCCGAGCATCGACTTGAGCCTGGGTGACCTCATCGGCGTGCGCGCGCTTCGCGAGGCGTATGTCGGGTTCGGTGTCTCCCACCGCTCCGGCATTTTCGGCACCTCCCAACTGCTCGGCAACGTGAGCGGCGGCTCGAACTACATCTATTCCTACGTGGAGTGGAAGATGTGACCGGCTGGCCTGGCGGCGCCCGGGTTGCAGGGCATACTGATTGAAAACCGGCGGAGATCTATTGGGGCAGGCTGCCTTCTAAGCCTGCGCCTCCGGCATTCCGAGATCGACGACGACACATAGATCGTCGCCGAACCGGCCCGCGCCGAGCTTTGTGATCAGGTCTTGTTCCTGCGCCGACGAGTCCAGCCGCAGAAGGCAAACGGCATGGCGTTTGCCGGAGTCGGTCACGGTGAGTATATCCAGCCGCGACACCGATCCGAATTCGGAGCAGAGCGAGCGGAGCGCCGATTCCAGGCTTCCGACGTCGCCGCACCTTGCCAGGTCCTTCAATGCGTTATTCATGACTCTTTCCTCAAGTTCCGGCGGGATACCCCGGGCCGGCTCGGTCAGGCCGCCCGGATTCGTGACACCAATAGTCGATTCCGCGGCCGCCTCCCGTCAGTGCGATACCGCACATAGGAAGCGTCGATCCGTTGGCCGGCACGCTAGCGCCCGAGCAGCTCCCCCACAGGCTTCAGCGAGTCGACCCGATCGAAGACCACCTTGGCGATGGCTATCAGCGGCGCGCCGAGCAGCAGCCCCCACACGCCCCACAGCCAGCCGAAGAACAGCAGCGCGATGAACAGCACCGCGGTGTTCACGCGCGCGAAGCGGCTATGCAGCCAGGTCATGAACACGAACCCGATCGCACCCGCTACCAGCAGCGACACGCCCGCCGCGGCGAGGGCGTAGAGAAACGACCCGAACTGCACGAACGCGGCCACGCCGCTGCCGAGCGCGACCAGCGCCGGGCCGAGGTAGGGGACGAAGTGAAGCACCCCGGCCGCTATGCCCCAGACGCCCGCCTGGTCCAGGCCGAGCGCCAGGAATGCGAGCCAGGTGGCAACGGCGAGCAGGGCGTTCGACGCGAGCATGGCGAGCAGGTAGCGCTGGACCTGCACGTCGATCTCCTCGAGGATGCGCACCGCGTCCTTCTTGCGCGACAGCGACGGCCCGACGAGCTGCACCAGCTTGCGCCGGAAGTGCGCTCCGGAGGCGAGCAGAAAATAGGTCAGGAGCAGCACGATCGGGGTCTGCGCGGCAACGGTGGCGAGCAGGGCGGATTGCGCGAGCGTGTAGTCGCGCAGCCAGGTGGGCTCGGGCGCCTGGGCCGCGACCGCGCGTTCCCCCGGCCTCGCGCGTGTTGCCGTGCTTGGCGGCGCTTTGGCTACTGCTTCGGGCTGCGCGCCCGCATCGGCGGCAGCCCCCTGAAGTTCGTGGGCGGCCTTTTGCAGATTCTGCAGCGCAGTCGGGGCGCCCAGGCGCGCGGTGCTCAAGTCCTGGCGCAGCTTGCGGGCGGCCTCGGGAAGCTTCTCGATCACTTCCTCGGCGTCGCCGCTCATCGAGAAGCCGATCCAGGCGAGGCTCCCGACCACCAACGCCAGGACCAGCGCCGCACCGACGCTGCGCGGCACGTGGCGCGCCTCGAGCCAGTCCACCAGCGGGTGCAGCGCGTAGCTTGCAAGGATTCCGATCAGCAGCGGGACGAAGAAACCGCGCGCCAGGTACAAAGCGGCAACCAGCGCGAAAAGCGCCAGCATCCCGGCTGCAAGGTGAATGCGCGAGTCGCGCAGCGCGCGGCCCGCGACCGCCGCGGAATCCGCAGCCGGTATGCCTGCGTCGTTCACCCGCCCCGCGCGTCAGTGGCCTAGCGCTTCGCGGCGAAAAAGCCGATCAGTACGCCGGCTGCGATCGCGACACCGATGACCGTCCATGGGCTGCCGTGCACGTAATCGTCCGCGGCGGCCGCGGCTTCCCTTGTCGTGTCGAACACCGGTTGCGACGCGTCGGCCAGTCTGGCCTTGGCGCTCCTCAACTTCTCTTCGAATTTCGCCCGCGCTCCGGTGAAGCCTTCGCCGGACACGCTCGCCGCCGCCTTCAGCAGGTCCTCGCCGTCGGTGATCAAGGACTTGAAATCGCCGGCCATCCGGCCTCTGGCGCGATCGAATTCGCGCACCGCCCGATCCATCATTGCTGTCTCCTTGAATTGCGCGTAGGCAAACTCCGATGCATTCCGCGACCCCAAGGGAAGGGAAGGCCTCTCGGTCGCGGCCGGATCTACTTCAGCCGCATGTCGTTCTTGACCGAGGTCACGCCGCCGACGCTGCGCGCAATCTCGACCGCCTTGTTCATGTCGGCCCTGGACCCGACGAAGCCGCTCAATTGCACGGTGCCCTTGAAGGTTTCGACGTTGATTTCGGCGACTTTAAGCGAAGGCTCCTTGAAGATCGCCGTTTTCACCTTGGCCGTGATGACGGAGTCGTCGACGTATTCACCCGTTCCCTCGCGTGTCGAGGTGGACGCGCAACCCAACAGGGAAACCAGCAGGACGGCGAAGAAAAATGCGGAAAGGCGCTTGAGTTGTAGCATGGCTGAGTTCTCCAGAAGAACGTGAAACGACACTTCGTTGGCCGCCTGTGCGCGCTGCGATCATTGCCAGCTCGCAAGGCCGCACCGATTGCATTCTGTTCTCCCGGAATGCGGCGTTCTGTGCGTTGGCGTACATACGGCGCCGGAGTTTTTGAAATAGTCTTGCATTCGCGGGCCTGCTGGCGATGGCGGGCATGTGGTCGTCATTGGGGGATCGGTTCACCATGCAGGCAGCACACGATCCAAAACAGAATCATCTTCTTGCCGCAATGCCGGCAGCGGACTACGAAAGACTGCTGCCCCGTCTGGAACTGGTTCCAATGGCACTCGGCTGGGCTCTCTACGAATCCGGGAGTCGGCAGGGGCATGTGTATTTTCCGACCACCAGCATCGTGTCCCTGCTCTACGTCATGCAGGACGGGTCTTCGGCCGAGATCGCGGTCGTGGGCAACGAGGGCGTGGTGGGCATCGCCCTGTTCATGGGCGGCGAAACCACCCCGAGCCGCGCGGTGGTGCAGAGCGCGGGCTACGCCTACCGGCTCAAGGGGAGCCGCCTGAAAGAGGAATTCGAGCGCGGTGGCCCGCTGCAGTACTTGCTGCTGCGTTACACGCAGGCGCTGATCACGCAGATGGCGCAGACCGCGGTGTGCAACCGGCACCATGCGGTCGAGCAGCAACTGTGCCGCTGGCTGCTCCTGAGCCTGGACCGGCTGCCCTCGAACGAGCTGACCATGACCCAGGAACTGATCGCCAACATGCTGGGCGTGCGCCGCGAGGGCGTGACCGAGGCCGCCGGCAAGCTGCAGGCGGCGGGATTGATCAATTACAGCCGCGGCAAGATCACCGTGCTGGACCGTCCGAAGCTGGAGGCACGGGTATGCGAGTGCTACGCGGTGGTCAAACGGGAATCCGATCGCCTGCTTTCCCGCGAGGCCGCGATCGTTGAGCAACTATCATGAACGAGACCATGCTCGATCCTCACCTCGTTCCGCCTGTCGGGTCCGGGACGACGCGATCGACCCGGAAGAGTGCGGGGCAAACTGCGCGCCGGGCATCGATCGAGAACAGCCTGCTCGCCGCTGTCCCTCGCAAGGACTATCGGCGTCTGCTTGCCCTGCTCGAACCGGTGACGTTGAGCTTCGGCGAGGTGCTCTACGACCCGGGGGAAACGATCCGCCATGTCTACTTTCCGGGTGCGTCACTGGTATCGTTGCTGACCCTGGCGGACGGTCACCTGGCAATGGAAGTCGGCCTGATCGGCCGCGATGGCATGGTCGGCGTTCCTCTGGTGCTGGGACACGATGTGTCGTCGGTTCGCGCTCTGGTCCAAGGGTCCGGGACGGCCCTTAGGATGGCGTCGGCTGACTTTCTCAGGGAATTCCGGCTCAGCCCGCCGTTGCAGCACGAGTTGTACCGCTACACCCATGCATTGATGGCCCAGATCTCGCAAACCGCAGCGTGCAATCGCTTTCACGTGGTGGAGGCGCGGCTGGCCCGCTGGCTGCTGATGACCCACGACCGAGTGAAGTCGGATCACTTCCACATGACGCATGAATTCCTCGGGCACATGCTGGGCGTGCGGCGGGTCGGCGTCACCAAGGCCGCCCAGATGCTCCAGAAGCGCAAGCTGATCGGTTACAGCCGCGGCGACATCACCGTCCTCGACCGCACAGGCCTCGAAACAGCAGCCTGCGCGTGCTACGAGGTCGTCAAGGACATGCACGACGGCACGCAGGCCGGGAACGCAATGCGCAAGCTGCGGACTCCCGCAGCAGCGTGACGCGCCGGGCCGCCGCAATGAAAAAGGCCCGGAACAGGGTCGCCGTTCCGGGCCGGGTGCTGCAGGTGCTCGTCTAGGGAGGGGGAGAACGAACACCCGCAGCCATCTTCCCTCGGCGCTCGAATCCGCTCTGTACGCTGGCACACACATAGCGCGATATTTTCGAGCGTGAGGACCTGGCGCTACTTGTCCTTGCCGACCTGATTTCCGATCAGGCCGCCGACCGCTGCGCCGCCGACCGTTCCGATCGCGCTGCCGCCGGTGAGGACCGCACCCCCGACGGCGCCAATGCCGGCGCCGATCGCGGTGTCCTTGTCCCGCGTCGACATCCCGCTGCAACCACCCAGGCCGAGCAGCACTGCCATGGCAACCGCACTGACTGTAAATCCTTGCATCGTTTTCATTGGAATACCTTATTCAGACATCGTTTGACCGCAAATCCTCCACCGCTCCGCATGCTCAGGCATTGGACTGAATGACGCCGTTGACGACCTTGACCTTGTCGCCTGCACGCCACGTCGGCGCGTTCGCCTGGCTGATCACGCGGCTCGATCCGTCGTCGAGGCGGACGGTGATCGAATAGCTCTTGGTCGATTTCACCCGCTTCTCGACCTCGTTTCCGGCCATCGCTCCGCCGACGGCGCCGACCACGGTCATGACGTCCTGGCCGCGGCCGCCGCCCACCTGGTTGCCGAGCACCCCGCCCACCACCGCACCGCCGACTGCGCCGAGGCCGGATCCTTCGCCCTTCGTTTCGATTTCGCGCACCGATTCGACCACGCCGCATTCGGCGCACCTGTTCCTGGCACGAGCGGGGGTGGTATTCGCCACCTGCACCGGGGCCGTATGCGCCTTCGCCTGCGCGCCTGCCGGCCGTGTCTCGAGCACCGCCTTCTCGCCCGGGCCGCCCATCGAGGCCGGGATCCAGCCCATGAAGGCGCTGATGCCGACAGCGCTGAACAGGATCAAGGCGATGCCTGCGGCCCAGGCGATCGGGTGGAGAGACTTGCTTGCTCGTGATTGCGTTTCCATGTTTGCTTCCCGTGACTGATTGAATGAGCAGCATCCCCTGCTGCCTGGCGGCGGTCTGCGTGCCAGCACACATAGGGTGAAATATGCTCACCGCGGCCCTTGGCGCCGGCGACACCCATGCCGCGTTCAACTCGAGCCCACGCGCTGAACCGCGCAAGGCCGTGTGCCAAAAGAAAACCCGTCCAAACCGCGGACGGGCATCGTGGGCGGCGCGCACAACGCATCAATTGTCGTTCTTGCCGCCTTTGCCATGCATGCCGGCGCTGCCGCGACCATGCTCGTCGCCGTGGTTCTTCCAGTGCTTGGGCTCCTTCTTCACCTTGACAGCCTTATGGCCCGCATCGCGTTCCCAGCGGCCCGGATGCCGATAGTAGGCGAGGTCGCGCTGCTCCCAGCGATCAGGCTCCCAGCGATAGCCGGGGCGATGAACGATGGTGCGGCCGCGAATCCAGACGTGATGGTCGCCGTTCCAGGCCCAGTATCCCGGCGCCCAGACGTAACCCGGCGCAATGGCCGGGGCAGCCTCATACCGCGGCGCGGGCGGCGCGATGTTGATGTTGAAGTTGACTTGCGCGAACGCCGGCGCTGCCGCGGCGCCGGCGGCGATCAGCATCGACAGCAACAGGCTTCGAACAGCATTGGCAGGTTTCATGATCCATTCCATTTTCGACAGACGGCCGGATGCTCGCATGCTGCGCATTCAAGTTCAGTGCGTTGGCCCACAGAGCGCAACGAATGCGCCATCCTCGGCGGGCACGCGGGATTTCGCGGTGGAATGCCTCGCTATGCGCGCTGGCGAACTGAAATCGGCCGTTCGCTTCGCGTAGCCTCGTCGGCAATCGCAACGATTCCGGAATCGTCCAGGTTGCCTTGCATACCCCCATGACATCGCCTCGTTCGCTCAAGTGGATAGCGGGAATTCTTCTCGCACCTGTCCTGCTGGCAGTTCTTCTCATCGCGATTTTCGGCTGGAACTGGCTGCGCGGCCCGATAGAGCGCATGACGACGGAGAAGACCGGCCGCGTGCTGGCCATCAACGGCGACCTGAAGGTGAAGTTCGGCTGGCCTTGGCCGCGCATTCACGCCGAAGGAGTGACGTTCGCGAACCCGGGCTGGGCCAGGGAAAAGCAGATGGTGACGGCGGATGCGGTGGAAATCGCGATCGATTTGCCGCAACTGCTGCGGCAAAACATCGTTCTTCCCGAGGTGCGGCTCGAGCATCCCGTGGTCTTTCTGGAGCAGGACACCAGCGGGCGAAAGAACTGGCTCCTGGACCTGAATCAGGAGGACGAAGGGGCGCGTGTCCGGATCGACCGCCTGACGCTCGACCATGGAACGCTCGGCTACGACGATGCAGGGAAGAAGACCAGCATCCGGTCGGACCTGGCGACCTCGACCACGCGCGGCACAGCCGGCGCAGGCGTGGTCTTCAGCGCCCAAGGGCAATACAAGGGCCTTGCGCTCAATGCCCGCGGCAGCGGCGGCCCGGTGCTGGCGATGCGCGACGAGAGCACCCCTTATTTCCTGAATGTCGAGGCCGGCGTCGGACACACCCGCGTGCGCGCGGAAGGGACCATCACCAGCCTGCTCCAATTCTCCGCTGCGGACATGCGTCTTGCCCTGAGCGGGGACAGCCTCGAGCAGCTCTTTCCACTGCTCGGCATCGCGTTTCCGGCAACGCGCGCCTACGCGACCGAGGGGCACCTGCTGCACGGCGGGAGTACGTGGCGCTACGAGAAGTTTTCCGGACGCATCGGCGACAGCGACATCGCGGGTGCGCTGCAAGTCGAAACCGGCGGCAAGCGCCCGGCCCTGAAGGCGGAGTTGACTTCCAAGCGGCTCGATCTCGAGGATCTCGGGCCGCTCATAGGTTCGAGGCCCGACAGCGTGGCGCAAGCGGCGACGAGCGCGTCGGCGCGACGCCGCCTGCTGCCCGACCTGCCGTTCAAGACCGATCGCTGGAACAGCGTGGACGCGGAGGTGAGCTTGAGTGCCAAGTCCATCCGCCGCGCCAAGGAGCTGCCGCTCGAAAACCTGGTTACCCACTTGAGCTTGCGCGATTCCGTGCTGACGCTCGATCCGCTCGATTTCGGCGTGGCCGGCGGGCACCTCGAAGCCGTTATTTCGCTGGATGGGCGCAAGGATCCGATCCAGGCGCGCGCCCGGGTGCGGGCGCGAAAACTTCTCATCGCCAAGCTGTTTCCGACCGTCGAACTGACCAGGACCAGCATCGGCCAGGTCAACGGCGAGTTCGATCTCGCCGGAAAGGGCAATTCGGTGGGGCGCATGCTCTCGAGCGCCAACGGCAAGGTGGGACTGGTCGTGGCCGACGGCGAGATCAGCAAATTGATGATGGAGAGAATCGGACTGCATCTCTGGGAAATACTGCAGCTCAAGGTGACCGGCGACAAGCTCGTGAAGCTGCGTTGCGCGGTGGCCGGGTTCGACGTAAAGGAAGGCACAATGCACGCCAGCGCGTTGATCTTCGACACCGAGGTCACCACCATCGTCGGCACCGGCAGCATCGATCTGGGCCGGGAGATGCTGGATCTGACGCTCAACCAGAGAACGAAGAACACCAGTCCGGTGGCGTTGCGCAGTCCGATCTACGTTCGGGGCAGCTTTTCCGAGCCCGATGTAAAAGTCGACACAGGGCGCATGGCGGCGCGCGCGCTCGGCGCGCTCGCGCTGGGCATGGTCAATCCCGTGCTCGCGCTGATCCCGTTGATCGATGCCGGTCCGGGAAGGGACAGCGATTGCGGGAAGCTGGTCCGCGATGCGGGAACCGTGCCCCGTTCGGGCCCCCGGGCATGAACATGAACCTAAGGCCCCGGGCCACTCGCGCGCTCGGCATTGCCGCAATGGCCGCGGCTTGCCTGCTCACCGCGGCAGGGTGCGCGACCCTGCCCGACACCGATGCACTCATAGCGCGGCACACCGCGCAAGCCGCCAGATTCGAAAATGCGCGAGGCCCGCTT